>Ga0247727_10020111_pt1 | contig 10250 bp, 13 predicted proteins | sample WisWelCaveWW1625_FD_202498 | JGI IMG/M metagenome (GOLD analysis project Ga0247727, IMG submission 202498) | Biofilm microbial communities from Wishing Well Cave, Virginia, United States - WW16-25 | ecosystem: Environmental > Aquatic > Deep subsurface > Groundwater > Cave microbial mat | place... | reverse complement strand
TTCCTCGACGAGATCGACAAGATCGCCGGGCGCGAGAGCGGGCACGGCCCCGACGTCAGCCGCGAGGGCGTGCAGCGGGACATCCTGCCGATTGTCGAGGGAACCACCGTCAACACCCGGTACGGGATGGTGCGCACCGACCACATCCTGTTCGTGGCCGCCGGGGCGTTCCACGTCTCCAAGCCGAGCGACCTGATCCCGGAGCTTCAGGGCCGCTTCCCGATCCGAGTGGAGCTGAAGCCGCTGACCGTCGACGACTTCATCCGCATCCTGAAGGAGCCCAAGAACGCGCTGGTGAAGCAGTACACGGCCCTGCTCGACACCGAAGGGATAAAGCTGCAGATCACGCCCGACGCGGTGGCCGAGGTCGCCAACTTCGCCGCCCGCGTCAACGAGAACGCCGAGAACATCGGCGCCCGCCGCCTCCACACCATCATGGAGAAGCTGCTCGAGGAGATCTCGTTCGAGGGGCCGGATCTGAAAAAGAAAACCGTGCGCGTGGACGCCGACTACGTCCGCCGGCAACTGGCCGACATCGTCAAGGATCAGGACCTGAGCCGGTACATTCTGTAGAGTTGAGAAATTGAGGAATGGAGTCCTCTGCTTTCTCGCCGCGGCTAGCGGCTTCTTGGCCGGGTGCGGCGCGGTGGGGGATCCGATGCCGCCGGCGCTCGAGATTCCCGCGCGCTCGAGCGACCTGGAGGCCGTGCAGCGGGGCGATCGGCTGATTCTCGCCTGGACCTCGCCGGCCCTCACCACCGAGGGCCAGCCGCTCGAGGGGCTGGAGCGGGCAGTGGTGGTGGTCCTGGACATCGAGGGGGCTTCGGCCGGGGAATCGGAGTTTGAGGCCCGCGGACGGGAACTGAGCGTGGTCGAGCGGCCCGAGGCGGGATCCCGCATCGAGCGGCGCGCGCCCTTGCCGGCCCCGCCCGGCCGGCGAGTCGCCCTGGCGGTGAAATACTATGGCCGCCGCAACCGGGCGGCGGGGTTGTCGAACATCGTGGAGGTCGAGATTGTTCGCGCTCCGGCGGCGCCCCAGGCCCCTCGGGCGGAAGCGCAGCCGGGCGGGATTCGCCTGGCGTGGCCGGCCGTCGAGTCCGCCGACGGCTACCAGGTCTACCGCAGCACCCCGGAGCGGCCCGGCTTTGCCCTGGCGGCCACCCTGGATACTCCCTCGTTCACCGATGCCGACTTCGTCTGGAAGGCGGCGTACTCCTATTTCGTGCGCGCCTTCGGGAAGATTTCGACCGGCGTGGTGGAGAGCGCCGAATCTCCAGTGGTGGTGGTGGCGCCCGAGGACACCTTCGCGCCTTCCACCCCGGCCGGATTGCAAGCCGTAGCCGGGGAGTCGGCCGTGGAGCTATCCTGGAACCTCAGCCCGGAGGCCGACACGGCCGGCTACCACGTCTACCGCGGGGGCGAGCGGCTTAACACCGTCCCGCTGTCGGCGCCGGCCTTCAGCGACCGGGGGACCGGCCGCGGCCGGCAGTATTCCTACACGGTTTCGGCCGTCGATGACAAGGGCAACGAGAGTCCGCCGTCGGCGCCCGTATTGGTGAACGTCCCATGAAACTTGTACGCTTCAGCATCGATCCGGAGACAGACCCCACGGCGGACGACTCGGCCCCCGGGGTGCGGTGGGGAGTGGTGGATGGGGACCGGTATCAGCAACTGGAGGGCGATCCGCTCGGCCAGTGGATCACCACCGGCCGCACTTGGGCGCCCGCCGAGGTGCGGCTGCTGCCCCCCTGCACGCCGTCCAAGATCGTCTGCGTCGGCCGCAACTACCGGGACCACGCCAAAGAGCTGAACAACCCCGTTCCGGCCGAGCCGCTGCTGTTCCTCAAGCCGCCCTCGGCGCTCATCGCCTCCGGAGACGCCATCCTGTATCCGCCGCAGTCCGAGCAGGTCCACTTCGAAGGCGAGCTGGGCGTCCTCATCGGCCGCCGGTGCCGCGACCTCACCGACCCGGCCGCGGCGCCGGATTACATCTTCGGCTACACCTGCGTCAACGACGTCACCGCTCGGGACTTGCAGAAGCGCGACGTGCAGTTCACGCGGGGCAAAGGCTTCGACACCTTCTGCGCGGTGGGTCCGTGCGTGGTGAGGCGGGACGATCTCGACGCCGCCGCCCTTTCGGTGCGCACCTACCTCGACGGCGAGCTCAAGCAGGACGGCAACACCCGGGACCTGATCTTTCCGCTCGGCATCATCCTCTCTTACATCTCGCAAGTGATGACGCTCGAGCCCGGCGACCTGATCGCCACCGGGACCCCGGCCGGCGTCGGGCCCATGCAGCCGGGCTCGACGGTGGTGGTGTCGGTCGAAGGGATCGGCGAGCTGCGAAACACGGTGCGGAAGCGCGAGCAGGCGCGTCCATGAAGTGCTTCCGCGAGAGGATCGCCGAAGGGCGGCCGCGGGCGTGGATGCGCGGGCCGCTCGTGCTCGGGTCCCGGCAGTTGATCCAGGAGACCCCGACCCGGTGACCACGGTCTGGGTGCTGCTTGCCACGGGCCTCGCGGGTGGGGCGGTGGTCCTGTGGCTGTTGTTGCGGCGGCGGCCGACGCCCGAGGAGCGGGAGCGGCGCCGACGCCAGGCCGTGAATGCACGGGGGCGCATCCACGACGGCGTCATCCTGGAGGTCCAGGCGGTCCAGGCCCCTTCGGGCGCTGTATGCCACCTGCTGCAATATAGCTATGACCTGCACGGCGTCGGCTACACGGCGGCCCAGGACATCAGCGCGCTGCTGGCCTACGTGCCGGGGGACCCGCGGCGGCTGGCCGGTCCGGTCAGCGTGAAGTACTTGCCGCGGAACCCATCGAACTCGATTGTGATTTGCGAGCAGTGGAGCGGGTTGCGGTAGACAGCCAACGTCAACCGAGCAGGTCGAGGGTGTGCCGCTCGACTTCGTTGGCGGTTTCGGCCAGCTTGACTGCGATCTCGAAGGCGGCGCGGGCGTCGAGCAGCTCGAGCATTTCCTCGCTGAGCACGACGGTGTCGGAGCCGGGCGGGGCTCCGGCCTGGCTCACGCGTTCGGCCACTTGCTCGATCTGCTGCCGGGCGGCCGCCAGCGCGGCAAGGGCTGTCATCTGCACGGTCATACGCTAGACTTATCGGTTGCCCACCCCCGTGCCGCGAAGGATTTTCATCACCGTCAGCCCGATCTATGAGCGGGCCGTGAAGCGCGCCATCGGGTGTCTCGAGCAGGACGGGTTTGAGGTGCATTACCTGGGGCGGCCGGACGAGAGCCTGGAAGCCGGGGAGCTGCTCGGTCTGCTTCGGGAAACGGAAATCTACATCGTCGGCAACGCCAAGGTCCCCCGGAGCGTGATCGAAGGCTCACCGGATCTGAGACTGATTGTAAAGTATGGGGCGGGAGTGGACAACATCGACCTGGATGCCGCCGGCGAGCGGGGCGTTCAGGTCACCAACGCGCCAGGCGCCAACGCCGTATCGGTCGCCGAAATGACTATGGGGCTGATGTTGTCGCTGGCGCGGGGGCTGAAGCAGGCCGAAGCCACGCTGCGCGCCGGGGAGTGGCGTCTCACGGTGGGCGAGGAGCTGGCCGGACGCACGCTGGGCATCATCGGGCTGGGCAACATCGGCAAGGAGGTGGCCATGCGGGCGCGAGCCTTCGGCATGCGCGTGCTCGCCAACGACATCGTCGAGTACGCCGAGTTCTGCCGCCGCTTCGACGTCCGGCCGGCGGGCCTCGAGCAACTGCTGGCCGAAGCCGACGTGGTGAGCCTGCACGTGCCGCTGACGCCGCTGACCCGCTGCCTGATCGGAGCCTCCCAGCTGGCCCGCATGAAGCACGGCGCCGTGCTGATTGACACCGCCCGCGGAGGGGTTCTCGATGAGATGGCTGTCTCCGCCTCACTCCAGGCAGGGCGCCTGGCGGGGGCGGCCGTGGATGTGTTCGAGCGGGAGCCGTTGGGCCCGAGCCCCCTGCGCTCACTCGACAACGTCATCCTCACACCGCACATCGCCGGCATCACGAGGCAGGCAGCGGAGCGGATCGCCGACCGCACGCTCGAGAACGTACGGGCCTACGCCAGCGGCCGTACGCCTCCCGGCCTGGTTCGCGCCGCCAGCAACTCCGGGCCGCAATAAATCGTCAACCCGGCGCTTCGGATGGCCGACAAGGTGTTTGAATGACGCGCTCGCCCGAGGATTGTGCCTTCCTCCCGGCCCGTACGGCGGCCTTGTCCCCGGAGCCGTATTCCCGAGCCGTGATACTATTGGTCGAGGACGACCCGGGGGACCAGATCCTGATCCGGGAGGCACTGGATGCCAACCCGTACGCCAAGATGATCCGGGTGGTGGGCGACGGCATGGAGGCGCTGGACTACATGCACCGCAGGGGCCGCTACGCGCCGCCCGAGCCCGCCCCGCGGCCGGACCTGATCGTCATGGACCTGAACATGCCTCGCCTGAACGGCAAGGAAACGGCTGCCCGGCTGAAAACCGACCCGGCAACCCGGTCCGTGCCAATCATCATCTTCTCCACATCCGACCTGGAGAAAGACGTGGCTGAGTGCTACGCGGTGGGGGTGAATTCCTACATCCAGAAACCGTCGGACTTTGACCGGTTGCAGGCGCTGCTGGGGCAGGTGGAGCGCTACTGGTTCGAGGTGTCGCAACCGCAGCGGCTGAGATGAGTCAATCCGCCTTGAGGACGATCCTCCACATCGACGACGACGCTGGGCTGCGGTTCCTGATGCGGGAGGTGGCCGAGGAGGGGGCGCGGCCGCAGGCTTCTCCAATCCGGTGGCTGGAGGCCGGTGGGGTAAGCGAGGCGGTGGAGCGATACCGCACCGAGCGGCCGGACCTGGTGCTGCTCGACAACCGCCTGCGCGGCGCCGAGGGGGTCGATCTGCTGTCCCAGGTGCGCGCCGCGTGGGGTTGTCCGGTGTGGATCCTGACGGGGGCGCCCGATGAGGCCCTGGAGCGGCGAGCCGTCGCCGGGGGAGCGGCTGGCGTCGCCTCGAAGGACGAGTTGCTCGAAGACCCCGCCCGGCTGCGGGGTTTCCTTCAGGCGGCGGCCGATCCCCGGCCAGCCTCCCTCCAGAGTTAGGCCCGATCCGCCGATCCAAAGATAGGTAAAAGATAGTATGGGTGAAGTGCTGCGCGTCCTGGTGATGGAGGACAGTCCCGCCGATGCCGAGCTGGCGGTGCGGGCTTTGCAGGCCGGTGGCCAGGAGGTGGACTGGCTGCGCGTGGACACGCCGGAGTCCTTCGCCGCCGCCATCGAGAGCCATCCCTGGGACGTGATCCTGGCCGACTTTTCGGTGCCGGGCTTTGGGGCCGCTCCGGCACTCGAGATACTCCAGGAATCGGGATTAGAGATCCCTCTGATCGTGGTGTCGGGTTCGATCGGCGAAGAGCTGGCGGTGAGGCTGTTGCGGTCCGGGGCCGACGACTTCGTCAACAAGGACCGTCTGGTGCGGCTGGCGCCGGCTGTGGAGCGGGCCGTCCGGGAGGCCCGCCACCGGCGGGAGAAGCGGCAGGCGGAGCAGGAGAGCCGCGTGCTGGCCGAGCGCTGGCGGCTGCTGCTCGACCACGCCATCGACGGGGTCGCGCTCCACCAGGCCATCTTCAATAACCAGGGCGCCATGGTTGACTTCCGGGTGCTCGAATGGAACCGGGCGGCGGAGACGATCCTGGGCCGAAGCCGCGAGGAGGTGATCGGGAGGACCGGCCGCGAATTGTTTCCCACCCTGGTCTCCAGCGGATGGATGGATCGGCTGGCCGAAGTCATGGCCACCGGCGTTTCCCAGTGGATCGGCGACAGCCTGGCCGAGTCCGCCAAGGGGGAGAAGATTCTCGACGTCTCCTGTTTTCGCCTCGATTCCCGGCACCTCGTCGCCCTGTTCCGCGACGTGACCGAGCGGAAGGCGGCCGAGCGGAGGCTCAGGGAGTATGCCGCCGAAGTCGCCCGGGGGAACCAGGACCTGGAAAAGGTCAACGCCGAGCTCGAGCGCCGCAACGCCGAGCTGGAGGAGTTCACCCACGTGGCCTCGCACGACCTGCAGGAGCCGCTGCGCAAGGTGGTCAGCTTCGGCGACCTGCTGGCCCGGGCGCTGGCCGGCCAGCTCGACGCCCGCTCCGCAAAGTACCTCAAGATGATCCAGGACTCCACCCGGCGCCTACAGGCCTTGCTCCGCGACCTGCTGCTGATGTCGCGGGCCGACCGCACGCCCCTGCGGCTGGAGGCGGCCTCGCTCGACGAATGCGTGCGCTCGGTGCTCGACCTGCTCTCGGCCCGGATTCAGGAAACAGGTGCCGTGGTCGAGGTCGATCCCCTGCCCACGCTGATCATCGACCCCGCCCAGATCAGCCAGCTCTACCAGAACCTCATCTCCAACGCCTTGAAGTTCGTCCCCCCTCAAGGTCCGCCCGTGGTCCGCATTACCTCCGAGCCGGGACCCGATGGGACCGTTCTGGGGGTGGCCGACAACGGCATCGGGATCGAGCCGGAGTACCACGAAAAGATCTTCGAGGCCTTCCAGCGCCTGCATCCCAGGGAGAAATACGACGGCAGCGGGATCGGACTGGCGGTGTGCCGGAAGATCGTCGCGCGGCACAAGGGTCGGATCTGGGTGGAGTCGCGGCTGGGGGAGGGCGCGCACTTCCGGTTCGTGCTGGGAACGGGCGCGGCCCAACCGGAAGCAGCCTCCTGGCAGCCGCTCAGCGCGGACCCTGCTCGAGCGCCACTTCCAGCTCCCCGAGCAAACGCTTGATGTCGGCGCCGGACCGCTGGGCCGCCTCCCAGGCGAGCCGCGTGGCGGGGGAGAGCTGCTCGCCCAGCGCCAGGATCTGCACGAAGCCCCACAGGCTGTCGAACTGAGTCCGAATCTGGGCTGCGTGTATTGACACCGATTGCAGGTGCTGGTGAACCCCATCGGCGGCGTCCGCCCCAGGACCGGTCCCTGCCGATTCTGGGGCGCGGTCGGGCGCTGACAGCCCCGCCAGCTCACACACCTGCCGAACCAGGTCCGTCACATTGTCGGACTTTGCCAGGTACTCCACCGCCCCCAGCTCCCGCGCCCGCCGGCGGAAGGCGGCGTCGGTGTTGCAGGAATACAGGATCACCTTAGCAGAGCTGACGCCGGCGTCCTGCTCCAGCTGCCGGCACAGCTCCAGCCCGTTCATCTCGGGCATGATGAAGTCGGAAACCACCAGGTCAACGGGCTGCTTGCGGAGGACCTGGAGGGCGGCATCCCCGTTGTTGGCCAGCAGGGTGCGGAATCCGGCCTCCGCAAAAGCTTCCAGAAGCAACTGGCTGTAATCGAAATCGTCGTCCACGACCAGGACAGATCTAGAGGGTTTGGCGGCGTCAGGCATAGAATTCTCCCATGGGTATTGGAATTCTCCCAGGGGTATTATCGGCGGCTTGGCGGAAACACTTTAGCCCGGCAGGTGGAAATAGAACACGCTGCCCTGGCCGTGGACCGACTCGACCCAAACGCGGCCGCCCTGCTGCTCGACCAGCTTGCGGACCGTGGCCAGCCCGGTTCCTTCACCCTCGGCGTCGACCTCGCGCACCCGCGAGAAGGGAAAGAAGATGCGGTCTTGATCCTGGGGCCGGATTCCGATGCCGTTGTCGCCAACAAAGCAGAGGGCCTGATCGCCCTGGGCCTCGCCCCCGACCCTGATCACGCCCGCCCTATCCGGGCTCAGAAACCGGACGGCGTTACAGACCAGGCGCCGGAAGATTTCCTCCAGCCGAACGCGATCAGCACACACCTCCGGCAGCGATCCCATGGTCAATGTGGCGCCGTAGCGGTGCGCCGCCGGACGCTCCGCCTCGACCGCCTGCCCGGCTGCCTCGGAGGCGGGGAACCGCTCGCGGCGCACCGGCTCCCGCCCGGCCCGCGATAGCTCCAGTAGCGCCCCCACCAGCCGTCCCAGGCGCCGGCTGTTGTTGTCCAGCACATCTACCGAGCTGAGGATCCGGGATGAAATCAACTCCTCGATCGTCCGGTGTTGTTCCTCGGAGAGGTTCCACCCAGCGGCCTGGGTCTCAAGCGCCTCGCAAGCGCTCCGCAGACGGCGCAGGAACCCTTGGAGGTTCAGCACCGGGCCGCGCAGGTCGTGGGAGACGGCATAGATCAGGGACTCTGCTGCATCAGGGCCGTGATCGAGCACCGGAGCGGGCATCGGGGTGGGCACAGGGATACCTTCTTGTTTTCATCGACCTTCCCAATCGGCTGCGGTAGGGCGGCTGGGGCTTCGAATTTCTTGTGATTTTAGAGGGAAAGCGTCGATGAGTGGAATGGGAGCCGATCGGACCGACACCTCCAATGACCGCTACCGCCAAATGCCCTCCCGCCGTCGTGCTGCTCGTCGAAGACGACCAGGGGGACCAGATCCTCACACAGGAGGCCTTCCAGTCCCTGAAGGTCCCCTACGACTTGCGGGTGGTTTCCGACGGCAAGGAGGCCCTGGACTACCTCTACCGGCAGGGGGCATACAGGCTGAAGTCGGACGCGGCGTCGAGCGACGATGTGGCGCCCCGGCCCGACCTGATTCTGCTGGATCTGAACATGCCGCGGGTCAACGGCCAGCAGGTGGCGGAGCGAATCCACCTCGACTCCGATCTGGGCCGCATCCCCATCGTGGTGCTGACGACCTCGCGCCGCAAAGAGGATGTATTGAAGGCCTACGGCCACGGGGTGACGTCGTTTGTCACCAAGCCCCTTGAGCTCGAAGAGTTTGTCACCACCATCCAGGAACTGGAGGAGCTGCTGAAGTGCGTACTGGCGCTGAAGAGCCTCCGGCGGCGGACGCGGGTGACCAACCGGCAGATTCACCGCCTGCTCCGCCGCCAGCAGCAGCTCGAGCAGATGACCGAGATGGTGTTCAACGACCACATGAAGCAGATCGAGGCCATCCTGGGTCAGGAGGGCGGGCAGCAGGAGGCCCCGGCAAGCCAACAGAGGGCGCCTCAAACCGAGGAGTCTTCCCGGCAATGGGTCGCCAAGCTGGCGCAGAAGATTCTGGAGACGGCGGCGGAAAAGACTCAGCCCGCACCTTCGCCCGCGGCGCCCGCCGTGGACGTTGCTGAGCTCGATAATCAGCCAGCCTCGCCCGACACCGGGGACCTGCTGCGGCTGGCCCGCGCTCTGGAATCCGCATGAAGGTTCTGCTGGCCGAAGACGATCCCGCCACCCGGCGGGTGCTGGAGAAAGCAGTGCGCGGGTTCGGCCACGAGGTGGTGGCCACCGCCAACGGATGCGAGGCCTGGGACCGGTTCCTGGAAGGCGACTTCAACTTCGTCATCACCGACTGGATGATGCCGGAGTGCGACGGGCTGGAGCTGTGCCGCCGCATCCGGAAGTTCGAGCACCCCAGCTACGTCTACCTCATCATGGCCACCTCCAACTCCGGCCGCGAGGACCTCATCACCGGCATGGACGCGGGCGCCGACGAGTTCATCGTCAAGCCCATCAACCATCGGGAACTACAGGCGCGGATGCGGGCCGCCGAGCGGATCCTGAATCTGCAACGCGAGCTGAAGGACAAGAACCAGCAGCTCGAGGAGATGAACACCCGCCTCCAGCGGCTCTCCCGGATGGACGCGTTGATGCAGGTGGGCAACCGCCTGGCGTTCGAGGAGAAGATCGCCGAGTTCCACGCCCGGGCGCTGCGGTACGGCAGCCCCTACGGCGTGGTCATGTCCGACGTCGACCATTTCAAGAGTTACAACGATACCCACGGGCATCCGGCGGGCGACGAGGTGCTGCGGCGCGTCGCTCGGGCCATCGGGTCCTGCCTGCGCGCCTCCGACGGGGCGTTTCGCTACGGCGGGGAGGAGATCGTGGTGCTGCTGCCGGAGCAGACCATCCGGGAGGCGGAGATGATCGCCGCCCGGCTGCGGGCTACCGTGGAGTCGCTCCAGTTGCGGCGGTCGGCCGGGGAAGCCAGCGGATGCGTGACCATCAGTTGCGGCGTGGCCGCCTCCCCCATGCACGGGCATCAACCCGACGCCTGGGAGACGGTGATCGGATGGGCCGACCAGGCGCTCTACCGGGCCAAGGCGGCGGGCCGAAACCGGGTCGAGCTGGCTGACGCCCACCTGGAGGTCCCGGTCGCCTGACCACATCCGCGCCCAGGAAGCACCCGAATGGGCGGAGCGCCGATTCCGAGCCGCGCGCGCACCAAGCGGTCTTGCCGGCGCCACACCAGCGGTGCGTGGCCCCTTCGCTCGGCCGCCCTGGTTCCGAGCCGCGCGCCGCATTGCAGCC
>Ga0247727_10020110_pt1 | contig 10250 bp, 7 predicted proteins | sample WisWelCaveWW1625_FD_202498 | JGI IMG/M metagenome (GOLD analysis project Ga0247727, IMG submission 202498) | Biofilm microbial communities from Wishing Well Cave, Virginia, United States - WW16-25 | ecosystem: Environmental > Aquatic > Deep subsurface > Groundwater > Cave microbial mat | place... | reverse complement strand
CTCTAAAAAGCAATGCTTACGCCCATTTGATTTCTTTGCTGACGATTCTGGACATCCGCAGAGAATTTCAATGCGAGGAAGTTTGGGTTGATATCGGCAATCCTGAGTTGGCCGCCGCCATCAGGAACAATGCCCTGAAGGATTTTGTCTGCCGAAACCTTCGTTTTACTTTTTTATTGCCGGAATGGATTTATATTTTGCTTCATGTCGTTAAAGGATTATGGCGGCAATGGATGTCAGCCGTCAGGATTTTTTCCCTTCGAGGTCAGATGAAAGATTTTGCCAATCGAGCCCGGAGGTTGATTGGCAGCCGGTATCTCTTGGTCACGCATTTTCCTTTTCTTGAAGAAGAGAGATTAGAGCGCGGCGAATTCATCAATAAATTTTATGGGCCATTTCAGCGCAGCCTGGAACGGAAATATAAAGACCAGATTTCCTGGCTGGCCATGACCATCCAGACCAGCCGGACAAATTTCAGAAAAGATACCGTCTTAGCCCAAAAAGTCAACAAGGCGGGTTCCAACCTTATTTACTTGGAAGAGATGCTCAGCCTAAGAGATTTGATTAGGATCGGGTTTGTCTTTTTTGCTGCCGCTTTGAAATTTATTTCACGGTACGCGTTTATAAGGCAAAATTTCAATTTTGGCGATAACGCGGTGGCCGTCTGGCCGATCTTTCGAAAAGAGTGGTGCTCCTCTTTTTGCGGGACGAGATTGGTGGAAGGATTGAGTTATTACCATGGTTTCGCGAACCTTTTTAACCGGTTAGAAGAAAATACGACCGTCATTCATTACGCTGAAATGCATGCCTGGGAGAAGGCCTTAAAGAGCGCGGCGTCGAAACATAAAAATTTAAAAATCATCGGACTCCAACACTCGATTGTTTCTTTATTGCACCTTTTTTATTTTCATGACCCTCATGATTTTGAAGATGGGAATGATATCCAGAAAATGCCCAGGCCTCATTTTTTAGCCTGCGTTGGGAGAATCCCTTTAAAACTTTTTCGCGATGACGGCTGGGAGGAGCAGAGAACATTTATTTTAGGCCCTTTGCGTTTTGAGCATCTTAGCGGCCATCTTGAGCGGAAAATATCCTGGAGGGAAAAGAAAGATAGCGTTGTTGTGGCCTTGCCCATTTCGTCCGCGGAAACAAAAGAGCTACTATGGTTTGTCGATCAGGCTTTCGGGAAAGAGAAAGATTATTCCATCATGATCAAAGCGCATCCTTTTTGTCCCGTTGAGCCTATTCTAAAATCATCCGCGTATCAATTGAAACCAAGCATCTTTCAATTTACCAACACACCTTTAGAACAGCTTCTTTTAGACAGTAAGGTGTTGGTGGTCACGGAATCGTCCTCGGCATTGGAAGGCCTTTCCTGTCAATGCCGAATTGTTATTCCGCGGCTGGCGAGTACCCTTGATATGAATCCTTTATCGGGGATCAGCGATTTCCCCGTTTATGTCTATGATCCCCAGGAGTTGAGGCGCGTGACCAGTGTTTTGATGCGCGAAGAGATGACGGGTTATTATGAACGCTGCAAACATTTTATCGAGAATTACTGCGAGTTTACCGGTACCGATGAAGATTATTTGGAAAGATTGGAAAAGGCGTTAGGGTTGCAGTGTGAGAAACAATACGATCATACTCACCTACGAGGTGTAACCGACACCTCGTAGGTGTAGATGTGGTAATTCCCCCTATGATTCGAAAATTTGTTGATACCGTATTAAATGTCCATCCCGTTATTTGGGTCCTGTTGTATGTTGCTCTCCAGGCCTTGTTATATTTTCAGCCTTTTTTGCACGGCACTGCCGCTAGTTTTTATTTCTTAGCGGTTGACCCCGAATTATTTCCCCGGGACTTAGCCAGGACATCCAGTTTGGGAACGTCCACGTTTTTTTATAAGTTTATGTATTTACTGTTGGGGCCAAACGTTACTAACCCATTTTATCTTTTCTGGCCTTATTTAGTAACGTGTTTTTTGATCGCGTATGCGGTTTATAAAATCGGGTATTTTGTCTCGGGCGGCCGCAGGGAAGCGGGGCTTTTGATGCTGGTCTTGCTTCTGGTTCAAAAGATGCCGATTAACGGCGCCTTCGTGAGTTTAACGTTCGCGGATTACAATTATCAACACTTTGCTTTGCCCATCGTGTTATTCTCCATTTATTTTTTCCTGCGGGAACAATATTTTTGTTTCGCTTTATTCATGGTCGCTGCGTTTTATTTTCATTTAAAGACACCGGCCGCTGTGCTTTTGGCCTTGCTGCCGTTACTGGCTTATGAAATCCGGCGCCGGCCGAAGATTTTATTGAGTTTTATTTTTCCGTTTTTTCTTTTTATTCCCCGGGTTATGGCCTTGGCTAAAGGTTTTTATTCAACGAGCGGATTTTCTCCAGCGGAAAAGGCGGAATTCATGCGGCTGATTATTCCCCGGGAGGGTATTGAGGGCAATGTGTTTTTTAATCTGCTGGGGACAACCAATCTCACTGTCTGCGCGGTATTGACCTTGGTGGGCGTATGGACTGTCCGCTTTGTTGGGGATGAACAATTGCGAAGAAAATTTTATTGGTGTTATGGCGGCATTGTCTTCGCCTTTTGTGTGGGACTGGTGGTCAAGGGAATAGACCATTCCTGGGGGCCGTTGGGGGAGATTTCGGTTTTAGGCTATACCCGGGCCTCGATTTTAGGATTGGTCCTAACGTTATCAACGCTGGCGGTATTTTTTTATGGGCAAATCGAAAGGGCCTATCACAATAGACGGACGCTGATGCTTGTCATTTATTTAGCGCTTTTGATTTTTGTGGGATTAAATGATTTTTATTTTTGGAGTTTTTCGGATATTGTTCGAGTCATCGCCGGGTCCAAAACACTCGCGAAAATTATTTTTTCTCTTTTGGCCGCGGGAAGTATTGCCGCGTTGGTTAAAGTATTTGATTTCCGGCTCCCGGTTATGAAAGTGGTGACGATGGTTCTTATCGCCGCGCTGGGTTATACGGCCGTCAAAGGTTCCGCCAAGGTGTATCAATCTTATAAAATGGAATATCCTTTTTTTCCCTTGAGTCCTGTTCACGAGGCTTTCTTCGATAAAAATTATTATGATTCTCAAGCCTGGGCCAAGGTTAACACCGACAAAAATGATTTATTTTTAGTCGTGCTCAGTGACCGCCAAGAGGAAGGGGACTATTGCGATGGGGGTTTTCGTTATGGGTCATTACGCAGTGTCTGGTGTCAGGATGTTCCCTGCGCGTATGGCAATGGCGCGACCTTCCGGGAGTGGAAACGCCGGCGGGAAGTGTTAAGGGAATTTTTAGGCAAACCCTTTGATCAGTGGGATCCTTTGGTTCAAGGCGAAAAAATAGATTATGTCGTTGGCCCCAAGGATTCGGTATGGCCGCGGCAGTACGCGAAGGTTTATGAAAATCAAGATTATGTGATATATAAGACAGGAGTGAGACAACCTCGACCCATTAGAGGGTCACGGAGATTATGAATGATCAAAAATAAAAAAATATTGATCACCGGCGGCTTAGGATTTATCGGTTATAACGTTGCCTGCTATTTTGCCAAAAATAACCGTGTCTGCGTGATTGATGATTGCAGCCGGGTGGGCGTGGAGCAGAATATCGAGCAATTAGAAAAATTGAACATTGATTTTCACCATGTGGACATCGCCCGGTTTAAAGAATTGAGGAATATTTTTTATTCCTTTCAGCCGGATATCATCATTCACCTGGCCGCGCAGGTGGCCGTGACTTTGTCTATTAGTAATCCTTTTCGTGACTTTCGGGCAAATCTGCAGGGGTCATTTAATCTGCTGGAACTCGCCCGCGTGAGTCATCATAAACCGATCATTTTATACGCGTCGACCAATAAGGTGTACGGCGGCCACGCCCAAGACGTGGAATTAAAAAACGGCCGTTACGTGCTGCGTAACGCCGCCGGTTATTCCGAGGAAGCTCCGTTGTCGTTTGAAACGCCATACGGCTGTTCGAAGGGAGCGGCGGACCAATATTTTATCGATTACGCGCGCACCTACAATCTGCCAACGGTGGTATTCCGCCAGTCCTGCATTTACGGCCCGCATCAGTTCGGGATGGAAGACCAGGGCTGGGTCGCCTGGTTCGCTATTTGTTCTGTTTTCGCGAACCCGATAACCATTTTCGGCGACGGCAATCAGGTCCGGGATGTCCTTTACGTGGATGATTTAGTTCAGCTCTACGAAAAGGCCATCATGAATATCGATTCGGTCAAAGGCCAGGTATTTAATGTCGGCGGCGGTCCAGCCAATACCCTTTCTTTAAATGAGCTGGTGGATGTTTTAAAGAAGAAGACAGGAAAATCTCTGAAGGTGTCGTTTGCCGGCTGGCGCTTAGGCGACCAGAAAGTTTTCATTTCGGATATCCGCAAGGCCGAAAGTATATTAGGCTGGAAGCCAAAAGTCAATCCCATCCAGGGAGTCGAAAAATTATTAGATTGGATTTTAAAAGAAAAAGATTACATTGATTTAGTCCGGAAAAAACAGCAGAAAAGCAGCCAGCAGTATGATGTGTCGATTGTTATTCCGGCGAAAAATGAAGAGGCCTGTCTGCCATCGGTTTTAGATGAAATCCAACTCCTTCTGGAGAGTTCTTCCTATAGTTATGAAGTGATCGTGGTCAATGACCGTTCGACCGACAGCACTGCCGAGATTGCCCGGGAGTACGAGTTTGTGAAATTGATCGACAGTCAAAATCCTCCGGGCAAGGGCGGCGCGTTGCGCTTTGGTTTTAATCAGGCGAAGGGTGTGTATATCACGATGATGGACGCGGATTTTTCCCACGATGTCTCTGACCTTCCCTACATGGTCGATGAGGCCAGAAAACATAAAGGTTTGGTCGTCGGCTCGAGGATCACGGGCGGCAGCGAAGAATACAGCCGGGTGCGGGCCTTTGGGAATGTGGTTTTGACCTGGTTTTTTGGATTTTTGCATGGGCGTTATTTATCCGACGCTTTAAACGGTTTTAAAGTTTTTCATCGCGACGTTTATCAGCAGTTTGAATACACCTCCAATGCTTATGAAATCGAAATTGAATTGCTCGTCAATACCCTGCGTCTTAAACGACAGATCACCGAAATCCCTTCCCGCGAGCGCCGGCGTTTGGGCGGCAAGGCAAAGTCGCTGGTCTTGAAGCACGGCTGGTTTTTCTTCTGCCGGATCGTTTGGGAATGTTTCCGCAAGCCCGGACTAAAGCCTCACGTGCGGTAATCCTTCTTTACGATGAGCGAGATAAGCTTGTTTGAAAAAAATCTACATTTGGACAGCGGGCTGGCGGATGGATGCGTTATAGGATGACAATGGAAAAGATAGCAAGAGCTCTTATTGATCGAGGAATAAGATCAGAACCTTTTACGAAGGAATGAGTTAGAAAAATGAAGAGTATTTACGAACTTAAACCTGTTTTTCAAAATCTGTTAAGACCAGTATGTAAATTACTGGCGCAAAAAGGCATAACTCCAAATCAAATAACCGTTAGTTCTCTTATTCTCTCTTTTATTGTAGGAGGGATTCTGTATTGGCAAAACACTGCAAAATGGCCATTATTTTTAGTACCTATTTTTCTATTTGTACGAATGGCCTTAAATGCTATTGATGGAATATTAGCACGTGAACATAATTTGAAATCCAATCTAGGCACGATACTGAACGAATGTGGAGATGTTGTTTCAGATGCCGCGTTATACTTCCCCTTCTCTTTAATTCCCGGTGCACCGTCTCAATTGATCGTGATCATTGTGGTCTTAAGCATTATTAGTGAAATGACAGGAGTTATTGCTGTCCAAATTGGTGCCAGCCGACGCTATGATGGCCCAATGGGAAAAAGTGACAGGGCTTTTGCCTTTGGCTTGATCTCCCTACTTCTAGGATGTGGCTTTCTGAAAAATTCTTGGCTTATGCCAGCATTTCTCCTGATTCTTTTGCTTTTAATCATAACTATTTTCAACCGAGCGAATAATGCTTTAAAAGAGGTCCTATGATTTTTTCTACAATTCACCTCCATAAGAATCTTCTGATTGCTATTTATGGGATTTTTTCTCTTCTCATTATTGCTTCTTTAGTGTCAATATTGCTAAGCCGGTTTAATCCCAAACAGGATTTCACAGAACTTAGACAGCGTATAAAGACCTGGTGGATCATCGCCGGAATTTTTATTTTCACCCTAGTTTTGAACAAAAATCTTTCATTAATTTTCTTTAGTTTTGTCAGTTTTCTAGCTTTAAAAGAATACCTCTCTTTGATTCCAACTCGTAGATCAGATAGAAGGGTATTATTTTGGGCATATCTTGCTATCCCGATTCAGTACTATTGGATTGGAATTAGCTGGTATGGAATGTTTATCATTTTTATTCCGGTTTATGTTTTTCTTTTTTTACCCTTCAGAATGTTCTTAAGTGGAGAAACAGACGGTTTTCTTCGATCATCCGGCACGCTTCATTGGGGATTAATGATTACAGTGTTCTGTTTAAGTCATGCAGCTTATCTGTTAGCTTTAAATCCGGCAGGAAATCCTAATGGAGGAGGTGCGGGTCTTTTATTATATTTAATCTTCCTTACTGAGATGAATGATGTGTCTCAGTATGTTTGGGGAAAATTATTCGGGAAAACAAAAGCGATTTCCAAAATAAGCCCTAATAAAACTCTGGAAGGTTTTATCGGCGGACTGCTCACAACAACCCTTTTGGCAGTTGCGCTGGCAAAGTTGCTAACACCTTTAAGCTTAATTCATTCCATAATGGCCGGTTTACTGATTGCTATGAGCGGCTTCATTGGAGACATTGTCATTTCCGCATTAAAAAGAGATTTGGGGGTTAAAGATTCCGGTACGGCTCTTCCAGGCCACGGCGGTATATTGGATAGAATAGATAGTCTAATTTATACAGCTCCGTTATTTTTTCACTATATTGCTTATTTATATTATTAAGGCCGTTTAAGATGAATGCTTTTTTAAGACTCTTATTTTTTGTTTTGATTGTGAGGCCGTTGGTTTTGATTGTTTTGGGAATGAACGTTCGCAATTTAAACCGTTTACCTCAAGACGGGCCGGTTATTGTTGTGGCTAATCACAACAGCCATTTGGATACATTGATTCTTATGTCGTTATTCCCGTTAAGGCTTTTATATAAAATCCAACCTGTTGCGGCCGAAGATTATTTTTTGAGCAACAAATTGTTAGGCTGGTTCGCCTTAAATATTATACGGATTATTCCGATTAATAGAGGAGATGCGATCCCAATGGAACAAAAGTTAAAAAACGTTTCGGTCGCTCTCGCGGAAGGCAACATCATTATTCTGTTCCCAGAGGGTTCTCGAGGAGAACCAGAACGCCTTTCTAAATTTAAATCGGGTGTTTCTTTTTTGGCCGAACAAAATCAGGATATACCTATCGTTCCTGTTTTTATCCATGGGGCAGGCCAATCTTTACCCAAAGGAGATTGGCTTTTGGTCCCATTCTTTTGTGATGTTTTTATCGGAGAACGATTAGAGTGGCCAGAAAATAGAGAATCCTTTATGACTCAATTGGATCTTCGCATGAAATCGCTAGCGGCTGAAGGGAGATTTCCTGCTTGGGAATAAGTAAGAAGAGAAAAGAAAAATTTAAAAGTTTTACCGTAGTAACGACAGATAAAAATAAAATCTGTTTTGACCATTATGACGTTGGTCATCCCAAGGTTATTGTTATTGCTCCAGGCTTTATTAACAGCAAACAAGCTGTTCCTATGAAAGATTTAGCTGAGGCTTTGGAGGGTGAATATGACGTCATCGTTATGGATTTTCGCGGGCACGGGAAAAGCAGTGGATTATTTTATTGGACGAGCAAAGAATATTTGGATCTTCAGTCTGTCTTAGAATACGCGCATAAAAAATATGAGAAGATCGGTGTCATCGGGTTTTCTTTAGGAGCCGCGACCGGAATTATTACCGCTTCCAAAACTGATTTAATGGATAGCCTCATTGCAGTGAGTGCGCCGGCCGAATTAAACAAGATTGAGTACCATTGCTGGAAGCTCAATATGGAGAATGATATCTTTTATAATCTGTGGGGAGATGGAAGATTTGGGAAAGGCATCAAGCCCGGGCCCTGGTGGTTTAGTAAAGAAAAGCCGATTGATTCTGTAGGGAAAATTAAAATTCCTATTTTATATATTCATGGCGAAACTGATTGGTTGATCAAACCCTGGCATTCGGAAGAATTGTATAAAAGAACAAATAGTAAAAAACGTCTTTGTGTTATCAAAAACGGACCACACGCCGAGTATCTGATCAGAAAAAACAAAGATGAAACGATTCATTTAATCAAAGAATGGTTTAGAGAAACCTTATAGAACAGATTAGGGGTGTAGAAAATATGACGACATGGCAAAGATCAGAAGGAACATTCCCAACGTGGGATAGCACAGAACTTTTTTATAGATCCTGGAGACCGCGTGCTGATAGCAACAAAGCACTGATTTTAATTCATCGCGGACATGAACATTCGGGAAGGCTTGATGAATTATTTAGGGATTTACAATTGGAAGATTATTGGGCATTTGCTTGGGATGCGCGGGGTCATGGCAAATCTCCCGGCGAGCGTGGAGATGCTCCTAGTTTTGACTGCTTGGTTAAAGATCTTGATACATTCGTAAAGTATGTGGGGCAGAAATACAATATCCCCGTAGAAAATATGGCTGTTGTTTCCAATAGTGTTGGTAGTGTTATTGCCAGTACATGGGTACATGATTATGCTCCACGCATTCGCGCTTTGGTTTTGGCTGCTCCTGCATTCCGCATTCGATTGTATGTTCCGTTGGCTATTCCCGGTTTGAGATTGTTGCAGAAAATTAATGATAAGGCATCAATTAGCAGCTACGTGAAATCGAAGATGCTGACACATGATCCCCAGCAAGCCAAAAAGTATGATGAAGACAAATTAATCACGCGCAATATTTCTGTGAATATACTTCTTGGACTTCATGATACGGCGACCCGGGTTATGAGTGATGCCGGCGCAATATTCACACCGACACTCCTTCTTTCGGCAGGCTCAGATTGGGTAGTAGAAAATTCTGCGCAAGAAAAATTTTTCGAATCATTATCTTCTTCAGTAAAACAAATGCATGTCTATCCAGGTTTTTTCCACGCTATATTTTTTGAAAAAGATCGCCAAAGGCCTATCGAAAAAACGCGTGAATTTATTCTTGAGGCCTTCAAACATACACCATCAAAGGAGTTTCTTTTAAAAGCCGATAAGGAAGGCTATACAAAAAAAGAGTACGATGGGCTTTGTCAACCGGCTGGATTTTTAGGTTCACTGAACTTCGGCTTTCAGAAATTTATCCTGAAAACGATTGGTCAGTTGAGTGACGGTATCAAGTTGGGTTGGAAAACTGGCTTTGATTCAGGAAAATCGCTGGATTATGTTTATGAAAATCAAGCACGGGGGAAGACAGCGATAGGGCGAATCATTGATCGATCTTATTTGGATTCTGTTGGCTGGAAAGGTATTCGAGTGCGCGGCAATAATCTGAAAATGAGTTTGAAAGAAGCAATAGAAAAAATTAAAGTTTCAGGGAAACCCGGTAGACTCGTGGATTTAGCCTCGGGGCCTGGTCGGTATCTATTAGCTACAATCAAAGAGATTCCCAATAATAATATTGAAGCGCTTTTACGTGATTGGGATCAAAAAAATCTCGAAGCCGGAAAGCAAATCGCCACCAGCTTTGGAATCAAGAATGTAAGATTTGAAAAAGCTGATGCGTTCAACACGAAATCAATTCTCGACATAACTCCTCGTCCCAATATTGTTATTGTTTCCGGTCTTTACGAGTTGTTCCCAGATAATCAAATAATTCTTAACTCTCTTAAAGGCATTGCGGAAGTTCTCGATAACGGTGGTTATTTTATTTATACGGGTCAACCGTGGCATCCACAAGTTGAGATGATTGCAAGGACACTGATCAATCGGGATGGGAAACCGTGGATTATGCGACGACGTACGCAAGCGGAAATGGATGAGTTAGTGAGAAGCGTGGGATTAAAGAAATTAGATATGAAAATAGACCCCTATGGAATATTTACCGTTTCACTTGCACAAAAGGCTAATTAGGGGTCAAGTCCCAATTTTCCTGTAAATTCGGTTATTAAAGGGCATACGATTTCTTTGATTTTGTGATTGTTCGTTCTTTGACAGCATCGTGTTTGAGTTCATCGCGTAAAGCCAAGATTTGAGTTT
>Ga0247727_10020109_pt1 | contig 10250 bp, 8 predicted proteins | sample WisWelCaveWW1625_FD_202498 | JGI IMG/M metagenome (GOLD analysis project Ga0247727, IMG submission 202498) | Biofilm microbial communities from Wishing Well Cave, Virginia, United States - WW16-25 | ecosystem: Environmental > Aquatic > Deep subsurface > Groundwater > Cave microbial mat | place... | reverse complement strand
AGACGCGGCCTGGGATGAACTCCATAACATAGAAGGTCGTGCCGATGACCGACGGATCCTCACACAGCACGTGGGCGCGCGGCACCGGCACCCCGCTTCCGGCGAGCGCGGAGATGATCCGGTACTCACGCTCCACGAGGTGGGCCGAGGGCAGCAGCTTCCCGGGTGGCTTGCGGCGGAGGACGTATTCCTGGTCGCCCGCGGTCAGGTAGTAGGTGGGATTTGATTGGCCGCCCTCAAACTGCCGGACTGCCAGCGGTCCCACAAAGCCTTGCACGCGCCCGGCCAGGTAGCGCTCCAGTGCAGTCACGTCGAACTTGTGCGCCTCGCGCACCTCGACGGTGCCGGGCGGGAGCTTGTTACCGTTGTGCCAGTTGGACCTGTGTGTGTGTTCGGGTTCCGGTGACAGGATCGATCTCCAGCAGGCCGACATACACCAGCATTCCGCTTCCCCGATCGTATCCGAGGTCGAGACGCTGTCCATCATGGCCCTCGGTGATCATGATGATGTCAGGCCTGCCGGCCTGGCTCACCGTTGTGGTCATCCTGGTGATCGGATCCCGGTCCAACACCCGACCCGGGTTGAGTTGGGCCAGGACATTCGGATGGATCCACAAACCGCCGATTTGGGCAGGTCCAAAGACGCGCACAGATTGCTCGGTGTTGGCAGGCAGCCCGCCCACGCCGCCCTGCACCAGCGTCTGATTGTAGCGGGCCCAGTGGGCCCCGGCGGTTGTTCGTTCAAGCGTCAGGGCGACCGGGATCTGGGCGGTGCCCGACCCCGGGACAGTGACGGCCGCCACCCCGGTGTAGCGAACGACGTTAAGCCGGGCCACCCATTCTGGTGCGGGGCTGAACGACCACGGCAGGTTGACGACGCGGACGTCCACGAGCCGATTGAGGCCCAGGACAGTTCCCCGGCCTGGTGTGTGACCTTGCTTGACCGGGCCCGGCACCACCCCTCCCACCGACGAAAAGCCGCTGTACAGCAGCACACCCGTGTCCTCATCGAACACCCACGCCTGGCCTCCGGCCGCGCTCACCGATTGGAAGCGAACGCCATTGTGCCGCCTCCCTCCGAGGGGGTAGGGCATCCGCAGCACTGTCAGCCCTTGAGCTCGCAGACCGACAGCCTGACGGAGCGCGTTAGGATGGAGCCAGTACTCGCCGCCGGCTCCGGGCAAGCCGACTGCCCCACCGTTGCTGTGCAGGCGAGGCAGGCCGCCGCTGGGGTCCGGCAGGCCGTACGAGCGGATATCCAGCACGGCCAGGGCCCGATCAAGGAGGACGACGTTCACCTGACTATACCCGTGTCCGCCGCTCCCGAACATGCTCTGCTCCGAGAACGTTTGCCCTGTCCCCTGGACGATCCAGTTGCCGTTCGGATCCGGAACCAGAATGTAGCTCTGGCCCGGGATGGAGGCGGTGGCGCTGTAGAACGTAATACGGAGTCCCTGCCGCACCGTTGGCGGCGGCGGAGCGGTGCGCAACACAGGCATCAGGTCTAGGAATGGATTGGGATCGACCGGACCTTGCGCGGCGAACGTCTCGATCCCGGACTGGCCGAGGGCCGCCAGGAGAAACGATCCAACAAGAAACCACGCGGTCGGTTTGTGCACGGCTGCTTCCTCCCGGTGGATTTTGCGTGCAGTATTCGGGCGGAGAGAGGGCACTCCTGTAGTAGGGCTAGAGCAGTGAGGTCAGAGTCTCGCGCTTCGTCGGTGGAGTCCGGTCGCTCCGCTGGGATGCGGCTCTGATGGTGCGGCGATCTGCAGGGCGCCCGTGCCATCGGTGCAGCGCACGGTGAAGGTATGTCTGCCTCCTTGAAACGGCCAGTCATAGCGCCAGATGACCCACGTCGCGCCGGACAGGGGGGAACGCAGTTGGGCCTCGCGCCATTCGCCGTCGTCCACCCGGACTTCGACCTTGGAGATGCCGCGCGTCCCGGCGTGGGCGATGCCGCCAACCGGCACGAGCCGCCGGCCGTCGGCATCCGTGATCTTCTCGTTGACGGCAATCGTATCGATGACCGACGTGGCCTTCATCCGCGCCTCTCGGTCCCAGGTCCGCGTGACCCAATACCCTTCCTCCCAACGGTCTGTCGCCTCGATCGACTCGATCCACTTGGGCTGTTTCATGCCGTAGAGGTCGGGAATGTAGATGCGCAGCGGGAAGCCGTGTTCGGTGGTGAGGGGAACGCCGTCCCAGGCGTAGGCGAGCATCACCCGCTCGTCGCCGGTGATCGTCTCCAGCGCGACCACTTCGTAGAAGCCATCGGCCGACTTGATCTTCAGGTGCGTGGCCGTGGGGCGCAGCCTGAGATCGGGCAAAAGCCGCCTCAGGCTGACACCCGTCCAGCGAGTGGTGCCAATCAGATCACCCGCGATCAGGTTTGAGATGCACGACAGCGTGATGAACTGATGCATCGGTGGATAGTCGCGGAGGTCCGCCAGGGTCATCTCCACAGGTCTTTCTACCAGGCCGCTGACCTTCAGCTTCCAGCCTTCTTCCCTGACGACCGGAGGGAGCGCGTTGATGTCGATCCGGTAGTGCGTTTCCAGCGGCGTGAATTCCGCGCGCGTGCCGGCAGCAGGCTTGACGGCGGCACGGGCGTTCGGCAGAGCGTGATTGACCGACCAGCGTTCGGTTCCCGCCACCTCGCGCGGACGTCGGCTTCCGACCAGCGCGCCCAACGCCGATCCGCCTACCGTGATCACGGCCGTTGCGCTGCCCAGACGAACCAGAAAGCGCCGCCGATCAATCCGCTCGACGAAAGCGCCCCCGGAGTCCTCCGCCCCAGCGGTCATGGCGCTCCTCGTGCTCAGACCGCTGTGAACCCAGCCGAAGGCCGCGCCCCAGGTCAGAAAAACCGCCAGAATCCAGAGTCCGCTTACCAGCGGGCTGGTGGTCGCCGTGCGGTTGACGCTCTGGCTGATGAGCAGCACGCCGACGCCTGCCAGCGCCCCCAGGACGCCCCCGAACGAATACGCGGACGTGCCGTCTCGCAGGCGAAGGATGGCGAACAGAACGCCCCCGGCGACAACGCCGGCGACGAAGAACCCGGCAATGCCCATGAGTTGTTCGGCGGCCTTGGCGGCCGTGCCGGTGCTGCCCAGGTCCAGCGCCCGGATGATCTTCACCAGCAGATCGATGCCGATGGTAATGATGAAGCCCGGCAGCCTGCGCGCGACCCAGTCGAAGAGATCAAAGGGGGCGAACGGTAGGCCGCCGAGTTTCCATCCCAGATAGAAAACGGCGATCAGCGGTGCCGTTACGAGCGCGCCGACCAGTGCCCCGGTTGAAGTGCCTGGCTTCACCACCGACCACCTCGACCCCATTCTACACCGCGTCTCACCCGTCGCGGTGAATGGCTACGACGCGACTCCTAGCCGATTGCCCAGACGCACATGGGCTACAGCAACCTCTCCATGATCAGCGTGTCCACCCATTCCCCGTCCAGCATCCCCTGCTCACGATAGATGCCCACGCGGGTGAAGCCCATGCGCTCGTAGAGCGCGACGCTCGCTGGGTTGAAAGGAAATCCGGTGAGCACCATCTTGTGATACCCGAGCCCGCGTGCCACGTCGATCAGATGTCCTAACAGCGCTCGCCCCACACCCTGGCCGCGCCACGTTCGCCCAACGTACACCGAAAAATCGGCGACGTGCCGGTAGGCTTCGCGGGGGTTGAAGGCGTTGAGGCTACCCCAGCCCACGACCCGGCCGGCCATCTCCGCTACGATCACAGGGTGCCGGTGACCACGCGCGGCGAGCCACTGGCGCCGTTCAGAGGGTGTGCGCAGCTGCGTCTCGAGCGTAGCGATGCGGTCTTCGATGCCCTGGTTGTAGATGGTGCAGATGGCCTCGGCATCCGCCGCGGTTGCAGGGCGGGTAGTGACGTCGACACCGCTCATGACGGGCGCGCCTCTTCGTTTGGCCGCAGGCTGTAGGCTGAGAGAGTGGCGATGAGACCGCCGGCGCCGAGCGCTGCAAAAGCCCACCCCCAAACGGCCGGGGCGACGCCCGGAGGGTTTGTCGCGTCCAGCACGGCGCCGAAGGCCAGCGGCGCAATCGCGCCCGCGCCAAATCCCAAGAACGAGCGCACGGCCAGTGCTGCACCGAGATAGGCTGGACGCACGGCCTCAGTGAGGGCCGTGGACAGGACTGGCGAATCGCCGAGCGCAGTAAAAGCAAAGATCGCGCCGACGGCGACCACGATGGCCAGCGGCGCTGTCACGAGCCAGCCGAGCGAGAACGCGGAGGCGGCGCTCACAGCCGCCATTCCGAGGAGTACCGTCCGCCGGCCCAGGTGGTCCGAGAGCCGTCCCATCGTGAACGACGCCAACAGTCCCATGATGTGGAATGACGACGCCACCAGGGCGCCGCCGGCCGCCGCGCGCTCCATATGGGCTCCCGCCGCGGCCAGGCTCGCGGCCAGGAACGCCGGGGTCCAGGCCCACATCGCCAGCAGTTCCCAACTGTGGAATATGTAGCCGATGATCAGGCGCACAGCCCGTGGGTTCCTCAGCACCTCGGCCCGAAAATGCGTTTTCTCGTCGCGACGATGCACCACGTTGGGGGTGGACCGCAAGGCGATCCACCCGAAGATCAGACCGAGCAGCGGCCCGACTGCGGTGGCCAGGAATGCCAGCGGATAGCCACCCCGCGGCAGCACCAGGCCGGTGATGAGCAGCGAGCACGCCGAGCCCAGCGATGAACTGGCGATCAGCCAGCCCAGCGCGGCGCCCCGGCGAGCGGGCTCGAAGCGGTCGGCGAACATCATGATGACCGTGGTGTAGGTGCCTCCTTGTGAAAAGGCTACCAGGGTGTAGAGGATCAGCCCGGACAGGTAGGAGCGCGCAAGGAACGCGAACGCCAACGAGGTGACGGCCGCCAGTCCGCTGGACACCAGGAAGACCCTCCGGGCGCTCACGCGGTCGGCGAGCCAGGAGCACCCCAGCAGCGACAGCGCAAAGCCGAGCTGGAACCCGGTCGCGATGGACCCGGCCGCGGCCCCCGACATCCCCCAGGCCGGCCGCAGCACGGTCAGGCTCGCCGCGTAGGTGACAAAGATCAACGTCATGAAGGTGCGCGAGAGGCACAGCAGCAACAGCCAGGAGTCGAATCCGCGGCGCATGGGCGAGCTCAGTCCGCCAGCCGCCGCCAGGCCCAGCAGAAGCCGGTGAGGGCATCGGCGCCTGAGGTCTCACCGACGCGCGCAATCCGCCGCACGGCCGCGCGCGTCGCCGCGACATCGTCCAGCGCGCGGATCAAGGCGTGCCAGGGCTCGGCCGCCCATCCCCGGCGCGCGGCGTCGAGGTACGCGCCGCTGATGCGTGTGGTTTTGGATCGTGCGGCATCCACCAGGAGATCGGGGATGCGCTCCGTGCGTGCCAGGTGGGGCCAGACCACCAACGCCAGGACGATGCCCATAAGCAGGTCGTCGCCTGACGGTGTCAGCCCCGGCCCGCGGCCCGCGATCTTCACGGCGGCGTCTCGCCAGCTCTCGTCGGAAGCCTCGGCATCGTCCAGCAGATCCGCGAGGGCATCCAGCCCGCGCGAGAGCGGGCCGAGCAGGGGACCAGACGCCCGCCCCGGCTGGAGGAGTGGTGCGATGCTTCCCGGTGGGGCGGCGGTCAGCAGCGTGTCGATCGCCGCCTCCCGAGCGGCCCCGGCGCCGGACGCGGCTCGAGACGGCAGCGCGGCATCCCAGATGGCGGCCGCCCGCAGGTCGATGTCGGCGGCGCCGATCCGTAGGGAGCCACCGTCGAGAACCACGGGTCCGGTGGAGCAGTGCTCGCGCACCATGCCGAAGTCATTCAGCACGATGGTGAACGGTCCGATCTCGACGTCGGACGCCACCAGCGCGACGATGCGGCCATCCAGGTCGAGGTAGGCACTGCGCTGGAAGGGCGCCAGCACCACGCCCGGCAGGGACCGGTCTGTCAGATCGGCCAGCGGAGCCGCGAGCCACGCGGCGCTGGTGGTGACGCGTGGAGTCCCGGCGGTCACTCAGTGCCGCGCGAAGCTGCGGCCCGGACCGCGTCGAAGATCGGCTGATACCCTGTGCACCGGCACAGGTGCCCACCCAAGGCGTCGCGGATCGCCTCGTCTGACGGGTTGGCGTGGTCGCGCAGGAGCGCGTGAGCCGTCATCAGAAACCCGGGCGTGCAGAAGCCGCACTGCAGGGCGTGGTGATCGGCAAACGCTTCCTGCAGCGGCGAGAGGGCGTCTGGCGTGCCGAGGGCTTCGACGGTCGTAATCTCGGCACCGTCCACCTGCACCGCGAAGAGCAGGCACGACCGCACCGGCTGCCCGTCCAGCAGGATCGTGCACGCGCCGCAGACCCCGTGTTCGCACCCGATGTGCGTGCCGGTGAGCCCGGCGTCCTCGCGCAAGAAGTCCACCAGGGTGCGGCGCACCTCCACCGGCCGCGTGATGGGCGTGCCGTTGACGCGGAGAGATACCCGCACCTCGGTGACCGGATCGGGCGCGACGACCGTTCGCGTGCGCGTCGGCGAGACGCGGCGGCTCGCGGTGTGGGGGTCCTTGCGCCGAGACCTCATGACGCGCTCCTCGCCCGTCGCGCAGCCTGCGTGAGCGCTCGCGCGGCGAGCACGCCGGCCACGTGTTTCCGGTAGGACGCGCTGGCGTGAACGTCGCTGTCGGGATCGAGGGCTCCCGCAACAATACGCGAGGCCTCCGCCGCTGTCGCGTCTGTGATGCGCTTCCCGATCATGGAGGCCTCGGCCTCAGGAACCCGCACCGGGCCGCTCCCGACACCGGTGAAGGCGAGCCGCGCCGCAGCGCACCGGCCGTCGCCATCCAGCCCGACCAGCGCTGCCACCCCCACGAGCGCGAAGTCACCATGGCGCCGCGCGACCTCGAGAAACGCCCACCCCGCATCGGGCGGTTGAGCCGGCCATCGCACCTGCGTGAGTAGCTCGTCCGGTTGTAGCGCGGTGGAAAGGTACCCAAGGAAGAAGCGCGCGGCGTCCAGCAGGCGTTCGCCGCGCGTACTGGCCAGGACGAACCGCGCGCCCAGCACCGCGGCGACAGCCGGGAGCTCGGCCGACGGATCAGCGTGCGCCAGGCTGCCGCCGATCGTCCCGCGCGTGCGAATCTCCGGGTGGCCGGCCCAACGCAGGCTATCGGCCAACAGCGGCGCGCGCGCCGCCACCACCGCATCGGCCTCCACAGCGCCCTGCCGGGTCATCGCCCCGATCGTCAGTCCGATTGTCGTGGAGCGAATGAAGGCGAGGTCCGGCGCGCGGTTGAGGTCGATGATCACCGACGGCCGGGCCAGGCGCATCGCGAGCAGTGGCACCAGGCTCTGGCCGCCCGCGAGGACCTTGGCATCGGGTCCGTACCGGCGCAGCGCGTCGAGGGCCTCTGGGCGGCTGCGGGGTGCCAGGTACTTGAAGGGCGCCGGCTTCACGCGGTCCGCCCGCCGGCCCGGGCGGCGGCCGCGACGCCGGGCGCACCACGCACGAGGTCGAGCAGCCGGGCATGCGACAGCGGCATCTCAGTGATGCGTGTGCCCAGCGCGTCGTCAATTGCCGAGGCAATCACCGCGGGCACCGGGATCACCCCGGCCTCCCCAGCCCCCTTCACCCCCAACGGGTTGAGCGGTGAGGGTGTTTCTACGTGTCCGATCTCAACCCGTGGCACCTCCGCGATCGTCGGGAGAAGGTAGTCCATGAACGTCTGCGTCAGCAACTGCCCGTGCTCGTCGTAGACCAACGCCTCATAGAACGCGTTGCCGATCCCCTGCGTCACGCCGCCGCGGATCTGCCCTTCCACGATCATGGGGTTGATCACGACCCCACAGTCGTGCACGACCACATACCGATCGATGCGCAGCGCGCCGGTGCCGCGGTCGATCTCGACGACCGCCGCGTGGCAGCCCGCCGCGAATGTCCCACGCGGCGGCGCGAAGTAGCGCGTGGCCTCCAGGCCCGGCCCTTCCCAAGCCTGCGGGATCGTACCACGCAGCGGGTTGGCCGCCGTGGCCACCTTCCCCAACGTTACCGCGCGTGCCGGCGCGCCCCGCACAAAGACCTTGCCGCCCGCGAGATCCAGGTCGTCGGGTGCGGCCTCGAGCAGTCCGGCGGCCACGGCGAGCGTCTTCTCCCGCACCGCACGCGCGGCCAGGGCGACCGCGTTGCCGGCCACGACCGCGGCGCGGCTCGCGAAGGTCCCGGTGCCCCAGGCAAAAGCGCCGGTGTCCCCGGTCGTCACCGTGATGTCGCGCACGTTCACGCCCAGCGCGTCCGCGACGATCTGGGCGAAGATCGTGTAGTGGCCCTGCCCCTGGGTCCCCACACTGGTCGCCACGAAGACTCTTCCGGAGGGCTCAACGGTCACCCGGCACCCTTCGTAGGGACCGATGCCGGTGCCCTCGACATACATCGCGAGGCCGAGCCCCACGGTGCGGCCGTCCAGGCGGGCCTTCACCTGACGCGCGGGCCAGTCAGCGTAGCCGATCATCTCCAGCGTCTTCGACAGCACCAGCGAATAGTTGCCGCTGTCGTAGATCAGCGGCGCGGCATCCTGGTAGATCAGGCCCGTGTCATAGGGGAACGCGTCGGGTGGAATCAGGTTGCGGCGGCGGATTTCCGCGCGGTCGAGGCGCAGCTCGAGGGCCACCCGGTCCATCAGCCGTTCCATCACAAAGACCCCATGGGGCCGGCCGGCGCCCCGGTACGGGCTCACCTGTGTCTTGTTGGTGAAGACCGCCTTGAACTCGGCGTGGTAGTTGGGGATGCGGTACGGCCCCACCAGCGTCGTGCTCGAGACGATGGGCACGATGAGCCCGTAGGCGATATACGCGCCCGCGTCGTGGAGGAACTCCACGCGCACGCCGAGGATGTGGCCGTCGTCATCCACCCCGATCTGCGCGTCGAAGATCTGCAGCCGTTCGTGGTTGGTGGCGACAAAGTGCTCGCGGCGATCCTCGATCCACTTGACCGGGCGGCCGAGCACCATCGCGGCGTGCGGGAGCATGATCTCTTCCGGATAGCACATCATGATCTTTGGGCCGAACCCGCCGCCGATGTCCGGGGCGATCACGCGCACGCTGTGCTGCGGCAGCTTGAGCAACAGGCTCAAGAAGTTGCGGATGCGGATCGGCGCCTGCGTCGAGTCCCAGACCGTCAACTGCCGCGTCCGGTCGTCCCAGGTCGCGACGATGCCGCGCGTCTCGATGGGCGACGATGCGCCGCGGTCCATCACGAGGCGCTCGCGGAAGATGTGCCGTGCCTGCGCAAAGGCGTCTTCGACGTTTCCCACGCGCTGGGTATAGTGTGCCGCGATGTTCGTGTCGAGGTCCTCGTGCACCGTCGGACTGCCGGCACGGGCGGCATCTTCGAGGTCGACAACGGCCGGCAGCGGCTCGAACTCGACGTCCACCAGATCGACGGCATCCTCGGCGATGTAGCGGTTCTCCGCCACCACCATCACCACGGGCTCGCCCACGTGATGGACAATTTCGCCGGCCAGGGCCACCTGGGTCTTGTGATGGATGAGGGTCGGGTGAGGAATTAGGCGGGGGAGAGGGCCGCGGAGATGCTCCGGAAGGTCCTGTGCAGTGAAGACCGCGACCACGCCCGGCACAGCCTTGGCTGCGGTGGTGTCCACGCGCGCAATGCGCGCGTGGGACTCAGGGCTGCGATAGAAGGCGGCGTGCAGCAGGCGCGGCGGCTGGATATCATCGACGAACGTCCCCGCGCCGGCGAGCAGGCGAGGGTCCTCGGTTCGCCGGACCCGCTCGCCGAACCACCGCGTCCCCATGAGACAACATGATTTCGAATTGGTCCGCACCCTATCCTCCCCCAAGGAGCCGCGCGTAGCGGCGCAGAACCTCTACGCGCCGAGGTGAGCGTCTATGTCCCGTACCGTTCGTTGCGGCTTGATCCAGATGTCCGTCCCGGGCCCGCCGCCGCCATCGCTGCCTGCTCTCAAACAGGCCACGATCGCCAAGCACCTGCCCTTCATCGAGGAGGCCGGAGGACGCGGCGTGCAGATTCTGTGCCTCCAGGAGATCTTCCACGGGCCGTACTTCTGCCCGAGCCAGGACGCGGCGTGGTACGACACGGCCGAGCCCGTGCCGGGCGGTCCGACCATCCGTCTTATGCAGGATCTGGCGAAGAAACATCGGATGGCCATGGTCGTGCCTGTCTACGAGATGGAGATGGCCGGCATCTACTACAACACCGCGGCGGTGATCGACGCGGACGGCTCGTTCCTAGG
>Ga0247727_10020108_pt1 | contig 10251 bp, 9 predicted proteins | sample WisWelCaveWW1625_FD_202498 | JGI IMG/M metagenome (GOLD analysis project Ga0247727, IMG submission 202498) | Biofilm microbial communities from Wishing Well Cave, Virginia, United States - WW16-25 | ecosystem: Environmental > Aquatic > Deep subsurface > Groundwater > Cave microbial mat | place... | reverse complement strand
TTCTGACAGGGGTGACGCTGTACCGCCTGGGCAGCCTAACTGGCGGCCTTAGCCCACAGGAGTTAATAGCTGCCTCGACCCCTGTTGGCTGGCATGGTATTTACAACCAGCCGCTGGATTTACCGCTTAAGCTAGTTCGTTCGGCCTTTTTTTGGCTATTTCCAGCGCACGGACAGTTAGTTACTCGTTTGCCAAACGCCATCTTGGGCGCCCTGGCCATCGTGACTTTTACGTTGTTAATCCGCTGCTGGCACGGCCGCCGTGTTGCCATACTGGCCGGCCTATTGTTTGCTACCAGCGCCTGGGTGCTGCACGTTAGCCGCCTGGCCTCGCCCGACGTACTCTACCTGTGGGCCGTACCCACGCTGTTACTAACTAACTACCTGGTTAAAAAATACGGCCGTAACCCCTTGGTGTGGTACGGCAACCTGTTGGTATGGGGAATGATGCTCTACGTGCCCGGCCTTATCTGGCTGGTGGCAATCAGCGCCTATCTACAGCGCCAACAGCTGGCCGCGGCCTGGCAACACTTTAGGGCCTGGTGGCAGCGGGCGCTGTACCTGTTATTTGGCCTAATCTGGTTACCCCTCCTGATTGACTACCTGGCGCGTACCCACAACTTTGTTGTCTGGTTAGGCGTGCCGCCGCACTTGGCCGGGCCGCTAAACCTCGTAAAGCAACTTGCCGGCGTGCCGCTACATCTGTTCATCAGAGGTCCAGAGTACCCGGAGCTGTGGCTCGGCCGGGCGCCCATACTGGATGTCTTTACCCTGACGGCTTGCGCAGTCGGCATCTATTTTTATGCTACCCACCTCGGAGCTAGCCGCCCCCGCTTACTCGGGTTGTTTGCGGCTACCGGCCTAATTCTGGTCGCTTCAGCTGGCCCGGTCGGCCTAAGCCTACTAGTGTCGCTGCTCTACGTCTGCGCCGCCACCGGTGTCGCCTACCTGTTACGCCACTGGATGCGAGTTTTCCCTAATAACCCCTTGGCCCGAGGCTTGGGCCTGGGGTTGATCGCTCTGGTAGTCGGCCTGGCCGCCGCTTACAACCTGCGGGCTTATTTTGTGGCCTGGCCACACAACCGGGTTACGCAGGCCGTCTTTCGGCAGCGTCTCTAAGGCTCGGCTCTGGTATAATATAGGCTGATTGTAGGAGGGAAGTATGAACCGGTTTGACCAAGCTAAAATGCTGATGAAGGTTAAGAAAATCCAAAGCGAGCTCAAAAAACAAGTTATCAGTGTCGAAAAGGGCGATGGCGCCGTAAAAGTCGAGATTACCGGCGAGCAAAAGCTTAAAAAAGTCCATATTGACCCGGATTCGGTTGATTTAGAAGATATTGAGCAGCTGGAGCACTGGATCGAAGAAGCTGTGCGCGAGGCCATCCAAGACAGCCAACGGGTAGCCGCCGAGAAGATGCAGCCGATGATGGGCGCCCTGGGCAACCTGGGACTGTAACCGCCAGCCGAATGCAAACCCTCCCTAAAGCGCTGACTGATCTGATCGAGGCCTTTGGCTTGATGCCAGGGGTGGGGCCGCGCACCGCCGAGCGCTATGCCTTTCATTTGCTTAAATCGGCGGGCGACGCGCCAGATAAGCTGGCGGCGGCCCTGCTGGCCCTAAAACAGGGGATTGGCTACTGCGAAAAGACTTTTACCTTGGTACCGGCCGGCCAAAAGCTGTCGAACCTCTACACCGACCCCAGTCGCGATAAAACCGTGGTAGCGGTGGTGGCCGAGCCGTTCGATCTGGTAGCCCTCGAAAAAACCGGCCAGTTCAAGGGCACATACCATGTTCTGGGCGGCCTGGTGTCGCCAATCGACAACATCAGCCCCGAACAATTGCACGTTAAAGAGCTGGCCAGGCGCATCGACGAAGACAAGGTCAAAGAGGTCATCCTAGCCACCAATGCCAGCGTCGAGGGCGAATCAACTGCACTTTACATCAAACAACAGATTGGCGACCGCAAAGTTAAGGTCACCCGCCTGGCCCGCGGCTTATCGGTTGGCGTCGATCTGGAGTACGCCGACCAACTAACCCTCGGCCGCGCCCTGGAAGGCCGCCAAACCATCTAAAGATCGCTTAACATCATTCATGATCCCGGCGCGTTACATACAAGCGAAACTTGGAGAATGGGGTTAAAAAACCTACAATTATAGCCATGGAGAGACTTGAAATGGGTTCAGCGTACGAACAAGCTAAACAGATAAAAGACCTGGTGGTTAAGGCCAACAAAATTGTCATCGTCCAGGCCGACAACCCCGACGCCGACTCCTTGGGCAGCGCCCTGGCGCTGGAACACGTCTTGGGCGATCTGGGCAAAGAACCCTACCTGTACTGCGGCGTCGATATGCCCGGCTACCTCCGTTACCTGGCTGGCTGGGACCGGGTGACCAAAGACCTGCCCAACCAGTTCGACCTCAGCATCATCGTCGACGCTTCGACTATGACGCTGTTCGAGAAGCTCAGCCAAAGCGGCCAACAGGGGCAATTAGCCGCCAAGCCCTGCGTTGTCTTGGACCACCACGAAGTCGTAGATAACAAGGTTCCGTTTGCCCCCGTTACCATTAACGACCCCCAGCGGTCTTCGGCCGGCGAACTGATCTACCAGTTGGCTAAACAGCTGGAATGGCCGCTATCCGTCGAAGCCCAGGGCTTTTTGATGACTTGCATCTTGGGCGATACCCAGGGCCTAACCAACCAACTGGCCTCGGCTGAGACTTACCGCGTCATGGCCGCTATGGTCGATGCCGGTGTTAATCGGCCAAAACTAGAGGAGCTGCGGCGCGAATACAGCAAAATGCCCCCCGAGATCTACAAATACAAGGCCGACTTGATTAAACGCACCCAATTCGCCGTCGACAGCCGCCTAGCTCTAGTTACCATCCCCCAAGCCGAGATTAGCCAGTATAGCCCCCTGTACAACCCCGGTCCGCTCATCCAAGGTGACATGCTGCAAACAACTGGGGTAGAAGTCGCCATCGTCCTCAAACACTACACGGATGGCAAGGTCACCGCCGCCATCCGCTGCAACCCCACCGCCGGTGTGGCCGCCGAGCTGGCCCAACACTTCGGCGGCGGCGGCCACACCTTCGCCGCAGGCTTCAAAACCACCGATGGCCGCCCCCTCGACCAGATCAAATCCGAATGCCTAAATTTTACCACCGAACTACTAGACAAGCTTCTGCTGGAAAGGCTAAATAAAGCTCGGCAACAGATCAAGCAAGGTAAAACTCATAGCTTCACTGAAGTATTTGGCGAGAACAAGAAGTAGACTATGAAACTGTACAACACTCTTACTAGACAAGTCGAGACGGTCAAGCCGCTGGATGGCCAGGCAGTGCGAATTTACAGTTGCGGGCCAACCGTCTACAACCACATTCACATCGGTAATTTGAGCTCGTTTGTCTTTGCCGACACCTTGCGCCGCGGCCTGGCAGTCAATGGCTACAGGGTTAAACAGGCCATGAACTTCACCGATGTAGACGATAAGACTATCCGGGCCAGCGCCGCCAAGTACGGCAGCCTGGCACCGATGGACGCGTTGCTTAAGCTAACCAGCGACTACGCCAACATCTTTCTGGATGACATGCGGGCCATTGGCAATGACGTGCAAGCCATAACTTTTATTAAGGCAACTGGTAGCATCAGGGATATCCAAGACCTTATCAGCCAGCTCAATAAAGATGGCTTTGCTTACGTGGCCGACGATGGCGTTTACTTCTCGATCGCCGCCTATAAGCAAAGCGGTAAGCTGTACGGGCAGTTAACCGAGATTACCAGCGAGTCGACCAGTGAGGCCCGCATCCAAAACGACGAGTACGATAAGCAGTCGATCCATGATTTTGCCCTGTGGAAACTCCAAAAGGGCAACGAGCCGGCCTGGGAGTTCAACCTGGCCGGCCTGAACCTCAAGGGCCGGCCCGGCTGGCATATTGAGTGTTCGGCCATGAGCCAAAAGCTGCTGGACCAACCTTTCGACATCCACACCGGTGGTATTGACCTCATTTTCCCGCACCACGAGAACGAAATTGCCCAGAGCACGGCCGGCAAATATAGCCCGGTTTTCGCTAAAATCTTCGCCCATAACGAGCACTTGTTAATCGACGGCCAAAAAATGAGCAAGTCGCTCAACAACTTTTACACCTTACAAGATGTCGTGGCCAGGGGTTACAATCCGTTGGCTTTTCGCCTGCTGGTGCTGCAATCCCACTACAGCAAACAGGCCCATTTTAGCTGGGACAACCTGGAGGCCGCCCAGAACCGCCTGCAAGACCTGCGGGCGCTGGCCGCCCTGCGCTGGCAACCCCGGCCAGTCACCCACGACGGCACGACTTTTGCCCTGGAAGACGTGCCTGGTATTTTAGCCGGCTTCTTGAGCGAAGACCTCAATACGCCCCAGGCGCTGGCTTGGCTCAGCCAGGCGACCACCCAGCTGCTAGAGGTGCATATAGAGAAAGATATGGTCGGCCACTTCGAAGCCATGCTAAAGGGCATTGATGACTTATTGGGGCTTAATTTATCATCGGTCGCCGATATTTCGGTCGGCCAAAAGGCTCTAATTAAGGAGCGCGAAGCCGCCCGGGGAACCCAGGATTGGCCAGAATCAGACAAGATCAGGGATGAGCTAGCCGAGCAAGGGGTTGGCCTAAGGGACGAAACTCACGGTGTTATTTGGTATCCTCTAGGGCTTCTTTATAAGTAGCGTCATTGATCAGCTTGACGTGGCGCAGGTACTCCAGCACGGCAATGCGCAGGCAACCGGCAATTGGGATGGCCACCAGTCCGCCAATCAAGCCGCCAAAGCTAACGCCAACCACCACGGCCATAAACACTAACAGGGGTGACATATTGGTGGAATTGGCCTGGATGCGTGGCTGTAGCAGGTAGTTTTCCATCTGTTGGTAGAGGATGTAGTAGGTCAGGATGATAATTGCCGCCGAGGTGGAGTGGAACAGGGCGACGACCGTGACAATAATCGCGCCAATAGTGTGGCCGACCATCGGTATCAGCCCGCAGAAAAAGACTATCACCAACAAGGCTACAGGGTAGCTGATGTGCAGTAGCAGTATAGCTGGCATAATCAGTAAGGCCGCCAGGGCAGCCAACAGTACCTGGCCGTTGACGTAGCCCTTTACCACGTCGTACATCTCGCCGGCAATCCGCTCGGTGGCGCTAAGGTGTCGGCGCGGTGTTAATTCGCGGCCAAAATCCAGCCACCGCGGCCCCTCGACCAGCATCATAAAGGTTAGGACAATGATGGTTAACAGGGAGAACACGCTGGTACCAACTCTTTGGACGGTAGAAAAGGCCGCGCCGCCGGCATGCTTAAGCCGCTCTGATAGCTGCCTGGAGACGGTATCTATCTGTTTTTCCAGATGATGGGTGCGGATAAAACGGCCGGTTTGGCTGTCTTGGCCGCGAAAATCCCTTAACAGATGCGGTGCGGCGCCCACGAAGTCGTCGGTTTGGCGTATAAGGGGCGCTGCCGTGGCGGCCACGAAGCCGCCAATCAGTAAGATGACGACCAAGAACGACAAACCGGTCGCCAAAGCCCGGCTGCCGCGCTTTTTGCCGGGTAGGCGCTGGCCCAGCCAGTGAACCGGCGCGTTGAGCGCCAGGGCCAGAAAGAGGGCGATGAAAATCAGTAGTACGGCGTGAGCCGCCTTATGCACGGCGGCTACCAGCAGTACCGCCCCAACTGTTAATAGGGCCAGCCTAATAAAGGTCTCGGTGGTTACAGTTAGTGCCACCTCTGGCAACCGATCAGACTTGCGAAACTTCAGCATACCCGTATTATCTATGCCTGGCGCCTTTTACGCAATGCTTGGTGGTAAATATCCAGTAATTGGTTGCCGACTACAGCTACGTCAAACTGCCGGGCATACCTGGCGCTCCAGGCCTGCATTTTCTGGCGCGCGGCCCTATTTTGCAGATAATAGGCCAGTTTTTTGGCTAAATTATCGGCGTTTTTGGCCGCAAATAACAGATCAGGTCGCGGTTTCATTACCGAGGTATAACCGGGGTTATCTCCGGCCAGAACCACTGCCCGGCCGCTGGCCATGGCCTCGATCAGCACGATACCAAAGCTCTCGCCGCCGCAGCTAGGGAAAACCGCCACGTCGGCCGAAGCGTAGTAACGCGGCTTGTCAGCTTCGCTGACGAAGCCCTTAAACTCAACTATACCCGTTAGCTTATTTTGGGTAGTGAACTGCCTTAACCTGGCCAGTAGTGGCCCTTTGCCACAGATTACTACCCGAAACTCCGGTAAATCTTGCCTGGTTATAAGCTGAGCGACAGCCCGCAACAACACCAAGCAGCCCTTGCGTGGCACCAAGCGGCCTAAAAACAGGATAGTTAGTTTGGCATCTTGGTACTCTGTTAGCGGCTTGGCATCATGAAACCGCTGGCAATCAATTACATTGGGCAATACCGTAGTTTCTATGCCAAAACTCGTCCGAGCAAAAGCGGCAGCGGCCGAGGACACGCTTAGCATCCGGTCAAACCGCTTGAGCGACGGCTTAAGCCAGCTACCGAGCAGCCTGTTGCCGCGCCTCGATGCCCAACCATAGGGCAAGACATGGAAGGTGCCGATTACCACCGTGCGCGGGCTGGCAGCCAGTACCAGGCGCTGGGCCATAAACGGGCTGTGCGGCACCTGCACGTGCAGCACGTCAAAGTCGTGCTCGGCCAGCACGGCTCGCAGCTTTTTTCGGCTGGTCGGCAAGGGTATGGTGGTACGATTACCATTAAATTTAACGGATACGTTGCGCGACAAGCTATGCAAATTAGGCAATTGCCGCCGGGTCGTCTCGCCAACCAGGTAATGCACGTCGTGTCCCTGGCCGCGCAGCCACTCGCCCATGGCCACCACGTATTGTTGGACGCCGTCTTCCGGATCCAGCGAGGTATCCAACACCAGGCCGATTGTTAGGGCCGGCTTACTTGGCGTGGGCATGTTCTTCCAGCGCCTCTTTATAGAGCTTTGCGTAGCGGTCGACGATTCGAGGGTAGCCGAACTGGGCCACGTACTCCTTAGCCCACTTTTGCCACAGGGCTCGCAGGGCAGCCTCATGCAGCAACAGATCCAGGCGGCGGGAAAATTCTTCGGTATCTTGTGGATTGACGATCGAGACAGCGCCCAGGCCTTGCATAAGGCCAGCGTAACCGGAGTTATTACCGGCTACGCAGACAGTGCCGGTGGCCATGGCCTCTAGCAGCACGATGCCAAAACTCTCGCCAAACACCGCTGGCGAGCAGAACATGTCGGCCTTGTTAAGCAATTCCAGCTTCAAGTCTTCGCTAACGAAGCCCATAAAGTCGACGTTTGACAACCCAAGGTCTTCTACCAGTAGCTCCAGCCGCTCGCGCTCCGGGCCATCGCCGGCAATTATCAGCTTAACGCCCTGTTGGCTTTTGGCCAGCAGGGCGTAGGCCTGCAACAGATACTTGACGCCTTTGCGCCGCTCCAGCCGCCCCACGTACAAGATAGTTTTGGCCTGGTGCTTGGTTTTGGGCTTCAAAGCCTTGTATTTATCCAGGTCAATACCGTTTGGAATAATAGTGATTGGCTGATCGGTCAAGCCAGCGGCATACTCGGCACCCGAGTCAGACACGGCCGTCAAGACGTTCAAATACTTCATAACCGACTTCAAATAGGGTGTCACCACCTTAATAACAGATCTAGTTACCAGGGTTTCCGGCACTTTGGAGTGAAAGGTGGCGATATTAACGCTTGTAGAACGCTGCAACAACTGCCGGCTTAACAGCGGTACCCACGGCTCATGAAAATGCAGAATGTCGAACTTCTCGGCCGCCAGGATCGCATCGATCTCTTCGCTATCTACGGTGCTAGATACCTGGCTGGTAGTGCTGGCCAGCGAGCGAAAATCGGTCGAGCTGCCAATAAATATCACGCCTGGGTCATCCACCAACTCATGGCCGCGCGGCTTGGGCGTGATCAGCTTCACCTGGTGGCCGCGCTGCTCCAGCCCACTACGTAGTGCCAGCACGACTTCCAGCACGCCGCCATGCTTGTTGACGCTATACGGGCAAACTAAACCAATTTTCATCTTAGCTTCAATTATATCACCCGATGGCCGGCTATAGCTTACTGAGGAGTCGGCCCAGTTTGGGCGGAATCAGGGCGGCCGCGGCCTTTTCGTCGGCAATTACGCTGGGAGCATGGACCTTCATGTCGAACTGGGCCGACTCGAAGCTGCTAAATATCACCCGCAAATGCTGCTCCACCAGATGGTTATCGAAGTAATTGTCGGCCTTGGCGGCGACGTGCCAAACCGGCAGATCCACCCGCACCTGACAATTATCTAGTTTTAGGAACTCGGCTACCGTGAAGCCCCAGGTGAGCACGTCGTTATCGCGCCACAAGCCAACCTCTACCTGTTTGATGTTTTCCAGCTCTTCGGCGCCGCTAGCCAAGGCAAACTTATGTTTAGCATTGTGCGTATGCTCGTAAAAATTGCGCAGCACCGTCGGATTCAGCGCCCCGTAGTAAAAGGCGGCCGCCGGCAAGCGAAAGCTCAGCAAGCGGGCGCCGGTTAGATAGGCCCAGTAACGCGGCTTACTAAAAATAAAGTCGTCTTTGTGGGCAAAACCAACCAGGCTGACCATCAGCGTCACCTTTTTGGTCAGCTCGGGATAGCGCTGCAGCATCCTGGTGGCCACAATAAAACCGTAGCTCAGGCCGGCAATCACCAGCTTTTTGCGCTTAAAACGCAGCTTAATAAAGGCCGTCAGGTAGTCGGCCATGTTATCTAGCGTCGGTTTTTTGCCAACCTTATAAAAACTGTCCATACCGCCAAAACCGGGCAGGTCCGGCGCCGTTACCGCTCCGTAGCGGTTCAGCACCTGCGCCAGGCCCCACCAGCGCTCCAGGCTGGAATGCAGGCCATAAACGAACAAAATCTCCCGCCCTTCGGACTGCTTGGTCGGCCGGGCCGGCAGCCGCAGCATACGGCCCTCCAGCCGGTTGATGTTGAGCGGCACTATATAGTCGGCAGGATTTTGCGAGGCTTTTCTAGGCATAATAAAACTTAATCTGTACTATACCACATCTGGAGCCCTGTTGACACACCATGCTATACACCGCTTGTCAAGCCCCGGCCGTATCTGTTTACGTCTGGTGTCCATCTGATACCCACTGACCCAGCAAAGTTGTGTCAAGCGCCCAATTGCGTTAAAATTCAATCTGTTCGTTGGGGCGTGGCCAAGTGGTAAGGCACCAGTTTTTGGTACTGGCATTCGGGGGTTCGAATCCCTCCGCCCCAGCCAAACTGTACAACAGTGGTGGCGACCGGCCTATTCAGGACAGAATACGATCCAGGTTAGGCTCGCGAGGTGGGTGAGAAGTAAGGCTTAGTTGTCCGCCAGGCAACGGTGCTTTATAGGGGTAAATTATGCACTTATCTGGCACATAAGGAACCTCGTTGCAAACGAGCAACAAAGCGGCTTCCTCAAATATTAGTCTGTGAGCCACGCCTTGCGGAAGCATTATCCTTGAGCCTGTCTGAATGTCAGCGAAAGATCTCTCTTGCCTTGTTTCAACGTCTGCTAAGTCGAGCCTAGCAATTTTGCCCGACAAAATGTATTGTATCTCAAGCCCTTTCTCCCAATGACCGCCAATAACAACCTTTTCGCCTGAAACCGGCTGCAGTATATTAAGAAACTTCGCATCCCTTATGGTAATGTCTTCTGAGCTAAAAACTTCAACCATATTGCGGCGGCTGTCGCTGTCCTGAGGCAAGGTATCTTGGGCGGTTATGGTTACGCGATCGACCATGACCGTGGATGTTATTAGCCTAAATACGAATCAGAACATCTTATATACATCCTAGTCACTGAGTACAAACCTGGGTGTCTCCATCCAACACGTACGCGGTCGCGTTGTTGTCTTCGATCCACTGATTAGGAATTCTCGCTCGTCTATGCCCATGGTGTTAGTGGCCTCGTCGATTGCTCCTTCCTTATTGTAGTCAAGCCCTAGGCTCGGAGTGGTTTTTGACACAAAAGCTACTCGTTTTAATTTATGTTAAGGTCTTTAGTTTGACAAGCGACTGTAAGCATTATCACAGCCTATTGGTCTAGCGCTACGCTCTTCGAGCCAGCTTTGATATGATTCTAAGATGAGGTTTAAAAGTCCGGAAGACCAGCTAGAAGCTATACGCAGCCGGTCGTGGTATCTAAACTGGCTTAACGCCGCCATCCGGTTGGCCAAGTTCCTATTACTGTTGTTGG
>Ga0247727_10020107_pt1 | contig 10251 bp, 11 predicted proteins | sample WisWelCaveWW1625_FD_202498 | JGI IMG/M metagenome (GOLD analysis project Ga0247727, IMG submission 202498) | Biofilm microbial communities from Wishing Well Cave, Virginia, United States - WW16-25 | ecosystem: Environmental > Aquatic > Deep subsurface > Groundwater > Cave microbial mat | place... | reverse complement strand
AAGAGAGCGCAAGGAGAGAGCTTTGGAATTGCTAACGCCGGAAGATATTCTCCAAAAGATATCTCTGGAAGAGTTGCTTAAAAGATTGCCGCCGGAAGAGCGCTTGAAAGGTTTGCCGCCGGAAGAGCGCTTGAAGGGTTTGCCGCCGGAAGAATTTCTCAAAAGGCTGACCCGTGAACAGATCGAAGCCTATTTGAAAAAGCTTTCGACCACGAATTGACGGTTTTCCCGGATTTCTGCAATTTCGTTTAAGTTTCGCTTGCCGCCGATATATCGGGATCATTTTTCCCGTCTCACCAACTTGATGACGCCGGCCTGTGCGGGTACGCTGATAACTGCCCGCAGGCTCGTTCCATTCCTTTATCTATTTCTCCCGTCCCACTGCCCGTTTTTTAGATGTCAGTTTTGCGGCGAAATTTTTTTGAGAGCTTTTGTGTGATCGCTCTAAACTTTGTCCGGCGTTTTCCGGTCTAAACAAATGAATCGTGAATTCACAAATGACGATTTAAATTTAACCATCGGAAACGTTTCTGGTCCGCGAGCTTGAAAATGAGCACGAGATTATTCGCCGCTGTCAGCAAGGCGATCTGCGCGCTTATGAAAACCTTTACCGGCATTTTGAACAAGCTTTGCTTGGGCTGGGGCGGCGCATGCTGGGCCGGCAGGAGGACGCGGAAGACGCGGTGCAGACGGCTTTTCTCAAGCTCTATCGCGCCATCAATCAATTTCAATTTAGCGCGAAATTCAGCACCTATTTGTTTCGGATTATGATGAATGTTTGTTTTGATGTGATTCAAAAACGGCGCCGCAAGAAAGAGCAAGATGCCCGTGAATTAGAAATTTCACATTCACCGGGCGTTGAGCTGCGCCTGCAACTCGAAGAGGCAATCAACACGCTGCCGGAAGGCATGCGCGCGTGTTTCGTGCTTTTCGCGTTGGAAGAGATGAAACAGGATGAGATTGCCGGGATTTTGAATTTGAGCGTGGGAACGGTGAAAGCGCAAGTCTTTCATGCGAAAGCGCGGCTGCGAACGCTGCTGTCGGATGCACCGATGGAGGTGACGTCATGAACTGTGAATTTTATCAAAAGCACGAGTTGGGCGAGATGGACGAAAGCGAATTCTCGCTCCATCTCACGGCTTGTTCGGAATGCCAAAAGCTGATCGAGCAGGATGCGCGGATTTTAACGCTCGCCCGGAGCTTGCAAAAACCGGCGGCGTCGCCGCTGCTGTGGGCGAAGATTGAAAACGCGCTGCGCGCCGAGCAACAGAAAAATCGCCGCCACCGGCGCATCAATTGGCCGGAGCAAAAATGGACGTTGCTGCGAATCGCCGCGGTTTTGCTGCTCGGTATTGGATTGGGTTCATATTTAATTTTTAAACCGGAACCGAGTGAGCCGCGATTGTTGGCCGGAGCCGCGTTGCAGCAAGTTGAAAAGCGAGAACGCGAATATACGGAAGCCATTGCGGCGCTGGAGCAAACCGCGATGCCGCAGATGGCGAGATTGGACGCCGAGTTGATGCTGCTCTATCGCGACCGTCTCGAAACGATTGACGCGCAAATCGCGCGCTGCCAGGAAGCGCTGGCAGAGAATCCTTCGAATGCGCACATTCGGCGCTATCTGCTCGCCGCGTTGCAGGATAAAAAAGAAACGTTGCGGGAGTTGTTGAAATTAGCGAGTTGATTCGAATTTGTTCTTCTGTGCAAAAGAAATAATCGCCCGCGGATTGAAGAACCCCACCGATAAAGCGTTTTATCGGCGGGCTTCTTCAATCCGCGGGAAAATTCGAACTGCACGAAGAGCTTCACTCTAAGGAATTTAAATCATGAAAAAGCATTTTACTTGCCCGCCCATTTTTTTCATCATCTTTTTTATTATTAGCGCTCAGATTGCTGCCGCTGAAAAATCCAACGAAACTCGCGTCACCGAGCGCCAAACCTATTCGCAACGCGTGACTTCGGCGCCGGGAAAGACTTTGTATATCGAGATGTATCAAGCGAACGTGATCATTTCCGGCGAAGCGCAAAACGACATTGCCGCGGAGGCGACCGTCGAATTGAGCATTGCGCGGCAAGAGCTGATCAAAGATTTTTTCAGCCAAACCCAGCTTGTGCTCGAGCCGTATCGCCAGGGCTTTCGTTTGACCCTGCGTTCCCCCCGCGAAAGATACGAACGCCGCGCCGATCAAGGCATTCGCCGCTTGATGAATCTTATCTTCGACGGCGACGCCGACGGTTATTCGATGGCCACGGACCTACTCGTCCGTGTGCCGTCGAACCAGGCGCTGGTGATTGAGAACAAATACGGCGATATCACGATCGACAACGTTAATGGCACGCTGCAGATTGACAACACCTCGGGCGAAGTAATGGTCAAAGGTTGTGAAGGTTCGCTCGATTTAAAAAATAATTACGCCGGCGCCGAGGTGCGCGATTTTAAGGGCGCAGTGGCCATCAGCAACAGCAGCGGCGCGGTGACGGTGGCGAACATTAGCGGCAATGTGCGAATTGAAAACAGCTACAAACCGGTGCGCTTCGAAAAAATCACGGGCGGCTTGACGATTGATGGACAGAGCAGCGACGTGAGCGGCGCGAGTGTGAGCGGTGATTGTTTCATCACGTCATCTTACAAACCCATCAGCGTGAGCGGCGTCGGCGGTAAATTGACGATAAATGGGCAAAGTTGCATGGTCACTGTTTCCGGCGTCCGGCAGGATGTTTTGATCGAGTCGAGCTATCAGCCGATTCGCGTCGATAGCGTTGGCGGCGCGCTCACGATCAACGGCCAGTCGTGTGCGGTTACCGCGAATGTCGTGGCCAAGGACGCAACGATTCGTTCGTCTTATCAAAGCATTTCGGTTCAGCAGGTGGGTGGCATTCTGAATATTGACGGCAGTTCCTGCGAGGTCACTGTGCGTGATGTGAAGAAAGATGCGAGCATTCTCTCGTCGTATAAAACCATTCGGGTTGATAATGTCGCGGGCAATTTGAAAGTTGATGGGAGTTCCTGCAGCGTGTTGGTGGATGGCGTCGGCGGCAATGTTGATATCGTCAACTCCTACAAATATGTCGTGCTCAAAAGAACCGCCGGCTCGATTGAGGTGCGCGGGGACAGCAGCCCGATTGAGGTGTCGCAGATCACAAAAGTGCCGGTTGGCGGGAGCATTAATTTGATCACGACGTACAAACCGGTGACGCTCGCGCTGCCGGCCAATGCCGCGGTGCAAATCTCCGCGCGGACGCAATACGGCAAAATTCGCTCGGATTTTCCGGTTTATTTGAACAACGACAATGACGACGGTAAAGCGATCAAATTGGAATTAGGAACCGGCGGCGGCGCTACTGTGCGCATTGAGACGAGCGGGGATATTGTGATGCGGAAGGAGTGAGGCGAAAAGATAAACTCTCGCCGTTAACTCTCTAAATCGGTAAGTGCAAACTTGGTGGTGGCACATGGCCGTTACTAAATTTGCACTTTTTAGTAGTTGTTCTTATATTGGATTTTTCTTTATTTACTTGTTATTATAACTAAATCATAGGAATTAGCCTCTCTCGATATATAATTGCCCGGTTTTTTAAACTCGGTATATTTTAATTTTATTAATTCACTTTTTAGTCCTCTCAATCCTTTCTTTTCGTACGATTTAGCATAGAAACCAGAGCTATGTAGTTTTACATTTGGTTCGGTATTATTGTAATCAAACGCTGCCACTTCTGAAGCAGAGTACTCCTTTTCTCTTAGTTGTGTTTTTAAGGCATTACCCCGATCAGTTTTTTTTCCCCCTCGACCTGCACTTGCGTCTAAAATTAGTATTTTTAAAACCCGCTTGTAGGATTCATCAATATATTTTTTTGCTTCTTTGATTTTTTCTTTGTTTATTTCTAACCATGATAAATTTTCATCCAATTCTAAATTAGAAATTTTGTCATAGTTTGACCTATTAATTTTAAATTTTATAAAACTTTTGTCTGTATCAAACCTGTTGGATTTTATTTTCTTCAAATAATCTTCTTCTATATTTGAAAGTTCTCCCTTTTGTAAAAAGAAACAAGCCATAAATAAGTTTATTTCGTCTTCGTTTAAATCATTTTCGGTTAGATTGGTAATTATGTTTTTAAATTCAACCTCATCAAAGGGTTTAATTTCAGACAAGTATTCAGAACAAATCTTTTTTAGATTATTTTTTAGATTAACAGTTTTATTCGAGAGCTGTCCTAGATGGTGAAGATCCTTTTCAGATAAGGCTTTTTTCTCGGAAGAATCTATAAATACAAAAAACGATAACGAAGCAATTGTAAACGCCATTAGCAAAAGATTAGAAATCCATAGTATTTCACCTTCGAGAAATTTTTCAAGTGCTAATCCTACCAGTAGTAGGACTATTATACCCAGATATAGGAATTGAAAATCATTATCTTTTTCAACGAGAGCATATATAAAACCTATTGAGGTAAAGATGATATCAAAGCTCGACGAAAATATCTTTTTAAGTGGATTTTTGATTTTATCGCTTGCGGTTAGCGGTTTTAACAATTGCGATAAAAGAGTGATAAGGAAAGTACAAAAGAAGTAAAAATGTTGTTGGGTCATATGTGTCCCAATGTTTTTAATTGCTACTAATTAAATTCCGGTGGCAAGAAAATAAATGTGAAACAACATTTCATGTAGACAAAACCTACAAATTTAAAAGTTTTGGGTATAAAGCGTTTGCTTCGTTTTGATCATCCGAAGGATTGACGTCTTTTAGTAAAAATACTTGAAAAAGCCTTTTGTAGCTGATGATTAAGGATAGTTATTCTAACGCTGTTTTTACTTTCTTGTTTAGCCGACCTAACCCACTGGCATAATATGGCAAATTCAAAATAAAAAAGCAAGTTTTTTGCAGTCTTTTTAAGACAAAAATTTAATTTGCCTTTGAGCGCAGATTGTTTAACTTTGGAAGTAGGATTGCAGTGCATCAGGACGAGAAATTGTTAGGACGACAACGCCTCGCATTTCCCACCTCAAGCGCCGTCGTGGTGACCGCGTTTTACCAGCCTGCGATTGACGCCCCGAAGTGGTGTTGAAGTGTTTTCGTGAGCGGATTGCCGGGGGTTGATGATAATGGGCGCCATGCTGGGTATACAAATTTTTTGCCAGGGCGTCCCGAATAAAATAAATTTTCAGAAAAGTTTAGAATTTCCTTGACAAAAAGCGAAAATTTTGTATATTATAAAGCTGTGCCTTTTAAAAACGCAGTTGTAAGTTACAAAAATATAACATCTTTTCGCTTGTTTCGGGCCACCATAGCTCAGTTGGTAGAGCACCTCACTTGTAATGAGGGGGTCGCGGGTTCGATTCCTGCTGGTGGCTCTTGGGAAAGCAAAATGCAAACGGCAAAAAGCAAGTAGCAAAAAAAAATTTCTTTTTGCTGTTTGCCTTTTGCTTTTTACTCTCCCGGAGAGGTTCCAGAGTGGCCAAACGGGGCAGACTGTAAATCTGCTGGCTTCGCCTTCGGAGGTTCGAATCCTTCCCTCTCCACGGTGGTGAAAGGCAAAGAGCAAAAGGCAAAAGGCAAAAGGCAAATTTTAAATATAAATTTGCTGTTTGCTTTTTGCTTTTTGCCTTTTGCTTTTCTTCCCGGCTCACGTAGCTCAGTCGGTAGAGCACTTCCTTGGTAAGATGGAAGCAAAAAAGATAAAAGGCAAAAAAGACATTTTTTGCGCTCACGTAGCTCAGTCGGTAGAGCACTTCCTTGGTAAGGAAGAGGTCATCGGTTCGATCCCGATCGTGAGCTCTTCATGGCGGAGTGCGAAACCTACGGTCGCAGACTTTAGTTTCGCCAAAAGGCGGGAGTAACTCAGGTGGTAGAGTCACAGCCTTCCAAGCTGTTGGTCGCGGGTTCGAGTCCCGTCTCCCGCTCATTGGAAAAGCAAAGAGCAAAAAGAAGGCTGATTGAGTTTTATTATTTTAAGAATAGGCGATAAATAAATGAGAGAAATTATCACGCTCGAATGTGGCGACTGCAAGCGCCGCAATTATTCGATGACCAAAAACAAGAAGCTGCACACGGCGCGGGTGGAATTTAAAAAACATTGCCCGTTCTGCAAGAAGCACACGACGCACAAAGAGACCCGATAGTAAGGCAAAAAGCAAACGGCAAAAAGAAAAGAGCAAGTTGCCGTTTGCTTTTTGCTCTTTGCTCTTTGCTTTTTGCTGTTCGATAGGCCTGTAGCTCGAACTGGTTAGAGCGCCGGTCTCCAAAACCGGATGTTGGGGGTTCGAATCCCTCCAGGCCTGCTGCTAGGGGGAGTTAGTCATTGTCAATTGATAATTTTCAATTGACAATGGTCAATTTTTATGATGAAATTTTACCGATTTATCTGAGGACCAAGAATGGCTCTCGTTGAGAAAATTAAAAAGTTTGTGCTGGATGTCCGTCAGGAGATGTCCAAAGTGAGTTGGCCGACCCGTGATGAACTCAAGGGGTCCACCGGTGTGGTCATTATGTTTTCACTCATCTTTGCCGTTTATACGTTCGGGGCCGACCAGATTTTGCAAATGTTGGTCAAATTACTGTTGACGGCCAATTAAAATATGATTGGTTGAATCGTGGAAGAAGCGACTGAAAAAAAAGAGCCGCCAGTGACGAAGTGGTATGCCATTCACGTCCTGTCCGGCCATGAGCGCAAAGTCAAGGCGTATATCGAAAACGAAGCGAAAGCGCTGAACTTGACCGAGCGCATTAAAAACGTGCTGATTCCGGCGGAAGAAATAACGGAAATGCGCGAGGGCAAAAAACGCACGCGCAGCAAGACGTTTTTTCCCGGGTATATGCTCGTTGAATTGACGTTGGATAAAGAAACCCAGTATCTCGTCATCAACACGCCCGGCGTCACGAATTTTGTCGGGCCGAAAAATATTCCGCAGTCATTGCGCCAGGAAGAAGTCGATCGCATCATCGGGCGCGTGCAGGAAAGCCGCGAGCGCGAGGTGATCTCGATCCCGTTCCGCGTCGGCGATCCGATTCGCGTGACCGATGGGCCGTTCTCGGATTTCACCGGTTTTATTGAAGAGTTGAATGAAGAGAAGAAAAAGGTGAAGGTGATGGTCAGCATTTTCGGCCGGTCAACGCCGGTGGAGTTGGATTTTCTGCAGGTTGAATTGGAAAAGTAACAAGTGGCAAGTCGCAAGTGGCACGAGGCGGGAAGGAAACGCCGGTTTTTGCCCTTGCTCAAATAGTGAGATAAAACATGGCAAAAAAAATCGTTACGCAAGTCAAGTTGCAAATTACTGCGGGCCAAGCCAATCCTTCGCCGCCGGTCGGTCCGGCGCTCGGCCAGCACGGCGTGAACATTATGGAGTTTTGCAAGCAGTTCAATGCGCGAACGGCGGATAAATCGGGACTCGTCATCCCGGTCATTATTACGATTTTTTCCGACCGGTCGTTCACGTTCATTCTGAAGACGCCGCCAGCCTCGATTTTACTGGTGAAGGCCGCGGGCCTGGAAAAAGGCTCGGGCGAGCCGAACCGTAATAAGGTTGGTAAAGTCACCGCGGAGCAAGTGCGGAAAATCGCCGAAACCAAAATGGTGGATTTGAACGCCAACGATATTGAAGCGGCGATGCGCATGGTGGAAGGCACCGCGCGCAGCATGGGAATTGAGATTGGGTAAAGCAAAGAGCAAAAAGCAAAAGGCAAAAAGCAAACGCTGGCGCTCTGTTCTCTGCGCTGTGCGTGCAACGGAAAGGTAAATATGAACAACCCCAGTCGTCGTTTTGAAACATTGCAAAAGTTAGTCGAGCCCAAAAAAGAATATTCGCTGGAAGATGCGGTGAAGCTGTTGAAGAAAACCGCGACGGCGAAATTTGACGAAACCGTGGAAGTGGCAGTGCGGCTTGGCGTCGATCCGCGTCATGCCGACCAGGCGGTGCGCGGCACGGTGGCGTTGCCGCATGGCACCGGCAAAACCGTGCGCGTGTTGGTGCTGTGCAAAAGCTCCAAAGAAAAAGAGGCCAAAGACGCCGGCGCCGATTTTGTCGGCTTTGATGAATATATCAAAAAGATCAACGAAGGCTGGTTTGATTTTGACGTGATGATCGCCACGCCGGATGTGATGGGTGAAGTCGGCAAGCTCGGCAAGACGCTGGGCCCGCGCGGCCTGATGCCAAACCCGAAAAGCGGCACCGTCACGCTTGACGTCGGCAAGGCTGTGAATGAAGTGAAATCCGGCAAGATTGAATTCCGCGTCGATAAATCGGGCATTCTGCATGTGAACATCGGCAAGGCGTCGTTCTCCGAGCCGCAGTTGACCGATAATATTCGCGCTTTTGTCGATACGGTTATGCGCTTGAAGCCGGCCTCGGCGAAAGGCCAATACATCCGGAGCATTACGCTTTCCAGCACCATGGGGCCGGGGATTGCGCTTGATCGCAATATCGCCACGGTCGAGGCGAAGGCGTAGCATAAAAAAATTTAACCACAAAGACCACAAAGGGCACAAAGCCTGCCCTGCCGCAGGCCAGGGAAAAAACCTTTGCGTGCTTTGTGCCCTTTGTGGTAATAAAACTTTTAAAGAGAATTGATTATGGAACCAACCCGAGTCATCCGACCCGATAAAGCCGAAGCGGTGGCGCTCTTGAGCGATAAATTCGCCAAAGCGAAAAGCGTTTTTCTCACCGATTTCACCGGCTTAACGGTCGCCGCGGTAACGAACCTGCGCCGCAACTTTCGCAAGTCCAACGTCGAATATGTGGTGGGTAAAAACACGTTGGTGCGTATCGCCGCGGAAAAGGCCGGATTTGCCAACCTCGTGCCGTTTTTGGAAGGCCCGACCGCGCTGGCTTTTGGCATGAAAGACGCGGGCGCGCCGGCGAAAGTGATTTTGGATTTTATGAAGACCAATCAGAAACCGGCGATCAAGGCGATTATTTATGAAGGCCAATTTTTCGAGGCGAAGCAGGCCGAGGCGATTTCCAAATTGCCGAGCCGCGAAGAAGTGCTCGCCCAATTGGTTGGCGTCTTGAATGCGCCGCTGACGAATTTGGTCGGCAGCTTGAATGCGGTGTTGAGCAATTTTGTCTATGTGACGAAGGCGTATGCGGACAAGCGCGAGCAGGAACCCGCAGCGGCGGCGCCAGCGCAGTAAGCAGTTTTCAGTAAGCAGTTTTCAGTGGTCAGTGGTCAGTGGTCAGTGGTCAGTGGTTTGTCATTCCGTGGGAATCTTTTTTGCAAACTAAAATAGATTCTGAGCGCAAAAGGTTCCTTGCCGAATGACGATGTCAGTGATACGATAATAACGCCGTATTTATTTAAAAGCAACTTTTCTTTATTTAAGGAGAATTCATCGTGACTACCGCAGTGTCCCCGAAGCAGGAAGAGCTCCTGCAATCTATTGAGACGATGTCGGTGCTTGATCTCGTCAATCTCGTCAAAACGATGGAAGAGCGCTGGGGCGTAAAAGCCGCGGCGCCGATGATGGCGATGCCCGCGATGGGTGCTGCCGGCGCTCCGGCGGCGGCCCCGGTTGTTGAAGAACAGACGGAATTTAACGTCGTTCTCGCCAGCGTGGGCGCGAATAAAATCAATGTCATCAAAGTGGTGCGCACCTTGACCAATCTCGGCTTGAAAGAAGCCAAAGATTTGGTGGATGGGGCGCCCAAGTCGGTGAAGGAAGGCGCCACCAAAGACGAAGCGCAGCAAATGAAGGCGAAATTGGAAGAAGCCGGCGCGACCGTCGAAATTAAATAGGTCATTTAGTACGAAGTTCAAGGTCCGAGGTCAAGGACGAAATGTACTTTGCGTTGCCGAGTTTAGGACGAGTCAATTTAACGTGAGCCCAAGATGTTTCAAAATTTAGAGCGTCGTTCATTTTCAACGTTGAACGCGGTTATTGATCTGCCCGATTTGTTGGATATTCAATTGAAGTCGTTTTTCGACTTTATGCAAGCCGAGATCGACCCGGCGAAGCGCACCAACAAGGGCATGCAAGGCGTGTTCACCAGCATTTTCCCGATTTATGATAGCCGGGAAAATTTTTGTTTGGAGTTCGTCGAGTATAATATCGAAAAACCCAAGTACGATGTGGACGAATGCCAGGAACGCGGGGTCACCTACTCGGTGCCGCTGAAGGCGAAGCTGCGGCTATCGGTGAAAGATGGGGAAAGCGGCACGTTCGGGGAGACCACGGAGCAAGTGGTGTATCTCGGCAACATTCCGTATATGACCAACCGCGGCACCTTTATCATTAACGGCGCCGAGCGTATCGTCG
>Ga0247727_10020106_pt1 | contig 10252 bp, 12 predicted proteins | sample WisWelCaveWW1625_FD_202498 | JGI IMG/M metagenome (GOLD analysis project Ga0247727, IMG submission 202498) | Biofilm microbial communities from Wishing Well Cave, Virginia, United States - WW16-25 | ecosystem: Environmental > Aquatic > Deep subsurface > Groundwater > Cave microbial mat | place... | reverse complement strand
AGGGCATAGGTGCGCCGCCGGTTGCTTTCACTTTTCCAGAGGCCCGCGTCCCCTAAGCTGTCCGAGTGCCAGTCGTGGTTCTGCGCCCCCGGTGCCGCGTGAAGATCCAGGATCACATACAAGCCGTTTTGTTTCGCCTGGCGGATGGCGCGATCGAGATAGGCAAGACCGTTTTGATCGTATTGATAGGGCCTTTTTTCGATAAGACGAAAATTGAAAGGAAGGCGGATAACGTTACACCCGATTCGGCGGATGATTTTAAAATCATTGTCCCGGATAAAATTCGCCCGGAATTCTCGTTCGAAAGATTGGAGCGCAGGGGCGCCCAGTGCCTTTTTAAAACTCTTTTTGAACAACTGTTCGGCGCGGTTCGGCGCATGCATGATATAGCCTTCCATCATCAGCCAGCCGCCTAAATTGACTCCCTTTAAAACAATGGGCTTCCCGTCTGCCGATGTAATCTTCGTGCCTCGGGCCTTTAAAAAACCTTTCACAAGCTTCTCCTTTGAAATGAAGCGTATTTTACAGCAAGCTGAGTTTCCTTAGAAAATTTTTGATACCGCTTAAGAATACATCCCGCGAATCAATGTGGTTGGTATTGTGCCCACCGGTAATCTCCAGGAATTCCTTAGGTTCGGCCGCCACGGCAAATAACTTCCTCCCTAAGGCGTAAGGGACAATTTCGTCGTTGACGCTGTGGACAAAAAGTTTCGGAATTGTAATACCTCCGACCTTTGCAGTAGAATCCATTTTAGAACTAAGAAGAAAAGCCGGCAAAAAAGGAAAAATCGTCTTTGTCATGTCAGCAAGCGAACTGAAAGACGAATCGATGACAAGGCAGGCGCATTTTCTTTTTGTCGCCAGGTCCACCGCCGCCACTCCCCCTAAGGAATCCCCGTAACAGACGATTTTCGAAGAATCAACGTCCTTGCGGGTTAAGAGGTAATCGTAAGCTGCCAGCCCGTCTTTGTAAATCCCGGCCTCATTCGGCTTCCCTTTGCTTTTTCCGTAACCTCGGTAGTCAAAGATAAAAACGTTAAGGCCCAATTTTGCGAACATCAGAATTTTTTCCATCCGGTGGCTGATATTGCCGGCGTTGCCGTGAAAAAACAACATTGTCGAACGCGCTGCCGGCGTTTTCACAAACCAGCCGTTTAAAAGGAGACTGTCCCCAGTTTTAAAATAGATATCGTCAAAATCAAGGCCGATGGAAGCCGGGGTCACCGGGACCTCGCGGGTAGGGTGAAAAAGGCTGTTGGCCTCAAGATAGCGCACGAAAAAAACAAAGGCCAAAACAGCAAAAACAATTAGAAAAAAAACTTTTAGCATGCGAATAACATTTAACTCCGGGAATGACAGAGTTCGGCCATTTTCTGGCCGCCAATTCTATTGGGAGAAACGACTTCGTTGGCGCCGGCTTTCAAAACGCGCTGTGCAGTCGAATCATCGTGAACTCTGGCAACGATAAAAAGATTGGAGTTAAGATCCCGCGCTGTAATAACGATGTAGAGGTTACTCACATCCGTTTCTAGCGCGGCAACAAAATTCCTGGCGGCCTTGATGTTCGCAATCCAGAGTGTTTCCTCGACGGTCGCATTGCCCTCCACAATCGCGACGCGGGGAAATCTGTATTCGATACGTTTAATGACTTCCGGGTCCTGTTCGATAAGGACAATATCCATATTTTTCCCGTCCAGCGATTCGATGACGGATTGTCCCGTGTTCCCGGCACCACAGATAACGGTATGCTTTTGCATCTTGGCTATGCGATCAATCATTTTTTTCCTCCTGAAATAATTATTTAAATCCGCGTCAATGAGAAAGCTTGTGACGACGGCCACCCACCCGGCAATGACCGCCATACCGATAAAAATGAGGAATTCCGTGAAAAGCCTCCCTGTGGGTGAGAGGTCGCCGATTTCCCTATAACCGACAGAGGCGATCGTGATGATCGTCATGTAAATGCCGTCGTAAAACGGCCACCCTTCGATGAGCCAGTAGCCGGTAGCTCCCAAAAGCACCGTTAAGAGGACGACAAGGAAAAACTTCCCGCAGCGGCGCAAAAGTTTGCGATATTGCTCGGTGTCCTGTTTTATTTTCATTAGCCTTTTTCTATTTCCAGTTTAGATTTGCGCTGCGGGATAAGGCTGGTCATCAGCCGGATGCCTTTTAAAATGACCTCCGCATCACAGGGCTTGGCGATGTAATGGTCGGCTTCCAGCGACAACCCTTTTTTCATATCTTCGAGCTCACCGCGCGCGGAAACGATAATCACCGGCTGCCACTTGGCCGATGGCGGGTTTCCCCGTAAATCCTTTAAGACGTCCAGGCCGTCGCGCTTGGGCATAGTCAAGTCCAGAACAATCACGTCCGGAGACTCGCTTTTAATTTTCTCCCACGCCTCTTCGCCGTCAGAGGCCACCACAACCGTATATCCAGCCGCCTCGATTCTTTTTTTCATAATATCCAGGACGTCTTTTTCATCATCCGCTATCAAAACTTTGATATTGCTCATGGAATGGTTTCTCCTTGTAGGATTTGCGGCAACGGCTCAGCGTCGATGCGCAGACCTCCGTCGTGTTCAATTTTAACCGTGTAAAGCGTGCCCGGCACAAACATCGTCCCCGGCGCTTCAATCTGCGCGTTTTTGATTCCCATTTTTCCTGCCTCCGGCGGATTCAGGGCGTATTTCCAGAATTTCTGCCAGAGTTCCTTTTCGAACGGCGAATCCCCTTTATCAATTTTATATCCCGCCGGGACATCATTGGTATGGGTAATTTCAAATTCCTGCGTATTCTGTCCATCGAGCATAAAAGCCTTCAGGAAAATGTAAGCGCTTTTTCCGCGAAGGCGGTCGGCGTATTTCACTTTCATATCGTCAAAACGGATGACAAGCGCCTGGAACTGGATGATGTTTCCAGAAAAGGTAAAATATTTCGGCGGCAGAGGCTGCCCTTTGGAATCAAACTCCAGGAATTTAATGGTCGTGTGGTTTTTCCTTGTTTCTTCATTAAACTGCACGCCGGTAACCAGAACCTGCGCCGCGCGCGAATCCGCCTCAAAGCGGGCAATCATTTCTTTTAAGATTTCATTTTGATAAAGCGTAGTCTTCACCCAACAATATCCGCCCACAATAAGAAGCAGGATAACGAGGCGTTTTATCCAAAGAGAAAAGGACTTATGCATATCAATCTTCTTTCTTTTTTGTCTTTAAATAATCGCGGATGATTTCCTTGTGGTCAAAGGCGTAATTGAGTTTCATAAGATCCCGATACTTTACCACGCGCAAACCCTTGGCATCGTCGCCGAATTGGGGCCGGCCGGTACCTTTCGCAACAAAAACCGTGCCGATCGTATGAAAACGTGGGTCGCGGTCAGGCTTGGAATACGTGTGAAATTGCCGTAGGTTCAAAAGTTTCATATTGGTTTCTTCTTTGGCTTCGCGCGCAACCGCCTCTTCCAGGCTTTCGCCGTAATCGACAAATCCACCGGGAAGCGCCAGACCGTAAGGCGGATTGGAACGCTCGATGAGGACAACGCCACCGTTGGTTTCGATGATCGCATCAACGGTCACAAACGGCCCTTCAGAGAATTTATAGAGAATATGCTCGACGTAGCTCTTAACCGTCCTATCAAAGATTTTAAAGGTTTTGCGGCCGGAAAGGCAGAAAATAATCGTCTTTAATTGCGAGGGGTGCTCGCGCAGATATTTCAAAACTTCCTGGGTCATGATTTTGGCGGAACCGACTAAGGGAAAGCCGTCATCAACACCGATGGGCGCAAAAGCGATGGTTTTGGCCTTTCTTCTCTCAGCCAAAGCAAATGCACTGCGGATAAAAAGGCGGATTCCGGTTTCATCGGCTTTCTTTCGCGTTCTTAAATCACCGGCTTCGACGATGATATCTACTTTGATTTTCGTGATGTTGCCTTCAACGATTTTTAATTCCGTGTTCTTGATTTTCATATTCATTTGCCGGCGGAGGCGATTTTCTTTGAAAGGTGAAGAGCTTCCTCTTTCGTCATAATGTCTCCCATCGCCTGCTTTTCTTCGACGGCGGTGAGGATTTTCGAAAACAAAGGCGAGGGTTTGAGTTTCAATTTGCGGATCAAATCATTGCCGTTAATCAGGCGCACGAAGGGCTTTTCCTTTTTCTTTTCCAGGTAGCGGGAAATGAGCCCCCGAACAATTTCCTCGTGGTGTTTTTGGTCGTAGGCGCTGGTGAGAGGCCCGCGGGTTGCACGCTGGTCAGCCAAAGACAGAAGCAGGACGCTCAAACCTTCTTCCTTGGTGTCGCGGAAATAACGGTAAACCGCTCGCTCTGAAGGGTTTTTAAAATCGCCCAGATATCCGGGGCGCAGGTGCCAAAGGACCATATCCTCCAGGGCGTATTTTTCTTTCGTCGAAAGCTTCAAGAGATCCGCAATGTGCTTGACGATGTTTTTGCCAACCCTCTCATGGCCGTGAAAAGAAGTGCGGCCGTTTTCCTTCTTTTTTGTCTCGGGTTTGCCGATGTCATGGAAAAGGGCGGCAAATTTTAAGATACTGCTCCGCGCCCTTTCCCCGGCGAGAGGCGTGTCGAGGTATTCTTTGATTTCGGGATTGTTCTCAAATTCCTTTAAGACTTTTTCAAGCTGGGATAGAGTTTCCAGGGAATGCGGCCAGACATCAAGATGGTGGTAGCCCCCCTGGGTGCAGCCGAACATGACCCGAATTTGGGGGATCACTCTTTCCAGGATTCCGATTCTATCCATGGCCCTGATTGTTACGGCAGCACGGTCTGTTTCAATAATTTTGAAAAGTTCGTCGCGGATGCGCTCATAAGAAACTCCCCGGATCAGGTCTTTGTGTTTTTTGATTGCGGCTAAGGTTTTTTTCTCAATTTGAAACCCGAGTTCGGCCTCCAGGCTAAAAGCGCGTAGAAGCCTTAAAGGGTCCTCTTTAAAGCTCGTTGAAGAGGCCATGCGGATCACTCGTGATTTTAAATCTTTGACCGCGTTTTTTTTGTCGATGAGCATATGACTAAGCTTACGGCGGGACAAATCCCTTTTAAGTTCAACAGCAAGAGTGTTAATCGTGAAATCGCGGTGGGATAAATCTTTTTCAATCGTTTTGTCGCGGAAATCGGCAAAATCGAATGTGAGCAGCTGTTTTTCGGATCCGCCATTCGTTTTAAGCGAATGGCGAGATCTCGCCGCGCCGGAGGCTCCACTTTCGGTGCAGCGGACCACTCGCGCGCAGCCATGTTCTTTGTCCAGTAGGACAAAGGCCCCGCGGATTTTTTTCGAAAAAGAACGGGCAAGGGCAACGGCATTTTTGGATACGGCAAAATCAAAATCAAGGCGCGGCCGCCCGAGAAGGCAGTCGCGCAAAAAACCGCCGACTAGATAAATTTTTACTTTACGCCTTTTGGATAAATCCTGGAGGAATGCTTGATAAGGAATCTGAGGAAGAAATGTGGGTGTAGTTCCCATATGCGCGGAGTCATCGGCTCTTTTTATGGCTTCGTAAAAGCAGCCTTGTCGAGGACCTCTTCTTCGACAAAAATCTGGGCACTGCTACGGACGGCTAAAGCAATCCCATCGGAAGGCCTGGCATCGACGACTTTGGCCGTCCCGTCGGCAGCTTTTAAAATCAGTTTGGCATGAAAGGTATTATCGACCAGCTTGTCGATGACCAGCCGTTCCAGTTTGGCATCCAGGGCTTTTAAGGCCGTCACTAAAAGGTCGTGAGTCATCGGGCGCGGAACCTGCATTCCCGAAAGCTTCATCTTAATGCTGGAGGCCTCCAAGAGGCCGATCACAATCGGAAACTGGCGAGCCCCACCCTTCTCTTTAAGGACGATAATCTGATCCTGGCGTTTCTCGTCGATAATAATCTTGCTTAATTCAACTTCAATCATAGTTTTAACGTTTTCTCTTGTGTTTGTCTAAAATGATTTTCAATTCGCCCATGAACTGGTTGACGTCACGGAACTGCCGGTAAACGGAGGCGAAACGCACGTAAGCGACTTCATCGAGCTGGGCAAGCTTTTCCATAACGATTTCTCCGATGTCGCGGTAGCTCACTTCCCTTTCGTATTTCTTCTGGATCATCCGCTCGATTTCCGTCGTAAGATCTTCGATTTTGTCGATGCTGACCGGCCGTTTTTCGCAGGCCTTTAAAATTCCGGACATAAGCTTCTTCCTGTCAAAAGGCTGGCGGCGATTGTCGCGCTTGACCACCATCAAAGGAACTTCCTCAACGTATTCGTAGGTCGTGAAACGTTTTTTACACTTTAAGCATTCGCGGCGCCGACGAATCGAATGGCCGTCCCCAGAAAGTCTCGAATCGACAACCTTGGTTTCTTTATATGAGCACGACGGACAGCGCATAAATTACAGCCCTTTATAAAGCGGGAATTTTTTCGTCATTTCCGCAACTTTCTTCCGTACGCCTGCCAAAACTTTTTTATCTTCCCTATTGGAAACCGCCTCATCGATGAACTCCGCGATTTTCTTCATCTCGCGCTCCTTCATTCCGCGCGTCGTAATCGCCGGAGTCCCCAGGCGGATGCCGCTCGCAACCATCGGGCTCTGTGGGTCATAGGGAATCAAATTTTTATTCACCGTAATCTGCACTTCATCCAAAAGATGGGCGGCATCTCGTCCCGTGATATTTTTGGAGCGCAAATCCACCATAAAAAGATGATTATCCGTTCCTCCGGCGACAATCCTGTACCCGCGTTCGGACAAAGCCCCGGCGAAGGCCTTGGAATTTTTCACGATTTGCTCCTGGTACTTTCGAAATGCCGGCGTTAAGGCTTCTTTTAACGCAACGGCTTTGGCGGCGATAATGTGCATCAAGGGCCCGCCCTGGATACCGGGAAAAACCGTCATATCAATTCTCTTGGCAAAGTCTTTACGACAAAGAATCATCCCGCCGCGGGGCCCGCGAAGAGTCTTATGCGTCGTTGTCGACACAAATTCCGCAAAAGGAACGGGGTTAGGGTGGAGCCCAGCCGCAACCAGCCCGGCGATGTGCGCCATGTCGACGAAAAGAAGGGCGCCGACGGCGTCGCAGATTTCCCGGAATCGTTCAAAATGGATAATCCGCGAATAGGCGGAAGCCCCGGCGACAATCATTTTAGGGTTGTGCTTTTTGGCCAGCTCCATGATTTCGGCGTAATCAAGCATTTCCGTCTGGCGGTTAACGCCGTAGGCAATAACGTTGTAAGCCTTGCCGGAGAAATTCAATTTATGCCCGTGGGTCAAATGACCGCCGCAGGCCAAATCCATGGCAAGAATGGTGTCGCCGTTTTGAAGGACGGAACTGTAAACGGCCATGTTGGCCTGGGAACCGCAGTGGGGCTGGACGTTCACGTGCTCAGCGCCAAAAATTTCTTTGGCACGCTCAATCGCCAGGATCTCGACGATATCCACGTTTTCGCAACCGCCGTACCAGCGCGCCCTGGGATACCCTTCCGCGTATTTGTTGGTCATCACGCAGCCCTGCGCTTCTAAGACGGCTTCGGAAACAAAATTCTCCGAGGCAATGAGCTCTAGGTTGCCATTCTGCCTTTTGATTTCATTTTTGATGGCCGCGTAAACGTCCTTGTCCGTTTTCAAAAGATGCCGCATATGTCCTCCAGTTGATAAGTCTCGTCTAGCAACAAAATTCTTTTTCGATTTTCTTAATCTGGTTGACGCGGCGAAGGTGGCGTCCGCCTTCAAACTTGGCCGCCAGCCACGTCGAAACAATCCCCGTCATGTCTTTTGGTTTGACAAATTTTGCGCCAACAATAAGAATATTACTATCGTTGTGTGCGCGAGAAAGGAACGCCGCTTTTTTGTTGTAGCAAAGTACCGCCCGGACGCCGGGGATTTTGTTGGCCGCAATCGAATGGCCTAAGCCTGTCATGCAGGCTAAAATCCCGCGCGCGTTCTTGTTTTTTAAAACGGCCAGACCGACTTTGCGAGAAATCGCCGGGTAATCACAGGGGACCCCTTCCTCGTGTGTCCCGACATCTACAACATCATGTCCTTTACTCTCTAGAAATTTTACGAGTTGTTTTTTTAGCCGAAACCCACGGTGATCGGCGCCGATAAATATTTTCATAAGAGTTCCACGATTTTTGAGATAGCTTCTTTAATCATCCACAGGCATTCTTCGTAGGCCTGCGAGGATTTTCCGATAGGGTCCGGGATATCCATGTCCGAACCAAATTTTTTGGGGATGTTCGCAAATTCCCGCAAAAGATAAATGCGGTTTTCAACCGTCGGAACCTGTTCTAAAATCTGCTGGCGGTGCATCTGGGTCATGACCAGAATGAGGTCTGCCTTTTTTAGCATCGTCTTTGAAACCGGCTGAGAGAGGTGCATCGCGGCATCAATTCCTTCGCGGCGCAAGACCTCAATCGTTTCCGCGCTCGCCCCCATGCTGATGTAAACGCCCGTCCCGGCGGAAATGGCCTTAACATCATTCCTCGGCCCCAGGATTTTCATTAAAAGGTATTCCGCCATAACCGAGCGGCAACTGTTCCCGGTGCAGACAAACAAAACTATCTTTTGCTTAACAACGGCTTCAACATCGGCCTGGGTAATTGGGCCCTGGCGGATGACTTTCGGGGGAAACTGCGAGACATCAACAACCGTCGATTCTTTTCCCAGAGACGCCGGCCCGCCGTCAATCGCAACATCGACAAGTCCGTCCAAATCCCGCAGGGCCTCCGCGCACGTTATCGGAGGCGGGTTGCCTTCAAAGTTCGCCGACGGCGCCGAGAGCGGGCGCTGAGATTCCTTGACTAAACTTAAGGCAATCGTATTATTGGGCATGCGCACACCAATGGTTTTCTCATTATACTTTGACGGCACGATGATCGTCAAAGGGCCGGGCCAGTATTCGTCGATCAGTTTGTACGCGGCACGGTCAACATTATTGCCGACTTCATCCGGAAATTCTTTTCTCCAAATAAGGACAGCAAACGGCTTGTCGGGAGAACGTTTCTTGATAGAGCGCAGGCGCTCAAGGGCTTTTGGATTCGTCGAGTCGGCCGCCACACCGTAAACCGTTTCGGTCGGAAACACAACCAGCCCCCCCTGGCGGATGATTTTCGCGCACTGCGCGATTTTATCCAGCTCCGGGTAACGAGGATGGACGGGAATGACCTGTGTTTTCAAACGGTAACCTTTATTTTGCTGATTTTCTCGGCCTGCGCGCTATGGTAGCTTTCTAACTTTTTCTGCATTTTCTTATCAGACAAACCTAAAATGCGAATTGCTAAAAACGCTGCGTTTTTGGCACCGCCCGCGCCAATGGCAACAGTTGCAACGGGCACGCCCGGGGGCATCTGCACAGTCGAAAGAAGAGAATCCAATCCTTTTAAGGCCTGCGTTTCGATTGGGACACCAATCACGGGAACCGGAGTAAGGCTCGCCACCACACCGGCCAGGGCAGCCGCGCCCCCCGCGCCAGCAATGACAATCTTGATGCCGCGCGATTTTAAAGCTTTCGCGTATTTTGACGTTTCTTCCGGCGCGCGGTGAGTCGACAAAACACGGATTTCGAAGGAAATACCGAATTCCTTTAAAATCTCCGCGGCCTCCCGCATCGTCGGTAAATCGCTCTGGCTTCCCATCATAATCGCTACTTGTGGTGATGTCATATCCAACCCCTTATCGTTTAAAAGTTGTCACGTCGCCTGACTTTAGCGCCTTTGCGCCGATATCTCTCCTGAAAAAACACCCGTCAAATTTTATTTTCTCAACGGCCTCATAGGCATGCTCAATCGCTTCCTCAATAGTGTCCCCCAGGCTGGTCACGCCCAAGACGCGCCCGCTGGAAGTTAAAATCTTTCCACCCTTTTTCTCGGTGCCGGCGTGGAAAACGATTGTGGAAGAGACGGCCGCCGCTTCTTTGAGGCCGGCGATTTCTTTTCCCTTTTCGTAATTTCCGGGATAGCCGCGCGAACTCATCACAACCGAAACGCACGCCCTTTTGTCCCAATCGAGCTTGATTTGATGGATTTTGCCCTCACAGCTTGCCAGCATCACTTCAACCAAATCGTTTTTTAGCCGCGGCAAAACCGCCTGGGTTTCCGGGTCGCCGAAACGTACATTAAATTCTAGAACCTTAGGGCCGTCGGTTGTCAGCATTATCCCCGCGTAAAGGACCCCTTTAAACGGGTGTCCTTCTTTTTTCATTCCTTGGATAGCCGGCAGCATGACGTTAAAAGAAATGCTGCGTGCCACTTCGCGGGTGACAACCGGGGCCGGC
>Ga0247727_10020105_pt1 | contig 10252 bp, 14 predicted proteins | sample WisWelCaveWW1625_FD_202498 | JGI IMG/M metagenome (GOLD analysis project Ga0247727, IMG submission 202498) | Biofilm microbial communities from Wishing Well Cave, Virginia, United States - WW16-25 | ecosystem: Environmental > Aquatic > Deep subsurface > Groundwater > Cave microbial mat | place... | reverse complement strand
CCTCGGCCGCATCGCTCGCCGCGCCGATCTGCCCTTCCGTCCCCTGCTGCGTCGTTCGCGCCGCGTTCAGGCTGGCGTGAAATGCATCGACCGTCGTCTTCAGCGACGCGAACGCCGGGAACGCCGCGAGCCGCTGACCGAGCGTCTGCACCGCGAGAATCCGCGCGTCCTGCTGCCCCGATTGAAACGGCCCGCGACCGTTCGGAAAGATCTGCGTGTACTCGGGCGTCCCCGCGATGAACGTCCCCTGCACCGCGATGTCCCACTGCGGCACCCGCACCGCCGTCAACTCCTTGAGCAAATCGACCAACACCTCCGTCTGCCCCTTGCGTGTACCCGACCGCACGTCGAACACGACCATCGCCAACTGAAACGCATCGAACAGCGGCTGCACCCGATTCAAACACACCTGAACGTCCGGGTCCGGCGGCGACCCCAACTTCGCCGTCAACTTGGCGACATGATCCGCCCCGATCCTCAACATCAGCGGCCGTCGTTGTTCCGTCGCCCGAAGGAACATGTTCTGAGCGTACTTCCAATTCAAGTGGGCCATGGTCGCAACTCCTTGTTCTGATTGAAGTTCAATTCAAACATCCATTCGCGCTGCATTCTTTGGTGAACTCCGAGGACGGGACCGACGAGTCGTCGAAGTCAGAACTTGAATCAGTGTAACCACTTATGGAAGATGATGCCGATAGAATGGTAGAATCGAACTGACTTCCCAAGTTATCAGGTGCCAAAACTGGTCCCACAGATCGACCTTCAAAACTGCGGGTGGCCCAAATGGGCACCACAGATCGACCTTCAAAACTGCTGGCAGCCCAAATAGTACCACAGATCGACCTTCAAAACTGTGTGCTGCCAAAATGATCACCATAGACCGACCATCAAAACTGCGGGCGGCCAACGTTGGAACCATTGAGCCACCTTAAAAACTGCGGGCGGCACAAATGAGCACAATAGGCCGATCTTCAAAACTGCGGGCGGCCAAAATGATCACCTTCCAGCGATCTTCAAAACTGAGGATGTCCCAAACAGCACCCCAGGACGAGTTCCAAAGCCGCAATTGTTCCGATTCAGTCGCATTGGCCGAGTTCACAAACGACGGCCAGTCTCTGAACACCCCACAAAGACGATCTCATCGGGCTGGGCATCCTTGTAGACTTGGCGGGCTTAACGGTAGAGCTAAGCTGCGGTCAGTTTAAGCGACTGGTTCGGCGGTAAGCCCTCGCGCGCTAGATCGCCACTTGCTCGTATTCAATCTGCAAGCCGAACAACTTCTCAAGGCGACACAGGTAAGCTTTAGCATTTCTGTCAAGCATGTGTTCCCCGACGACGATCAAGCGAGTTACCTTCTCTGCGTCGTTCCAGAATGCGTATTCAAGTAATTGACCGAGTGCTTCGCGAATGCACGCCCGCGCTGATTCGGCGACCTTGATTTCATAGAACCAGTACGCCGACTTGCGGCGCACAGCGACGTCTACCTTCGTTCCGTCGGCAGTGCGGCACTCCCAATCGACATTGGTACGCCCATGCAATTTGACAAGGCGCGCACAGAGTTTGGCTTGCAAGACCTGATGACGCAATTCGATACGTAATTGCTCTTGGATCTGGGCGCGGCTAGCCACGTGTAGGCGGGAAGGTTGCGCTAGCCGAGGCCGACCAGCTCGGAAACAAAACTGCGCGTCTATCGACATTGAAACCGGTCTGACCTTTCCGTGACTGCGGACGTAACGATAGAGCGGAAGCAACCTGTCAAAGTCCCTCAAGACAAGCTCATAATCGATTTTGTGCACCGGCTGCGCCTTCCCAAGAAAAACGAACATGTGGTTGGCCAAGAATTGTCTTGGAATTGGACCCGGACGACTCTCATACGCGAGTTCATCTTTCTTACCGTCCCAAATCCAGAGTTCCATATCCCCGAATGTCCGTGGATGTAGCCGCATGAACTTGTTGAACCGCTTTACTTGGGGTTGCAAGACGGCCATTAGCTCGTTGAATTTGTATTCGCGACTGTCCTTGAATGAGAACGCCACCCCATGTCTGAAATATAGTTGTTCGTCCAAGCCGATATTGAATTGGAGTTCGGTACGCCCTCCCCAATGAAAGGCCCAGTGTTCTTGGGTCGCTTTAGAATTGACCATGAAGAGGGGATTTCCCGGCCGGCGTTCGCGGATTGCTTGAAGTTCGCCGATTGGATGCTTGCGTGCAAGCTCATTAAGCTCGGCAGCGATGTCGTGGAGCGTGGGGCTTCGCATGATCTTTCTCGCCGTGGGCAATGCTCCTGGTTTCTTGCCGCCGAACTTGTGAGTCTCCCGACCGGGGAATCACGGCCACTGGGCGGGGTATCACGGTTTCTGAGTCGCTGGATTGTGGCCGGAGAGTTTTTGGATTTCAAGTGTTTTGGTGCAAACCGAAGCGGGTGATCGTACCGTGATACCCCGCCGGTTTGGCGGGGTATCACGGTTCGGGTTCGCGGATCGATTCGGGTCCGAGGCGATCGGCCGGGCCTTGCACGCCTCTGCCGCCCTTGTTCAGACCGTGGGTGTGAATCATCGTCGTCGGCACGTCCTTGTGGCCAAGAAGTTCCTGGATCGTGCGGATGTCGTAGTACGCGTCAACCAGAGCGCGATTCCTGCCACTTGCAGAAATACACGTTGCTGCACCCGATCCGCTACTTCGTGCTCGGCGAAGCGGGCACGAGATTGCTCGGCATCACTCCGAACCGAATGCTTTCCCTCGGGCCGCAATCGCTGCCGACCGAGTACGCACTTCTGGTGTACGCGAACGTCGGAAAGCAACCGAGGCGACGGCTCACGAAACAGGAAGTGCTTGAGCGCTGCCCTTGGCTCCCGCCCGCGCTGGCGGAAGCCCCGCACTGCAGCGACCAGTCGAACGCCACCTTGGAACTGCTTCGCGTCGATCTCGGCGGCCCAGCCGATCACGTCGCCCGCAGATGTTTTGCAGACATCGCGGCACGGCTACGGCTGCGAGAGTTTTCGGCCTTCGTCCGCGAGCAGCGATTTCGCGTGGTTGTGCTTACAGGCACCAAGGAAAAGGCCGCGGCCATTCGACAGGCCCTCGATGGCCACGATTGGCCGACCGGTCTGACGTTTCATTTCACCGTCGTGTCGGACCTCTTGTCCCTTACTACGAGTCGCAATCATGCGTGACATTTACTACCAAGCCGTTGGCAACCCCGTGCAGTTTGATCGTCTTCCCTCGACTCAGCCGGCGACGCAATTCCTGCCGCCGTCGCTCAAACTCCCCGACCTGCTTGCGACGGTGGGCGTGTCGTTCATGCTCATCACCGTAGTCGCAACGACGGCGCTGATGCTGTTCCACTTGCAACCCAACGGCATTGGATGGCTGGAACCGTTCGATTTGGTCTTGGCGTGGCCCGTAACTTTGGGCGGGATCGTCGCGTGGTTGATCACGTCGCGACTGAAGTGGATTGGGAACCCGATCTTTCTCGCGGCAGTCGTGTTGGTCTGCTTGAACCGCCGCACGCCGTGGCATTTTGAAGTTGCGATTATTGCGTTCATCGCAGGAGTTTGGGTGTACTCGTTCGGCTGTCACTGGACGATTATCAGCACGGCATCGCCCGTCCCGCGAGACGCAGCCGAAGACTTCCGACATCGCGCCAAACGTCAACTCATCATGCTGGCCTGTCTCGCCGCAGGACTCATTGTTGTGAAGTTGTTGAACGAGTCCACTCTGCCAAGGCTCGCGGCCATCACGTTGCCAATCGCGGCGGTTGCAATCCCGCTCCCGACGGGCGCCCGACGAGGACGTTGCAAGCTCATCTGCCAGAGCGTGGCATCTTGGTTAACTCATGACCCCGCGCCGCTTCCCGGCCTCACGCAGAGTCCTGCGGGTCCGGTGACAAACCGTTTGGCATTGCTAATCGCCGCCGTCGTTCTCGCATCCGCACTCTTGGTACGTTGGCCCGGCTCACCGCTGCCCGGTGCCATTCACGCGAGCCGCACGCACCGTGAACGGATCGGGCAACAACTTCGCGCACGCGGCGCCGGATCGTTCGAGCGATTTCGACATGACGTTTTCGGTTTCTGCGTGATGTTTCTCGGTGTCTCGCTCGCACCGGTCGTCGCTGCGTTGGGTGCGGCTGTTGTGTCGACAATGCCCGTTCTCTTGGAAGCCGCGGCGCTCCGTGATAGGTCGCAGGCCACGAGCAGCACCGCGACCTTACTGGCCGACGTCCGTCGCTCACCGGACCTCATCGAACGGCGGAGCATTTTTCTCGGTCGAGTGGTTGCCGATGGCAGCCCGGTATACGTGCCGCGCGAGGTTTTTCGCGAGCACGCACACGGACTGGGCGACAGCGGCTCGGGTAAGACTTCGTTGTTTCTGTGTCCGATCATCGAACAATTCGTGAGGACTGGCGATTGCAGCGTGATCGTGTTGGACCTCAAGGCAGACACGTTGGAGCTGCTCGCCACGATGCAAGCCGCCGCCGAATCAGCACGAAGCGAACTCGGCGTGAGCATGCCGCTCAAGTTTTTCTCGAATCAGGCCGGCCGGGCGACTCATTCGTTCAACCCGATGGCTCAGCCGTTTTGGCCGAAGTTTGACCTGCTGACCCGCACCGACATTCTCTGCGGAGCCAACGGATTGACTTACGGCACGGACTACGGAGCCGGTTACTTCAGTTCGGCCAACGCCGCGATATTGCATCACACACTGAAGACGTTCCCTCACGTTAACACGTTCACCGAACTGGCCGACTGCATCGGCAACGTCGTGTCCATGGCCAAAAAGAAAGAGCTGCACCCTGAAATCCGCAAGGCTGGCGTTCATGTCCACGAGGTCATCAAACGACTTGCCGCGTGCGAAGCCCTAAACGTCACAAACGCAACGGGGCACGCCCCGGACGTTGTTGCCGATGCGATTGATCTCACGCAGGTGTTTCGAGAGCCGCAGCTACTCTACTTCCACTTGTCGGCCACGCTGTCGCCGAGCGGTGCCCCGGAAATTGCTCGACTCGTCAACTACATGCTGCTCGCCGCGTCCACACAGACCGAGCGTCGTTGCCCGGTGTTTCTCGTGATCGACGAGTTTCAGCGGATGGTCGCCGCGAACCTCGAATACATGCTGCAGCTCGCCCGCAGCATGGGCGTCGGCGTGATCCTGGCGAATCAGAGCATGGAGGATCTGAAGAAATCGACGACGAACTTGATCCCGGCCATCGAGGCCAACTGCCGATTGCGACAGTGGTTCTCCGTGTCGGCGAGCGAGGACCAGGAGCGATTGATGCGATCCAGCGGCGTCACCGTTGACCGCCTCACGAACTGGTCCGAATCGGTCAACGAAAAGGGTGAAGTTACGACCTCCTGCTCGATGAGCGAGCAAGTCGTCAATCGATTCACAATGAACGACATCTTGCTCGCGAGCGATCACCCGTTTCGCAGTTTTCTTCGAATCAGTCGCGGCGCCGGCTACGCCCAGTACGGCGGCAAGCCCGTGATCCCATGACACGTTTGTTGGAACCATCGATTAACGAACAAGTGCCACCGGCCGCGATTGAGGCCGTGCTTGAACACGTTGCTCGATATCGCCTGACGGTGTTTGCCGCGTTGCATCGCCTGCCGATCTTTCGAGACCGCCATGGTAACCAGCATGTATCGCATCCGACGTGACCCTAGACATTGGCGAAACCGCTGGCCTTGGTCGTGGCTTATCCAACCCAAGGTCAACGAGAGATTCTGCCCGAAGTGTGGATTGCCGTTTCAAGACGGCTCCATGCCGAAGCCGATCGACCGTTTTCAGGTCGGCAGCATCGGGGCGGAGGTCTTTCCGGCGGGAACCTTTCGCACGAAGGAAATCGTCGTGCAATTTGGACGATGGAAGGCCGGCGGCGGCAAGTTTTTCCTGTCGGAGTTTGTTCCGAGCGATGAAGTCGCCGACCTTTTCGCCGTTGTCCAGCAAGTGCAGGTAGCACTGACTAAGCCGCAAAAGACCAGAGCGGCTCGTCAGTAAGGTTTGCACAGAAGGTTTATCTCAGGAGTTCTGGTTTTCGGGTTGCCTCCGGGCAGCCCACTTTTCGTCGCAGCAGCCATAACGGTTGTTGCGTGACTAACCGTGGAGCGTGTGGACGGGAGGGCCTGCCGCCTGCACCACAAAACAAGTAGGAGTGCTTATGACCGAAAAAGAGAAACCAGAGACGATCCGAGTAGGACGCATCAAGGCGAAGATTTGGCGGAACCTGACCAAAGACAATCGCGTTTGGTTCAACGTCCAATTCGTGCGTCTCTACAAGGAGAACGGCGATCCAAACACTAAGGAGTCGACCCAGTTTGGGCTGAGCGACCTCCTCGATGTGGCGAAGGTCGCGGACATGGCGTTCGATTGGATCTGGGGGCAAGAACGGTCAGCCGCCCCAGGCTCGGATGAGATCGTCGAGTAACGGATGACTAACTCGCCGGTCGGATGCAATCCGGCCGGCTTCATCAGGGAGGATGAAGCCATGGAATTCGTGTTTGTTCCTACGAAATTCGCAATGGGAAGAATCGTGATTACGCGCGGCGCGGCAGAGTCGCTGGTTGAAGTTGACGTTCACGCCAGTCTCTGTCGCCACGCTCAAGGAGATTGGGGAGATGTTGACGAGGAAGACTGGACGGCCAACGACCAATCGCTGGAAGGCGACGGTCGATTGCTGTCGGTCTACCGCGACGAGAGCGAAGTCAAGTTCTGGATCATTACCGAAGGCGACCGTTCCGCCACGACGATTCTCTTGCCCGAAGAGTACTAGGACGAAGGTTTCTCGCACAGGTTTTACACCTGGTTTGTGCCGGCTGGTTCGCCAGCCGGTCAAGGTTCTCGTGCCTCGCGGTGACGCCCAACGTCACCGAGGGGCATGCAATCCCTGCCGCGCCCCTCTGTCACGGCGGCAGGCTCAACGAGGAGATGAGTGATGAATGTGTTTGATCGTATGTTCGCATGGTTTCGTTACCGCGGCAAACCGTCGGGTGAGTTTTGGCGGGCGCTTCTGTTTGTGCGCAATGAGTACAAGCGCGTGGCGCCGCAAATGTTCTATCCGGCCGGTGAAGCTCGGGCGAATCCCTATCTCGATGCCATTCAGTTGATCGATTGTTGGCTCGACCTGGCAATCGATCACGAGTGGTTGGATTAGGACGAAAAGCAATGAGACTTGGTGGTGCGGAGAGTGTGACAGCTCTCCGCACCTTCTCTCGACGCAGCGAGGAGACTCGAATGCCGGAACCAACCAGACAAACGCGAAAGCCATACACATTCGCTGGCGCCGGCCCTCTAGTCTCGACAATTCGGAAACTCGGCGATGACGAGGCCGGATGGAACTTCCCGTTCAACATTTACCTTATGACGCCCAGTACCGGTGACGTGTCGCAACTCTTCAAGGCGGATGACTTGCGTCACCTTGCGAAGCTGTGCCGCGTGCTGTCGGTGATTCTCGTTGAAGACGATTCCATCCCGGAAACATTGCGAGCGGAACTTGAGGAACTGAACCAAAGACTCGACAGCGCTTTTGAGGACTACCACTGATGGCCCGTCAGCCCATCCGCGAGTTTCGTTGCGGCCTGATCAAGCTCCGCATTTGGCGAAAGAAGACCGGCGCACGAGTCCGTCACTCCGTCGCCGTAACCCGCCTCTTCAAGAACGGCAGCGAGTGGAAGGAGTCTTCTCGGTTCGAGAGTGACGACCTACAGCTCGTCGCGCACCTGTTGGACAAGGCCCACACGTGGATTCTCCTTCATTCTTGATTATTCGATTCTCCATGATTCGGCCAGAACCTGAACTAGATCGACCTTCCGCCAACAACGCGCCATGCGAGCAGCCGCCGTTGCCGTCGATCGTCCGCAATCTTCAAGTTCTCATCGAATCCCGCGCGAAGTTCGCCGCCGTCTACGCTGACCCGCCTTGGCCCTACTCCAACACGGCGGCTCGCGGCGCCGCCGAGAACCATTATCGCACCATGACCCTCGACGAAATTCGCAACGAGCCGGTGCGCGACCTCATTCTCGACCAGGCTCATCTCCATCTCTGGACAACCAACGCCTTTCTCCGCGAAGCGTTCGATGTCATTCGTGCGTGGGGATTCCGATACAAGTCATGCCTCGTGTGGATCAAGCACCAAATGGGAATGGGCAATTACTGGCGCGTGTCGCACGAGTATCTGCTTCTCGGCGTTCGCGGCAATCTACCGTTCCACGACAAAACCTGTCGCAGTTGGCAAGCAGCTCACCGAACCATCCACAGCCGAAAGCCGTTTCTCTTCCGCGGCCTGATCGAGCGTGTCAGTCCCGGCCCCTACCTCGAACTCTACGGCCGCGAGGACCAGCCGAATACAAGTTGGACCGTCTACGGCAACCAAGTCGAACGACGGTTGTTCTGATTGAGACCAACTCGAATGCAAGACAGAGCCATGAAAGCGAACGACCACAGTTCAATGACGGTCACCAACGAAGGCATCCCGATCGGCCTCATGACCGTCAAAGAAGCTGCTCGCTTCTTGGGATGCTCTCAGACAAACGTGTACGCGCTCATCGACGCTGGCGAGTTGGTCGTAATCGCCATCGGAAAATCTCGCGGCTATCGAATCGACCGACGCGACATCGATGCCTTCATTCAACGCCGCCGATTCCGCAAGGAGGGTCGAAAGCCGGCGGTGCCGACTCCGCGCCCCCGACTCAAGCACATCAAGCTCTAACCCACGGCCCGCTTTGCCTGCTCCCGGAGGTACCCCGGATTGTGAGCCAAATGCTGATACACCTTTGCAAGTGTTCCCGGATCTCGATGCCCCATCAGAATGGCCACGGTCAGGGCGTCCAGCCCGCGCTCCAAGGCGTGCGTCGCCCAGGAGTGCCGCAGTACGTAGAGCGAGTACTTTGGGGCCAACTCTGCAGCGAGCCGGTTTCGAAGTTTTCGTCGAGCCTCCATTGCCAACTCCGACTTCCTCTTCTCGACGACCTGCCCCCGCACGATCTGCGTCTTGCAAAGTGCCGCCCCCAGTTTCGTAATCTCGGCTTGGTCCACGTCGCGCCCCTCCGCCTGCATCCGAAGTCGGCCAGCCTTCAGCCGCACGCGTGTGAACGCGCAATTCACGGCATCAGTCGTCCAGGGGACCCCCGTAGAATTTCGGAACAGCTTGCCATCGGGATACAGAAGCATCAGTCGCTTCGTGATTGCCAACGCTTCGTCCGTCAGGTAAACGATTCGAAGAATCTCCACTTTGCTCTCGGACTCAGGGAACACCCACCGACTGTTCGTCAGGTCAACATGTCGCGCTTCCACGCGCAGCGATTCCTGCGGCCGGCACCCCGTCTCCCACGTCGTGATCGGCAAATCACGAAACGACCGGTCCGAAACCGATTCCAACAACTTGTCGAATTCATCCGCGCTGATGACCGTTTCACGTCGCCCGGCCTTCGGCTGCTCCAACATCGCGATGGGATTGAAATCAACGTAACCCTGCTGCTGTGCCCACCGCATCACGCGTTTCACCGCCCGGCAGTAGTTCCGCTTCGATCCGCTCGCCAGGCCCTCCATCCCATCCAGCCATTGCTGCACATGGAACGGACGCAGATCGCGTGTCGTGAGATTGGGGTGAACTTCGGCGAATCGTTGCAGTCGGTCGCGATACCACAAGTAGGTATCCGCCGCGCGGTGGTGTTGGCACCACTCCAGAAACGCATCGATGATCGTCACCAACGAGTCGCCCGCAAGACGCCGGTTCGCGGGCCGCGACAACATCGCGTGGAATTTGACGAAGGCCGCCTTCTTGTCGGGGCCAAGATTGTGGCGAACGCCATCGATCGAGACGAACCACGCACCACGATCACGTCGGTACCAGGGTTTCGGACGTCGAGCCATGAGAAAACCTCCAAGCTTGGGGATTGAAGCACCCTCGCAAGCCTGAAGGTTTGCGCCGGCCCTCAGGTGGATTACGGCCACCTGGGGGCCAACTTTTCTCGAATTCTGTACCGAATTCTGTACCAGTGGGTCAGTTGATTTTCCGTAAGTCCAAATATCCCCGACAGGAGTCGAACCTGTAACCTTCGGCTCCGGAGGCGTGATGCCGAACCGGAAAATCCTGTCGGTCAAAGCCTTACGATTTCATATTATGCACAGAAACTGAGACTATCGCATCGTTACCGGGCTGAGAAGGGCTTCTAAGCGGCTCTGGCGTGGTGCAACGTGCGGGTTGTGTCGTGGCGCGACTGAGCACGGGAGTCGCGCAGCATGTCGATAGCAATGC
>Ga0247727_10020104_pt1 | contig 10253 bp, 9 predicted proteins | sample WisWelCaveWW1625_FD_202498 | JGI IMG/M metagenome (GOLD analysis project Ga0247727, IMG submission 202498) | Biofilm microbial communities from Wishing Well Cave, Virginia, United States - WW16-25 | ecosystem: Environmental > Aquatic > Deep subsurface > Groundwater > Cave microbial mat | place... | reverse complement strand
GCAGCGGCAGAGGACGATTCATGAAGACTGGATGTACGGCCTGTCGTACGTACATCGGGATGAATTGAGGTTGGAAGATGCACAGGACTACTGCACGGGAAGCGAGGTGGGACCCGTAACCTGCACTACTTCCTAAGTAGAGTCCTCTCGTGCGCGCAGGAGCTTCGGCTCCTGCGCGCACGACCAGTTCACGGCCGTACCCACTGCGAGTCACTGATGAAATTCGGGTCGGAATGGCTTAAACACTGGCGTTCGGGCCAGTTTTAGCTGTATGCCCCCAGACTTTCCCGCCACAAGTTCAGAGTTGGCTGGCAAAAACTCTGAACTTTTGTCTCTGAAGTCTAACTTGCTGACCATCCGTTCTGACTTCATGGCCGTGTGGCCAGACCTCAGACTCACCGGTCTTGCCCCGGTGATCACCTGGGCTAAACTAACGTTCATTCGCTCTGAAATTCCTTGCCCGGGGCTGAGTTGTTGGCCGTTGACTCTGAACTTGTGCAGGGAAAATCTGGCATCCTGAAGGAGAATTTTCGCCATGGCAACCCGTTTTGAGATCGATCAGGACCGTGACTTCGCCGACTTCGAGGTGGCCGCCATCATCGACCGCGCGGCGCTGACCATCAACGTCATCGAGCAGTTGGTGGCGCAGTTGGGCCAGGACTATGCCACCATTCCCAACTGCAAACTGGCCGACTATCTCGCGCTGGCCCAGGCGCTGGAGACCGCAAACGGCAATTTGCTGGCCGCCATTCAGGCGGTGAAGCTCTTGCTTTCGCCGTTGGACGGCGCCGCCACGCCGCTGGCGCAAATGAACGAGGCGGCGCTGCCGATCCTGCGCGGCGTGACACTGGGCAAGGCGCAAGCGCAGTTGGTCGAGCAGTTGGCGCAGCTCCTCGCCCAGCGCACCCCGCGCGAATCCGCGCCGCCCCCGCCGACGACTCTGACGCAGTAGGGACGGTCGCCAGCGTCCGACGCATCATCGTGCTCGTACTCGTCGTCGATCTCGTCGTCGGGTGTTGACCGGCCCGAAACGTCAACATCAACACCCGACGACGAGTACGACGACGAGTACGAGTACGACCACGATTTAGTTGCGGCTACGCCGCGTCTGGATGCACTGCAAGAGGCGTTACGGTGACGCGCGGCGAATCTGGTGTTGTGCCCGATGCCTACTTAATGTTGCTGCCCCTGGGATTCCTGACCGGCGCCTACGGGACCTTGATCGGCGCCGGCGGCGGTTTCTTGCTGGTGCCGGCCCTGCTGATGCTCTATCCAGCCGAGTCGCCCGGTGCGCTCACTAGCATTTCGCTGGCAGCGGTTTTCTTCAACGCATTTTCCGGCGCAGTGGCGTACGGACACATGCGTCGTATCGACTTCAACTCTGGACTCTGGTTCGCGCTGGCGGGCATGCCCGGTGCCGTGCTGGGCACCATCGTCAGCGGCCGCGTGCCACGCGAGTTGTTCAACGGTGTCTTCGGTGGTGTGCTGATCGCGCTGGCGGCATTTCTCACCTACAAGCCACGCGGAGGCGAGCACCCGCACCCTGAACACCACCGCGGTGACATCCATCGTCACCTGGTGGAGGCCGGGGGCCGGGAGGATGACTACGACTTCAATCTGCCGCTGGCGATGAGTGCCAGTGGGGTCATCGGATTTGTCTCGAGCGCGCTCGGCATCGGCGGCGGGGTGATTCAAGTCCCGGTGTTGGTTCGTGGTTTTGGCTTTCCGCCCCACATCGCCACCGCCACCTCGCAGTTCGTGCTGGCGGCGCTGTCGTTTGTGGCGGTATTGAGTCATATGCAGCAAGGCGCCTATGTGGATGGGCCTTGGTTCCGCCGCACTCTGTGCCTCTCGATGGGCGTTCTGCTGGGTGCGCAGCTCGGCGCGTGGCTGTCGCAACGCGTCAAGACGGCGCATGTCCTGCGGTTGTTATCGATCGCGCTGGTGGGTGTGGGCTTACGCCTTTTGAGCCGTGCGCTGGCATGAGGTCGGCCGCGCGAGCAAGCCGTTGTGACTGAGCGCTGAGTTAAACTCTCGCCGTGCTTACTCCTGATCCCTGCTGCGAAGCCCGTCCTTCGCTAACCCTGGATTTTGAAGGCGCGCCGCCGGGCCGCACCTACATGGTGCGCGCGCAGGGCGCACGCTGCTGGGACACCACCGGGCGGGAGTACCTCGAGTTTACGGCCTGCCGTGGGCCGATCCTGCTCGGCTATGCCGACGACCGGGTGGACTCCGCCGTCCGCGAGCAAATGACGCTCGGCATTCATTTTCCGATGTGCAATTTGTTTGTCGATCCACTCAAAGAGCAATTGCTGGAGATTTTTCCGTGGGCGGGCGGCGTCGATTTGAAGAAGACCGGCAGCGACGCGACCACCGAAGCAGTGCGGCTGGCGCGGACCTTCACGGGGCGCTGGAAAATCATCCGCGCAGGCTATCACGGCTGGCACGACTGGTCGGCCCAGCAGATCGGCACGCGCCACTGGACTCACCGACACGCCAACGGCTGGGTGCCGAAAGTGCCCGGCGTGCCGCGTGGCGAAGTCGAGAATGTCGTTTACAATTGGGATGGCGATGAGGTCGCTTACGTGGAGACGTTGCTGCGCTCGCAAGCGGGCGAGTTCGCCGCGGTCATCATCGCTGCCGACGAATTATACAAGCCAGTGGACGAGCGGCTCCGCGACCTGCGCCGCCTGACCTCCGAGCATGGCGCCCTGTTCATCCTCGACGAGGTGAAGACTGCGTTCCGAACCGGCCTCGGTGGCATCGGTGAGTTGTACGGCGTCACGCCGGATCTGACCACCATCAGCAAAGCGATGGCCAACGGCTACCCGATTTCGGCGGTGATCGGACGCAAAGACGTGATGGCCACTGTGGGGCAAACGCACGTGTTCACGACCTTCCAACACGACCTTCTCAGCATCGCTGCCGCCCGCAAGACCATCGAGATCATGCGGACTACCGACACGCTGGCGCAGCTCTGGGCGCGAGGGCGGCAACTCATCGACGGTTTCAATCAGATCGCACACGAGCTCGACCTTGCCGACCTCGTCGCGGCTGAGGGCTGGCAATGGGAGACGATGCCGTTCTTCGCGTTCCAGCCAGCGGATCCGCGGGCCCAGGCGCTGAAGCGAAGGTTCCACGACGAACTCCGCGCTCGCGGCGTCTACATGTCGCCCGACCACATGGACTTCATCATGGCGGCCCACACCGAGGCCGACCTCGAGCAAACGCTCGAGGCTTGCGCGGGCGCACTTCAATTCGCGAAGGAATAGTCCACGCCGCAGCATGACCGGCAACTTCCAACTCGGCGTCCACCTCTTCCTCCAGCTCACCGTCATTCTCGGCGCTTGCCGGTTGACCGGAAGGCTGTTGCGCCCACTGGGCCAGACGCAGGTTGTCAGTGAAATGGTGGCGGGCGTGCTGATCGGGCCGTCGCTGTTTGGCTGGCTTGCCCCTGAACTTCAAGCCGGCCTATTCCCGCGCAACGAGTCGATGAGCATTTTGTACGCCCTTAGTCAGGTGGGGCTGACGCTGTACATGTTCATCATCGGCCTGGAGTTGAACCGCAAACTCCTGCAGCAGCACTCGTCCGAAGCCCTGGCCATAACGCTGGCCGGGATCGGCGCCCCACTGTTGCTCGGCGGCGCTTTGGGCTGGACCCTCGCCGACCGGCCGCAACTGTTCGCGCTGAATGTGGAGAGGTGGCAGGCGGCGTTGTTTCTGGCGGCCGCCGTGTCCATCACCGCGTTTCCAATGCTGGCGCGCATCCTGTACGAGTCGGGCATGGCGCAGACCAGAATCGGCACGTTGACACTCAGCGCGGCGGCGCTCAACGATACCGCGGCCTGGGCATTCCTGGCCACAGTCCTCGCGACGATCAAGGGCGATCCGGGCATCGCCCTGCTCGCCATCGGCGGGGGCATCGGCTATGCGGTGGTCATGGTTTTCCTTGGCCGGTGCTGCTTCCATTGGTTTGCGCGGGTGACGGAGCGGGATGACGGCGTCCGTGCCGACACCATGGCCCGGCTGATGCTGGTGCTGATGGCCAGCGCATGGTTGACGGATTGGCTGGGGATTTACTCGGTCTTCGGTGCCTTTATCTGCGGCGCGGTCATGCCGCGCGGTCGGTTCCAACAGGAAGTCGTCGTCGCACTCGAACCACTTACAGTGTCACTGCTCTTGCCTACGTTCTTTGTCTATTCCGGCCTGAACACCCGCTTGAACCTGTTGGTTGATCCCGCGCTGCTTGGAGTAGCCTTGCTGGTGCTCCTCGTTGCTTTCGCTTGTAAGGGCGGAGGTTGTCTGCTGGCGGCTCGCGCGACCGGTGCCTCGTGGCGCGAATCGGCGGCGGTCGGCGCCCTCATGAACGCTCGCGGACTCATGGAGCTGATTCTCGTCAACATCGCGTTGGAGAAGGAACTCATCACGCCCGCCCTGTTTACCGTGCTGGTTGTCATGGCGGTTGTGACAACGTTAATGGCCAGCCCGCTCTTCCGGTGGCTGAATATCGCAAGGGAATCGAGTTGAACCCGGGGGTAGTCGTGCTCAAGCCGCGACGCGACGAATCCGTGCGACGTCGCCATCCCTGGCTGTTCAGCGGCGGCGTCGCCGAAGTGCGCGGCCAACCGCAGCCGGGCGACGTGGTGGAGGTGCATGGCGCAGAGGGTGAATGGTTGGCGCGCGGTTTCTTCAATCCTGCTTCCGAGATGCGAGTTCGCCTCGCTACCTGGAACGTTGCGGAACCCCTCGACGAGGCCTGGCTCCGTCGGCAACTGCAAGCAGCGATTGAACGACGCCGGGAACTCGTCTCCCCATCGTCGACCGACGCCTGCCGGCTGGCCTTCATTGAAAGCGATGGGCTGCCCGGACTGATCGTCGATCGGTATGGCGATTTCCTGGTCGTCCAACTCAACAACCCCGCGATGGAGCGCTGGCGTGAGCCCATCGTGCAAGCGTTGTTGACACTGGTCCAGCCCCGGGGCGTGTTTGAGCGCAGCGACGATGACCTCCGCACGCGTGAGGGCTTGCCATTGCGGGTGGGGATACTCTCCGGCGAAGCTCCGCCGGAGCAGGTGACCATCACCGAGCACGGGCTGCGTTTCCAGGTGGAGGTTCGCACCGGCCACAAAACCGGTTTCTATCTCGACCAGCGCGAAAGCCGACTGCGTACGTCGACCTGGCTGAGCCGGGGGAGTGTGCTCAACGCCTTCGCCTACACGGGTGCCTTCGCCGTGTACGCGCTGCGCGCCGGCGCCGAGCACGTCGTCAACCTCGACTCTTCCGCCGAGGTGCTGCGACTGGCCGAGGTCAACGCTGAATTGAACGGCTTCGCTGGACGGACGGAATCAATCGTCGGCAATGCGTTTGAAGTGTTGCGTCGTTTCCGTGACGAGGGCCGCCAGTTCGAGGCCATCGTATTGGATCCGCCGCGTTTCGCCCAATCACGCGCCGCGGTGCCCAGGGCCTCGCGCGGCTACAAAGACCTGAACCTGCTGGCGATGAAGCTCTTGCGGACCGGCGGTCGGCTGGTGACGTTCTCCTGTTCGGGCCTCATCAGCGCGGAGTTGTTCCAGCAGATTCTCTTCGCCGCCGCGCTCGATTCCGGTCGGGAAGTGCGCATCATCCAGCGCCTGGGGCAAGGCGTCGATCACCCGGTGCTGCTGACGTTCCCAGAAGCCGGGTACTTGAAGGGCTTCGTCTGCGTGGTGGACTGACTACTTCCGCTTGCCTTTGGCGGCTTCCAGCTTGCCGCCCACGACGGCTTTGGCTGTCCCGGCGTTCTTCTGCAGCTCCGCGGTAATTGCTCGCAAGTCATTGGCGATGGTCTGCGCGTCGGCCTTCGTCGCACCACTCGCCTGCAAGATGCCCTGGGCATCGGCGATCACGGCCTGCACTTCCTCGGCGGTAATGTTGGCGCTGTTCATCACCGCAGCAACGTCCTGCATGAGCTGCCCCTGCTCTTGCTTGCTGAGCGCCTTGTCCGACCACGCTGCCGATAGATCGTTCGCGAGGGCTTGCACCGATTGCTGCGATGGCTTGGTCGTCCCCTCGGCCAGCTTCATCAGGTCGTTGCCGAGTTGTTGCTTCTGCTGCGGCGTTACTTGCGACTTCGACTTCATCGCGTTCAGATCGGAGGTCAGCTTGGTGGCGTTCTGCTGTTGTGTCGCTGACATCGTCGGTCGCGTAACACTGGCGCCGGCGGCCCGGCCATCGGGGCGAGTCGGCTCGCCGTCTCGATTCTGTCCGGACGCTTTGCCGGTGCGCGACGCCGATTCGCCACTTTTGCCCGCCTCTCCACCCTTGCCTTTGCCTTTGCCTCCTGCACCGGCGTGAGCAAGGTTGAAGGTCAGTCCGACGAGCAGGAGCAGGATGGTCAGCCGCTTCATCATCCGACTCCTACGGCACGAGGGACATCAGGTGCGTTTGGCCGGTGTAGAAGCCTCCGCCCGCGCCAACCGTGTAGACCTTGAGCGTCTTTCCAGAGGGTCCGAGCGCGGAGAACTGCGTGGCGGTGCTGGTCTCTTTGGCCTGAACGCTCTTCGCGTGACCATCGAGGAAGCAAATGTCGACCTGTTCGTTGTGGCGCGCCTGGACGATCTGCGCCTGCGTGAACGTCGTTCCTCCGGTCGCCAGCGTTACGGGCACGAATTGCGTCGTCGTGTTGCCGTCCCACAGCGCCGAAGATTCCGCTGGTTTGGGAACGGCGGAAATCGCCGGAGTCGTAACCCCCGGGGTGAAGCCGTTGACGAACACCGCAGAGTTCACCGAATAGCTGGTGAAGGGCGGGCCACCCGCACAGGGAATTCCGGTGAGCTGCTGGAGGCTCATGGCGGTGGATTCGCTGGGGCAACGATTGACTTCGAGGTTCTTGACGTACGGGCCGACCGACCAGTACAGCGTCGCGACGCAAGCGCCCGACAAATAAGCGTTCATGGGAAAGCGCTCATCGTAATCCTGCGAATACATGGCGAGCGCGGTGCCGTATTGGCGCAAGTTGCTCACACACGACGACTGCCGGGCTTTCTCGCGGGCTTTGGCAAAGACGGGAAAGAGAATCGCGGCGAGAATGGCAATGATGGCGATGACAACGAGCAACTCGATGAGCGTGAAGGCGGACTGCTTGCGAACGGTCAAGGTGACAACTCCTCGGTCGGAGATGATTGGACTGGACGCTTAGTTTGGCGTGACGGTTCGAACGTGGTGAATCGCAGCGACGCAGGAAAGGGGCCGGGAGTGTCGAACATCAACATTGTCACGCCTCGAATGGAGTTAGCATGAAGCTTTGCCTTGTTGCCGTCTGTGTCGTAATATCATCCCTTGCCCTCGCCGACGAATGGCCGCAATGGCGCGGCCCGTCGCGCGACGGCGTTTGGCGGGAGACTGGACTCGTCGAGAAGTTCACCGGGCCGGAGATCAAGGCACGCTGGCGAGTGCCCGTGGCCAACGGCTATAGCGGCCCGACGGTGGCGGACGGACGCGTCTACGTGACCGACCGCGTCGTCGAACCGAAGGAACAGGAACGCGTTCACTGCTTCGACTGGCAAACCGGCAAGACCGTGTGGACGTTCGCATACGACTGTGTCTACAAAGGAATCGGCTACCCTGATGGCCCGCGCGCCGCAGTGACCGTGCAGGACGGCCGCGCCTACTCCCTGGGGGCGATGGGCAACTTCCATTGCTTCGAGGCCGCGACCGGCAAACTACTCTGGCAACACGACTGCAACACTGAGTACGGCATCCGAATGCCGATCTGGGGCATCTCCGTAGCGCCGCTCATTGAGGGTGATCTGGTCATCGTCAACGTGTGCGGCGCCGAAGCATGCCTGGTCGCGTTCGACCGCAAGACCGGCAAGGAGGCGTGGCGCGCACTGACCGACCGGGGCAACTACTCGCCCCCTATCATCGTTCGGCAAGCTGGACAACGCGTGCTGGTCCTCTGGACCGGCGACCGCGTGGTCGGATTGAATCCGCAGACCGGCACTGCGCACTGGTCGGTGGCGTTTCCTTCGTTGCGGATGCCGCTGGGCATCGCCAATCCGGTGGTAAGCGGCGACTTGCTGTACCTCTCCGGCTTCTACGACGGCTCGCTGATGTTGCGGCTGCGCCCGGATCGGCTGGTCGTTGACGAAGTCTGGCGGCGGCGCGGCCAGAGCGAGCAGAACACCGACGCGCTGCACACGATCATCGCGACGCCCATCATGCAAGGCGATTACATTTACGGCGTGGACAGCTACGGCGAGCTGCGTTGCCTCGAGGCGAAGACTGGCGATCGCCTCTGGGAGAACCTCACTGCCGTGCCCCGCGACCGCTGGGCGACCATTCACTTCGTCCAGAACGGTGACCGCACCTGGATGTTCAACGAGCGCGGCGAGCTCATCATTGCGAGGCTCAGCCCGAAGGGGTTTGAAGAGCTGAGTCGTGCCGCGCTGATCAAGCCGACGCTGGGCCAGTTGCCCCAGCGCAAAGGCGTCTGCTGGAGTCACCCGGCCTACGCCTACAAGCACGTCTTCGCGCGCAACGACGAAGAGTTGGTGTGTGCGAGTCTGGAAGCGCCCCGCTAAGTCATTTCGAACCAGGAGATAGTTCATTGAATCGTAAAGCCAAGTTCGCGCTTGCCCTACTGGTTCTGACGACTGCCCTCGCCCTCGCCGATGACTGGCCGCAGTTTCGCGGTCCCCGGCGCGACGGCGTCTGGCGGGAGACCGGTTTGATCGAGAAGTTCGACGGAACGGAGATCAAAGCGGTCTGGCGGGTGCCGATCTCGAACGGGTACAGCAGTCCCACCGTCGCCAACGGTCGCGTCTACGCCATGGATCGCCTGGTCGAGCCGGGGGAACAGGAGCGGGTGCTGTGCTTCGATGAGAAGTCCGGCAAGCCGCTTTGGGCGCACGCCTATCCATGCGTTTACAAGGGCATCGGCTACCCGGACGGCCCGCGCGCCTCGGTGACGGTGTACGAGGGCCGCGCCTACAGCATCGGATCAACGGGTCACGTCCACTGCCTCGACGCTACCACCGGCAAGCTGCTGTGGCAGCACGACGGCCTCGCGGAGTACCAGGCGCGCATTCCCGATTGGGGCGTTGCCGCCGATCCGTTTATCGATGGTGACAACGTCATCATCCATTTCGGCGGCATCGGCGCCTGCGTCGTCGCTTTTGACCGCAAGACTGGACAGGAGCGCTGGCGCGCGCTGTCCGACCCCGCCTCCTACGCGGCGCCCCTCGTCATCAATCAGGCCGGCCAGCGCGTGCTCGTCTGCTGGACGGCCGACCGCGTGGTCGGCCTCGACCCGCAGAGCGGCAAGCTGCACTGGGAGCAACCGTTCCCGCGGAAGATGTGGCCCATCGGCATCGCCACCCCGGTGCTGAGCGGCGAGCGCCTGTTCATCACCAGCGCCATCGACGGCGCGCTGATGCTGCGCCTGCCGACCGACCGACTCGCCGCCGAGAAGCTGTGGCAGCGCAGGGGGCCGACCGACCGCGTCACCGACGCGCTGCATTCGCTCATCGCCACACCGCTGTTCCTCGGCGACCACCTGTACGGCATCGACGCCAACGGCGAGCTGCGCTGCCTCGATGCGAAGACCGGCGACCGCCTCTGGGAAAACCTCACCGCCAGCCGCCAGGGCAAGTTCGCCAACGCGCACCTTGTGCAGAACGGCGACCGCACCTGGATCTTCAACGACCTGGGGCAACTCGTCATCGCGAAGCTAACGTCGAAGGGTTACGAAGAACTCAGCCGCGCGCAGCTCATCAAGCCGACGCGCGGCCAGCTCAACGAGCGCGACGGCGTTTGCTGGTCCCCGCCCGCCTTCGCCAACCGCCACGTCTTCGCCCGCAATGACGAGGAGTTGGTCTGCGCAAGCTTGGAAGTTAGGTAACTGGAGTAGTTCATGAAGCGTCGTGAAGTTGTCCGAACGGTCGGCTTGGGATCGCTCGCGATGACCGGGTTGGCCCGCGGCGGGGCGCCGGTGAACACGGCCATCGACGCCGACCTTGTCATCTACGGCGGCACCGCGGCCGCGGTCGCGGCGGCGGTGCAGGCGCACCGCATGGGCAAACGCGCCGTCATCGTCGAGCCGGGCCGCCACCTCGGCGGACTGACCTCGGGCGGCCTCGGGCAGACCGACATCGGCAACAAGGCGGCTATCGGCGGCATCTCGCGCGAGTTCTATCGCCGCGTGCTCGACTTCTACACGAAGAAGTACGGCCCCGATTCGCAGCAGGTCAAGGATTGCACCGACGGCTTTCGCT
>Ga0247727_10020103_pt1 | contig 10254 bp, 9 predicted proteins | sample WisWelCaveWW1625_FD_202498 | JGI IMG/M metagenome (GOLD analysis project Ga0247727, IMG submission 202498) | Biofilm microbial communities from Wishing Well Cave, Virginia, United States - WW16-25 | ecosystem: Environmental > Aquatic > Deep subsurface > Groundwater > Cave microbial mat | place... | reverse complement strand
GCCACGCGTGCACCAAGACAGTCCAATGTTGCTCACTCGAAATCCCTCCGTGGTCAGGTCTGTTGAAAGTTCACACACTTCAACTACGCCTGAAAACGCCGAAGGATTTCGAGTTTTTCAATAAACAACTCAGCCCACCAACCAAGAGTTCGCTTGGTTAGGGTCTAGAAGGAGTGAGTGGTGAGTGGACGAAAGCTACGGCGACCAACCACTCGTTACTGCGCTGAAGATGGATGGGTACATTCTCGTTGCGAAGGTGAACAGCTACATTGCGTACCTCAGAAAATGCCAACAGGGCAATGAGAGCTGAAATGAGTCAACAAGCACCGGCAGGAGGTCCTCACCATTCACCGCTCACGACTCAGTCTTCCTCGGCCCACTCACCACTCACCACTCACCACTCACTTTTCACCGCCGGCCTGCACCTTTTCGGCATGTCGTTGCGCCGGCAGTTCTTTTCGCGGCAGACGCTGCTCGCGTTCGTGCTCACGGTGATTGCGGGCCTGTTCGTGTTGGCGTGGTCGCTGGCTCGCGAGCCGACCGTGAAGCGGTTCACCGAACGCATGCTGGTGCCGGTGTTCGGTTCGTTCCTGTTGCCGATCTACGCGATTTGTTACGCGGCGTCGAGCATCGGCGCCGAGCGCGAAGATCGCACGCTGGTGTATCTGCTCAATTCGCCGTTGCCTCGGCCGGTGATCTACCTGGTGAAATTCCTGTCGTCAACGTCGCTCGTGCTGTGTTGGTCGGCGTTCGGACTTGTCAGTCTGTGCCTGATTTACACGCCGTGGGTTCGCGAGTCGTTTCGGTTTTTGTCGGCGCGGGAACCTGACGCGGCGTCCGAAATGATGTGGGGGCTCGAGGCCCTACGCCTTTTTTGGCCCGCGGTGCTGCTGGCCGCGCTGGCCTACGCCAGTCTGTTTCACACGCTCGGCGCGGTCTTTCGGCACGGCACGATCATCTCGCTCGCCTACGCCTTCTTCATCGAAATGCTGCTCAGCCGCATGCCAGGCATCGCCAAGCGAGTTTCGGTGACGTACTACTACTCGTGCATGATTTATGGCTCCGGCACGGAACATCAAATCAGGCCGCGGCTCAGCATTGAGTTGTTTCTGCCGATCTCCAGCCACGCGGCGTCGCTGTCGCTCGCCGTGGCCAGCGCGGGGCTGCTCGCGCTGGGCATCGCCATCTTCACGCGGCGCGAGTACCGCGACCTGAGTTGATCGCGATCCGCAGGGCGGCGCGAGTCCCGCACGCACGCGGCCCGGCTATAATCACGCCCGGCCGAATCGACCATCACCGAGGGACACGATGGACATCTTGGAGCAACAAGACCGCGAACTGTGGCAGGCCATCGAGGGCGAGCGGGCGCGGCAGCGAGACGGATTGGAATTGATCGCGTCGGAAAATTACACCAGCCTCGCCGTGCTCGCCGCGATGGGCACCGAGCTGACGAACAAGTACGCCGAAGGCTATCCCGGTCGTCGCTATTACGGCGGCTGCGAATTCGTGGACCACGTCGAGCAACTCGCGATCGATCGGGCCAAACAGCTCTTCGGCGCCGAACACGCGAACGTGCAGCCGCTCGCCGGGTCGCAGGCGAACATGGCCGTCTACTTCGCGTGCCTCGAACCGGGCGACACGATTCTGGCGATGAATCTCGCGCACGGCGGGCACCTCACGCACGGGTCGCCCGTGAATTTCTCCGGCAAGATTTACCGCGTCGTGCCGTACGGCGTTACGCCCGACACGCACCGCATCGACCTCGATCAAGTGGCCACGCTCGCCCGCGAGCACAAGCCGAAACTCATTCTCGCCGGACACAGTTCGTATCCGCGGCAGATCGACTTCGCGCGGTTCGCGGAGATTGCCCGCGAGGTCGGCGCGGTCTTCGTCGTGGACATGGCGCACTTCGCGGGCCTCGTCGCCGGCGGCTGTCATCCCAGCCCGGTGCCGTTCGCCGACTTCGTCAGCTCGACGACGCACAAGACGCTGCGCGGGCCGCGCAGCGGGTTCGTGCTCTGCCGGCGCGACATCAGTCCGCACCTCGCCGAGCGGTTCATTAAGAAACCGACCGACCCCAAAAAGAAGCCCGACGATCCGGCCGGCTACTGGGCACGCAAGCTCGACTCGGCCGTGTTCCCCGGCATGCAAGGCGGACCGCTCATGCACACGATCGCGGCCAAAGCGGTCTGCTTCCGTGAGGCCGCCGAACCGAGCTTCAAGGTTTACGCCGTGCAGGTCGTCGCCAACGCGAAGACGCTCGCCGAAGGACTCGCCCGCGCCGGCTTCCGACTCGTCTCCGGCGGCACCGACAATCACCTGATGTCCGTGGACGTGACCGCGAAAGCCGGACTCACCGGCAAAATCGCCGAGAAGGCACTGGAGCACGCCGGCATCACGGTCAACAAAAACATGATCCCATTCGACCCGCGCAAGCCGATGGACCCGTCCGGCATTCGCATCGGCACGCCAGCGATCACAACGCGCGACATGAAAGAGCCGGAGATGAAACTTATCGGCCAGTGGATCGCCCAAGTGCTCGCCGCGCCCGAAGACTCCGCGGTTCACAAACAAGTGCGCGGCGCCGTCCGCGACCTGTGCCAGCATTTCCCGGTGCCGAGCGATCGATCGTAGGCCGCAGTGTCTGCCTCGATTTACGCCCCCGCCTCGACCTCGCCGACTGCGGCGGGCGAGCTTCCGGCGATGTGCGTCGGGCTTCCCAGTCGTCCGTAGCGGCGCAGCGGTGGGAAGAAATAAGCCGTTGCGGCGACGACGCCGATCGTGCCGATGCCGCCCGAGACGACGGAGATCGTTGGCGTGAAGAATTCCGCGACGAGGCCCGACTCGAAGCCGCCCAATTCGTTCGACGCGCCGATGAAGAGGCCGTTCACGGCCGAGACCCGCCCGCGCAATTCGTTCGGCGTCAGCACTTGAACCAGCGTGTGACGCACCACGACGCTGATGTTGTCGAACGCTCCCGTGAAGACCAGCATCGCGACCGACAGCCAGAACGAGCGCGACAAGCCGAACACGATCGTGGCCACGCCGAAGCCGGCCACGGACCAGAGCAGTGCTCGGCCGGCCCGCTCAAGCGGCGGCCGGTACGCGAGCCACACGGACATCGCGAACGCGCCGACTGCCGGCGCCGCACGCATCCAGCCGTAGCCGGTCGGCCCGACGTCGAGAATCTCCTTGGACGCGTACACCGGCAGCAGCGTCATCGCGCCGCCCAAGAGCACGGCGAACATATCAAGCGAAATCGCGCCAAGCACGATCGGGCTACGCCACAAGAACGACAGCCCGGCGGCCAGTTCCTCAAACTTCGATTCCGATTCCGTCGGCGTGATCGGCCGGCTCTCGACGCACGCGAGCAGCAACAGGAAACACGTCGCCGCGACGCCGTCGATCAGATAAACGATCATCGGCGTCTTGAACACGGCGATCAGTAGTCCGGCGACGGCTGGGCCAAGCGCGGACGCGAGGTGGAACGCGCCGGTGTTCCAGGCCACTGCGTTCGAGAACGATTCGCGCGGCATGACTTGCGCCAAGAACGACGCGCGGGCCGGCTGCTGAAACGCGCGGGCCACGCCGCTGAAGAACAGGCAAGAGTACATTAGCGTGACGCGGTCGGCCGCGAACTTCGGCTGGAACGACGCCAGCGCCAGTGACGCGAGCGCGATCACCGCGAGCGCGGCCATCATGATGCGCCGCCGGTCGGCGCGGTCCGCGAAGCTGCCGGTGAAAAACGCCAGGCCGAGCACCGGGACGAATTGGGCCAGACCCGTGATGCCGACGGCGATGTTCGATTCCGTCCGCTCGTACATCTCCCAGGCGACGGCCGCCGTCTGCATTTGCATGCCGAGCACGGCGAAAAAGTTGCCCGACATGAAGAAGCGAAAATCACGCACGCGCAGCGCCGCATACGGATCGTGCTCCGTCGTGGTGTTCTCGTTCGTCACGTCCATCGTGCGCGGCCGCGTCGCTCGTGCTTGTGAAATCGGGCTGGAGCGACGAATATAGCGACATCGCGACACGGCGTCGCGGGCGGCGACGATTCAAGTCGATTGCCACGAGTACTTCAACATCAACGAGGTGCAACTTGGCCAAACATCCACCGCGATTTCTCAAACTAGTCGAAGAAGCGAAGCGGCACGTGCGCGAACTCTCCGTCGCCGACGTGCGGGCGAAGCTCGACCGCGGCGAACCGTTTCATCTCGTGGACGTGCGCGAGCAGAGCGAGTGGGCCGGCGGGCGCCTGCCACGCGCCGTACACTTCGGCAAAGGCGTAATCGAACGCGACATCGAACAGGCGATTAGCGACACCGGCGCCGAAATCGTGCTCTACTGCGGCGGCGGATTTCGCTCCGCACTCGCTGCCGAAGCGATTCAGAAAATGGGCTACACCAATGTCTATTCAATGGACGGCGGATTCCGCGGCTGGCGCGAAGCGGGGCTGCCCGTCGAACAGAGCTGACGCGACCGTTCCATCGATAAGTCTGGATCAGAAACCGCGGCTACGGCGAATCGAATCCATGTCGCGAAGGCGGTAGGCGATGCCTGTGTAATCCAGCAATCGAAGCAGCGACCGCAGCGCGACGCCCATGCCGTCCGGGCCGCTAAAGCCGCCGAACTGGCCGCCGCCTTTCAAATGCGGTTCGAGGTCGAGGAACACGCCGGGCACGCCAAGCTTTTTCAGCTTCTTTTCCAACGCGGGAAGCATCGCGCGGAAGTCGCGGAAGATCGTCTCGTGCCCGCTGTCGCCCTCGTCCGCCGGGACGAAGTTTTTTAGCCGCTCTTCGTCCACCACGCCCGTCCACTGAAGCTTGGCGTCGATGCGGTAATCTTTGATGTGCATCCAGCCGATGCCGTGCTTCATGGCTTCGTATTCGGCGACGACCGCGGCGGCCGGGACGTTCTGCGTCGAAAGATTGCCGCCGTCAAAGATCAGCTTCATTTGTGGGCTGTTCACGCGGCGGAAGATTTCGGCGAGTGTGCGCCCATTCTTGCCGACCAAGTTCGCCTCAACCTCCAGCCCGTAAATCACGCCGCCGTCGCCGCACTTTTCGGCAATGGCCGCAAGTTGCTCCGACGCCTGCGAAATGTGCGCCGCCGCGTCGCCGCCGCGTGGCGGGTAGAACGAAAAACCACGCAGCAGCTTCGTCTCAAACGTGTGGGCCAGGTGGATCGCCCGCGCGACGTCCTCCTTCAGGTACTTCTTGAACGGAACGAACGCGTTCTTCGTGCCGTCATCCACGTCGAGCAGTTTGACCTTGCCGATGGGCGAGCCGATCGACGCGACCTTCATGTCGTAAACCCGGTGCAGCCGCCGCAACTCGTCGATTTCGGGCCGCGTCAGTTTCATCACGTTTTTGACCCCTTGACCGAGATCGATGAACCGCAAGCTGTAGTAATCCAGCCCGAGTGCGGCGAAGACGCTGAGCTGTTCGACCGCCGTCTTTGAAACCGCCGCTTCGTCCGCAAAACCACTCACGATTACTGTCGGCTGAGAGTCCACGGTCGTCTCCTGTTTGGTGAAATCGCGTTCGGCCTCGATCCGGCGCGGCCGGTCATTGTTGTCCTCAACCGGCCGCTCATCAAGTCGCGGAATCAAATATCCACAGCGGCGATAATAATCTGGATAAGAATTGTTGATGTGTTAAGCACCTGGATACCCGAATGTTAGGTCGCAGTCTTCCCCACTTGCCCGATCAATTCCTCTTTTGCATTTGACAGGGCGGATCGAGTCCGTACAATCACGCCCCACGAATCGGGCAAGACGCCCAACCTTCCAGGTATGCGACGACTGCTCAGTCGCCCTCGATTGCTCCCGTCATGGATTTTGACGAGTCAATCTGATTGAAAACTGCCAGCGTGTGCGAGGTCGACGGGCCAGCCTCGGCTCAGGTTCGGCATGCGTTCACGCACTGAAGGGAATCAGGGTTTGAGGGAGAGGGATTAGCCGAACTCTCGTTTTTTCGGCTGCTCTTCCGGTTTTTTTGGACGCACGACCACCGCGTCGCGCGCAGAACTCAATTCTGCAAGGCGCATGGGCGTGCGCAGTGAGGGACCCATGTTTGCAGGATTTTTGAGTGCTGTGCTGTGTTTGTTTGTGACGGATGTCGCCGTGACCAAAGCCACCGTGTCCAGTGCGACCGCGAACCCAATCGCGACCCGTTTCTGGGGCAACAGTTACGCGAAGGCGATTCGAGATGTGAGGCGGACCGACAAGCCACTCTTCGTCGTGCTCGACCGCGGCTCGGCTCCCGTTGGCAAGATGGTCGCCGAGGGGCCGTTCATGAGTAAGGAAATCGACGAGGCGATCGAGGCGGACTACGTGCGGCTGTTCATCGACACGGAATCGGAATTGGGCCAGAAGCTCGCCGGGCAATTCGATGCGACGACGCTGCCACGCCTGGTGATCATTGATCGCACCGGTGAGTGGCAGGTGTACCGCAAGTCCGGCGTGCATTCGCCGGACGAGGTTTCGAGCCTGCTGGCGCGATTTCGCCAAGCTAAGATTTCGAGCAACGATTCCGTGGTGCGCGAAACGCGCCAGGTTGTGTCGGGCAGTTCGTGGAGCCCGGCAACGTGCAAGACCTGACTGTAGAACATCTCCGGCGCCGTTGGCGCCGAATTTCAAGCGAGTTCCGAATTGTGGAACAAGGCTTCCGAAGTCGCCGAGGCTTCGGAAGCCTTCTGTAGCGATATCAGTCACCACCGCGCCGCTCGCGTGGTTGACAGCCGCAAGCGACCAACTACGATTGTGGCCATGCAAACCGAGCCACAGCCACACGCCAACCTTTCGGTGCATCAACTTCGTGCCGGCATGATCGGCATGGGGATGATCTTCGACGAAACGTACCGGCCGCTATTCGAGCAGCTTCACGCCGAGGGTACCTACGGCCGGGACGTCGGCTTTGTGTCGGTGCCGCTCGTCGCGACGGCGTCGCGCACCGGCGGCCGAGCGCGAGAGTACAAGAAATCTTCGGCAGGTAAGATCGCGGATTTTGTGATCGCATCAGGCGACCAATCGGTCGAAGTACTACTCGCGGCGGGCGTCGATTTCGCCGCTGTCGCGACGCCGGACGATCGGCACTTCGACGCCGCCCGTCGAGTGATCGAAGCGGGCAAGCACGTGCTCATCGAAAAGCCGTCCGTGCTGCGGTTGCAAGAACTCGACACGCTCGTGGAACTCGCCCGGCAAAAGCGCGTGCTCGCGCGCGTCGTCTACCACAAACTCTTCGACCCCGACCACAAAAAACTTCGCACGCTGGTGCGCGACGGCGAACTGAAGCACGTCAATAACGGCTATTGTTCGCTACTTGAGCCGAAACAAATCTCCGGCAGCCAATTCGCCGAGTGGATTCAGGGCCGCAATCCGGGCACCTACGTCGCCGTTCACTACATCAAGCTGATCGATTTCACGTTCGGCGGGCGGCTGAAATCGGTTGCGTGTACCGGTCAGCGCGGCATCGTCGGCCCCGCCACCGGCAACACCTGGGATTCGACGCAGCTTCGCCTCGTTTACGAATACGACGATAGCCGCGAAGCCGCATTCGACATTCACACGAGTTGGGTCACCCCCGACAACTTCCCGGGCTACGTCGAACAAGAAGTTCAATTCCGTTTCGACAACGGCGTCTGGAACGCGCACCAGCGCAAGCGCGGCGTCGAACTCACGATAGAGGGCAAGACGCCGATCGAGCGCAAGACCACGATCAACAATCACTACAACGGCACGTTCATTGAGCCCTGGAACGCGCGGTCGCAGCGTGGCTACGGCCTCGAAGCGATCCGCCGCTTCATCGACGAAGTCGCATTCGTTGAATTTGGCGGCCCGTCCGCGGAGCGAACCGATCGACTCGATGAAATCCGTCGCCTCGGTTTCAGCGATCTCTCCGCCGACCGCCAAACCGTCGCCGCCGTTCAGGCAATGGAAGCCATCCTCGAACGCCACGCCGCCGGTTCGCCAAATTGCATCGTAGAAGTGAACCGCGAGGGCGGCCTTGTCCTTCGCGAACCCGGCAGAGTCGGCAACGTGCTGTACGAGGCCAAACGATAGAGTCCTCGCGGTGGTTCCGCGCGTCAGGTCACTTCAAGTTCCGGCGCGAGCAAGTCGTCGAGTGTTTCGCGGCGCCGCACGAGCTTGAACGAGTCGCCGTCCACCAACACCTCGGCCGCGCGTGGACGGGTGTTGTAGTTACTGCTCGTCACCGAGCCGCTGGACGACCAACCCTCGTCGGAATGCCTTGTACGCCAACACGCGAGACACCATTTCATCATTAAAGCATTACATATCAGTAGGTAATGTCAGTTTACCGGCATTGGAACCGTCTTGAATGCCTACGCCATCACGTCTCGAATCGGCTCTCCGCCGTGGGCGATCGGGACGGGGCGGCCCGTGCGGTCGGGGACGGTGAGGTGCGGGTCGATGCCGAGAAGCTGGTAAATCGTCGCGACAAGATCGCCCGGCGAGACGGGGTGACTCTTGGGGTAGGCGGCCTGCTTGTCGGTTTCGCCGAAGACGAATCCGTGCTTGACGCCGCCGCCCGCCAGCAGGCTGAAGCTGCATTGCGGCCAGTGGTCGCGGCCGGCCTTCGCGTTGATCTTCGGTGTGCGGCCCATCTCGCCCATCACGATGACGAGCGTGGAATCGAGTAATCCGCGGGCGTCGAGATCCTCGATCAGGGCGGGCCACGACTGGTCGAGGATCGGCAGGTTGGCGTTTTTCAACATGCCGAAGTTGTTCTCGTGCATGTCGTACGAGTGGCCGTACTTGCCGAAGATCTCCGCGTGTACGCTGATGAACGGCACGCCGGACTCGACCAGCCGCCGAGCCACGAGCAGACTCGATCCGCTCAGGTGGCGGCCGTAGCGGTCACGCACTGAGTCCGATTCTTTCGACAGGTCGAACGCGTCGCGCGTGTTGCTCGATGTGAGGATGTCGAACGCCCGCTGCTGAAAGCGACTCATGCGATCGACGGCGCCCGAGCGGCGCGTGGCCTTGAACTGCGAGTCGAGTTGGTCGAGGATCGACCGCCGCTGGTCCAGGCGGTTCACCGTGATGTCCGGTGCTTCGTCGAGCGACGTGAGCTTCGGCTCGCCCATCGGCATGATTGGGTCGTAGTAGTTCACCTTCGGCTCGCGGTCGAACTTCGGCTCGCACACGGCGAACAGCGGATCGTACTGGCTGCCGAGGAATCCGCCGTACGGTCCCGGCCGGCGGATGCCGGGGTACATGCTGCTCTCGCCCCAGCCCGGATAACACGGCAGGCACACGGCGCCCGGCAGGTCGCGCGGGCCCAAGCCGAGGTATTGGCAGATCGCGCCGATGTCCGGCGGGTCGGTCGGCTCGACTCGCAACTGGCCGAAGTTGCCGTCGGTGTAGCCGGTCATGATCGGCAGCGGATTGTGCGCGTTGTAGCCGTGCGTGACCGTGCGGATCAGGCAGGTCTTGTGCATCAGCCGGGCGGTGTTCGGCAAGTGCTCGCAAATCTGGAGGCCGGGCACCGACGTGCTGATCGGGTGAAACTCGCCGCGCACTTCGACAGGTGCGAGCGGCTTCAAGTCGAACATATCCATCTGGCTCGGCCCGCCGAGCAGATTGAACAGGATCACGGACTTTGCTCGGCCGGGCCGCACCGCCGGCCGCGACTCCGCCGCTCGCAACAGCCGCGGCAAGCTCAGACCGGCGAACAGCGACAGTCCACCGACGCGCATCAGCTCGCGCCGCGTCATGCCGTCGCACAGTTTCGTCGATTGGCCGAGAACAGAAAGCATGGTCGCTCCAGAGAACTCTTCAGGGGCGAATCTTAACAGATTCGCGCGGGCGCCGTCACGCCGGATGCGGTTTCTCTTGCGCGTTTCGTGCACAGCGAAGTTGGGCTGCTGGTTCTGAGCAACTCTCTGGGTGATAATGGGGCTAATGAGCGACGTCACGCAAATCCTGATCGCTATCGAACAGGGTAACGCACAGGCGGCCGAGAAGCTCTTGCCGCTGGTGTATGACGAATTGCGGCGATTGGCGAGGCAAAGGCTGTCCAATGAATCGCCGGGCCAGACGCTCGAGGCGACGGCGTTGGTGCATGAGGCGTACATCCGCCTGGTGGACACGGAGAAAGCCCAACAGTGGAACTGATCTGTGTCATCCAAAGTGGCACACATTCGGGGAATCAGAAAGGACAGTCTCTGGGTGATTCTAATGGTAACGTTCGCTGCCTCAGGCCGAGGTTCGCTTCCTTGCGGCGATGACGG
>Ga0247727_10020102_pt1 | contig 10254 bp, 12 predicted proteins | sample WisWelCaveWW1625_FD_202498 | JGI IMG/M metagenome (GOLD analysis project Ga0247727, IMG submission 202498) | Biofilm microbial communities from Wishing Well Cave, Virginia, United States - WW16-25 | ecosystem: Environmental > Aquatic > Deep subsurface > Groundwater > Cave microbial mat | place... | reverse complement strand
TTCGGCAATTTTGACGATCCGACTTATCCGAACTCGCTGCTCGGGGCCATCGCCCTCGCGCGCCAAATGATTCTCGATGCGCGTTGGTACGAGCAAGCGCAAAATGCATTTCGCAAAAATCCGGGCCAAACCAAACCGGAAGAAGACGAGGCGCTGGCCGCGTTGATTGCCGCCGCGAAAGGCAACGAGCCGCTCATTTTTGAATCTGCCGATGAGCTCAACTTTCAGCGCGCGGTGAACATTGCCAAAGAATTCAACTTGAAATTATGGGTGCGCGGCAGCGGCCATGAATATCGCCGTCTCGATTTGATTCGTGCCGCTCATGTGCCGATCATTCTGCCGGTAAATTTTCCCGAGTCGCCGAATGTTGAAACGCCGGAAGAGGCGCTGAATGTCGAGTTTGTCGAATTGCAACATTGGGACGCGGCGCCGGAAAATCCCCAACGTTTGCAAGACGCCGGCGTGATGTTCACGCTCACAACTGCGACGTTGAAGAATACGAGTGATTTTCCTTCTCATTTGCGAACCGCTATTGAACGCGGTTTTTCAAAAGAAGCGGCATTGGCCGCGCTGACAACGACGCCGGCCAAATTAGTCGGAATGGAAAATCAGCTTGGAACCATCGCCGCCGGCAAATTCGCCAATCTTATTGTAACCGATGGCGATCTCTTCGAAGAGAAAACGCAAATTCTCGATACCTGGATCGCCGGCGTTCGTTACGAAAACAAAAAACGCCCCGAAGTTGATTTGCGCGGCAAATGGGATCTCACGCTCGATCTCGGCGGCAGCAGTGAAACGCTCAATCTCGATATTAAAGGCGAGCCGCAAAATCCGAGCGGTGAAATCAGCAAAGACAATAAGAAAGTCAAACTCACCAAAGTCGCAATTGAGAATAAGCGGCTGGCGATTCTCTTCGCCGGCGACTCAATCGGATTTTCCGGCGTCACACGAATTTCCGGCGTGGTCGAAAAAGAATCGGCGATGGGCACAGGCATTTTGGGTAACGGCGCTGAATTCAAATGGACTTCGAAACGCACGGCGGCTTTCACGCCGGAAGAAAAGAAAGAGAAAAAATCCGCCGCGCCGGTGATGGCAGCGAAGCCGGTTTATCCAACCGGTGGATTTGGCCGCGCGACGACGCCGGAGCAGCCAAAAAATTTGCTCGTGGCCGGCGCAACGATTTGGACAAGTGGCCCGCAAGGCAAAATTGAAAATGCCGATCTGTTCATCAGCGCCGGCAAGATCGTGAAAGTCGGACAAAATCTTTCCGCGCCGGCTGACGCCATCATCATCGAGGCGAAAGGCAAGCACGTTACGCCCGGATTGATTGATGCGCATTCGCATTCGGCGTCGGCCTCAACCAACGAAGGCGCGCAAGCGGTGACGGCGGAAGTTCGCATCAGTGATGTGATCGACAGCGATGATATTTCGATCTATCGCCAACTCGCGGGCGGGCTCACCGTTGCGCATGTGATGCACGGCTCGGCGAATCCGATTGGCGGGCAGAATCAAACCATGAAATGGCGTTGGGGTGCGAGCGCGGATGAATTGCGCTTTGCGGAAACGCCGGCGACGATCAAATTCGCGCTCGGCGAAAATGTCAAACAAAGCAACTGGGGCGACCGCTTTACGACACGTTATCCGCAAACGCGCATGGGCGTCGATCAACTCATTCGCGATCGCTTTAAAGCGGCGGCCGATTATAAAAAAGCCTTCGCCGATTATGAAGCGCAGAAACAGGCGACGCCGGCGGCGCAACGCGAGGCGATTATTCCGCCGCGTCGCGATCTTGAGTTGGACGCACTCGTCGAAATTCTTGATGGCAAACGATTCATTCATTGCCATTCTTACGTGCAGAGCGAAATCCTCATGATGACGCGCATTGCCCGCGATTTCGGTTTCAAGCTTGGCGCGTTCCAGCATGTGTTGGAAGGTTATAAAGTCGCCGATGACATCGCGAAATTCGCCGGCGGCGGCTCATGTTTCAGCGATTGGTGGGCGTACAAATTTGAAGTATATGATGCCATTCCGTACAACGGCGCGTTGATGCACAATGCCGGCGTGGTGGTTTCTTTTAATTCAGACAGCGACGAGCTGGCGCGACGCATGAATCTCGAAGCCGCAAAAGCGGTGAAGTACGGCAATGTTCCGGAGCAGGAAGCGTTGAAATTCGTGACGCTGAATCCCGCGAAGCAATTGAAGATCGATCAATATGTCGGCTCATTGGAGCCCGGCAAGCATGCTGATTTCGCGATCTGGAGCGGCGATCCACTTTCGACTTACTCGTTGTGCGAGCAAACCTGGGTGGATGGCCGAAAATATTTTGATCGCGTCGAAGATCTCAAAATGCGCGAAGAGGTCGCGAAAGAACGTGAGCTGTTGATTCAAAAAGTGTTGACGGCCAAGAAGGATGGTAAAAAGGAAATGGGTGAGCTGAAAAAACCAACGACTAGGCATTCGCTGGACATGCCGTCGTTTAGTGATGAGCGCGGGCAGGATGAATGTGAGAAGCCGTGAGGTTATTCTACTTCAATTAAAAGTTGCGCTTGATGCATAACACGCAGAATGAACACGGTTCGTTGTTGAACGCGATAAATGATACGATATGGATAAAAGAGGATATGGCGATATGTTCGACGATGACGAAAACGTTCACGAATCTTCGGATATCTTGCCGGCAACCAACGAAGACTTCGAATACGTTCTTCAAATGTCAAGATAAATTTAGCTGCTGCCGATGGCCGTTCAAGCGAAAGATAAGCGAAGATATTTTCAAAATCCTGCTTCGCTCTGTCTAAAATCTGCAAGCTATAAGTTATGTGCATCGCGGAAACGGTTCATATACTGGTCAAAATCTTCATATCGACCAGCGGCAATATCCATTTCGGCTTCATCAATTAAACGTTCCAGTTGTTTGGCACTGATCTTTTTGGATAATTTACGTGCATCAATCAAAATAAATTCTGGCTTGCCATTTTGGGTGAGGAGCACCGGCTTTTTTGAACGTCGCAAATGAGACATCACTTTCTTGGGATTAGCGGTCAAAGCATTCAGTGCTCGAGTGCTATGCGTTAAAGCTTCCACAGTTTTTCTCCTTTTTATGAAATGGCTTGAATGAAGATAGTTTCTCTATTCATGAACATGATATTGAAACTGTTGAAAGTTAATGTTTGAATATGAAAATTGCAAACAAAACTTTTTTTACTCAGAAAGGAGCAGAGAATGTTTAAAAATTTTTCTTTACAAATTAAGCGGCAAAAAATGGCGCAATTTATCATGGTGATTCTGCTTCTCGCAATCTCCACAGCCTATGCCCAAAACTATGGCCAGGTTCCAGCGCCGGCGCAGGATCATGCCATTGCGCTGGTCAATGCGACGGTGCATCCGGTGAGCGGGCCGGTGATGGAAAATGCCGCCGTGCTTTTTGAGAATGGCAAAATTACCGGCATCGGCAAAGATGTGCAAATTCCATCCAGCGTCGAACGCCTCGATGTTTCCGGCAAGCATGTTTATCCGTCATTAATTGACGCCAATACGACGCTGGGTTTGGTTGAAATCGGCGCCGTGCGCGCGACCCGCGACATGGTGGAAGCCGGCAGCATCAATCCGAACGTGCGCGCGGAAACCGCGTTGAATCCGGACAGCGAGCTGCTGCCGGTGGCCAGAGCAAATGGCGTCGCGCTGGCGCTGAGCGTGCCGCAGGGCGGCGTGATCTCCGGAACTTCCGCATTCATCATGCTGGACGGCTGGACCTACGAACAACTCACGTTGAAAGCGCCGGTTGGCTTGCATGTCAATTGGCCGTCAATGACGATTCGCCGCAATCCGTTTATTCAGCAGAGCGACGAAGAGCAGCGCAAGCAAATGAACGAGAATCTCAAAAAAATTCGCGACGCCTTTGCCGAGGCGCGCGCTTACAAAAAAGCGAAAGATGCTGAGCAGCAAAAGGGCGTGCCTTATCACGCCACCGATTCGCGCTGGGAGGCAATGATTCCAGTGCTCGAAAAGAAAATTCCAGTTCTGGTGAATGCGAACGAGATTAAACAAATTCAAGCGGCGGTGCAGTGGGCCGGCGATGAAGATATAAAGCTCGTCATTGTTGGCGGCAGTGATTCGTGGCGGGTTGCCGACTTGCTCAAAGCGAAAGACATTCCGGTGGTTTACGGCCCAATTCACGACACCCCCAATCGGCGCTGGGAAGCCTACGACACGCCTTTCACGGCGCCAATGAAACTGCATCAAGCCGGCGTGCGTTTTTGCATTGCGGATTTTGAGGCCTCGAACGTTCGTAATCTTCCGTATCAAGTCGCAACTGCGGCCGCATATGGATTGCCGAAAGACGAAGCGTTGAAGGCCATTACACTTTATCCGGCGCAAATTCTCGGCGTTGCCGATCGCGTTGGCTCGCTCGAAGCCGGCAAAGACGCGACACTGATTGTCACCGACGGCGATCCGCTTGAGATCAAAACCCAAGTATCGCAGCTTTTCATTCAAGGCCGCAAGATCGATCTCGGCAACAAGCATCGCGCGCTGTACGAGAAGTATTTGAAGAAATATCGAACCGGTTCAGCGAGCAATTAAAATTCTCCACTTGCAAAAAAACATGCGCGGTTGTAAATTTGCAATGAAATGTGCTTATCGATACTCACTCAAGAACTCTCTAATGTGGATATGGGTAATTCCCTCATATTGCTTTCCAACCGCCTCATCCATCGAGACGACCATTTTAGGATAATTGTCTTTTATCGTCAACAGATTATTGAATTCTCTGTCCCAAGCACGGTCATTGGGGATAAGATAGGCAACTTGTACGTATAACTTTTTCTCGTCGCGGGTACAGACAAAATCGATTTCTTTGTTGCCCATCTTGCCGATGGCAATATCGTAACCGGAAATAGCCAAGTGCGTGTAGACCACATTCTCCAAAATTTTATTAATGTCTCTTTGTTGATAGGGAATAATCGCATGCCGCAGCCCCAGATCTTCAAAATAATATTTCTCGCCGATTTCAAAAATTTTTCTGCCGGATATTTCAGCGCGCGGCGCTTTGAAAATAAAAAAAGCCGACACGAGATACGAGAGATAATTCAAAATAACGTTGGGCGAGATATTGATTCTTTGAGATTTCAGGAAATCGCTGATTCGCTTCGCCGATAAAATATTGCCCGTATTGTCCGCCAAATACTTGACGAGGTTTTCCAAAAAGGCGACGTTTCGAATCCGATGCCGCGCCACAATATCTTTCAATAGAATCGTGCTGTATACATTTCGCAAGTAATCGTAGACAACGTTATCTTCCATCGGCAGATGGAGCAAATACGGCAATCCGCCATACTTGATATATTGCAAAAATGATTCTGGATTGTTTTGCAAATGGTGAAACTCGAGAAATTCCGGATAGGACAGGCTGAAAATCTTCATGGCGACATAACGACCGCTTAAATAGGTCGCCAGATCGCCGGACAACATTTTGGCATTGCTTCCGGTGCAATAGAGGTCGTAGCTGCCTTCGGCTTGAAAATGCCGCAACGCCTTTTCGAATTGATCGATATCCTGAATTTCATCGATAAAAATATAATTCTTCTTGGTCGATGATTTCAGGCCATTGATATGTTGAATGAGATGCCGATAATTTCTGAGATCGTCGAATTCATAGAGCTCTTTATTGATGTAAATGATATTGGCTTTGGGGCTCGCTTTTTTTAAATGATCCATGATTTGGTACAGAAAATAACTCTTCCCGACTCGTCTTTGCCCGATGATAACTTTAATAATGTTCTTGCTTATAAAGGGGCCGATTTTTGTCATATAATGGGTTCTGGGAATCAAATTTTCCATATTTAGCCTTTTATAGTATGATTAAAACTTTGTGAGAAGTTATCATTTTCTTTAAGTATAATTGAAAGCTTCTAAAAAGCAAGTTTTTTTCATAAATTCTTCAGACCGAAATCAGGCCCAACATAAATGTTGGGTTACGAAATTATTTCGGCAATCCGCCGGTCACGCGCAAAATTCAGCAGATGCATTTGTGTCCAAAATCAACCGGCTGGCAAAACATCATCGTACAACCGCCGGGAATAACACTTATGAAAAATTTCAAAAAGAACTCACACACACAACCGTGAACTGCTTACAAGCCAGATTGAGCGAAGCGAGGAGCGGGTCATGGTGAAGTAGTACGAGTCGAGAAACGGCTACGTGGTGAAACCGACAAAAAAAACGCCGAGCTATGCCCGAACTTATCAAGTGGATGTTCATCTTCTGGTCAACCACGATTATAACTATTGTCGCCGGTTATCTCCTCAAATGGTTTTCGCATCATTCCATAACTGGAATTTTTTGACCCCCACCTTTTATACACCGTAATCGCCGCCGGCTCGGGTCAAACGTAAAAGCACACGCCGCAGCCGGTGCATTGATCTCTCTTCAATTTCATTCGATTTTAAATCTTTGCTGCTTTGCGCGCAGAAGAATTCCGGCCAATAACAGCGTCAGCGCCATCGTTTGAATCACCAACATAATAGCGGTGAAGGAGATCGAACCTGCCGCCATTACCAGATAAATGATGAGAAAGAAAATCCACCAGCTTGCCCACAGCATCCTTAAAGCGCGGAGGTATCTCAATTGCAGCGCCAGATTGAAATTTTGATTTGTCATCGTCACCGTTTCATGTTGTTTTCAAATCGAATGGTCAACTTGAAAACGCCATCCTCAAATTTGCGTTCAGCAACAAGGCCGAGCCGATCAAAAACGTGCAGCATGTCGGTATTCTCCGGCAAAACGTAGGCAATGAATCCTTCGAAGCCGTTGCTCTTTGCCACGCGGATCAATTGCTGCAGCAGAAAACTCGCAATGCCTTTGCCGCGATAATTTTCATGAACGACGAACGCGATCTCCGGAAAATTGGAATTTGCGCTGCTCATATAGCGGCCAACCGCAATCAGGCGCTCTCTGCCAGTCTCGCCAATCACGCCGACAAAGGCCATCGAATTTTTGTAATCGACATTCACCAGATATTGCGCTTTGTCGTATTTTGATATTCTGCCCGATCACTTCATGCGCCGCATAGCCGAAAATTCGTTCCGAGGCGGGATTGAAGGACTCGACGATTCCCCTTTCATCGATAGTGATGATGGCGTCCACGGCGGTTTGTAAAATGCCGTGGAGTCGGGCTTCGCTATCCGTCAACATGGTATCGTATAAAAGTTATTTAAACAACTTCTTGGAAATAGTTCTTTTGCGCCCCGACCAACCTCCAACTTATTTCAATGCCAACGCTTTCGCCGCCACCGCCGCATCAAGCAATCCCACCACGTCTTGCAAGCTCACAGTTCCATAATACCACGCGCCGCCGGCCAGCGCTTCGGCGCGCGCGGCTTGGTAAATGTCGTAATAGCTGCGTTTGCCGTCCACAAAGTTATATACTTCATCCACCATCAAGCCGTGCAGCTTGCCGCTGAAATTCACTTTGGCGCGATTGGCAAAATATTCTTCCAGCGTTGAAGCATTGGCGGGAATTTTTTTGCCGGCCGCCAGTTCTTCCGGAGACAATTTTACGGCCGCGGCGCGCTGCCGTGCAATGATTGATAATAGGTTTGCAAATCCGCCGTCATTTCTTTCTCTTTCTTGCTTATTTGCATGACGAGATTTTGAATTACCGAATTGGCGCGAGAATTGGCGCCGGCAAAAACTCGAGCCGAATTTAAAGCGCGCACTTCGCGTTGGAGACCTTGCTCGATCAATATATTTGCGTCTTTCCAGCTTGTTTCCGGCGCGTGCGTCGAATCGCGCAAAACTCGCGTCGCCATTTGCAAATCATTGGCGCGCCGCTTCATGCCTTGCGCAAACGTTTCAGTGGCGAGCAACGGCACGTCATCGTCTTCCGCGAAGGCGAGATAATAAGCCAACGCGCCGATGAGAAAACTATTGCGGCGAAGCTGGGTTGGATCGATGTTATCGAGATCGTCATCGGAGGAATGAATAAAATCATCCGGCCAGTTGATCAGCGCAATCGCCGGAACTCCGATAACACCCTCGACAAAACAGCGATGATCCGAGGCGTCAAAATACGGCACCAACATCGTGTTGTAATTATCGCGCGTGCCAAATGAAGAATAAATCGGCCGCGAATATGGATGCGGCAATCCGCCCTGCCTTCCGGCAGCGAGAAAACCGTTGTTGGTTTGAATCAAAAACGTTCCGACACCGCATTTTGCGCGGCGCGTCTGGGATTGGCGTCGGTCAAAACAATTTTTCCCGCGACGTCGAGATCCTTCAAGCTGTTTTGGAAAGCGTCCCCAATCCAAATTAATTCTGCTGTCACCTCGGCATCGTGACTGCCGTCGGCGAGATAAACATTATGCTCGCCGATGTCCGCCAATTTCAGCTCGACCGGCTCGATCATCCACAATTCGGCGGAACGCGCGGTATAGGAGCGAAATTTCATAATTTCCTCGTAAAGCAAGTTGCCCAATCATTTTGCCATTGAACATAAAAACTTTTACGCTCATTGTCAAGCCGGTGGGAAACAAAAAAACAAAATTCCGCTTGGAGACAGTGCAGCGATGGCCGGGGGTTTTATGTAGAAAAAGCGAGATACGTCTTGCTTTTAAGCGCGCAATTTAGTATTATGTCGGATGAAGAAGTTATGGGACCTGACAGGTGAAACAGGAAAGGAGAGTTTAAATCATGGCTGAAAAAGTCCGTGAAGTCACAGACGAGTTTGGACGGAAGACAGAATTTCGCGAAGGTCTGGAAGGCGTCGTTGCCGCGCTTTCCATGATCAGCTCCATCGACGGCGAAAACGGCATTCTGCTCTATCGCGGCATGCGTATCGAAGAATTGGCGGCTCATTCCACATTTGAAGAAACGACTTATTTTCTGCTGCACGGCCGTTTGCCAAACCGGCAGGAATTGAGCGATTTTGAAAACAAATTGAAGAGTCGCCGCGAAGTGCCGCCGGCGGCGCTCGATCTCGTTCGCAAATTCCCGTCGACCGCCAATGCTATGGACTTGCTGCGCACGACGGTTTCAGCGTTGGGATTGTATGACGCCGATCCGAAAAATAACTCCGTCGAGAAGAATGTCGAGCGCGCCATTGATTTGATCGCGGCTTTTCCAACTCTCATCGCCGCGATTCAGCGCCGGCGCAGCGGCAAAGAATTCGTCGCGCCCAGACAGGAGCTTGGCCATGCCGCGAACTTCCTTTATATGGTCAATGGTCAGGCGCCGGCAGACTACGTCGCCAAAGTTTTGGACGTCGCGCTGATTCTGCACGCTGATCACGGTTTTAACGCCTCCACTTTCACCGCTCGCGTCGTCATCTCCTCGCTTTCCGATATGTATTCCGCCATTACCGCCGCCATTGGCAGCTTGAAAGGCCCGTTGCACGGCGGCGCCAACAGCGAAGTCATGTCGACTTTGCAGGAAATCGGCAGCATCGATAAAGTTGAGCAGCATGTGATGGATCGGCTTGCCAACAAACAAAAAGTGATGGGATTCGGCCATCGTGTTTATCACACCTACGACCCTCGCGCGCGCATTCTCAGCCAGTATTCGCAAAAACTCGCGCAGCAAACCGGCAACGCAAAATGGTACGACATGTCGAAGAAAATCGAGGAAATTATGGGACGCGAAGTCGCGAGCAAAGGCATTTACCCCAATGTCGATTTTTATTCCGCAACGGTTTATTACTACATGGGACTCGATCAGGATTTGTTCACGCCGATCTTCGCGGTGAGCCGTATTTCCGGCTGGACGGCGCACGTCATCGAGCAACTACAAAACAATCGCCTGTTCCGTCCGCGCGCCATTTACCCCGGCGAGAAAAACGTCTCTTACAAGCCAATTGATCAACGCTGAGGAAGGAGCCGACCATGAACAAAAAATCTCAAATCGTGCTGCTCTTTATTGCGATCATCATCGTCATGTTTTTCTTGTTTCCGAAAAGCTGCGGCGAAGGACAAGGAAGCTCGCAAAAATTCGCCAACAAAACCACACTGGATTGATCTAAAACTTAACTCAAATTTCAAGGAGGAAAAATCATGGCTGTCGCGCGCGTTACTGAAATCACCTCATCATCTTCCACAAGTTTTGAAGAGGCTATCAACACCGGCATCGACCGCGCCAACAAAACTTTGCAAAACGTCAAAGGCGCCTGGATTAAAGAGCAAAAAGTGATTATCGACAACGGCAAGATTGCCGAATATCGCGTCACCATGAAAGTCACATTCGTGCTCAAAGATTGAGGTGATT
>Ga0247727_10020101_pt1 | contig 10255 bp, 11 predicted proteins | sample WisWelCaveWW1625_FD_202498 | JGI IMG/M metagenome (GOLD analysis project Ga0247727, IMG submission 202498) | Biofilm microbial communities from Wishing Well Cave, Virginia, United States - WW16-25 | ecosystem: Environmental > Aquatic > Deep subsurface > Groundwater > Cave microbial mat | place... | reverse complement strand
ATGTCGATCTATTCGCTTTGCTCAATTTGAAACGCCGGGATCGCGAGCGTGCTTTTGGGGACGATTTTGATTTTCATTTGAAATGGCCTTTCGTGATGATCGGATGGGAGCGCGCGTTGCCGAAACGCCAACCCCGAGCCTTAAAACGGCGGCGCGCAATCATCGGCTCGGCAGGCATAAAGGTTAATCAGCCTGAATTCCAGCCAATAAAGACAAGGGTAAACGGCTGCCTTATCTTTATGGACATAACATACGAAAATCATCACGAAATAGCAATATCAAATTCACATAAAATAAAAAATCATAAATTTGATATACGATTTTTACATTTCACTTTTTCCAGTAGATTAGGGCTAAAGGAGCCTGCCAATGACTAAAACAAATGCAAGAACAAATGGCGCATCTCGTCAACGCCGCCTGCTGCCGCCTGTTGAAATCGGCAGTTACTTAGTTTCCGATCCCGAAGTCTATCACGGCGAGTTGACTTTCAAAGGCACGCGCATTCCGGTTAGAACTGTTTTGACCTTCCTGGGAATGGGCGAAAACGTAGATGAGCTTTTGAAAGGTTATCCGAGCTTATGTCGTGAAGCTATCCAGGATGGGATTCGGTTTGCGAAAGCAACTCTGGCAACACCATTTGTGCCGGAAAACGGCAGAAAGTCGACGCTAAAGGAGCCTGCCAATGACTAAAACAAATGCAAGAACAAATGGCGCATCTCGTAAACGCCGCCTGCCGCCGCCTGTTGGAATCGGCTGTTATTTAATTTCCGATCCCGAAGTCTATCACGGCGAGTTGACTTTTAAAGGCACGCGCATTCCGGTTAGAACGATTTTAACATTTTTAGAGATGGGTGACAATGTAGACGATCTTTTTAAAGGTTTTGATCACCCTCGTTTGAGCCGTGATGCGATACAAGAATCCGTCGTGCTTGCGAAAAAGGCGTTGATAACGTCGTGCGAGCCAACGAATGGCAGAAAGCCGAAATTGGTTCCGTGAGCCAAATTGTTATTGACGAGCAGATACAGCATCAAAACGTGCTTGCATCGCTCCGCGCGTGGATCACGGTAAAACGAGTTCTTGAGTTACGCCGTGATTCGGTCATTAAAGATGAATCCGTCCCGCATTTGTTGCACCATCAGCAACGGCCAACGTTTGTGACAATTAATGTCAAGGATTTTTGGAAGCCCAAACTATGCGATCGACGATATTGCATCATCTGTTTTTCCGTTCCCGATCCAAAACAGTACGAAATTCCAAAACTGTTGCGCCGATTATTTCATCTGCCGGAATTCAAAACCCGCGCGGCGCGCATGGGTAAAGTTATGCACGTCACGCTTGATCATATCCGCTATTATCAGGTCGGCGACGAGAAAATGCACTTTCTCCACTGGCCCCCAAGATAATTGTTGCTGTTGAAAACTTGAAATGTGAGAAATTATCCTATGCCTAAAAGAAAAGCTTTAATTAACAGCGCAACCCGTAAACGCCATCTATTGCAAAGCATCAAACGCAGCCAATATGTGGTCATCGATCCTGAGATCAATCGGGGAAAATTAACCTTTAAAGGAACTCGGATACTCGTGGAAACAGTATTGACCGCTCTTGAAAAGGATGGCAAAATGGAGCCGATTCTGGCCAGATATCCGAAATTGAGCCGTGAAGCCATTCGGGAAGCGGTCGAGCTGGCGAGCCAGGCTTTGGTCCGGCCGTTTGAGCCGGGCCATGATCGAAAATTGCGGCTGCCGGTGTGAGCCAATCATTTTCCAAATGGAATCCCCTCATTTAATCGCGCGATCTTTTCTCTTGCTTCTCGGCGGTGTTTGTGGTAGTTTACGATTGTTGTATCGTCCTGGCACTGATTAAAAATCAATCTCACTGCAGAGCGTAGGAGGCGCTCTATTTCAAACCAGCGACCTCGACGCGATGCGCCTATCCAGAATCTTAAATTCCATCGTCCTTCTCATCGGTATTTGGGTGGCTAATTTTTTTCTGGTCCAAGCGAGCCTGGGCGACGCCGCCTATTTGTATTTGAGTCCGGAAACGGATCGGGAAAGCATCGAATTATTGCGTCGGCAAAGAGGGCTGGAGCAGCCGCTGCCGCAACAGTTCACTGCATGGACGTGGCGGTTTTTTCGCGGCGATTTCGGCTACTCCTGGACTAAACATCGCCCGGTCATCGACATTTTAGCCGAGGCCCTTCCGGCGACGCTTCAACTCACGATTTTCGCGCTGCTCTTAAATTTTCTCCTCGGTGGTTTGTTGGGCGCGGCGACCGGCGTATATTCCCGGCATTGGATCGGGCGCGCGCTCAATTCCTTCAGCTTGATCGTTTATTCCGTGCCGACGTTCTGGCTGGCGATGATTTTTATCCTGCTGTTCAGTGTCAAGCTGCAGTGGCTGCCATCTTCACAAATGCACTCTTTGTGGCTTGACGAAGTTGGATTTTGGCGCCAGCTCTTCGACCGGATGCAACATTTGATTTTGCCCGTTGCCGTGCTCGGATTGACCGGTGCCGCCGCCACCAGCCGTTATGTTCGCGGGCTGATGATCGAAGCGCTGCAGCAGGATTACATTCGACTCGCGCAAACCAAAGGCTTGCCCAAAAGGCGAGTGCTCTGGCGACATGCCTTGAAAAACGCGCTGCTGCCGGTGGTGACTTTGCTCGGACTGTATTTTCCCTTTTTGTTGAGCGGCGCGTTCGTGATCGAAGTGATTTTTGCCTGGCCGGGCATGGGCCGGATTGCTTATGAGGCGTTTTCTGCCAGAGACTATCCGGTGATTTTTGCGGTGAATTTTATCGTCGCGGCGCTGGTGATTTTCGGCAATCTGCTCGCGGACTTGTTTTATCAGCTCGTCGATCCGAGAGTTCGCACATAATAAAAACAATTGTCCCAACGGATTAAAAGCGGCCAACGGATAAAAAATATTTGCAAAATGATTAGGGCAAAATAATTGGTTCACAAAAAATATTGAAAATTATTTTGCTTTAATTCTTTTGATAAACGGTTGAGCTGAATCAATGGAAAAATCTAAAATCCGGTGGCGGCTTTTTATCCGGTGGTTAAAAGTTGGCGATTTTTAAAAATGTCATGAAATCCGTATAAATACAGGGTGCAATGACACGCACCGAAAAGACCTTGGCTTCTTTCACAGATTTGACTACGAAGCGACTCATTATCGGGCCGGCGATTTTGGGATTTATACTGGCGTTGTCAATCGTCGCGCCGTGGATCACGCGCTACGATCCGGACGCGCTCGAAGCGCCGGCGGCAACGCGTTATTTGCCGCCGGCTTGGCAACATTTCTTCGGAACCGATCAATTCGGCCGCGACGTCTGCGCCAGAGTTTTGCACGGCGGCCGGCTTTCTTTGTGTTTTTGGCGACGACGATCATGGCGCTTTTCGGAACGGGCGTGAAATGGCTCGTGATGATTCTTATCCTCACGAGCTGGATGGACGTGGCGCGGGTGGTGCGCGCGGAAATTCTCTCGTTAAAAGCGCGCCCGTTTATTTTAAAAGCCCGCGCCGCAGGATTGAATGCGCGGCGCCTCTTGTTCCGCCATTTATTGCCCAACACTTTCGCGGCGATCGCGGCGATTGCGGTGCTGCGCGTGGCGGATGTTATTTTAATCGAGTCGGCGTTGAGCTTTCTCGGCCTCGGCGTGCAACCGCCCACGGCGAGCTGGGGCACGATCCTCAATGACGGCAAAGCCGTTCTCGCCACCGCATGGTGGATCACAACCTTTCCCGGCCTGGCCATTATCGTGACGGTTTTGAGTTTTAATCTGATTGGCGAAGGTTTGCAACACCGATGAGTGGCTGGTTCAATTTAAAAGAAAAACTATAGAAACATAAGCCGGAGGCGCCGGAACCAAAAAAACTTTTTAAAAAAAATTCCCAACGGATTAAAAAACGACCAACGGATAAAAACATTAAATGGCAACATCATTGATGAGAAAGATATTGAATGGTTGCCTTAAGCTTTTGTATCAAACTTTTTAACAAAATCATGGCAATCATTTTGCCAAAATCCGTTGGTCGTTTTTCCATCCGTTGGCGATAAAGTTGGAAACTTTTGAAAGTCGAATAAAACCCCTAATGCGGACAAGCCGCAACCCCAAAAAATCAATCGCTCACTGAATTGGCTACGCCCGCAGGGAACTCTCACTGAAAATGCTTTCTTCTGTGAGAGTTCTATTTCTGTGAGCTTAAAGTTTTTGCTCTTTCTGCAAAGATTTCACTTGTAACAGCATGACGATGAAACCGTTGCTGCAAATACGCGGATTAAAAACGCACTTCTGCAAGGACAAAAAAGTCCTCCGCGCCGTTGACGACGTGGATTTATGGATTCATCCCGGTGAAACGGTGGCGGTGGTCGGCGAATCGGGATGCGGCAAAACGACGTTGGCGTTTTCAGTTTTTCGCCTGGTGGCGCCGCCCGGCCAGATCGTTGGCGGCGCGATTGAGTTTCGCGGCAAAAATCTTTTGGCCTTGCCGGAAAAACAAATGAACGCCGTGCGCGGCAGGGAAATGGGATTGATCTTTCAAGATCCTTCCTCGGCGCTCAATCCGGTCATCCGCGCCGGTGAGCAAATTGCGGAAGTCATTCGCCATCATTTTCGGGAAAATCGAAAATCCGCCAAACGGCAAGCCCTGGCGCTGATGGAAAAGGTGCAATTGCCGAACGTCGAAATGATCTACGACAGCTATCCGCACCAGCTCAGCGGCGGTTTGCGGCAACGGGTTTTGATTGCGATCGCATTGGCCGGCCGGCCGGCTCTGGTCGTGGCGGATGAGCCGACTTCGGCGCTGGATGTTTCCATTCAAAGCCAGATTTTGGCGTTGTTAAAACAGCTCAAAGATGAATTCAAACTTTCCCTGCTTTTGATCACGCACGATTTCGGCATCGTCGCGCAAATGGCGGACAGAGTCGCGGTGATGTATGCCGGCAAAATTGTCGAAGAAGCGCCGGCGCCGGCTCTGTTTACTTCGCCGCTTCATCCTTACACCGACGCTTTATTGCAAGCCATTCCGCAAATCTCGTTTTCCAATCATGGCGCGCAGAAAGAGTTCAAACCGCTCGGCGGCGCCGTGCCGGATTTGGCGAACTTGCCGTCCGGCTGCGCTTTTCATCCACGCTGTCCGGTGCGCCTGGAAGAGTGCAGCCAAAAACTTCCAGCCAATTTTTTGCCGGCGCCGAATCGCATTGTGCGGTGCTTCAAATATGAAACTGAAACGAACCCTCGCCCCAGCTGAAGGCGTGGGGCTAAAATGTGGAATGCCGCTCAAGCGGCATCGGCTATCTTAAAAATCAGGTAATGCACCCTCGATTAAAGGATACTGCAGGAAAATGGCAAAGATTCAATACACAGCAAACTTGCGCCAAGCGCCGGCGCACTTTTCACTTTGTCTTTTTTTTCTTTTTATCATTTTTTTAGCTGCGGGCTGCGCCAAGCGAGACACACCACGGTTTGGCGGCACGGTCGTCATCGGTACGACCGGCGACTTTGATTCCTTCAACGAGCTGAACGCCGCCGACTCCGACGCGCTGCAAGTGATTCAATACATGCTGTTCATGAGCCTGACTGCGCTCGATGAAAATCTTCAATTTGCGCCGCAACTGGCGGAAGCCTGGGAATTTGCGCCGGGAGATACGGTGCTCACCTTTCATTTGCGCCGCGAGGTTTTCTGGACGGACGGCGTTCCCACCACCGCGCACGATGTGCTTTTTACCTATCGCCTCGCTATCGACACCACCGTCGCCTATCCCGCCGGTAGCCGCTTCGATCAAACCAGTAAAGTCGAAGCCGTCGATGATCATACCATTCGCTTTCATTTCAAACAACCCTATCCCGATGCTTTGTTCGATACGCAGATGCCGATTTTGCCGAAACACCTTCTGGAAAAAATTCCGCCGGAGAAAATTGCCGTGTGTGAATTCAATCGCCAGCCGGTTGGCAATGGCCCGTTCAAATTAGTCGAATGGCAGGCGAATCAGCGACTCGTGTTCGAAGCCAATCAGCAATATGCTTATGGCCGGCCCAAGCTGGATCGCGTCGTTTTTCAAATCATTCCGGATGAGACTGTTCTGCTGACGAATCTCATGACCGGCGCGGTGGATGTGGTTTCCTCTCTGTCACCGCTGGCGTTTAAACAGATTGAGCGAGGGGCGAATGGCGAGGGGCGAAGGGCGAAGAGCGGAGGGCGAAGAGCGAGGGGCGAAGGGTAAGAAATGGAGCAGCACTCTTTTTTGCAGCCGATTCGTTATTCCGGCCGCAATTACAGCTTCATCGCGTGGAACAATGCGCGGCCATTGTTTACGCGGCGCGTGCGCCAGGCGTTGACGCAGGCCATTGACAAACGGGAAATCATCGACACGCTGTTGGAAGGGTTCGCCGAGCCGGCGGTCGGGCCGCTGTTGCCGTTTAATTGGGCGTATGATAAAAATCTGCGCGATGTTTCCTATGATCCGGCCGCGGCGCAAAATCTGTTGCAACAGGAAGGTTGGCTTGATACGGATGGCGACGGCATTTTGGACCAGCAGGGAAAAAAGCTTGAATTCACTTTGAAAACCAATGCCGACAATCAACTGCGCCGGGATATCGCCGTCATGGTGCAAGCGCAATTGCGGAGGATTGGCGTTCAGGCGAAGGTGGAAGCGGTGGAATGGAATCTTTTACTGGAACAAGTTTTCAAGCGCCAGGATTTCGAGGCGTTTATTTCCGCGTGGGATGCGGACTTCACGGTGAATCCCGCGCCGTTGTGGCATTCCGCGGCGATTGCAAACGGCTACAACATCGTTTCCTATCGCAATGTGCGCGTGGACTCTCTTTTGGAAAAGGCGCGCACGCTGGTGGATCGTCGCGCGGCAGAGCCGCTTTGGCGCGAATTTCAAGCCCTCATTTTGCAGGATTGTCCGTATATGTTTCTGTTCGTGCCGGAGAAGTTGGCGGCAGTGAATAAGCGAGTCCGAGGTGTCGAGATGGATGTGCGAAGTTTTTTATCACATCTTCACCGTTGGGAGATTGCAACGGCGCAAAGAGAATGAAAACCTCGAGGAGGAGCATCATTTTGCCATTCAAAATTTTGTTGTTGGGTTCCAATGAAACTCGGCAACGGGTGAAGGAGGCGATTGCTGATCCTGCTGAAACCACCCTATTCTCGGCGCCGCACGGGAACGAAGCGCGCTCTCTTCTTCGCCGCGAAACGCCGCACGTCGTACTCGTCGATTTCGATCTGTCGGATTTGCAGCCGCTCGATTTCATCAAGAATATTTCGGAAGAAAACGCTGACGCTGTTTGCCTCGGCCTGACGCGAAAAAGTGATTTGCGATTGGCGCTCAATGCCGTGCAGGCCGGATGCCACGACGTCATCAATCTGGCTGAAGAGCCGGGCAAGCTCCAAAGCGAGCTGGCGAAGCTGGCCGAGGCGTGGCGCGGGCGCCAAAAGGCCGAGGGGTTTCACGCGCAGCAAAAGGAAAAGCATGACTTCAGCAAAATCGTCGGCAGCAGCCCGGCGATGGCCGAAGTTTTCGAAACGCTCGCGAAGATCATGCAGCACAAATGGGTCACCATCCTGCTGCGCGGCGAAACCGGCACCGGCAAAGAATTGATCGCGCGCACGATTCATTACCATAGCGCTTCGCCGGCGCAACCGTTTGTCGAAATCAATTGCAGCGCGATTCCGGAGAATCTGTTGGAAGCCGAGCTGTTCGGCTACGAAAAGGGCGCCTTCACCGACGCGAAAATGCGCAAACGCGGCCTGTTCGAGCTGGCGGAAAACGGCTCGCTGTTTTTGGATGAAATTGGCGACGTCAGCTTGTCCGCGCAGATCAAGCTGCTCAAAGCCGTGGAAGAGAAAAAAATCCGCCGCCTCGGCGGCACCGAAGATCTGCAAATCAATACGCGCATTATCGCCGCGACCAACCGCGATCTGCAAGCGGTGATTCGCGACGGCCGGTTTCGGCAGGATCTTTATTATCGCTTGAATGTCATCGCGATTTATTTGCCGCCGTTGCGCGCGCGCGGCGATGACGTGCTCGCGTTGGCCCGCCATTTTTTGTCGCACTTTGCCAAAGAATATTCGAGCGCCTTATCGGCATTCACTCCCGAAGCCGAAGCGCGGCTGAAAGAATATTCCTGGCCCGGCAACATCCGCGAGCTGCAGCACACCATCGAGCGCATCGTGCTTTTGGAAAAAGGCCGCTTGGTGACGCGCACGGCCCTTGATAAGGCCATCGCCTCGGCAACGCCGGCGATCACCTCCCAAAAAGTCGAGGCGACGACGATCAATATCGAGATTCCACCCGAAGGCATGAGCTTCGAGGAAATTGAAAAACAGGCGCTGCAAGCGGTGCTGGAAAAAATGGGCTGGAACAAACGCCGCACCTGCCGCCTGTTCAAAATTTCCCGCCCGCGGTTGGCGCGCAAAATTGAAAAGTATCAGCTTAAGCCTCCGGACGCAAGGGGCAGCAACGAATCGTGACTACGCGTCTGGCGCTGCAATATGGGTATTTAAATTTTGCATTTCAAAATTTTTAATAATGCCTTTCCCGCCAGCAGGACAACCATAAAGAAAAAAACCGCGCAAAAATTTTCCGGTAACGAAACGTAGCACGGCGGCGTGTAGGTGGTAACATTTCATTACCGGATTTCGTCGCAACCTCTGATAATTTCTTCCAGGCGCTTCAGCAAATAAACCTTATTGATTTCAAAAGGTTATGGGAAGCAGCACTCAAAGCTGTTGCGGTGGCATACCCTTTGCGAATGAGAAGGACAGTGGAGATGAGAGGACATTTATTTCCCAATTGTCCAAACACTCAGGAGAATTAAGTCATGAAATGCATCACGCGTGTCAGGCCGACAGCGATCATTCTGTTAGCCCTGTTCCAAATGTTTTTGTTGTTGGGTTGTAGCGAAAACAATCAAGGGCTACCGATGGGCCCCTCATCCAACGAAACGATTACTGCTTTGTCGAAAAAGAAGGAGAAAGAAAAGAAAAAAGATGGTGACGATGATGATTTGAAATTTTTAATGGTGGCGGTTCGCGATCCTGATGAAAACGGTGTGACGAAGAAATGGATCGGCCCGGCCGGCGGCGTGATCAAGCATGGCGATCATCGCGTCGTGATTCACGCCGGCGCGCTGAGGCAATGGGTCAAAGTCTGTTTTTCCATGCCGAAATCCGACACCCTGCTGTTTGATTTGCAGCCGTCCGGCGCGCAGTTCAAGGCGCCGATCCAACTCTTGTTCGAATATGATAACGCCGTTCTCACCGATGTTAATGAGGAAAGTCTGCAATTGGTTCTTTTCGATTCCCGCAAACGGCAGTGGGCTTCGTTGCCCACAAGGGTGTGTAGCGAGAACGATAGCGTCAACGGCCTGACCAGGCATTTTTCCAGATATGCGATTATACGAAACTAGCCGAATGCCAACTCTTTTTACGAATCATGTCATTGCACTGAAAAAGGTTTATGCCGGTCAGGAAAAAAACACCGCCAGCGCGTAAAACACAAGAGGCTCCTTATTGGGAGCTGATCGTGAAATGGCTGGAAAAGGCATACCCCTCACCGAACGGCTGGGCCGCGCTTTTTCGCGAATTGCAGACGCTGATCGCTTCTCTGATTGCGGAAAGCGAAGTCGAGCCGCGCCGGCAGTATTTTGCCGGCGCGGTGGAACAGTTGCGTCAACGCGCCGCGGCCATGGCCGGCGCGCCGGAGGAAATTGATTTCCAGCTTCACGCCGGCCAGGCGGGCGAAAATTTCGGGGACTGGGATTTGGCGTTGGCCGCTTACCAACGCGCGGTCGAGCTTTGTGACACGCATCGTTTCCATCCGCAAAAAGCCCAGGCGCTGCGCTGGGTGGGAAACATTTATGCCCGGCAAAACCAATGGCAACCAGCGGAACAAGCTTATCATGAAAGCTTGCAGCTATGCGTGCAAAGCGGCGATGAAGCCGGCCAAGCGCAAGCGGAAAACGGTTTAGGCAGTCTCGGTTTTGAACAGGGTGATTTCGGCCAAGCCTCCTCGCATTGGGAAAGAGCGTTGGAGCTGGCGGAAAAAATCAAGGCGGCTAATCTTACCGCGGTGGTTTATAATAACCTCGGAGCGCTGGCCAACGTGCAGGGCCAGTCGGAAAGTGCGCTGGCGTGTTACGGCGAAAGTCTGCCGCGCTTCGAGGCCGCGGGCGAGGTTAGAAGCCTGGCCAGCACGTATCACAACCTGGCGATGAGTTATGCCGACCATGAAAATTGGGCG
>Ga0247727_10020100_pt1 | contig 10255 bp, 9 predicted proteins | sample WisWelCaveWW1625_FD_202498 | JGI IMG/M metagenome (GOLD analysis project Ga0247727, IMG submission 202498) | Biofilm microbial communities from Wishing Well Cave, Virginia, United States - WW16-25 | ecosystem: Environmental > Aquatic > Deep subsurface > Groundwater > Cave microbial mat | place... | reverse complement strand
GACGACGTGTGGCGTTGGTGCCTGCGCCGGCAATGCCGGGTTGCTGGTGTGCGTGAGCGGTGCTACCCAGGACACCTGCAACCCGACCGCTGGCGCAACACCTGATACCGACTGCGACGGCATCGACGACGACTGCGACGGCAGCGCCGATGACAGCTACACCCCGACCCCGACCACGTGCGGCGTCGGCGCCTGCACCGGCAACGCCGGGCTGCTCGTGTGCGTGGCCGGTGCGACCCAGGACACGTGCGACCCGGTCGCCGGGGCGACGCCGGACACCGACTGCGACGGCGTAGACGACGACTGCGACGGGACCGCCGACGACAACTACGCCCCGACCCCGACGACGTGCGGCCTCGGTGCCTGCGCCGGCAACGCCGGGCTGCTCGTGTGCGTGAGCGGTGCTACCCAGGACACCTGCAACCCGACCGCCGGTGCGACGCCTGATACCGACTGCGACGGCATCGACGACGACTGCGACGGGTTCGTCGACGAGGCGTACGTTTCGGTGGCCTGCAACACGGGCCAGCCGGGCGTGTGCGCCCCCGGGACGACCGCCTGCCTGAATGGCGCCATCTCGTGCCCGCCGACCGTTCAGCCGACGACAGAAAGCTGCGACGGGATCGACAACGACTGCGATGGCACCGTCGATGATGGCGGCGGCGCCCTGTGTGGCGATGGCGACGCCTGCAACGGGGCCGAGATCTGCGCCGGCGGCTCCTGCCAAGACGGTCCACCGCCGGTCTGCAATGACGGCAACGTCTGCACCGCCGACAGCTGCAATCCGGCGAGCGGCTGCGTGTACTCGCCGGTCCCGTGCTCCGCAGACCTCGGCGGCACGCTGAGGTACTACCGCGACGGGACCGCCGGCACCGAACCGAGCACGCAGGGAGTCGCCGGAATGACGGTCAACATCGCCGGATCCGGGCCGGGTGCGCCGGACACGGTGACGACGGGCGCGGCGGGCCAGTACGCCTTCCCCAACAGGACCATAGGACAGACCTACAGTGTCCGCCCGACGAAGCAGGGCGACTTCAACGGCGCGATCACCAGCTTCGATGCGGCGCTCGTCGCCCGTAGAGTCGCCGGGCTGATTCCGGCCCTGACACCGAACCAGAATCTGGCGGCCGACACCTCCGGGAACGGGGCGCTGTCCTATCTGGATGCCTCGCACATCGCCCGGATCGCGGTGGGTCTCGACACGAGTGTTCCCGCCGCCACGAACGTAGGCAGCGACTGGTTCGTGGTGCCGGTGCCCGCGCCGGCCCCGAATCAGACGATCGTGCCTCCGGCGCCGGCGCTGTCCATCAACGGCAGCGTCGCCTATGAGCCGCTGGCGATGACCGCGGCCGGTCAGGACTTCCTGGCCGGGCTCTTCGGCGACGTCTCCGGGAACTGGGCCAGCATCGCGCCGCTGGCGGCGCGATTCGAGAGCGGCTCCAAGGCGGTCGAATGGCTCTCCGGCAGGAGGAGCGGAACGCCGGCCCGGCTCACGGTGTTCCCGGTGTCGCCACAGCGGCCCGACGCGGCGGCGGTCGCCATCCGGGTCGACGGCGCTTCCGGCGCGATCTCGTTCGACCTCGATCTCGGGTTCGATCCGTCCGACTTGACGGTCGAGAGTGTCCAGGCCGGGGCAGCGGCCGAGACGTTCACGGTGACGGCGAACACCGGTCAGCCGGGGCGCGTGCGCGTCAGCATGTTCAGCGCCGCGCCGATCCGGAAGTCCGGCGAGCTCCTCTTCGTGACCTTCAAGGTCGCGCCGGGTTCCCGGCGAATGGCGGTGGTGAGCCTGGCCGGCTTCGTCGACGAAGGGTCCATGCCCGTGACGATCCAGAACGCCAACGTGCGACTCCCGAGGCGGCGCTAGGGACTTCAACGACGACAGCGGGTTCCGCGTGGCCCCGGGGGCTGGCGGGACCCCTTCCGGCTGGAGCGGCCGAAACGCCCCTGGGACAACCCTGCCGCACAGGAAGGGGGGGGATGTAAGGGCCACGGAAGCCCCGATCCCGGTGCAACGGGCCGCCGGGCGCACGCCAGGCCACGACTCTCCACCGGCTGCCGTCTCCCCGCCCCCCTGGCTTCCGGCGCCCGCCGGCCGGCTTCCTGCCCCCCCCCGAGACGCGCACCAGTGCGGGCGCGCGCATTGACGCCCCGTCGAGGGGGGTGCTAGCATCCGCCCCTTGTATCGGCCGCGCGGCCCCTTGTGAAAAGTGTCACGACGGGCGTGCCCTCCCGCCGGGGGGGTGGACCGGCCGGGAGCGTGGGCGGGGCGTGATCGCATACATCCCGATCGGCATCCAGATCCTCCTCGCCCTGACCCTCGCCGGCGTCATCCTGGGGCTGTCGACGTGGCTCGGAACGCCGCGCCGCAGCCGCACCGACCTCTCCCCGTACGAGTGCGGCAGCGACCTCATCGACCCCTCCGACAAGCGCTTCACGGTGCGCTTCTACATGGTGGCGATGCTGTTCATCCTGTTCGACATCGAGGCCGCCTTCCTGTACCCGTGGGCGACCGTGTTCCGCGGCATGGGGATGGAGGGGTTCGCCGGGATGTTCATCTTCCTGGCGGTCCTGGCGGTCGGGTTCCTCTATGTCTGGCGCCGCGGCGCCCTCGAGTGGGACTGAGACGATGGCCGCGGGCCCCTACATCGAGCCGAACCCGCCGAAGGACGTCGCCGAAGGACTGCGCACCGCGTTCGCCGACGCCGGCCTGATCGTCGAGGAGTTCCGCGGCGAGATCACCGTGGTCGTGCCGCGCGAGCGGCTGGTCGAGGTGGCCCGCCACCTGCGCGCCGATCGCGACTGCCCCTTCGAGATGCTCACAGGCTGTGCCGGCCTGCACTTCCTCGAAGGTGAGTTCGAGCACGAGGTGGTCTACGTCCTCTACTCGCTGTCGCGCAACCGGCGGCTGACCCTGCTGGTCAGGCTGAAGCCGGGCGAGGGGGTGGCGAGCCTGACCGGGGTCTGGCCGGGCGCCAACTGGCCGGAGCGCGAGCAGTACGATCTGGTCGGCATCCGCTTCGAGGGGCACCCCGATCTCCGGCGCATCATCATGCCGGAGGACTACCCCGACCACCCGCTGCGCAAGGACTTCGACGTCGAGGGCGGGCCGGTCTCCCTCGACGGCAGCGGCAAGCCCGCGTCGCCCGGCTGGCGCGACATGGAACACGCCTGAGGGCGCGATGACCGAGCGCCAGGACCTCGACGCCGCGCCGCCCGGCATGGGCCCCGAGCGCCCGCAGGGCGAGGACGCGCTGCGCGGCGACCAGATGGTCCTCAACATGGGGCCGTCGCACCCGTCGACGCACGGCGTGCTGCGGCTGGTGGTCACCCTCGACGGTGAGACGGTGAAGGCGGTGAAGCCGTACATCGGCTACCTGCACCGCGGCATGGAGAAGATCGCCGAGGGGATGACCTACACCCAGTTCATCCCGTACACCGACCGGATGGACTACCTGGCGCCGCTGTCGACCAACGTCGGCTACGTCCTCGCGGTCGAGAAGCTGATGGAGATCACCGCGCCGCCGCGGGCCCGGGTGATCCGGGTGATGTGCTGCGAGCTGGCGCGCATCTCGGCGCACCTGCTGTGGCTCGGCACCGGCGCGCTCGACCTCGGGGCGGCCACGGTCTTCTTCCACACCTTCCGCGAGCGCGAGACGCTGTACAACATCATCGAGTCGCTGACCGGCGGCCGCCTGACGACCTCGTATCCTCGTGTGGGTGGCCTGTGCCGCGACATGCCCGACGGCTGGACCCGCCAGGTGCGCGCCTTCGTGAACGGCTTCCCCAGGGTGCTCGACGAGCTCGACGTGCTCCTGACCGGGAACCAGATCTGGCTGAAGCGCACGCAGAAAGTCGGCGTGATCACCGCCGAAGACGCCGTGGCGCTCGGCGTGACCGGCCCGAACCTGCGCGGCTCGGGGATCGCCTACGACGTGCGCCGCACCGAGCCGTACCTCGGCTACGAGAACTACGAGTTCGACGTGCCGGTGGGCGAGCACGGCGACGTCTACGATCGGTACCTGGTACGCTTCGAGGAGATGCGCCAGAGCGTGCGCATCCTCGACCAGGCCCTGCGGAACATCCCGGCGGGGCCGATCAACATCGACGACCCCAAGGTGGTGCTGCCCCCAAAAGACAGGGTCCTCCAGAGCATGGAGGAGCTGATCCAGCAGTTCATGATCGTCACCGAGGGGTTCCGGCCGCCGCCCGGCGCGGTCTACCACGCCATCGAGGCCCCCAAGGGTGAGCTCGGGTTCTATATCCGGAGCCGGGGCGACAAGTCGCCCTACCGGCTGCACATCCGGGCGCCGTCGTTCATCAGCCTGCAGGCGATCGAGAAGATGGCGGTCGGCGGGCTGGTGTCGGACCTCATCGCGATCATCGCCAGCCTCGACCCGGTGATGGGCGAGGTCGACCGGTGAGCGGCGGCGGGGCGGCGCAGGGGTCCTCGGCGACCGTGCCGGTCTCGCCCGAGACCGACCGGCGCATCGACGCGCTGCTGACCCGCTACCCGCGGCGCTCGTCGGCGCTCCTGCCGGCGCTCCACCTGGTGCAGGACGAGAAGGGTTGGATCTCCGACGAGTCGATGGCCTACGTCGCCGGCAAGATCGGCGTGTCGCCGGCGTTCGTGGCGGGCGTGGTGTCGTTCTACACCATGTACCATCGCAGGCCGGTGGGGAAGCACCACATTCAAGTCTGCCGGACGTTGTCGTGCATGCTGCGCGGCGGCCGCGACGTGATGAACCGCCTGCGCTCGCGTCTCGGCATCGAGCCCGGGCAGGTCACGACGGACGGCCGCTTCTCGCTCGAATGGGTGGAGTGCCTGGGCGCCTGCGACACGGCACCGTGCGCCCAGGTGAACGACGAGGACGTGGCGCTGCTCGATCCGGCGCAGGCCGACGCCCTCATCGAGCGGCTGCGGCAGGGACGCTGATGGCGTACGAAAAGCTCCTGACGCGCAACATCCACCGCGACAACTCGCACACCATCGACGTCTACCTCGCGAACGGCGGCTACCAGGCGCTGCGCCGGGTCCTCAAGGAGGTGTCGCCCGAGCGGATGCTCGAGGAGGTCAAGACCTCGGGTCTCAGGGGCCGCGGCGGTGCCGGCTTCCCGGCCGGGGTGAAGTGGTCGTTCCTGCCGAAGACGAGGGACAAGCCGCGCTACCTGTGCGTCAACGCCGACGAGAGCGAGCCGGGCACCTTCAAGGACCGCCTGCTGATCGAGAAGGACCCGCACCTCGTGCTCGAGGGGATCATCCTCTCGGCCTACGCCATCGACTGCCACACGGCCTTCTTCTACATTCGCGGCGAGTTCCACAGGGGGTACCGGGTCTTCCAGAAGGCGATCGACGAGGCGTACGCCAGGGGGTTCCTGGGGAGGAACATCCTGGGCAGCGGATACAGCCTTGACGTCTTAACCTACCGCGGCGCCGGGGCGTACATCTGCGGCGAGGAGACGGCGCTGCTCGAATCGCTCGAGGGGAAGCGCGGCCTGCCGCGCCTGAAGCCGCCGTTCCCGGCCATCGTCGGACTCTACGGCTGTCCGACGATCATCAACAACGTCGAGACGCTGGCCAACGTGCCGTACATCGCCGAGCGCGGCGCGGCGTGGTTCGCCGGCATCGGCCGGCCGAAGAACACCGGGCCGAAGCTGTTCTGCCTCTCCGGGCACGTCAAGCGGCCCGGCGTCTACGAGGCGCCGCTCGGCATCCCGTTCATGGAGCTTCTGAACGAGCACGCCGGCGGCATGCTCCACCCCGACCGGCCGCTCAAGGCGGCCGTGCCCGGCGGGTCGTCGATGAAGGTGCTGCCGGCGCCGCGCTGCGACGTGCTGCTCGACTTCGACTCGCTCGCCGCCGCCGGCACCAGCCTCGGGTCGGCGGGCGGCATGGTGATGGACAGCAGCACCTGCATGGTGGGCGCGCTCCTGAACCTGGCCGAGTTCTACGCCCACGAGTCGTGCGGCCAGTGCACGCCGTGCCGCGAAGGGACCGGCTGGTTCGTGAAGATCCTCCGCCGTCTCGAGATGGGCGAAGGGCGGCCCGAGGACCCCGACCTGCTGCTCGACGTGGCGCGGCGCGTCGAGGGAAACACCATCTGCCCGTTCGGCGAGGCGGTCGCCTGGCCGGTGTCGTCCTACGTCACGGAGTTCCGTTCCGAGTTCGACGATCACGCGACGCGGAAGGCCTGCCCGTTCGGCGCCGCGTCGGTGCGCTGAGGTCTCGTCGATGCCCGAGCCCAACGTCCCCGTTCCCGCTCCGGAGGCCCCACCGCCCGCCGCCGCGGGTCCCGCCCCGGCCCCGCCGCAGCCCGCGCTGCCGCCCTGCGGCCCGGACGAGGTGGCCCTGCTGATCGACGGCCGCCCGGTGGTCGCGAAGAAGGGGACCACCGTCCTGCAGGCGGCCGGGACGATCGGCGTCGTGGTGCCGCACTACTGCTACCACCCGGGCCTGAGCGTCGCCGGCAACTGCCGGATGTGCCTGGTCGAGATCGAGAAGGTGCCCAAGCTGCAGATCGGCTGCGCGACGCAGGTGGCGCAGGGGATGGTCGTGAAGACGACGACCGATCGCGTGAAAGACACACGCGAGGGGATCATGGAGTTCCTGCTCATCAACCACCCCCTCGACTGCCCGATCTGCGACCAGGCGGGGGAATGCCGCCTGCAGCAGTACTCGGCGGAGTACGGCAAGGGCCGGAGCCGCTTCGTCGAGGAGAAGATCCACCACGACAAACGAGTCCCGATCGGCGCGCGCGTCACCTTCGACGGCGAGCGCTGCATCAAGTGCACGCGCTGCGTGCGCTTCTGCGACGAGGTCAGCAGGACGGGCGAGCTGACGCTGGTCGATCGCGGCGGGCACGCGATCATCGACACCTTCCCGGGCATGGCGCTCGACAACGCCTATTCCGGCAACACCGTCGACATCTGCCCGGTCGGGGCGCTGACCTGGAAGCCGTTCCGGTTCGCGGCGCGCGTCTGGTTCCTGAAGAACGTCCCGTCGGTTTGCGGCGCCTGCGCCCGCGGCTGCAGCGTCGACCTGGCGACGTACCAGAACCGCGTGCACCGGATCACACCGCGCCACAACCCCGAGGTGAACGGCTGGTGGATGTGCGACTTCGGCCGGCAGACCTACGCGCCCGTCCAGGACATGCCGCGGCTCGCGCGGCCCATCGTGCGGCCGGCGCCGGGCGGCGCGGGCGGCCCGGGTGGAACGGCGGGCGGGGGCGCGGCGCCGTCGATGGGCGAGGCGATCGACCAGGCGGCGGCGATCCTGCGCGCCGCGGCCACCCGGCACGGCGCCGGGGCGCTGGCGGCGCTGGTGTCGGCGCGCCTGACGCTCGAGGAGATGCACCTGGCGAAGAAGGCGCTCGCCGCCGCCGGCATCGCGCGCCTCGTCGTGCCGCCCCACGAGGAAGGGCAGGACGACGATCTGCTGATCCGGAAGGACCGCACGCCGAACGGGCGCGGCGCGGGGCTGCTCGGTCTCGGCGCCCCCGATGCCGCCGCCGTGGCCGCCCTCGCGGCCGACGTCGCCGCCCGGAAGGTGCGCGGCCTCGTCATCCTCGGCGAAGACCCCGCGGGCGACGGGCTCATCCGGGCCGAGGCGCTCCGGACGCTCGACGCGCTCGTGGTCGTCGACTGGCGGGCCAGCGCCACGGTCGAAGCGGCGCACGTGGCGCTGCCGTCGTGCGGCTACGGCGAGTCGGAGGGGGTGTACGTCAACTGCACCGGGCACGCCCAGCGCACCCGCGCCGCCGTCCGACCAGGAGGCCTCGCGGTGCCGGTCTGGTCGATCCTGCGCGAGATCGGGCGGCGGTTCGGCCTCGGGGGCGCGCACTCGTCGGCGCCGGCGATCTTCGACGACATCGCCGCCACCGTGCCGGCCTTCGCCGGGATGTCGTACCGCGCGCTCGGCGAGGCCGGAGCGCCGGTGAAGGGGGCCTAGGGTGGATCCGGCGACGCTCCGGGTGCTGATCGAGGCGACCGTAAAGATCGCCCTCCTCTTCGGTCTCAACCTGACGGTCGTCGCCTACATGACGCTGGTCGAGCGCCGGGTCTCGGCCTGGATCCAGGATCGCCGCGGCCCCAACCGGGTCGGACCGTTCGGGCTGCTGCAGCCGCTGGCCGACGGGATCAAGTTCATCTTCAAGGAGGCCATCCTCCCGCCGCACGCCCACACGGCCCTCTACCTGCTGGCGCCGGTGATCATCTTCGTGCCGGCGATGGTCACCCTGTCGGTCGTGCCGTTCGGTCCGCCCGTCGAACTGTTCGGGCTGAGCATCCCGCTGCAGATCGCCGACGTGGACGGCGGCCTTCTTGTGATCCTCGGCCTGTCGTCGCTGGGGGTGTACGGCGTCGCCCTCGCCGGCTGGTCGTCGAACAACAAGTACTCGCTGATGGGCGGCCTGCGCTCGTCGGCGCAGCTCATCTCCTACGAGATGGCGATGGGGTTCGCGGTCGTCGGCGTGCTGATGACGGCCGGCTCGCTGCGCCTCGACGATGTCGTCCGGAGCCAGATGACCCACGGGTGGAACGTCCTCTGGCAGTTCCCGGGGTTCGTCGTCTTCCTGACCGCCGCCTTCGCCGAGACCAACCGCCTGCCGTTCGACCTGCCCGAGGCGGAAAGCGAGCTGGTCGCCGGGTACCACACCGAGTACTCCGGCATGCGCTTCTCGATGTTCTACATGGCCGAGTACGCCAACATGATCACCGCCTCGGCCCTGGCGGCGACGCTGTACCTCGGGGGCTACCACGTCCCGGGTCTGGCGCGTCTCGGCCTGTCGCCGAATCTCGCGGCGCTCGTCCAGGTCGCGGCGTTCGGCTTCAAGGTGGCGGTCTTCCTGTTCCTGTACGTCTGGGTGCGCTGGACGCTGCCCCGCTTCCGCTACGACCAGCTCATGAACCTGGGCTGGAAGGTGCTGCTGCCGGTGGCGCTCGGCCATCTCATGTGGGTGGCGTTCATCGTCCTCGCGGGCTGGGCGTGAGGCGGGGGAGCCGATGCACCTGCTGACCGGACTGGTGATCGTGGTGATGGCGGTGGCGCTGCTGCGCGCCATCGTCCCGGCGCAGCCCACACTGACGATGCTGGGCGGGTCGATCGCGGCGCTCGTCCTGCTCGTCGCCTACCGGCACGATCTCCTGGGGACGGAGTTCTGGGCGGGGGCCATAGGCTTCGTCGCCATCCTGTCGGCGCTCCTCGTCGTCCTGCACCCGAACCCGATGGTGTCGGTGCTGTTCCTGATCCTGAATCTGCTGTGCGTGGCGCTCTTCTACATCATGCTGCAGGCGCACCTGATGGCTGTTCTACAAGTCATCGTCTACGCCGGCGCCATCATGGTGCTGTTCGTCTTCGTCATCATGCTGCTCAATCTCCGGGCCGAGGAGGGGCTGCGGCTGGGGAGCGGCGCCGAGCGCTGGCTGGCGATGGGCCTCGGCGGCGTCTTCGCGGCGCTGCTGTTCTGGGCGCTGCGGCACCGGGGCGGGCAGGCGTGGGCCGGCCCGGGCCGCTACATCGAGGGATTCGGGACGGCGCGCGACATGGGGGCGCTGCTGTTCGGCGAGTACCTGTTCGTGACCGAGGCGGCGTCGGTGCTGCTGATCGCCGCGATGGTGGGGGCGGTCCTGCTCGCCAAGCGCCGGCTCGAGTGATGGCGATGCGCGTCGACTTCTTCCTGGTGATGGCGGCCCTGCTGTTCAGCATCGGCTGCGTCGGCGTGCTGATCCGCCGCAACGTCATCGTCATGCTGATGTCGATCGAGCTGATGCTCAACGCGGTCAACCTGACCTTCGTCGCCTTCTCCCACGAGTCGCGCTCGATGACCGGGCACGTCTTCTCGCTGTTCGTGATCACGGTTGCCGCCTGCGAGGCGGCCGTGGGTCTCGCGATCGTGCTGGCGCTGTTCCGGCGGCGCCGGACCACCGACGTCGACGACGTCAGCCTGCTGCGCTGGTGACGACATGACGATCATCCGTTTTCTGTGGCTGGTGCCGCTGCTGCCGTTCGCGGGGTTCGCGGCGACGGGTCTGCTGGCGTCGCGGCTGTCGCGGCGGACGGTGGCGCTGGTGGCGTGCGGGACGGTTCTGGCGTCGTTCGTGGTGTCGCTGGGCGCGGTCGCGGGGCTGGGCGCGCTGCCGGAGACGGCGCCGGGTCTGGTCATCGACGGCGAGGCGCACCGGGTGACGCAGACGCTGTGGACGTGGCTGCCGCTGGGCCCGGACGGGAACGGCGGCGGGCTCTCGGTTGAATGGTCGT
>Ga0247727_10020099_pt1 | contig 10255 bp, 12 predicted proteins | sample WisWelCaveWW1625_FD_202498 | JGI IMG/M metagenome (GOLD analysis project Ga0247727, IMG submission 202498) | Biofilm microbial communities from Wishing Well Cave, Virginia, United States - WW16-25 | ecosystem: Environmental > Aquatic > Deep subsurface > Groundwater > Cave microbial mat | place... | reverse complement strand
CGCGCACACCGCGTTCGACCTTCTCGAGCGTTTCGAGCACGTCGGCCTTCCAGCCGTCGGGGAGGTCGACGGCGACGCCGCCGACCCGGATGTAGTTGTGGTTCATCCGCAGACCGGTGATCTTCTCGAGCAGCCGCAACGTCTCCTCGCGTTCGCGCCAGCCGTACAGCATCATCGACACCGCGCCGATGTCCATCCCGTTCGTGGCCTGGAAGAGCAGGTGCGAGCTGATCCTGTTCAGCTCGACCATCATCATTCGGATCCACTGCGCGCGCTCGGGTACCTCGATGCCGAGCAGCTGCTCGGCAGCCATGCAGAACACGAGCTCGTTCGACAGCGGCGAGGCGTAGTCCATGCGGGTGACGTTCGTCGGGCCCTGCACGTACGTGAGCTCCTCGGCGGTCTTCTCCATCCCGGTGTGCAGGTACCCGATGACCGCCTTCGCCCGCACGACCGCTTCGGCGTCGAGCTCCATCATGATGCGCAGCACACCGTGGGTCGACGGATGCTGGGGTCCCATGTTGATCAGCATCGTGTCGCCGAGCTCGTCGTCGGGCCACGGGGCGCCGGTCACGACGAGCTCCTTCGAGCTCAACGTGAGCTCCTGCGCGCCCTCGTCGGTCTGGCGCTGCAGGCGCGCCTCCTCGCCGTCGCTCACATGTTTGGCGCGCATGGTCACCTCCTCACCCTCTCGCAGATGCACCGGTCACCGGCTCGCGGTGTCATCGCGGGCTCGGATCGCCCTTGAACGTCACCGGTACGCGCGCAGTCGGGAAGTCCTTCCGCAACGGGTGACCCTCCCAGTCGTCGGGCATCAGAATGCGGGTCAGCGCGGGATGGCCGTCGAACGTGATCCCCATGAGGTCGAAGACCTCGCGCTCGGCGAAGTCGGCGCCGGGATAGACCGGCGTGAGCGACGGCACCTTCGTCTCGGTCGCCGGCACCTCGCAGATCACGCGGATGCGGCGGTTGCGGACATGGCTCAAGAAGTTGACAACGACCTCGAAACGCTCGGCGATGACCCCGCCGGGGAGCGCACGGCCGGCGCTGGTGAGGTGATCGACGGCCGTGACGTCGACACACATCGTGAACTGCTGGTCGTCGCGCAGCCAGGAGCCGATCTCGGCGAGTGCGTCCTTGGCGGCGTACACGACCGGCTGGCCGTTGCTGCGGTGGAACACGCAACCCGGAAAACGTTCGCAGAGCGCGGCCGCGACGTCGTCGTCGACGAGCCCGCTCACCGGCACCTCTTCACCGGGTTCGTGATCATTTTCACGAGCTTCGTCGGACATCGGCGGCTCGGTTCTCTCGGAGGGGCAGGCGGGGGGGTCAGGCGGGTGTGGTCTCGAGCTGGATGGCTGCGCCGCCGGTCGCGCTGTCGGCGCGCCGGCGCATCAGTTCTCCGCTGCGAATCTGGTCGTGCAGGGTCAAGATCCCGTGCATCAAGGTCTCCGGGCCGGGTGGGCAGCCGGGGACGTACACGTCGACCGGCACGATCTGGTCGACCCCTTGCACGATCGCGTAGTTGTTGAACATGCCGCCGCTGCTCGCGCAGACACCCATCGAGATGACCCACTTCGGCTCGACCATCTGGTCGTAGACCTGCCGGAGCACCGGCGCCATCTTCTGGCTGACACGTCCCGCGACGATCATGAGGTCGGCTTGGCGCGGGCTGGCGCGGAACACTTCCATCCCGTACTGCGCGAGGTCGTAGTGCGCGGCGCCCGTGGCCATCATCTCGATCGCGCAGCAGGCGAGACCGAAGGTCGCAGGGAACACGCTGTTGCGACGGGCCCACTTCACGAGATCCTCGAGCTTGCCCGTGATGAACCCGTGCGGGACGGCGTCGAGACCGACGTGCATGTCAGGCAGCCTCGGCGGGACCGGCGGGCGGCGACGCGTTGGACGGGTCGAGCATCGCCGACTTCGTCCGCAGCACGGGAGCGATCCGACGCACGACCTGTTGGACCGGACCCCACGCGAGCGCACCGACCGACAGCAGGTACGCGAAGGGGATCAGCAGGACGAGGGCGAAGATCGAGATGGCGACCAGACCGAACGCGCCGAGCTCGCGCATCACCGTGGCGAAGGGATAGAGGAACACGATCTCGACGTCGAGCACGATGAAGCTCATCGCGACCAGATAGAACTTCACGGGGAAACGCTCGGCCGGTTCGACCTCGGGAACGATCCCGCACTCGTACGGCGCCTGTTTGGCGGCATTCGGGTTGCGCGGTCCGAGGAGGGTCGACGCCACGAACGAGAGCAAGACGAAGGCGATCACCAGGCCGATCATCAACAGCAACGGCAGGTAATCGTTCACGTGGTGGCGATCTCCCGATGGCGCGTCGGTGCACTTCGCAAACTACCCGGTCCGGCGGGGTCGGGGGCGAGCCGGACGAGCTGTTCGACCACACGGTAGGCCGCTTCCGCTGGGCCGAGCTCGTCGGGACGCATCAGGTTCGCCATGATCCGCAGCACCCACTCCATCAGCGATCGATTGTGCATCCCGACGCGCACCAGCTCACGCATGACCGCGGGGTTGCCGATCGCTTTCACGAACGCGCGAGCGACCTTGAAGTAGAGCCCGTAGGTCTCCTCGAGCCGCGTCTCATAGGTGGTGAGCGCGAGCCCGTCACCGGTACGCAACGCCAGATCGATCGCGTCTGCGGCGAGCCGGCCGGTCTCATAGGCGACAGAGATCCCCTCGCCGTTGAACGGGTTCACCGACCCGGCGGCATCGCCGATCACCAACCAGGTCGGACCGGCATGGGGAACGACGCAGCCGCCGGTCGGCAGTCGCCCCCCTGTCGGCGGCCCGCACGCGGTGTCCGGCGAGATGCCCCACCGTCGCGGCGCGGAGTGACAGAAGGCATCCATGAGCTTCGTCGTGTTGATGTCCTTCCAGCCCCGGGAGGTCGACAGCAGGCCGCAGCCGACGTTGATCGTGCCGTCACCCAGCGGAAAGATCCATCCATACCCGGGCAAATGGTTGCCGTCGCGGTCGGCGATGTCGAGGTGGCTCTCGATCCAGGGGTCGTCGTGGTACGGGCTGCGGAAGTAACCGCGGATGGCCATGCCCAACGGGTAGTCGCGGTTTCGCGCCGTGCCCATCGACCGGCCGAAGCGGCTGTTCGCCCCGTCGGCCACGACGACGTATTGCGCGCGCACGTCGAGCCGCTCGCCGGAGCCGAGGCGGTGCAGCGACGCGCCGCGCACGATGCCCGACTCGACGATCGGCGCCACCGCTTCGGTCGACGTCCAGAGCAGCGCGCCCGCCGCCTCCGCGTTGTCGGCGACGACCGTGTCGAGATCACGGCGCCGGACGACGTATCCGTAGCTCGGGAACTCGGGGTGGCTCGGCCACGGCATCTCGAGCGTCATCCCGTGCCCGATTGCCCTGAGCCCGTCGTACCGGAGGTGGTTGTCGGCAAGCTGGTCGCCAACACCCATGTCGTTGAGTTGGCGGACGGCTCGCGGCGTCAACCCGTCGCCGCATGTCTTTTCGCGCGGGAATGCCTTCTTCTCCACCGTGAGGACGCGGTGGCCAGCGCGCGCGAGCCAGTAGGACGCTGCGGCGCCCGCGGGTCCTGAACCAACCACGAGCGCGTCGACGCGAACCACGTGTTGCATCCTCGCGCGCATGTGAACTTGTGCCCGAAAATGGGCCGAAAAGCAGCCTTGTTCGGGTGCGTCGCCGATGTGTCGATCGCTCATCTAGCGTGGTAGGAACACCGCTGTCGCGGCATGTTTCGCGCGCCGGAACCACCGAACCGCTCGAACACCGAAACCACGACCCCCGGGGGCCACAGGGGCATGAGGCACATCCTCGGTCTCGAAGTGCCGAACATCCTTCCGGAGACGTTCGGCCTGCGCGCCGCGGGGCGGCTCATCTGGACGACCTTGTTGTTCGTGGTGCTGCTCGCGCCGATCCTCGCGGTGATCAAGCGGCCGAAGCCGCCGAGCAAGGCGACATGGGCGCAGGCGATGGGCGGTGCGGTCATCGTGTTCGCGCTGATGATCCTCGCTTACGGGTCGATCCCGCACGAGTGGCTCACGTTCGCGAACAGTTACCTGAAGTGGGACGAGTCGCACTTCCTCGTGAAGTCCGGCCAAGAACTTGGTCCGTTCAACTGGCTGAACTTCGACGTCGACAAGCGCACGTTGAACGACTCGGGCGCGACGATCATCTACGTCGTGATGCTGGGCCTGAACATCTACCTGTTCTCGGCGTGGCAGAAGCGGCCGGTCGCGAAGCCAGAGGATACGAAGGGTCCCGTCGAGGAGACGGTCGTCGGAACCTCCGCGTTCGGCCGTCCCGTGACGGCGAAGGCCTGACGATGCCCAAGACCGACGCGAACCCGCCGATGCCGGAGTTCTCGACCTCCTACGTGTTGCAGGAAGTCGACCCGGAATGGCTGACGAAGGCGGTCAAGCCCAAGCAGTTCCTGCACATCGACCAGGCCGAGTGCATCATGTGCGAAGGCTGCGTCGACATCTGCCCGTGGAAGTGCATCCACATGTTGTCCGTCAACGCGGTCGACGACGCGACGAACGCCGACCAGCCGGGCGACGATCCGAAGGACCACGTGATCTTCGTCGTCGACGAAGATGTGTGCACGCGGTGCGCGCTCTGCGTCGACCGCTGCCCGACCGGTGTGATCGTGCTCGGCAAGGTCACCGACAACTGGGCCGACGGCGACCCGAACGACCGAACGAACCGCCACGGCTACGCCTACGGCGTCCGCTTCTAGCACCACCAGGGGAGATCTCGTGGCCAACGGGAACGGCAACGGAAGGCGAGGAGCCAAGCTCGCCGAGCGCGCCACCAAGGTGTGGGACGACACGCGCTCGAGCCAGGCGTGGAACTCGATCTTCCGGCCGGGCTCGATCTACCGCAAGGGCTACACGGACAGCCCGAGGAACCGCAGCTACGTGATCATGAACAACGTGCTGTACCACCTGCACCCTGTGAAGGTGAAGCGGCACGCGGTGAAGGTCAGCTACACGCTCTGCCTGGGCGGGCTGTCGTTCTTCTTGTTCATCTTGCTCACCGTCACCGGCATCTTCTTGATGTTCTTCTACCGCCCCACCGCGCAAGAAGCGTGGCAGACGGTCGAGAACCTCGAAACGGCGGTGGCGTTCGGTTCGCTCGTACGCAACATGCATCGTTGGGCCGCGCACCTGATGGTGCTGTCGGTGTTCTTGCACATGAGTCGCGTCTTCTACCACGGTGCGTACAAGTCGCCGCGCGAGTTCAACTGGGTGATCGGCGTGATCCTCCTCACGCTCACGCTGCTCCTGTCGTTCACCGGCTACCTGTTGCCGTGGGACCAGCTCGCGCTGTGGGCCGTCACGGTCGGCACCAACATGATGGGTTACACGCCCGTGCTCGGCAATCAGGTGAAGTACGCGCTTCTGGGCTCGAAGGAGATCGGTACCGACACGTTGTTGCGCTGGTACGTCTTGCACGTCTTGATGCTGCCGTTCGTCATCGTCATCTTCATGGCCGTCCATTTCTGGCGCGTGCGCAAGGACGGCGGCATCTCAGGACCGCTGTAGATGAGCGGGTCGGAGATGAGCACGTTGGAGGATCACCATGGCTGAGGTTCCCGAACACCTCCTCCGTCGCAGTCAGGAGCGGCGCAAGGCGCTCGGTCTGCCGACCGACGGCGACGACACGCCGGCGCCCGAGCCCGACGCGCCCGTGGAGGCCGAGACCGGCGCGTCCGACGGCGGCGAGATCGAAGCGCCGGCGGCCGCTTCGACCGCGACCGACGACACGGCGATCACCGAGAGCGCCGGCGGCGTGCCCGCCCACCTCTTGGAGCGATCGCGACGTCGCAAGGCCGCGCTCTCGGGCGGCGAGCCCGCGCCCGCGGCCGGCGGCGGCACCGCGACGGCCACGATGGCGAAGGCACCGGCGATGACCGCGGGCACGCCGAGTGGCAGCGGGCCCGGCGGCCACACCCAACGGCTGCTCACCGTCGTCAAGGCAGGCTCGATCCAGCAGACCAAGGCCGACGCGCAGGACAAGGTGCACGTCTGGCCGCACCTGCTCGCGGTCGAGTTCGCCTCGATCATGATCATCATGGCGCTCACGACGATCTTCTCCGCGCTCGTGAAGGCGCCGCTGCTCGGTCTCGCCGACGTCAACCAGACGCCGAACCCCTCAAAGGCGCCGTGGTACTTCCTCGGGCTGCAGGAACTGCTCACGATGTTCCACCCGATGGTCGCCGGCGTGACGATCCCCGGCATCGCGCTCGGGCTGCTCGCGGTCGCGCCCTACGTCGACAAGAACCCGTCGAACAAACCGAGCGATCGCAAGTTCGCAATCTCGATGTTCACGATCTTCCTGATGTTCTGGGCAGTGCTCGTGATCATCGGCTCGTTCTTCCGCGGCGAGGGCTTCAACTTCGTCTTCCCGTGGAACAACCACGTGTTCTTCGAGCTGTAGGAGACGTCGCAGGTGGCCCTCGTCGCCGGCATCATCCTGATCTTCCTGGCCGCAGTCATCGTGCTGCTCGCGACGGTCGCGCGCTCGCGCCCGTCGCAAGGACGCCTGTCGCGCGAGACGCGTGCGCGCGACTCCGGTCGCGCGGAGGGCCATGCACCGACGGTGAGCACCTCCACCGAGCTCGAGGCGGTCGCGTCGGCAGAGGGCCGGGCGCGCGCGGGCGTCGCGCAACAGGAGGCAGCGTCGGGCGTACCGGCGGCGCGCGACGAGTCCGCGGTCGCGGCATGGCAACCCATCGACGAGGAGGAGCTGGGGGTCACGCGTCGCCAGTTCTTGAACCGGGCGAACCTCTCGGTGCTCGGGATCGGCATGTTGCCCGTGTTCGGCGCGTCGTTGCTGGCGTTCTTGTGGCCGATCGGCGGCGGTGGGTTCGGCAACAAGGTCACCATCGGCAACCTCGCCGACATCCTCGCCAGCGTCCGCGAGAAGAAGCAGCCGTTCTACGCCGCCGAAGCGCGCACCTACGTGCAGCTCTACCCAACCGACGAAGCCACGCTGAAGAAGGCGACGAAGGCCTACGAGGGCCGCGAGAAGCTGATGGGCATGGACCAGGGGTTCGTCGCGCTCTGGCAGCGATGTGTGCACCTCGGCTGCAGGGTGCCGTGGTGCCACAGCTCCCAGTGGTTCGAGTGCCCTTGCCACGGCTCGAAGTACAACAGGGTGGGCGAGAAGCGCGACGGTCCCGCGCCGCGCGGTCTCGACCGTTTCGAGGTCGAGGTGACGGCCGGCAACCTCGTCGTGAACACGGGCCGGATCTTCCAGGGCCCGCCCGTCGGCACCGACACAACTGGCCAGAAGCCCGAAGGGCCCGCGTGCGTGTGATGGCCGGCGCATCCCCCGGGAAGACCCACACATGAAGGTGCTCGCCGCCTGGGATTGGCACCGCTTCACGAAGTTCGACGTGTGGGGCGTGCTCTTCTGGCTGAACGTCGTCGTGCTGCTCTCGCTCGTCATCACGGCGATCGTGTTCCTGGTGCGCGACCGCCAGGAGAAGACGGCACCAAACCTCACCCCGTTCCTCCCCGACGAGGAGCTCGAGGGCCGCCGGCTCGAACGAGTGCTCGGCTGGGCGCTGTTCTTCTCCGCACTGTTGGCGGTCAGCTACGGCGTCTACTGGCTGCGGGAGCCGACCCGGCAGCTCGACTCCGAGGAGTACTTCGCCGAAGGGGCGATCGAGCGCGGCGAGGAGCTCTTCGCGAACGACCAGTTCCAGGTGTACAACGCCGCGAAGTCGTTGAGCTGCGCCGACTGCCACGGCAGCCCGGGCGAGGACGAGCTGCTCGGGCGTGAGATCGTCGCCGACGGCGGCAGCGCGCCGTACACCTACCGCGACGCCGAGGGCAGCGCGTTCACTGTCTCGTGGAGCGCGCCGGCGCTCAACACCGTGATGTACCGGTTCAGCCCCGACGAGGTGCGCGAGATCATCGTCTACGGGCGCCAGGGCACACCGATGCAGGCATGGGGTACCGACGGTGGCGGACCGAAGAACGACCAGAGCGTCGACGACCTGGTCGCGTACCTCGCGTCGATCCAACTCTCGCCCGACGAAGCGCAGGCGAAGACTCAGCAGCGGCTGGAGAGGGCGCAGCAGCAGGCCGACGATCAGCTCACGCTCGCGGACCAGGCGGTCGAGGAGGCGCAGGCGACGCTCGACGCCGACACCGCGGACCTCCTCTCGAAGGACGAGCTGCCCGACGACGATCCTGAACGGATCAAGGCGGAGCGCAAGGTCGAGGCGTCGCGCGCCAAGCTGCGGGTGGCGCAGGCGAAGCAACGCTGGGCCGAGGAGTGGAAGGACCGGCGCGAGGGCGTCACCGACGGGCAGCTCCTGTTCGAGCTGAACTGCGCGCGCTGCCACACGAAGAGCTGGTCGGTGTTCGATCCATCGAACCCGAACCTGAAACCGGAAGACCTGCTCGGCCCGCCGGGCGGTGGCGGCACGAGCGGGTTCAACCTGCGCGACGGGCAGGTGCTCCGCCGGTTCGACGACACGCTCGACGCCGGCGGCAAGCGGGTCCGGGGCTCCGGTCGCGACGCGCAGAAGCTGTTCGTGTCGAACGGGTCGGAGTACAAGAAGCCGTACGGCACCGCCGGCATCGGCTCCGGGAGCATGCCGGGGCAGTGCAACTCCGACTTCGCTTCGAAGTTCGAGATCCTCGAGCACAGCGGCTGCATGCTCACCGCCGAACAGATCGCCGCGATCGTGCAGTTCGAACGCTGCGGGCTCGACGCGACCGAGAACGATCTCGCCGTCGTCGAGTACGAACAAGACAACGCGGACTGCTGAGGAGACGACGTGCATCTCGTGCACCTGCTCGCGAGCGAGGGCGGCGCCAAGAACCTGTGGGATCCGACGATCCTGGGCATCCTCACCGTGCTCGCCGGCGTGGTGCTCTTCTGCGGGTCGGCGTACATGCTCCTCGCGACCAACATGGGAGCACGCCAGGGCTTCCTCGTGGCGTTCGCCGCGCTCACGGGCCTGCTCATGCTGCTCGGCATGCTCTGGCTCACCACGAACACCCCACTCAACGTGCCGAAGGGCCGGGTCGCAGAGTGGCAACCCGTCTCCGACGAGCCCGACAAGGCCGTCGTCGAGGAGCTCGCGTTCTCCGACATCGACGCCGTGCGCTCGATCGCCGACGCAGGCGACCCGGTGCCGATCGAGGCCCCTGAGGACGCCGACGACGTGATCGAGCGGGGCGAGCTGCGCCCGGCCGTCGAGGGCGCGCTCGTCACGGAGAACGCCGCCGCCAACGAGGAAGCTCCGGAACAACCGCTCGCGATCTACAGCGAGGCGTCGGAGGTCGTCACCGAGCTCGACTCGCTCCAGGCGTTCGTCGTCGGCGGCGAAACGAAGAACCTGTTCTGGCACGAACCCCGGTACGCCGCCATCCAGTTCTGCACGCTGTTCGACCTCGATCCGGTCTTCGATGACCCGAACGCCGACGTCGTCGACCCCGAGTGCGACCCGGCCGAACCGACCCGCTGGTTGATCCTCGAGCGCGACTACGGCTCGCTGCGGCTGCCCGCCGTGTTCTACACGCTCGTCTCGGGCCTGCTGTTCGGGCTCACGCTGTACGCCTTGCACATCAAAGAGCGCGCCGACGAGGCCGCTGCCGCTTCCGGCGCTCTCACGCCGGCGAACGCCTGAGGGAGCCTGCCGTGATCACGAACCTGCTCGCCGCCGCGCCGCAGCCCGTCGATACCACCGAGCAGGGACCGCTCGGGTTCGTGCTCCTCACCGTGCTCTGCGCCGTGTTCGTCGCCGCGCTCTTCTTCATGGACCGCATCCGCCAACGCCTCACCGACCGGCACGACGAGCGAGAGCGCTGACCCGCGTTCAGGCGAGCGTGGCGGCGACCTCGGCCGCGGCGGCGATCGTCTGATCGACGATCTCGTCGGTGTGCGCGAGGCCGGGGAAGAGGGTCTCATAACCGCTCGGAGCGAAGAACACCCCGCGCTCGAGCAGCCCCCTGAAGAACCGCGCGTACCGGTCGTGGTCGGCCCGGGACGCCTCGGCGTAGTTGGTGACCGGATCGGTCGCGAAGAACACGCCGACAAGCGTGGCCGCGCGGGTGACGCACGCCTTCACGCCGGCGTCTTCGAACGCGGCCCCGAGCCCTGCGGCGAGCCGCGCCGCCGTGTGCTCGAGGCGGGTGTACGCGTCGTCGTCGAGCAGCTCGAGGGTGGCGAGGCCGGCGGCCGTCGCGAGCGGGTTCCCCGACAGCGTGCCTGCCT
>Ga0247727_10020098_pt1 | contig 10255 bp, 7 predicted proteins | sample WisWelCaveWW1625_FD_202498 | JGI IMG/M metagenome (GOLD analysis project Ga0247727, IMG submission 202498) | Biofilm microbial communities from Wishing Well Cave, Virginia, United States - WW16-25 | ecosystem: Environmental > Aquatic > Deep subsurface > Groundwater > Cave microbial mat | place... | reverse complement strand
CTCGCGGACTTGATCGTGCTCGATAAAAATCCATTGGAGAATATTCAGAACACGGAGTTCATCAATATGGTGATGAAGAACGGCCGCTTGTACGACGCCGAAACCATGAACGAGATCGGCAATCATCCCCGCACGCGCCTGCCGTTCTTTTGGGAGAACGCGAAGACGAGCGAAGCCTTCGTGTGGAAGGGCAGCGCGCTCGGGTTTGGGGAGGTGCAATGCGGGTGCGCGCAGTGAAAATGGATTTTTGGATTGGTGGAGTAATGGTGTTGTGGATTGTTGGATTGATGAAGCTTGATAGGTTCTTTGCCGCCCCTCTCGACTGTCATCCAGAAGGGATCTTTTTAAGCACTGGGCACAGACTTGAGATAACAAGAGAATGAATCCCCAAACTCCCTGAGGCGTGCGTTGGCGTTGCGCGCGCTCAGGGAGTTTGTAAAGTCGTCTTTGAACCCGGAGTGCAAAACTTCAGTTTTGCGATGATAAATCATCGCGCTCCGCTTCATCGCAGCAGCAGAAGCTTGCGCGTCTGCGTGAACGCCTCCGTTTGCAGCCGATAGAAATACACCCCGCCCGGCACACCGCTCGCATCCCACTTGAAGTTGTATCGCCCCGCCTGCATCCTTTGCTGCGCCAACGTCGCGACCTCATGCCCCACGAGATCGAAAATTTTGAGCGTGACTTCGCTCGGACGCGGCAGATCGAATGCGATGGTGGTGGAGGGATTGAAGGGGTTGGGGTGGTTGGGAAAAAGTTCAAAAGCCCTGAACGGCTCGCCCTGAGAAAATTCCTGAACCGCTGTCGTTGGGTCAACCAAGATATTATCAATGTACCAACCCCAGCTGAGACCAGCAGAATTGCCATCTGAAGTGAAATAAAAAGCGATCTGAACTGTCGAATCGGCAAAAGCTCTCAAATCATAAAACACCGGCGACCAAACACCTCCGCTATCATTGATATAAGGGCCGAGGATAGTTTGCCAAGCTCCCTTTCCTTTTCTGATTTGCACTTTCCCTTCATCGCCGCCTGAAAAACTATAGCAGTGCCAAAACTGCAAACTAGGATTCGAAGCTGCGTTTGGAACAACAAATGGTGAGCTAATCAAACGGCTATTCCCGTTCTCGTGATACTTTCCTGCCAAAACGGTAGCCGCGCAATTTTGGCCCTGATAAACGTTATGCGGTCCAGTTGTCGGTTTACCGACTTCCCAAAATCCAAAATCAGCATACCAATCACCCAATCCCGATTCCCAAGTTTCGGGATTACGGAATTGCAGAGGGCTTGTAATGACAGACACCTCATCAATGTACCATCCCCAACTAACGCCGGCACTATTTCCATCTGAAGAAAAATGAAATGCGATTTGCACTGTAGAACCGGCAAATGTGGAAAGGTCTACTAAGGTAGAAGTCCAAACCGCGCTGCCGGTATTGATATAAGTTTCTGGAATGAGTTGCCAAGCACCGTTACCTACTTTGATATGCACTTTTCCTCCATCACCACCGGCAAAACTATACCAATGCCAAAATCTGAGCCGAGGTTTTTGATCTGCGCTCGGTACGATGAATGACGTATGCCGAATCAATCGCGTGTTGGCATTAGCGGGATAGGTTCCAGCGAGAACCGTTGCCGCGCATTTTTGCCCGCGATAAGGTTTATTCGGCCCACTCGTTGGCACGCCCACTTCCCACGTTCCGGCATCGACATGCCAATCTCTCGTCCAATCGCCTTCAAAGGTTTCGGACCATAGAGTATCGGCATCGCCTGCCCGACCTGTTTTTACGATCACCAAGACGCAGATGAAGACAAACGGTCTCGTCAAGCACTGAGAGACAAAAGTTGAGCGTTGCATAGCAGTTTTCTCTCCTGGGAGTTTGTTTTGGAATTCACTTCTTTTCGATTTTTCTATTTGGCACGGAAAAATCAAGAGTCGCAAAAGTGGTTCTCCAACTCTTTTTATTTGTGGGAATTGGTGCTTGTAAAGCATACCGCCTTTTGTCCGCATTATTCGCCAACGTTTCTTTAAAGGTCTCAAGTGGTAAATCCAATTGGACCTGCTGCTGTTTGATCTTGGTATGAAATATTAGTTGCTTTGGCATTACTGATTCAATGTTTGCCATGAATTTGCTTTGGTCACTAAGAGTAAATTCAAGCTTTTGGGGAGACGCCGTGACATTGATTGCGGACATATCTGCTTGAGGTGCGCCTTGCTGAAATAAAACCGTTGAATGAAAGTCTCGGGCGTATTTCCAGTGCATAGAAATACGTAAAACTTGATCCAACGTAATTTTAAGCGTATCTGCTGTAGAAGATGCGCTATCCACTCTTACAACGAAAATGGTATCGCCTGGAACTTCGATAGAGCCTTGAAATGAAGTATTATTTTCATCGCGGAAAATCACGGCTCGCGAGGGCCCTTTACTATTGGCAGCTTTTTGTGAATATGCCAGATCCCAGTTGATCGAACACTGAACTAAAACCACGACGAAAAAAAGTTTTACAGGAGTAGATGGCGTTTTCATAAATATCCTTTGAGCATTGGTTAGTGATGCGTTCTGCTTCGCTTGTTAGTTGGATTGATGTTCCGGTCTCACGCAACAACATAGTCAAATCACATGCCGTCGCTCTACTCATGAAAAGCGGTGCGCGGCAAGCAAGAAAATCAGCTCGTTGGCGCGCGCCGTCAAGCCGAGGGCCGTCATCGCTTCGCAAGGATTGTTTGCTTTAGAAAACCTCGATGTCATCTTTTTGCAACGCGGGAAGTCAAGGCGAGAAAACGAGGTGAGAAGAAAAGATTCCCCAAAAAAATTTAGCGCGGAAGAGCCGAGGCCAAGATCAAAACGTTGTGGCGTTCTTGCAATTTCAAAATTAGATTTCATACCAGAGCTAGGGAAGATTCTTACAGAATGACATTGAAGATGGGGTGCTCGTCAATGCACCTCCAATTGAAAGCAGCAACAATGCAAAACCTCTTTCATCCCACCGGCAAATACACACTGAACACCGTGCCCGTGCCTTCTTCGCTTTCGAACTCGACGTGGCCGTTATGCGCGGCGACGATTTTCTTCACCATCGCGAGGCCGAGGCCGGTGCCGTTTTCGGAGGTGGTGAATTTCGGCTCGAAGAGATGCTCACGTGCCAATGCCGGAATGCCAATGCCTGTGTCTTGCACTTCGAGCACAATGTAATCGCGACCGTTGCCGTTCGAAGCGGGAAGCTGAAGGTTGCGCGCAAGAGAAGTGGCGAGCGTGATCCTGCCGCCATCGGGCATGGCATTGATGGCGTTCGCGACGAGGTTTTCGAGAACGACATGAATTTGCTCATGATCGATGCTCACGGAGCACAACTCCGAACTCAGCTTCAACTCGCATTGAATATCGGGAGGGAGATTGGCGGCGAAGGTATTCACAGCCTGCTGCAGGAAGCCGTTCAAATCCGTTTCCACAAGATGGAGCTTTTCGATATCGACCAGCTTCAAGAAGTTTCGCGTCATGCGGCGCAACGCCTCGATACGTTCCATGATATTTGCGATGTAGCCATCGTAGGCCTTTGCTTGTTGCGGGGAATGGCGGTGATACTCCTTCTGGAAACGCTGCAACGTGAGCAAAATGCTGGTGAGCGGACTTTTAAGATCGTGCGCCACGCGCTGCGCCATGAGGCTCCAGGTTTGGGCTTGATGAGAATCCCGCGCTCCAGCCTTTTCGAGGAATTGGACGAGCCAATAAGGTCGAGTGCGGCCATTGACCATGAGCGGGTCGATGATCACCTGCACCATTTGTTCGGATTGATTCGACAGTAGAGTAACTTCGGTCTCATAGCGAAGAGGAGGGTGCGATTCCAAACTGCGAGAAATGAAGGCGAGCAAAGTCTCGTCTGTGAAGACGTTCGTGAAGTGGTGACCAGCCAGTGAGCTTGGCGGCGATTTGAGGAAAGCGAGGAGACGTTGATTGTGACGCATGATTCGACCCTCCGCGCTTAATACGACCAAGCCGCGCGTTTCTGCAGCGAAGAGCATTTCTTCGACGCCTTGCGTAATGCGAGTGCGCCGTTGCATCGCAAGGAAGGCGATCATCAAACCCAGCGCGAGAGCGCTTCCCATGATCCAAAGCGCTGGCGGGCCGTAACGGTTGAGCAGATAAAGGTTATTTTTGACCAAACGCAAAGCGAACAACTTGCCGGCGCGCTCAACCATAAAATTAGGCGGGGAGCCGATACCGCTCGGCATCAACGAGACAAAATTATCCTCCAGCGAGAGCGCCTTCACTTTCAATTCAGAATCCAACAACATAAAGCCGCGTTCGAGCCATGCAACAAATTCTTGCATACCGTCGCCATCGACGTCAGGCACGGCATCAATCAGGAGGAATGGCAAAGTGAAACGGTGGCGTTGGCGCACGGCGAACTGTTGATCCAATATCAAAATTTCGTTGGGATGCCGCAGGGCCAGAATTTCGGGTTTGCCGTCGCGGTTCAAATCCGCAAGCGCGAGGTTTCGCAAAGGCTCGTTGAACTCGATTTGCTGATAGGTGCGCCAAGTTCCCGGCTCCAACATTTCCAGCCGTGAAGCTTCAGGCGCGGAAGATTCCGTTTTCTTCATGAGCAAAAATTCTTGCCTGCCGTTGCCGTCGAAATTGGCGGCGAACAAATTGACGCCGCTCCATTCGCGCCCCAATTCTTCCGACCATGAGATTTGCAGCGGCAGCGTGAGCTTGAAAACGATAAGGTAGGAATGCCGGTCGTCATAGCCGTTTACGGACGCGCCATTGTTGAACGCGCCCGTTCCCACAACTAGCTCGTAAACGCCATCGCCGTCGAAGTCACCCAAAAAAGATTTTTGAATCGCTGCGCCCACGAGATATTGCCCGAGCAACCGGCCTTCCGGAAGAGAATGAATGAGAACTCCACGCGGCGCTCGTGCAAGTGAGGTGCAGATAACCGTGATCAACTCCGCCGTCCCATCGCCATTGACATCCGCCGTATGAAGGGCAACAATAGCAGGCTCCCATGGAATGACGCCATCCGGCTCAATGCGGGGTTTGCCGTTCGCCAGTAAAAACGCGCCGAGCTTGCGGCCGTGCCGATCAATCATGCTCGCGAAGAGCGAATCGTTCCGCAGGAAGAGCACAATGATTTCCAGTTTGCCATCGCCATCATAGTCGACAAAACGTATGTCGCCGACGAAGCCTTGAAAGTTCACTTGCTCGACGACTTGGTTTTCATGGGATCGCATTTGAACAGTGCCGATGCTCGTCTGCCAATGCGCCGGAGGAGGATTGTCGCGTCGAATGATCTCGTAACGGCCGTCATTGTCCAGGTCTTTCAAGCGCGCGTCGGTGTCGAAAGGATAGGCAGCGACGTCTTCGAATTTATACGGCTGCTTTTCCGGATCGAGGCTGTGCGAAGTTGAGCATGCCCATAGACAGAGGATTGGCCCAAGCACGACCGGCAAGTTTTGGCGAATGAGCGACGGCATTGGAGTTTGATTGAGAGGGCAGGCGTTTACAATCCACGCGTTTGTTGTGTCGCTTAAAATAGCAGGCTGGGAGAGGAAGTCAAGCGGTTTTCAAAATCATATCGAGATGAAGCGACGGTAAAATGAGTGTTTGACATAGAGCGGGCAAATGGTTAAAATAGTCGCGTATCATGCACGTGAATAGCTCAAATTGAAAGCGTGAGGAGCAACCGGACAGCTTCATGCGAGACGAACGCAAACGCGCCGAGAACGAGCGCAAGTTCGACACGTGGGAAGAATTGCCCGACGGCGGTCGGCGTTATTTCCATGAGATCGCGGGGCATTATGGCTGGAGCGCGCGTTACGTCAAGGAAGTGGATGCTTTCGAACGCACGGTCAAATTCTATCAAGAGATTTACGATCATCTTGGCCGGTTGGTTGAGATTCATGAAAAATATCCGATGAACAAAGGACACATTATAATCACGGGAGATTGAACATGAAAATCACGCGTATCGAGGTGGCCGAAAAGCTTGTCGATTTTCTCCATCATCGTCTCAGCTTGGCAGATATGGTGAATTGGGCGGAGTGGGCGATGATGGAAGCGGATTTCGATGAGCGCGATTTTCAAACGCTGCGCGATATTGTCAGCCGCTTGGGATTGGCGGATGTGAAGGCGTTCGGGTTGAGTTGGAAGGATTGCGAAGAGTTTCTCTCGCGGCTTGGCTATCGTGTCAGCGTCACGGTTTCGGATCAGTTTGCGGTCACGGCCTAACTCTTCTCCGACCGTGAATCACAAGGGGCGCAATCACCGGCGGCTTTCACACCCGAGATAATATCCCTCCCTAGCCCGAAAACAAAAGCGCACGCAAAGGCGCAGAGACGCAAAGAATCCGCAAAGAGCTTTTCTTTGCGATCCTTTGCGTCTCTGCGTGAGAGCCTTTGCTTTTGGGGGCATACTCAACTTTTAATCCCATACTGCTTCATCTTCTTCCACAAATGGCTCCGCTGAATGCCCAGCTCTTCCGCGGTTTCTTGAATCTTCCATTCGTGTGTGATAAGCTTTTGCAGAATGAAATCGCGCTCGAATTGGGCGCGGGCTTCGTGCAAGGTTTGAGCGTGGGCTTTGGGCGCATGCGATGGCGAGGTGGCCATGGCTGCAACAAGCTGCTCGGAGGCGATGGCGTCAGTCGCGGTGAAAACCGCGGCGCGTTCGAGCACGTTTTGCAGCTCGCGCACGTTGCCGGGCCATGCATGATTTTCTACCAACGGCCAAACTTCGGGCGCGAAGGTTAAGGGTGGCAAGCCGTGCGTGGCGCAAATTTTTTGCAGAAGAAATTTGGAAAGCGGGCGCAAGTCGCTCTTGCGCTCGCGCAAAGGCGGCAGCATGATCGTGAGCACGTTGATACGATAGAACAGATCGAGTCGAAAATTGCCTTCGTTGATTTCCTCTTGCAGATTTTTACACGTGGCGGAAACGACGCGCACGTCCACCGGGAACGTCTTCACGCCGCCCACCGGCTCGACCACACCGTCTTCGAGCACGCGCAGCATTTTGGCTTGCATCATCAAGCTCATGTCGCCGATCTCATCGAGAAACAAAGTGCCGCCCTCGGTTTGTTGCAATTTCCCGGGGCGATCGGTCGCGCCCGTGAACGCGCCTTTGGTGGTGCCGAAGAGCGTGCTTTCAATGAGCGTTTCCGGAATGGCGGAGCAATTGACCGGCACGAACGGTTCATCCGCGCGATTGCTTGCGAGATGAATCGCGTGCGCGACCAGCTCTTTGCCGGTGCCGCTCTCGCCGCAAATGAGCACTTTGCTGTCCACCCGGCCCGCGTGTTGAATGAAGTCCGCGACTTTGCGCATCGCGGGATCATCGCCGATGATTGCGAAGCGCTCACGACTCTCCGCGAGCAAGCGGTCACGCTGCGGCTTGAGCCGGCGTTTCTCCAATGCATTGCGCACCGTGAGCTGCAAGCGCTCGGCTTTAAAATCTTTCTCAAGATAATCAAATGCGCCGAGCCTGGTGGCTTCCACGGCTTTCGAAATCGTGCCGGTGCCGCTGACGATGATCACCGGCAAATCCGGCAGCGCAGCGAGGCTCCATTTCAACACTTCCATGCCGTTGAGGCGTGGAATATTGAGATCGAGCAGCACGAGATCGACGGCGAGGCTCTGCAAAATCTTGATCGCGGTTATGCCGTCGCCGGCTTCATGGAAGTGATAATTGGATTCTTCGAGCGTGGCGCGCATGCTGGCGCGCAGATGCGGCTCGTCATCGACGAGCAGAAGAGTAGCCTTGGACAAAGGCTGCCGGGCATTCACGGAGTTGGCCATAGGCGAGGAGGTTTTAGGAATGAGGTGCGCGCGATTTTCAAAACCCGTGCGTGAAGATAATGAATCGAACGCAAACGCGCAATGCGCGGTGCGTTTTTGCGCGGAATTTCCGCTTGACAATCCGAAAGCCGGTTGCTTATATTGCCCGCCGTCAAAATAAACTTTTCAGAAAAGGAAAACCATGGCAACCCATCAATCCGCGATCAAGCGCATGCGCCAAGCCAAGAAGCGCACGGCGAAAAATCGGCAAGAGCGCACGGTCCTAAAAAACATAACCAAAAAAGTGCTCGCCGCCCCCTCCCAAGTCGAAGCCAAGACTCTGTTGACCGAGGTGTCTTCCACTTTGGATAAAATGGCGGGCAAGGGCATCATTCATCGCAACAAAGCCGCGAACCAGAAATCGCGTTTGGCGCGTTTTGCGAACAAGCTTCCGGCAACCGCGGCCGCCTAATTTTCACGGACTAAAAACTCAACGCGGGCGAGCCGCACCCAAAGTTTACTGTAAGCGGATAAAGCCTTTTTCTTTATCCGCTTGAGGCCGAAATCCGCTTACAGTAAAATCTTTGCTTTTTTTGCAACAAGGAACTTTTAATAGAATAACGGGCATCGTGGCGCTCAATCAATGAGTGTCGCGATGCCCGTTTTGTTTGTGGTGATAAAAAAAGTTAGAAATTTTATTCTGAGTTTGAAAAGCTAATACGCCTAATTCCGTCTGCAAAGCGGCGGCTTGACATTGTAGCGCGAATTGGCTATCATGCTCCCGCGTTTTTTCTCGCCTAGTTTGCGGCTCGTCCGCGTTGCACATATTAAAACTCATTCCCTGTAAAACTTTTCCGTGAGGGCGACTCCGATGCGAACCTCGTCCCCGTGCTTCGAAGCTTTGTTGCCATTGGTGCTCCTCGCCGCGCTCCCGGTTTTCGCGCAAGGCCCGCCAGCCTCGGGCAGAATCACGCAGTTCGAGGCGCTCGCGCTGCCGGAGATCAGCTTCTACATCTCGGTGTTGGATGCCGCGGGCAAGCCCGTCACCGATTTGTCGAAAACCGAAATTCAAATCCGCGAAGACAGTGTGGCCGCGCAGCTCACGGACATGACGCTGGTGCAGCTCGACGAGGATTCCGAGCTGGCGAACATTCACACGGTTTTGGTGCTGGACAACAGCGGCTCCATGCAGCCCGTGGTCAGGAAAGCGCGCGCCGCGGCCAATCGTTTCATCGCGCAGATGCGGCCTGAAGACCAAGCCGCGCTCGTGGATTTCGGCAATGAAAGCGACGCGCAAACCGGACGCGTGAAGCTGCCTTTCACCAGGATCAAACACGCGCTGCAAGAGGGCACCTCGTTCGACGATTTCACCAACAAGACTTTTCTCTACGACGCCCTCGGCGTGGCTTGCCGCACCATGACGCGAAAGAACGCCCTCGGGCGCAAAGCCGTTGTTGCGCTCTCCGACGGCATCGACAACGGCAGCCGCCTGGGTCTCGATCAAATCATCGCGCAAGCGGTGCGGGCGGAGATTCCGATTTATGCCATCGACTTCAGCCGGTTCGGCGAGCGGCAAGAAGCGTTGCGCACACTCGCCCATGAAACCGGCGGCAAATATTTTTCCTCCAGCAAGCCGGAAGAGCTTGCCAAATTGTTCGCCGCGATTTTGGAGCAGTTGCAATGGCAATATCGCGTGAGCTACGCCACGCCCAATCGCGATTGGAACCGGCAACAGCGCGCCCTCGAAGTGACGGTGCAGCGCGGCGCAACGCGTTGCGTGTTCCGCCGCTCTTTCACTTTGGATTTTGCGCGCATCAGCTTCATGGGCCTGCTCTATAAAGAAGGCCGCAAGGAAGCGGAGGCCCAAGATTATCGCGATTACCTCACGCGCTTCCCGCAAAGCGAATTTAAAGACGACGTCAATTTCAAGCTCGGCGTGCACTATGAAGAGCGCGGCTTTTATGAGCAAGCCCTGGACATTTACGAAGCCCTGGCCGCGTTGCCCGGCGGCGAATGGCAGGACGACGTGCTCTTTCGCAAAGGAAAAATTTACGAAGATCAAGGCGACTACCCGCGCGCGCTTGAAGTGTTCGCGCACATGCTGGAGCGCTTTCCCGAAGACCAAAACGCGCCCGCAGCCCGGCTCGGCTTGGCGCGCTCGCACCAACAGTTGCAGCAGCTCGCCGAGGCCGAGCGCAATTATCAACAGCTCATCGCGGATTATCCCGGCAGCGCGGTGACGGACGAAGCCTTGCTCGAGCTTGGGGAGTTGAAGCTGCGCGGCAACGAGAAAGAGGAGGCGAAGAAGCTGTGGCGCACGCTCGTCGAAAAATATAAAGAGAGCGACAGCGTGGTGCACGCGTATTATCAACTGGGCCTGTTGGCGGAAGAAGAAGGCGACGCGACGTCGGCCCGGGCTTATTACGGCAGATCCGCGGCGGCAACCAAAGATCATTCGCTGGCCGCGCGCGCGTTGGTGAAGCAGGG
>Ga0247727_10020097_pt1 | contig 10256 bp, 9 predicted proteins | sample WisWelCaveWW1625_FD_202498 | JGI IMG/M metagenome (GOLD analysis project Ga0247727, IMG submission 202498) | Biofilm microbial communities from Wishing Well Cave, Virginia, United States - WW16-25 | ecosystem: Environmental > Aquatic > Deep subsurface > Groundwater > Cave microbial mat | place... | reverse complement strand
GTTACGCCATCGAGGATGTGCTGTTCCTGTTTCCGATTCACGACCATCTGCGCAAGCGACTGACGTTGCTCGGCCGGCTGGAGTGGGTGCAGGAAGAATTCGACCGCTTGCGCGCGACCGTCGGCGCGCACGCCCACGATCCCCGCGAGCGCTACCAGCGTATTCGCGGGTGGGAGAATCTCAAGCCCCAGTCGGCTGCTGTGCTCCGCGAACTGGCCGCCTGGCGGGACGAGGAAGCCCAACGGCGAAACGTCCCGCGCGGGCGCGTGATCCGAGATGAAGTATTGGTTGAGCTGGCCCGCCGACCTCCGCATACAATCGAGGCCATGAAGGGCGTCCGCGGAATCCACGGCAACGAGGTGGACAAGCGGGGAGCAGCGATCCTCGCGGCCATTCAACGGGGCCTGGCTATTCCATCTTCCGAATGGCCGGAAGTGGCGCCGTCCAAACGGCCGGAACCGGAATCGGCCGGACAGGTGGACCTGCTGCAAGCCGTTCTCAAATCCCGTGCCACGGAAGAACACATGGCGCCGACGCTCCTCGCCACATCATCTGACTTGCAGGCGCTTGTGGAAGCCAAGCACGATCGTGACAAGCTCGATCTGCCGATCCTCTCCGGCTGGCGCCGAAAGCTGGCAGGGGAGTTATTGCTGCAGGTCCTGGCCGGAAAAGTCTCCGTCAGCGTGGATCACAAGAGCGGGAAACTCAGATGGACGTCATAACTAAAGAAAATGGTTCGGTGCCCCATCTTCGGTCTGGAGAACTATTTGCATGACAAGTAAAGATAGTGCATGGAGCCAGGCTTGGCTAGATAGCATCACCTGGCTGTTTGAATACGAAATAAATAAGTTCAAGAAATACTCCGTAACTGTCGAAGATCTCCTGGCGCAGAAACTGAAAGGTTTCACAGATCAAGTCGACAAGCAAGCGGCTAAACTTTCCAAGGAAGAAAGAGATGAGTTCTACGAGTACATGAGCGATGAGCATTCACATTTATCTGAAACTTTTCCAAACACGTTGAGAGAATCGCTCTTTCTAGCGACCTACTCGTATATGGAGAATACCGTTCGAAGATTTTGCTCTTTTGTGCAAGAGCACTACGGCTATAAAATTAGCGTAAAAGATCTCAGTGGCCATGGAATTCAAGTCTGCTTTAAATATCTAGAAAAAGTTGCGGAAGCACCTTTTGATCCCGGCAGTACCACATGGGACCAAGTCAAATTCCTCAATGATCTCCGCAACATTATTGTTCACAGCAATGGTGAGGTGAATCCTCACGACAAGAGCTTAAATGCTCTCAGGGCAAAAATAAATCGCTGGCCGTCTGTCCAACTAGGCCCCACAGGACGAATTGAACTGAACGGGGGGTTTAATGACCACGCCCTTGCAATATTCGAAAAGTTCTTCTTTGAAATAAAGGATGCAATAACGAAATATTGGTAGCGCCTAGAATGTGCAGGAAATAGATAAAATTCTAAGTGTTCTCGGTCATGCTTCAGGGAACAACTGGTTGATAAATTCTGCCGCAAGAACCATAGCGGAGCTTGCATCTGCAGGAAGAGCGATGGCGTTCATTCCGGGATGAGCAAAATAATTCCTCAAATAGGGAATACTTTTAACGAGAATCTCGCAGTAATCCTCCGCTGGCTGACCCCAGGGAATATCCGCCCTCCCAAATGTTTCGACTAATTGGTCTCGCCGAAGTTTTACAGAAACAAATCCCTCGTCAGCAATAAATCCTTTAGACTTAGCTTCCTTGATTAGTTTTTGAAAGGGCCACTTTCTTTCAGGGTCGTCCTTGCGAAACTTCTCCCGCAAGGCCATCTCAATAACAATAAATGAGAGAAACATCGCCACCGTATAAAATGAATACACAAACCACCCGTAAAGAAAGATATTTTTGATCGTTTCAAAATAACTTCGAATATCATCGGGAACGGTTTGCCCTAAACGAATCGTGCTCAGTCTTTGATGAAAATCAGTAATTGTAAACGGGCGTGTTTCGCCTGTTTCCTGGTTGACGAGAACATAGCTTGCACTTAGGCGATCAGGGGTTGCTATCTCATGAAGCGGCTTGAGGGGTTCCATCACTAGAGCAATCTCTTCACCACTTCCGCCGGCCGGGCCAGGATGACTTTCTCGCCTTTCTCAACCAACGGCCGCTGGATCAGGTCCGGGTGCTTGAGCATCAGATCAATTAGTTCATCCTCTGAAACCTGCTTCTTCGCCAAGCCCAACTCCTTATAGACGTCTTCCTTGGTTCGGAGGATGTCTTTCGCGGAAAGTCCTGCCTTTTTCAGCAATCCCTTCAGGAGCGCCTTGGTAAACGGCTGCTCATAATAATTGATGGCGGTGAACGGCTGGCCGCTTGCCTGGACCAGTTTGACGGCCTCCCGGCAGGTGGAACAGGTGGGTTTCTGGTAAATGGTGATCCTCGCGCTCATAGTCTCCTTCCTGTGGTATCTTGACCCGCTTTTTCAGTGCATGATATGGCTTACGCATAGGACTGAGCAACGAGGACTGAGGACTGAGAGATTCGGAATGAGTTCAAGACCTCAGTCCTCAGCACTCAGTCCTGAGTAGGAGCCTATGCCGACAGCCGGAACCAGTTCAAGCGGGAACTTTGCCGTGGTGACCACCACGCAGCGGGTGCTGAAGGATTTGCGGACGAAACGCAAAGGCCAGCCGGTTTTCGTGGTCGGCCATGCCCCGGAGCGGAAAGGGCAGGAGGCCACCTTCGAACTGTTCAACGAGCGGTTGGCGCTGGTCAAGTTCTCAGATGGGGTGATACTGGGCTACGACCCTTTGGAACTGTTGCTGCCGACCGAAATTGACGAAAAAGGCGTGGGATTCTTCGAGATCCGCCAGTGCAAGCAATGCGATCAGTTTTTCCCGCTCACCAAGGAAGAAGCATCGGCGAGCGAAGAACCGACGACCTGCCCCTCGTGCACGACGTGAATGCGCCGTGAACCGTAACGCGTGCTGCGTTATCGATAAGAGCCTGCCAGGCCTTGTTACTCGTTACGGATCACGCGTCACGCATCACGGTTTTACTAGTCCGCCAGCGGCGCGATCTCCACCGCTTTCCTGATCAGACAGTCTCCCGCGACTCCCTGCAGCTCCATGGGCAGCATGCTGGAATCCACCACCCTGACTGACGCCAGCCGATATCCTCCAGGGGTTTTCCAGGCTTCCGCCTTGAGAGAGTGGCACAGCTCCAGCGTCCGCCAGACCGGATTCCCCAGAATCTCATCCGATGCGAGCAGCAGGCTGTCGGTCACTTGCCCGCCGGCCAGGACACGCGCCGGAATCTGCGAACGGTCGCGAGGGACTTTGGTGACGACGGCAAAAATGGTGGCCGGGTCGCCTTGTGCCAACGCCGGCCCGGCAGTCAACGTAAGGATGCTGAGGATCAGGAAAACGCGAGTCATCATCAATCTGTCGCAGTATACAACACGTAACCTTGAGAAAGGGAATCGCCCCTGTGCTTGACCTCACGCCCAGCGACTTCTACTATTCAAGAGAGCTTGCCCGCGTGCGCAATGAGGAGGGTACCCATGCCGCATGATTTCATGCCCGGCCTCGCCGGGGTGCCGGCCGCAAAATCCGCCATCAGCGACGTGGACGGGGAACGCGGCATCCTCGAATATCGCGGCATCCGGATCGAAGACCTCTGCGCCAAGTCCTCCTTTCTCGAAACCACCTCGCTGCTTCTATCCGGCCGCCTGCCCAAGCAGCCGGAGCTGGCGCATTTCGTGGATGACATCACGCATCACCGACGGATCAAGTTCAAGATCGTGGACCTGCTCAAGTGCCTGCCCGAACAGGGACATCCCATGGATGCGTTGCAAGCGGCGGTGGCTGCGCTGGGCATGTTTTATCCGGGCCGGAACGTCAAGGACATCGACAACAATTACTGGTCAGCTATTAGACTGGTCGCCAAGCTTCCAACGATCATTGCCGCGCACGCCCGCATCCGCCGGGGCGACGAGGCTATCCCGCCCCGCGACGATCTGAATTTCTGCCAGAATTTTCTCTACATGCTGTCGGACTGCGTTCCAGATCGGATTGCCAGCGACACGCTGGATGTCTGTCTGATTCTGCACGCCGAGCACACGATGAACGCCTCGACCTTCACCGGCCTCATCACAGCCTCCACGCTGGCCGATCCCTACACCGTCGTCGCCTCGTCCATCGGCGCGCTCAAGGGTCCGCTGCACGGCGGCGCGAATGAAGAAGTCGTCGTGATGCTGCGCGAGATCGGCACGCCCGAAAAAGTCCGGCCCTACATCGAGAGCAAGCTGAAAGCGAAACAAAAGATCATGGGATTCGGCCATCGGGTGTACAAAGTTAAAGACCCGCGAGCGGTAATTCTCCAGGGGCTGTGCGAACGGCTGTTCAAAGAATGCGGGTCGTCGCCACTCTATGACGTGGCCGTAGAGGTCGAACGGGTTGCAGCAGAACTGCTGGGTGAGAAGAAAATTTATCCGAACGTGGATTTTTATTCGGGCATCCTCTACGACAAGATGGGCATCGAGGTGGACTGCTTCACGCCCATCTTCGCCATGGCGCGCGTGGCCGGCTGGCTGGCGCACTGGTTCGAGCAACTGCGGGAAAACAAACTATTCCGGCCCGATCAAATCTATTCGGGCGAGCACAACCGTCCTTACGTGCCCATCGAAAAACGATAGCCGCTCTGATTTGACCATCCGGGGAAACTAAGATCGCGAAACGAGAGGGCCTGCCGGGAAGGCAGACCCTCTTTTTTGGGCTTGTTCCATACCAGCGCAGACGATAAGATGCTCCCCTCACGGAGTTAGGAGGACCACCGCGCATCATGAAAAAGGGCACGCCAGGCAAAACGCGCAAACCGTCCGGAGCCACCCGCACGGAACGCGACAGCATGGGGGAACTGGCTGTGCCGACCGAAGCCTATTATGGCGTGCAGACCGCCCGTGCCATCGAAAATTTCCCGATCAGTGACCTGCGTTTTCCCCGGTCCTTTATCCGGGCCATGGGCCTCATCAAATACGCAGCGGCCACCGCCAACCAGTCGCTCGGCTCGCTCGAAAAGAAATACGCCGATGCCATCCGCAAGGCTGCCCGCGAGGTGATTGACGGGAAGTGGGACGCCGAATTCCCGGTGGACATCTTCCAGACCGGCTCAGGCACCTCCACGAATATGAATACGAACGAAGTGATTTCGAACCGCGCAACCGAATTGCTGGGCGGCATGCGCGGCAGCAAGCTGGTGCACCCGAACGACCATGTGAATCAGGGCCAGTCCAGCAACGACGTCATCCCGACCGCCATCCACATCGCGGCGGTCGAAATGATCGAGCGGCAATTGATGCCGGCATTGAAGCGTCTGCACCGGGCGCTCGGCGCCAAGGCCCGCGCCTTCAACAAGATCGTCAAAATCGGACGTACGCATTTGCAGGATGCCACGCCGGTTCGCTTGGGCCAGGAGTTCAGCGGCTATGCGCGGCAGATCGAACTGGCGATCGTCCGCGCAAAGCGGGCGCAGGAGGCGTTGCGGGAAGTGGCCCTGGGCGGCACCGCCGTCGGCACCGGACTCAATACGCATCCTGAGTTTGCCAGGAAAGTCCTGTCACTCGTCTCCAAGGAGATCGGCTGCGCGGTGGAAGAGGCGGCCAACCACTTCGAAGCCCAGTCCGCCCAGGATTCCGTCGTCGAGGCCAGCGGGGAGTTGCGGACGATCGCCGTGAGCCTGATGAAGATTGCCAACGACATCCGCTGGCTCGGGTCGGGCCCTCGCTGCGGGCTCGGCGAAATCAATCTGCCGGAAACCCAGCCAGGCTCCTCAATCATGCCGGGGAAGGTCAATCCGGTCATCGCGGAATCGGTCACGATGGTCTGCGCGCAGGTGATCGGCAACGATGTCACGGTGACAGTCGGCGGGCAGGCGGGCAATTTCGAATTGCTCGTCATGCTGCCGGTGATGGCCTATAACCTGCTGCAATCCATCGAGCTGCTGGCGACCGCATCAAGCAACTTTGCCGGCCGCTGCATCGAAGGCATTCAGGCCAACGAGCAGCGCTGCAAGGATTCGATCGAAGGCAGCCTGGCCATGTGCACGGCGCTGGCGCCTGAAATCGGCTATGACGCCGCCGCAAAAGCCGCCAAGCACGCCTACAAGACCGGCAAGACGGTCCGGCAGGTTGCCAAGGAGCAGAAGCTCCTGCCGGAGAAGCGGCTGGAGAAACTGATGGACCCCTGGCGCATGACAAAGTCTGGTGGACCGGTCGGGAGTGCCGGTGGCTGACGCATCGGATTCCACCGGCTTTATCTCTCCAAACCCTGCTTGAGTGTCCTCTTGTCCTAAACGCCAAGATGTTTTGACAATTCGCGGCCTTGTGTGCTACCGTCCGCACGTTTTTCACACAATTTGACTGGGCCTTGAAGAGTATGAGCACACCATCGGGGCACATCATCATCGTGGTCGGCGCCGGTCCGGCCGGCATGTCGGTCGCCAATCTCCTGTCCAAAGCCGGCCACGACGTGATCATCTTGAACCGCGATATCAAGTTCGGCGGCCTGGCCGAGTACGGCATCTTCCCCAACAAGCTGAAACTCCGCGGAGGCCTCCGCAAGACCTACTGGGAAATCCTCGATCGCCCCAACGTGCATTACCTCGGTAACGTGTCCGTCGGACAGAACAAGGACGTCACCGTCGAGGACCTCCGCATGCTCGGCGCCAGCGCGATCGTGTTTACCACAGGCGCGCAGGGGACCAAGACCATCGGCGTGGAAGGGGATTCCGCCAAGGGCGTCTTTCACGCCAAGGACGTCGTCTACCATTTCAATCAGCTGCCCGGCTTCGGCGATCGTCCGTTCGACATGGGCAAGCACGTCGCGGTCATCGGCGTCGGCGATGTCATGGTGGACATTGCGCATTGGCTGATCCGGTACAAGAAAGTCGAGCGGGTGACGGCGATTGCGCGCCGCGGACCGGCGGAACGAAAATACAATCCCAAGGAAATCCGGGCCGTCTGCTCGAACATGGATCTCGAAGGCATGAAGAAGGAAGTCGACCGGATCCGGCAGCGGCTGGAAGCGGTGGGGCAGATGCCGGACGAGCTGTTCAAGGGCATGACCGACGAGTTCACCAAGTGCGAGCCGAAAGCCAGCAACACCCAGATGGGTTTCCGCTTTCTCGCGTCGCCCAAACGCGTGCTCGTCGATGCCTCCAATCGTGTGCGCGCCCTTGAGATCGAGGAAACCAGGCTGGAGCCGAAAGGCGAGGATACGGCCGCGGTCGGGCTCAAACAATTCTACGAGTTTCCGGTGGACAGCGTCGTGTTTGCCGTCGGCGACCGAGTTGATGAGACGGTCGGCCTTCCGTACAAGGGTGGCGTGTTTATCACCAACCCCAACAAGACCATCAACGACCCGGACGACTCCCTCTTCCAGGCCTATGACGAAGCGTCCGGTAAAGTGGTCGACGGCGTGTTTCTGGCCGGTTGGGCACGGAAAGCCAGCGAGGGGCTGGTCGGCGTCGCCAAGCGGGACGGAGAATGGTGCGCTGAAGTCGTGACGCGCTATCTGGAAACCCAATCAGCGCGCGCGAAAGGCAACAGCGACGAAATGCTCCGCAAGTTGCATCGGATTCTGAAAGAGCGAGGGGCTCATACCGTGGATGTGAAGGGGCTGCGCGCGCTGGACGCGGCCGAGAAAGCGCACACCACCGGTTCCGGCGATTGCATCGGCGAATTCAAATTCACCACGAACAACGACATGCTGGCCAGGATCGAGAAACATGCCGGCACATCCCACGCCTCGGTCCGTTGACCCAGGCGACTAGTCTCCGCCCCACTTCAGTTTCCTCCTCAGCACATCGTAGTAGGTTCGCTCGGGCAGCCGGATCAGCTTGGTTTTGTGCCGGGAGGGCATGATCGTCACCGTGTCGCCCTCCGTCATCGCCACGCCGACCTGTCCATCATAGGTCACCCTCGCACCCTTGTCGTGGCTGGTCAGTGTGATCGCCAGCGTGGCGGTGCTCGGTACGAGCAGTGGGCGGTGGGTCAGCGTGTGGGGGCAGATCGGCGTGATCACCAGTGCATTGACCGATGGACTGACGATCGGCCCGCCGGCCGACATGGAATAGGCAGTGGAACCGGTCGGCGTCGAAAGAATCAATCCGTCGCCCCGCAGGCTCGTCACAAACTGGCCGTCGATCGCGATCGTCATCGCGATCATGCGTGACAGCTCGCCCTTCGTCACCACCACGTCGTTGAGCACCGTCGCCTCGGTGACACGTTTCCCCCGGCATTCCAGGCGCGCCCGTAACATCAGCCGCTCTTCGATCGAATAATCCCCGACAAACACCCGCTCCAGTGTTTCATACAGATGTTCGCCGCCGACTTCCGTGAGAAACCCCAGGCCGCCCATGTTGATGCCTAAAATGGGCACGCTCCGTTTTTCGACCAGCCGTGCCGCATTCAGCATGGTGCCGTCGCCGCCGAGGACCAGCACCATGTCCGCCTTCTCGGCGATCCGGCCCGTGTCCTGCGAGGCCGGCTTGCCGATGAGCGCGGCGGCCTTTGGATCGAGCACCACGTCCTTTCCACGCTCGCGCAACCAGACGACCAGCTGCGTCAGCGTGGATTTCATATTGGGAAACTTCGGCTTGGTCAGAATCCCGACGACGTTCATGATTGTCCAATCTTCAACGGGCACGAACAGACAGGAGCATGACGGGAAGAGCGAGAACGGATTGTATAGAGGGGATGAATTTCCTGTCAATGTTATGCACGTTCGGTGGATTCAGAAATCCCACGCAGACTCCGATACTGCAGAGAGCCCTCGCGGTCTTGACAGAACGTCTTTTCACCGATAGAATTGCCCTAGTTTTCGATAACTTCCGTCGTTCCACCATCAACAGGACCACCAAAGGAGGCGGGATGTTCGAACGATTCACGGATAAGGGCCGGAAGATCATCATCCTGGCGCGCGAAGAAGCCGAGCGCCACCAGAACGACTATCTGGGTACGGAGCATCTGGTCTTAGCCATTCTTCGTGAAACCGACGGGATTGCCCTGACGATCATCAAGAAGATGGGGCTCTCCTCCGAACAAATCCGCCTGGAAATCGAACGCAACCTGCCGGGCGGCGGCACCACCATGACGTTCGGCGAGATTCCGTTCAGCCCGCGCGTCAAGAAAGTCATCGAGTACGCAGTCGAAGAAGCGCGCCTGCTCGGCCACAACCACATCGGCAGCGAACATCTGCTGCTCGGCCTCCTGCGCGAAGAAGAAGGCATCGGCGGCAAGATTCTCCGGAGCCTCGGCGCCAACCTCCTGACCGCGCGGCAGCTCACCGTGACGTTCCTGCGCAAGTCCGCGCCGCGCGAGCGCGACCGCAAATCCAATACGCCGGCGCTGGATGAATTCGGGCGCGACCTGACCCAACTGGCCCAGGAGGGCCATCTCGATCCGGTGATCGGGCGGGCGGACGAAATTGAGCGCGTGCTGCAGATTCTCAGCCGCCGGACCAAGAACAATCCCGTGCTGATCGGGGAATCCGGCGTCGGCAAGACCGCAATCGTCGAAGGATTGGCGCAACGGATCGTGACGTCGGAAGTGCCGGACAATCTGTTATCCCGCCGCGTCATCGCGCTGGACCTCGGTTCGCTCGTTGCCGGCACGAAATATCGCGGCCAGTTCGAAGAACGCCTGAAAGTGGTCATGAAGGAGATCACCCAGGCGGGGAACATCATCATCTTCATCGACGAGCTGCACACGCTCGTGGGCGCCGGGGCGGCCGAAGGCTCGATCGACGCGTCCAACATGCTCAAGCCGGCCCTGTCACGCGGCGAAATCCAGTGCATCGGCGCGACTACGCTGGATGAATATCGCAAGCATATCGAAAAAGACGGGGCGCTGAAGCGGCGCTTCCAGCCGATCTACGTGCAGCCGCCCAGCGTGGAGGAGACGGTCCGGATCATCCAGGGCCTGCGCGACCGCTACGAAGAGCACCACGGCGTCGAAATCACCGAGGAAGCCATCCTGGAATCCGTCAAACTGTCGGACCGCTACATTTCCGACCGGTTCCTGCCGGACAAGGCCATCGACTTGATCGATGAAACCGGTTCGCGCGCGAAGCTCCAGACCTATGCCCTGCCGGGCGAGTTGAAAGCGATGGAGCAGGAACTCAAGAAAGTCTCGCGCGAGAAGGAAATGGCCATCTCGCTGCAGAACTTCGAGGAAGCGGTCAAGTTCCGCGAGGAAGAGGAA
>Ga0247727_10020096_pt1 | contig 10256 bp, 7 predicted proteins | sample WisWelCaveWW1625_FD_202498 | JGI IMG/M metagenome (GOLD analysis project Ga0247727, IMG submission 202498) | Biofilm microbial communities from Wishing Well Cave, Virginia, United States - WW16-25 | ecosystem: Environmental > Aquatic > Deep subsurface > Groundwater > Cave microbial mat | place... | reverse complement strand
CAATGCTGATTGCGGTGGAAAACCAGTATCAGGCTGCCTTCATGGCTCCGACGGAAATCCTTGCCGAGCAACATTTCAGAACCCTGAAGTCCTTCCTCGGTGGGATCGACGTGAATATCCGGCTCCTTGTTGGAAAGCAGAGAAGCCGCCTTCGGAAGGACGTCCTTGCGGACGTCCAGAGGGGTTCCGCACAGATCGTGGTCGGGACGCATGCGCTCTTTGAGGGTGACGTTGAGTTTGCGAAGCTCGGGCTGATTGTCATCGACGAACAGCATCGGTTTGGAGTGATGCAACGTGCCTCCCTTCGTGGAAAGGGGGAACATCCTGACGTTCTGGTTATGACAGCAACCCCAATTCCCCGCACGCTTTCACTTACGCTCTATGGAGAATTAGACATTTCCGTGATTGACGAGCTGCCCCGAAACAGGAAGCCGATCGAGACCTTTCTCCGGTATGATGATAAGAAGGAGGAGGTGTATCAGTTCACCCGGGACCAGGTAAGACTCGGTCGGCAGGCATATTTTGTCTATCCGCTGATCGAAGAATCGGAGAAGCTGGATTTGAAGGCGGCCACCGTCTATTTCGAGCATCTGCAAAGTCGGGTGTTTCCCGAATTCCGCCTCGGGCTCCTGCATGGCAGACTGCCGAACGACGAGAAGGACAGCGTCATGGGGCGGTTCAAGCAGGGGGAGATCGACATTCTTGTCTCAACGACCGTGATCGAGGTGGGAATCGATGTGCCAAACGCCGTCCTCATGGTCATCGAGAACGCAGAGCGCTTCGGTCTGTCGCAGCTGCATCAGCTTCGCGGTAGGGTTGGGCGGGGGGCGGAGCGATCATACTGTATCTTGCTGACACGCTCCGGCGGGCGACCGGCCGGCGACACGCTGCCGATGGATTTCGCAGAACAGGATGAGGAGAGAGCGGCAGAGAAGAGGCTTGCGACCATGGTATCGACCACGGACGGCTTCAAGATTGCTGAAGTTGACCTCCAGTTACGGGGTCCGGGAGACTTTTTTGGCACTAGGCAGAGCGGAGTTCCGCTGTTCAGGGTGGCGAACCTCATCACCGACGGACGCATTCTCGATGAGGCGCGACGGGATGCGTTCGCCATCGTTGAGCGGGACCCTGCCCTTGAACTTCCCGAGCATCGGTTGCTGGCGACCCACATCGAGCGATATTTTCATCGCGCTTCCGCTCTCATCGGTACCGCGTAGAGCGACGATCAGCTCCGCGCGCCTCACCTCCACCCTTCCCGCGACGACGATCGCGATCGCGAAACGCGCTCTTTCTTCATTTTTTTCTTGACATCGAATTTAAAAAGTTTATATTAGGCACAGGTTAGTCGTGTGTCGAACATTCAGGAGAGTTTCTGCATAAGTCTTTGCGACAGCTTTCTCACCCGCGGGTAACAGTAGCGCTTGTCTTCAACGTCAAAGAGGGAGCAATGCAAGAGGAGGCCAACCCGGGCCCACCTTCAGCAACCCTCGACCTTCCTCCCACATCATTCAGTCAGGTCATCTCAGTTGTGTCTCCCGACGAAGAATGTTCGCGGCCGCGTCACAACGATTTCTACGCGGAGTGGGATACAATGGAAACCGTTCAGGCTGTTCGGTCCGCATTGGAACAACGACACGACGTTTTGATGGTTGAAGCCAACGAGCTCGCAATGCAGAAATTGCTTGAAAACAGGCCCGATTTTGCGTTTAACATGGCTGAAGGCCTCCATAGCGTTTCCCGGGAAGCCCAGCTGCCTGCCATTCTTGAGATGTTGCAAATCCCATATCTCGGATCAGATCCTCTCACGCTTGCCCTTTGTTTGGACAAGGGGCGAACGAAAGAGATTCTCTCATTTAACAAAATCCCAACACCTCCTTTTACCGTGGTTCGTTCGATGAATGAGTTTGAGGATGTGCGAGTTCGGTTTCCAGCAATCGTTAAACCGCTTCACGAGGGATCGAGCAAGGGGATCTACAATTCGAGCGTCGTCAAGTCGACGGAGCAACTCGAGAGGGAAGTTCGAAGGGTCATTGACTCTTACAGCCAGCCGGCCCTTGTGGAAGAGTTTCTTCCCGGGCGGGAGTTCACGGCGGCCATCCTGGGTAATGGGTCGGACATTCGGGTCCTCCCGGTCGTCGAGATCAACTTTCGCGCCCTTCCTCCTGGCGGTAACCCGATCTACTCCTATGAAGCCAAGTGGGTATGGGATACAACCGACCGGCCACTCGATATCTTTGAGTGTCCAGCTCGCCTTGATGCGGGTCTTCAGGCAGAAATCGAACGGGTGTGCCTTCAGGCCTACACCGTACTCTCTTGCCGCGATTGGGCGAGAATCGATGTCAGGCTGGACAGTCGCGGGCAACCGAACATCATCGAGGTCAATCCCCTGCCGGGGATCCTTCCGAAACCTGAGGACAACTCCTGTTTCCCCAAGGCCGCCAGGGCAGCGGGGATGTCTTACGACGAGCTGATTCTGGAAGTTCTTGATATTGCACTCAAGCGAACCGGGGTTTCGACCTCTGCTGTCGAACATCGGGCGACGGTGTCGGCCTAGATGAGCGCATCGAGAATGCCGGAACCACCTCAAAGGGAGGCCTGATGGGCAAAAAGATACGGATTGCTATTCTGTACAACCAACCGGTGACGGGCAGTGTGGAGGGGAGAAAGTATGTGGCGGAGAATGGAAAGCTGCAGAGCGAACTTTCAGGGCGCCGGAACGGGAAGCAAGCGAAGACAAACGGCCGGTATGAAACGGTTGATATCTCGGAGATGGGAGTTCTTGAGGAGATGGAGGATATCAAGTGCGCGTTGAATGCCCTTGGTTACCGGGCAACAACATTCAATGTCGACTCCGACATCTTTCACCTGATTGATGTTCTTCGAGGTGAAAAACCCGACCTGATCTTTAACCTGGTCGAGTGTGTTGAAAACGATTCGGACCAGGAGATGAATGTGGCCGGTTTGTACGAACTGCTCAAGATTCCGTACACCGGAGCGGGATCGCTCACGCTCGGCATCGCTCTCGACAAACCGAGGGTCAAGGAGATCCTTGCCGCCCATGGAATCCGGACTCCACGGTACCAGGTATTCCGGATGAAGGATAAGATCGAGCTGGATCCGAAGCTTTCGTTCCCGGTCATCGTGAAACCCTCCCGCGAGGACGCCAGCGTCGGAATCTCTGATGATTCGGTTGTGTACAGTCCCGCCGATCTGCGCAAGCGCGTGCGCTATATCCATAGTGAATTCAAACAGCCGGCTCTCGTCGAACAGTATGTGGAGGGCCGCGAGATTAACGTGGCAATCATGGGAAACAAAAAGCCGGTCGTGTTCCCGATTTCCGAGATTGATTTCTCCGGCCTGACAGCGGACATGCACCGGATCGTCAGCTATGATGCCAAATGGATGCAGGGAACTGTTGCCTATGTCGGAACGCAGGGTGTGTGCCCGGCAAGACTGAGCCCGGAGGACGAGACGGCGATGAAGGATATCGCCCTGCGCTGTTACCGTATCATAGGATGCAGGGATTATGCCCGGGTCGATATCCGTTTGGCAAAGAACGGAACACCATACGTCCTTGAAGTCAATCCCAATCCTGATATCTCCGACGATGCGGGCTTTGCCCGGTCGGCAAAAGCCCATGGGTTAGCGTTCAATCAGGTGGTCGGTAAGATTGTCGAATACGCCCTCGAACGATGTCACTGACCGACATTTCCATCCTGTCTGAGATTGAGGTTCGGAAGCCCGGCGCCAGTCCGCGCGGGACTATTCGTCCCCTCCAGCCGCAGGACCGCGAACCCATCCGCCTATTGCTTCAGGAAACCGGGATGTTCACCGACGATGAAGTAGGCATTGCCCTCGAGCTTGTCGATACGGTGCTGACGCGGCCCGAACAGAAGGACTACATCATTCATACCTTCTCTCTGGACTCGATAGTGCTGGGATACTATTGCGTGGGGCCGACCCCCGGGACGGAAGGCACGTTTGACCTGTACTGGATCGCCGTAGCTCCATCCGGGCAAGGTCAGGGTATTGGGACAGCTCTTGATCGACATGCAGAATCGTTTGTGCGCTCGCTCCACGGAAGATTGATTGTTGCCGAGACCTCTTCCCGGGAGATCTATGACCCGACGCGGAAATTTTATCTGGGAAGGGGATACACGGAACTCTCCCGCATCACCGACTATTACCGGCCGGGCGATGACCTTGTGGTCTACGGCAAATACCTTATTCAAGAACAACAGGGAGGTTGACAAACCACGCTATGGAACTCTGGCAGGAAATGTTGAGACAGAGTGTGGATAGTGGGAAGGACCTCGTGGATCGTTTTGGCTTCAATTCCGAAATGGCGGAGAAGCTCAACAAACTTTTTCATATCAGGATCAATCCGTATTACCTCAGCCTGATTCGTTACCCCGGTGATCCGATCTGGCTTCAGTGCATCCCGGATGCAAAGGAGCTCGACGAGGACGGATTTCCCGAGGATCCTCTTGCGGAGGACTCACACAGTCCTGTTCCGAGCATTGTTCATCGCTATCCCGATCGCGTGCTGTTTCTGACCACCAGTCAATGCTCGATGTATTGCCGTTTCTGCACGCGCAAGCGGAAGGTAGGCGATTCCACAAAAATCAACATGCGGTACATCCAGGATGGAGTCGATTACATTGCCGCTCATCCGGAGATACGCGACATCATTCTCTCGGGCGGCGATCCGCTTATGCTGACCGATTTCATGCTGGAGAGAATCCTGACAGGACTGCGGGCCATTCCTCACGTGGAAATTATCCGGCTCGGCACAAAGATGCCCTGCGTGCTTCCCCAGCGCATCACCGCCAAGCTGTGCAAGATGATCCGCAAGTATCACCCGATTTATGTGAACACGCATTTCAACCATCCCTGGGAGTGTACGCCGGAGGCGAAGGTCGCTTGCGAGATGCTCGCGGATGCCGGGATTCCGGTAGGAAACCAGGCAGTGCTCATGAAGGACGTCAATGATAATCCCGACGTGATGCTCGAGCTGATGCGCAAGCTACTCACCATGCGGGTCCGGCCTTATTACCTCTACCAGGCCGATATAACGAAAGGTGCGAACCATTTCCGCACGCCGGTCTCGGTTGGTCTGGATATCATGGACAAGCTCCGTGGACACACTTCCGGATTGGCCATTCCTCACTTCGTCATCGATGCGCCGGGAGGAGGAGGGAAGATTCCGTTGCTGCCGGAGTACGTGTTGGGGCGGAACGGGAATCAGATCATACTGCGCAATTATAAGTACGACATCTATACGTATCCCGACGTGGAAGAGCCGATGGAGGCCTCAGCACTGACCGTGGAAAAGCGGTTCGTCAGGATGAAGAAGTCGAGGCCGAAGAAAGTGTACGAGCCGGACAAGCAGCAAGTCTGACAGGACTCAAACATCCAGACTGAGGCAACGAGAGAACCGCCGGCTCATTGACCGGCGGTTTTTTTGGGGAGGGACAGGATTGACCCGGAGCTTGTTACAGAAATCAGCCGTTTCGATAGATATAGCTATATCCGTTAATCGCTGGCACGCCACCGAGATGTGCATAGAGGATCTTCGACCCAGCGGGGAAAAACCCCTTGCGGACGAGATCAATGAGTCCCTGCATCGATTTGCCTTCATAAACCGGGTCCGTCATCATTCCTTCCATGCGAGCGCACAGCCGAATTGCTTCATTGGTCTCCTCCGATGGGATGCCATAGGCGGGATAAGAATAGTCCTCTTTGAGGATGATATCGTCGGTTGTGATGTTCTGGCCGAGTTCAACAAGGTCGGCGGTGTGTTGCGAAATCTCCAACACCTGAGCCCGGGTTTGTTGAAGCGTGCCGGATGCGTCGATGGAATGACATTCCGGGCACGTCCGTCTTTGGCGAATCCGACCAGCATGCCCGCATGCGTCGAGCCGGTCACAGTACAGACGATGATGAAGTCGAATCTGATCCCCATCGTTGCCTCCTGGTCGCGGACTTCCTCAGCAAAGCCGACGTAGCCGAGACCGCCATATTTGTGCATGGAGGCTCCGGCGGGAATGGCATACGGTCTGGCGCCTCTCGCCTTCAGGTTTTCCAGCGCCCGTTCCCAGCTCTGGCGGATGCCGATATCAAAGCCCTCATCGACGAATTCAATCTCCGCTCCCATGACGCGACTCATCAGGATATTCCCAACCCGGTCGTAGACCGCGTCCTGGAATGGCACCCAGTTTTCTTGGACAAGGTGGCACTTCATACCAAGTTTGGCCGCGACAGCCGCGACCTGGCGCGTGTGGTTCGACTGAATACCGCCAATGGTTACCAGGGTGTCTGCCTCAGAAGCAATGGCATCGGGAACGATGTATTCCAGCTTTCGGATTTTGTTGCCGCCAAACGCGAGGCCAGAGTTGCAATCATCGCGCTTGGCGTAGATCTCAACACTGCCACCGAGACATCTTGAGAGGCGATTCAATTTCTCAATCGGTGTTGTGCCGAACATGAGCGGATAGCGTTCAAACTTCTCGAGCATTGCGGTACTCCATCTTGAGTAATCAGGTTTAGGCCGGAAAGAACATCTCAATCGAGTGCGAAAGAGCCGGACAAGGAACAAGTCTGCCAGGGCTCAGTCGTCCACATCGAACAACGGGAGACCGCCGGGTCATCGACCAACGGTTTCTGTTTGAGTGGTGCTACGGAGTACTACTACAATTTTTCCAGATCCAAGCTCAACTTAAGGCGGAAGGATCGGCTTTAAGAGATCCTTGACGAAGACTTCCCGAGCCCGACCCTTCAATCCGGGATGATCCAGAAGACCAGCCGATTTCGCGCGGTCAAGTGCGGTTCGAACGCGAGTTCGGAATTTCATTCCTAAATGCCAAGTTCGGCGCATCACGGTTCTCTCAAGCCGGATTGATGTTTTGGTTCATCCGGAAGAGATTGTCCGGGTCGTACTTGCGCTTCACCTGGACGAGGCGATCATAGTTCGGGCCGTAGGCGGTGCGCACTCGATCGCCCTCGTCGGCGGTGAGGAAATTGACGTAAACGCCGCCGCTGGCGAAGGGGGCTGAGACATTGAAGTAGTCGCGCGCCCAGCCGATGCAGCGTTCGTCGTCGGCTGGATCCTCCCAACGGCCGTGGACGTTCATAACGAACTGGGCGTCGCGGTGGGCGTACGCCGCGGCGTCTGGCGCCGGCCGTGTGGTGGCACCGCCGATGGCGCCGAAAAAGATCTCGCACTGAGGTGACGGCAGCTTCTCGATGTACTCGATGACAGCGTCGAAGAGCCCGTCCTTGAGCGTTGAGAAATTGTGGGACTTCCAATAATTGCGGGCGCCGGGGGTAAGCAGCGGGTCGAAGGCCTGCTGCCAGGCGACGTAAGGCTGGACGCCGACGTGTTCGCCGAGGGGGGTGCCGAACCTGCGCAACGGCTCGATGAGTGGCTCGCCCTGCTTCGGGTCACCCGCGTAGATCAGCGCGAGCGCGATGATCGCCTTGCCATGGACCTCCTCGGGGAGGAACGGCAGCGGCGGTGCCTGGCGCAGGACGGTCCACACGGAGAGCTCCTCCGGCGCCTTGGCGAGGAATTCGCGGGACTGCTGCAGCACCGACTTCGCCTCGGCAATCGGGTACACGATCAGTCCGCTCAGCACGCCAGGGCCGACAGGGTGGAGTCGGAACTCAAATCGGGTGACAACACCGAAGTTGCCGCTGCCGCCTCGGAGGGCCCAGAAGAGATCGGGATGCTCTTTCGCGCTGGCGCGCACCACCTCACCGGCCGCGGTTACGACCTCGGCGGACTCGAGGTTGTCAACAGTCATGCCGTACTTGCGACTGAGCCAGCCGAAGCCTCCGCCGAGCGTCAGTCCCGCGACGCCGGTCGTGGAGTTGATACCAACCGGCGTGGCGAGGCCGTGAGCCTGGGTGGCGGCGTCGAGGTCTGCGAGTGTGGCGCCGCCCTCGATGGTGACGCGGCGTGTGCCAGGGTCAACTCTCGCGGCCTTCATCTTCGAGAGGTCGATTACGATACCGTCGTCGCACATGGCATTGCCGGCGATGTTGTGTCCACCGCCACGGATGGCGAGCAGCAGGCTGTTATCCCTCGCGAAGTTTACGGCGCGAACGACGTCCGACGTGGTGGAACAGCGAACGATGAGCGCGGGGTGCTTATCGATCGTCGCGTTCCATATCTTTCGTGCGCTTTCGTAGGCATCGTCGCTCGGAAGAATAATCTCTCCCCTGAAGCTACCTCTCAACTGTTCGATCTTCGCAGGTTGCAATTGCGTCATGATTTACTCCTTCGCTGTGTTGTGATTGATTACGCCTACCGGACCGCGGCTAAGCCCGACCCTGGCAGATGTGCTACCTTCATGAGTTCAGTATCGGTGTGTGTGAACGGCTTGGCCCGCCTGGCGCTTAGCATCAGCGGTGGTGCCCGGCATCCTCCGCTGCAACCGGTTGGTTAGGCGCGCACAACCCGGCAGTTGTAACAACCTGGCTTGGCATTGTGGATGTGAAGATAGCTCACGCTTTGATCGGCAAAGAGACGCCGGATGGCGTCCTCGAGCTCGCTCCCATTCACCACCTCCGCGCGAACCATCATGGCCGACGCGTCGTAGGCGCGAATTGACAGAAGTCGATGCCTGAACATGGCCGGGATCTCGCCTACTGCTGGACTCGACGTCCTTACACCACTGCGAACGAAGATCGGCCCCGATGCCCGATACGGAGATGAAACGTCGTGGTGGGTGAATGGGAGAAGCAGGACAGTCTCACCAACTTCAGCGTCGGCGAGACTCACCCGACATGGGAAACCCGGCTTCTCATCGGCAATCACTCGGCGTACGCCTATTGCTTGCAACTCCGCATCGCTCTGGCTGAACAGTGACCCGAACTGTTCTGACGGCAAAGCGATGAGTTGAAACGAGTTCATTCCATCACCTCAATAGTTTGCAAAAGCGTCTAATACCCTGTACCACAATTGACTCATGTCCGCTTGAGCAGATAAAGGCATATGTCCCGTCATCGCGAACTTGAGCAAATGGAATTGGGACATACTGATACGGCTGACCCGCCTTGGACGGTCATACATTCACTTTGGGCAAAAGAGGTCAACATTCATTACTAGAAGGCATGATGTCTGATGAGCCGCGGCGCGGCGACGTCAGACATCGCGCCGCCGGCTCCATCACGTTGTTGGACAGCGCCCCACATACCACTTCAAGATTGGGCTCGCATTCGTGGTGTCGGCCTGTGATCGAGGAACTCTCGGAGGTGCGCGTAGATTTCCACTCCAATTGCTTCACCGTCAGTGCTCATGTGATCATTCTGCACCGTGACACTTGCAGACCCGAGGATCTTTCGGAGCGCGTCGATATCGTCCTGTCTGTAGCTCGTCTCCATCTCGTCATTCGAGACATAGTGACCGCCGTTCAAATCACGTCGAATGAGATTATGCTTTAGAGCAAGATCGAACGGTGTATTGATGTAAGCCACAAAATCTGGCTTGATACCCCGCGAGGCCAGCTGCGCCAGTGTCTCGAGATAAGAAGTTCGTGCGCACTCGACGAACGCGATTTGGGTACCGCTCGGCACGGCCTCGATTGCCGCGGCGAGAGTGTCGTTCGCCGATACCCAGATCGCGTGGTTGGTGACGAAGTGCCCTCCGTCTCGCGTAGCTAAGAAACCGTGGCCGGCCGGGACGCCGCCGGAGAACAGGCGCCGAAAGAAGTCCAAGTCCGAGATATGTACGGTGGCGATGCCAGCTCCGCCGAGCCGGCGGACCAATGTTTGTGCCACAGTGGTCTTACCGCTGCCTGGGCGTCCGGCCAGCAACACGATCAGTGAAGAGGGTTTTGAGTAAAAGCGGATCACTTCACCTAATAAACCCAATGTCTTGGCGACGTGGTCAACGCCATGACTGATCACGTTTCGAGGCACCGCGATGCGAAGTAGCTGGGCGACTGTCAGCGTGCCGTAATCCGACCATCGTGTGTCAAAATGGCGCGTCAAGGAGGTAGCGAGCGTCGCGCTGGTGGCTCGGTACCAGTTCCGCGAAGACTGATAGCTGGCTGGATCGGCCTGCAACTGGCGCTCGCCAACGACCGTCACCCTCTCATCAACGCAGACATAGTTTGCGTCAGCCAAATGAAGCGTTGGATCGAAACGCACAACGGCAGTGCGGCTGCGGGACAACTCAAGCGCTCCCGGCAGCCGGTTATCTGCGAGGGCGACGAGAACCCTCGGAATGATGCCTCGTCTCGCTGCTGAGA
>Ga0247727_10020095_pt1 | contig 10256 bp, 12 predicted proteins | sample WisWelCaveWW1625_FD_202498 | JGI IMG/M metagenome (GOLD analysis project Ga0247727, IMG submission 202498) | Biofilm microbial communities from Wishing Well Cave, Virginia, United States - WW16-25 | ecosystem: Environmental > Aquatic > Deep subsurface > Groundwater > Cave microbial mat | place... | reverse complement strand
CTATTCGGATTCTGACATGGAAGGATAAAGAGGGCCAGCAGGCGTTTTGGCATTCTTCCGCGCATATTCTTGCGCAGGCTGTTGCCCGTTTGTTTCCAGGTGCAAAGCCAACGATTGGGCCTGCTATTGAGGAAGGGTTCTACTATGATTTTGATATTGACGCTCCTTTTACTCCGGAAGACATTGCCAAAATCGAACAGGAAATGGAAAAAATCATTGCTTCTGATTTCAAGGTTGAGCGCATTGAGCTTTCCTTTGAGAATGCCAAGAAGATGTTTAAGGACAATCCCTACAAGCTTGAGATTATCGAGGAGACAAAAAATGAAAAATTGTCTGCGTATTCGCAAGGGGAGTTTGTTGACTTATGCAGGGGGCCGCATATTCCAAGAATAGGGATGATTGGTGCGATTAAGATAACAAAAGTTGCCGGCGCGTATTGGCGGGGAGATTCCAAAAACAGGCAATTGCAAAGGCTCTATGGCATGAGTTTTCCAGACAAAAAAATGATGGCTTCTCATTTGGAAATGCTTGAGGAGGCAAAGAAGAGGGACCATCGCGCCATTGGGCAAAAATTAGACTTGTTTTCTTTTGACGAAATCTCTCCCGGTGCGCCGTTCTTCCATCCGAAAGGAGCGATTATCTACAATGAGCTGGTTTCTTTTGTCCGCGGCGAGTATCGGAAACGTGGCTATAAGGAAGTCATCACTCCGCTTATTTATGGCAAGGAATTGTGGGAGACATCCGGACATTGGGAGCATTATCAGGAGAACATGTTCTTGGTGAAGATGGATCATAGAGAGGCGTCATTGAAACCAATGAACTGCCCGAGCCATTGCGTCATCTACAAGAAAGGTTTCAAGTCGTATCGGGATTTGCCATTGAGAATCGCGGATTTTGCAGTATTGCATAGAAACGAGCTCAGGGGAGTGCTGGGAGGCCTCACCCGCGTTCGCAAGTTTTCTCAGGATGACGGGCATATCTTCTGCACGCCTGAGCAGGTGGAAGGGGAGATATTTGACCTCATTGACTTTTTGGATTATATCTACAAGGAAGTGTTCAATTTTTCCTATACGATAGAGCTTTCCACAAGGCCGGAAAAGTCCCTTGGCTCTGCAGAGATGTGGGAGAAAGCAGAGAATGCCCTTGGGGCTGCCCTCAAAAAGAAAGGGTTTCCGTTCAACATCAACAAAGGCGACGGCGCATTTTACGGGCCCAAGATTGACTTCCATATCAAGGATGCCCTCGGAAGGAGCCATCAATTGGGAACCATCCAGCTTGATTTCAATATGCCGGAGAGGTTTGAACTCGAATATGAGGACAAAGATGGCAAGAGGAAAAGGCCAATTATGATTCATCGCGCAATCTTGGGCAGCGTAGAAAGATTCATGGCTCTTCTTATCGAGCATTATGCGGGCAAATTCCCCTTATGGCTTGCGCCTGAGCAGGTGCGCATTGTCACGGTTTCTGACGCATTTAATGAGTATGCGGAAAAGGTTGCTTCCGCATTGAGAGAGGGAGGTGTGCGCGTTGAAACTGATACTCGCGCCGAGTCCATTCCAAAGAAAGTCCGCGAGGCGCAGCTTGATTATGTACCTCTAATTTTGACTGTTGGGGAGAAAGAAGCGTCTTCAAATACGGTTGCAGTCCGCACGCTTGATGGGCAGGTGAAGTTCGGTATCTCTTTGGATGAGTTTGCGAGCAAGGTTAAAGAAGCCGCTGCAGTGAAAAGCAGAACACTCTCTTTCTAAACATATTTAAACAGTTATTTGCCCCTTTCTTATATGGTGCTCGAGAAATTAGGCGATTCTCTAAAGGCAACGCTCTCTAAGATAGCTGGTAGCTTATTTGTTGACCAGAAGCTCATTGCAGAGCTTGTGAAGGAAATCCAGAAAGCCCTGCTTCAGGCGGATGTGAATGTCAAGCTTGTTTTAGAATTGACAAATAAAATCAAGGAGCGCGCTGCGAAGGAGGAGAATGCAAAAGGACTCACCAAGAAAGAGCAGCTCATCAACATCGTGTATGAGGAACTTGTCGCGTTTTTGGGCAGGGAGAAGCGCACGGTTGAGATTGATGTGAAGCACAAGCCATATTCCATCATGCTGTTGGGGTTGTTTGGCTCTGGCAAGACGACAACAACGGGGAAGTTGGCAAAATACTATTCTAAGAGGGGGTTTAAGGTTGCGCTGCTTGGGTTGGACGTTCATCGCCCTGCGGCCATGGAGCAGATTGAGCAGGTTGCCAAACAAGCCAATGTTCCTGTGTTTTTGAACAAGACTGAAAAAGATCCTATCAAGATTTACAACCAATTCAAGGAAGAATACAGAAAATATGACGTTCTCATTGTAGACACTGCTGGCAGGGATGCATTATCTGAAGACCTTATTGAAGAAATTGAGAAGGTGAATACAGAAATCGCACCCCAAGAAAGGCTGCTGGTCATCTCAGGGGATATTGGGCAGGCTGCGCAGAAACAAGCTGAGCAGTTCCACCAGAGCTGCAAGATGACTGGCATTATTGTGACAAAGATGGACGGCACTGCAAGAGGGGGCGGGGCTTTGACAGCGTGCGCTGTCTCTGGATCCCCTATCGTGTTTCTCGGGGTGGGCGAGAAGATTGATGATTTGGAGCAGTTCAACCCTCAAGGTTTTGTTGGAAGATTATTGGGCATGGGGGATTTGGAAGCGTTGCTCGAGAAAACAAAAGAGGCAATCTCGCAGGAAGATGCCGAGGATTTGGGCAAGAAATTCCTGAAAGGAGAGTTTAATCTTCTTGATTTGTACGAGCAGATGGAAGCCATGAGCAAAATGGGGCCATTGGGAAAAGTGATGGAGATGATTCCCGGGTTTTCCCAGTTTAAATTGCCAAAAGAAGCCATCCAGGTGCAGGAAGAGAACCTGAAAAAATGGAAGATTGTGATGGGCAGCATGACGAAAGCTGAATTAGAGGATCCTGAGATTGTCGACCAGAGCAGGGTTGAGAGAATTGCGAAAGGCTCTGGACTTGACACAGGAGTTGTTCGTGATTTATTGAAGCAGCACAAGCAGAGCAAGAAGATGGTGAAGATGCTCAAAGGCGGCAAGGGGGACATGGCCCAGATGATGAAAAAACTCAAGGGCGGAATGCCTGGTCTGGGATAAGAGCAGCATCGGCTCGCTCTTCGCTTCTGGTTTTTCTATCGACGTTCCCGTAGTGTACGGAAATCGGAGATTTCCGACATGCCGGAAATGCACGGCATTTCCGTGCAGGAGCATCCTCTTGTCGATTCGTTTTCTTTCGTTATTGTGTCGCTCACGGATTGATGCTGCTCAGAAGTCAATGTGCCCGTGAATAAGGTTCGAAGGATTCTTCCATCTCTGAATTTTCAAAACCTGCAGTGTGCATGAAGCCAAGCGCGGCAGCGTGGTTGAGGACGTTGATTTTCCTCTGGAAAGGGTGGCGGAGCGCATAATAGCTGCACACCCTGAATTCAGGGGTTGTCCTGATGAGGAGGTCTTTCCAGTTGCATATGAGCAGGATCACTTTCCCTTTCTTGTGTGCCATGAACGAGCTCGTTCCTGTTTCTGGGTCAGCATAGCTCATAAACAGCTTGCTCTTCATCCGTTGGAGAAGGTGCTCCACTTTGTCTGCTTCGGAAACAGGGACTTCGTCAAACGCCTTGAGTCCCAATCCTAATATTCCTTTGATGCGGGAAGCAGAGCGCGCAAAAAAAGTCTGCATGTCCGGCTCATCTTTGAGCATGATCAGCAATTCCAAGGATGATGGTTTCTTGCGCATGGTTAATGAAATATCCTTGTATTTCTTGTTGAATGCTGCGAGGGCTTTTCTGAATTTTGGCAAGGTCGAGTCAACAGAGAGCTTGCCGAGCTGATAGTGGCGGTCGAGCTCATGCGCTGCCTTGAGAACGGTTGAGAAATCTGTGTAGAATGTTTCCAAGCCTGAATAGTCCGCTGTGTCCAGCGTGGGAAGGTCTGCCATGAACCTTCTACCTATTATTTGTTTAAATTACTTATGGTGTGAGGGTGGCAAGATTATTAAGGAAAGGCATCTTCTTTTGAGATATGAGGGTGGTTGGGGACTTGCAAGTCCATTCACGTTTCAGCAGGGCGACTTCTAAAGACATTACCTTAAAGAATTTGGAGAAATATGCGCGGTTGAAGGGGATCAATCTTCTTGGAACAGGGGATTTTACCCATCCAGAATGGGTGAAGGAATTAAAATCTGAATTGACAGAAGATGGCTCGGGAGTTTTGACCTCTAAAACTGGCTTCAAGTTTGTTTTGCAGGGGGAGATCTCCAATATTTACACGCAAGGGGGCAAAGGGAGGAGAATCCATACACTCCTTTTGGCAAAAAATTTTGATGTTGTTGATCAGATACAGTCTGCCCTTTTGAAAAAAGGCCGTATTGATTATGATGGTCGTCCTATATTTGGCTTTAGTTGTATTGAATTGGTGGAGATGATGAAATCCATTGACAAGGACGTAGAAATCATTCCTGCGCACGTCTGGACACCCTGGTTCGGCTTGTTTGGCTCGTTTGGGGGATTTGATTCTGTTGAGGAATGTTTTGAGGAGCAGTCTAAACACATTCACGCTATAGAAACTGGGTTGAGCTCAGATCCTGCGATGAATTGGCGCGTTTCTTCGCTTGACAAGTACACTCTTGTATCGAATTCGGATGCGCATTCGTTCTGGCCGTGGCGTTTGGGAAGGGAATGCACGGTGTTTGACATTGATTGGGAGTATGATGAGCTGATTAAGGCCATAAGGACACGAGAAGGGCTGGTGGAAACGATTGAAGTGGATCCCAACTATGGCAAATATCATTTTGATGGGCATCGGAATTGTAATGTTGTGTTGAGTCCTATGCAGACTCGAAAGTGCAAAGGAATTTGTCCGAAATGCAAGCAGCCACTCACAATTGGCGTTCAATATAGGGTTGATGAGCTTGCCGATAGGCCTGAAGGGTATAAGCCAAAAAATGCTACGCCTTTTAGAGATTTGATTCCTTTATCAGAGATTATTGCTGCTGTTTTGGGGACTCCTGTTGCGTCCAAAAAGACGTGGGCTCCCTATATGGAGCTTATTGGGAAGTTTGGCTCTGAATTTGGCGTGATGCTGGATGCTGAGGAGAAAGAGATTGAGAAGGTTGCTGGGTTGGAGGTTGCGGATGCCATCATCAAGACGCGCAATCAGGAAGTCGAGATTTCTCCGGGGTATGATGGCGTGTATGGGGTTCCGAAGTTTGCGATGAATATGGACAAAAACAGCAAAACATTGGAGAAACCACTAGAGACAATACGGGAAAAAACAACACTGAAAAGGAAAAAACAAGATGCGCCGAAAGAAAAAGTATCGCTGAAACAGCAAAAAGGTCTTCAAGAATACTTCCAATCGCATCAAGGCTAACTTTTTCTCAATGCTGCCTTGACAGAGGCAATCGCGACTTCAATCTGGTCTTTTTTTGGCGGCTGGGTGGTGATTTTCTGGAGCCACAGGCCGGGCATGGAGAACATTTTTAGCAGGAGATTTCCTTTGTATTTGTCTGATGCCTTGAGGAGCTCATAGGAGATTCCCGCTACGATGGGCAAGAACGACAGGCGCACTAGGAACAGGATTAATTTTTTGAGCCAAAAGCCCAGCGCTGCAAATCCGGGGAAGAGCCAGAGGACTAATGAAGGGATGATTGAGAATACCAGAATGGCAACGATGAGTACGATGAGGATGAATGCTGTCCCGCACCTTGGGTGGAGGGTGGTAAATCTTGAGACGTTTTTTACCGTTAATTCCTGCTTATGCTCATAGCAGTGGATGGCCATATGTTCTGCTCCATGGTATTGGAACATTCTCTTGATGTCATCCATGAACGAGATGGCCCAGACGTAGAGGATGAAGAACGCTATCCTGATTATACCGTCCACCAGGTTGAAAAGAAATGGCTTTTCAATCTCTTTGAAGCCTACCCATTCAGTCAAAATGTAGGGGATGAGGACGAAAATGCCGATGGCGAGGAAAAGGGAAACCACAATGGTCAAGGTCATCTCTTTCTTTGAGATTTTTTCCTCTTCTTTCTCTGCTATCTCGTTTGCGGACCATGCCAGCGCTTTCATGCCGATACTTAGCATGCGTACGAGGTTGATTGAGCCCCTAATGAACGGAAGTTGTTTCCACTTGACGTTTGCTTTTTTTAGCTGGGTGACCTTGGTCTTGATGCTCTTGTTGGGCTTTCTCACAGAAACCGCATAGCAGCTTGGCGAGAGGATCATCACCCCTTCCATGACCGCCTGGCCGCCGATGGCCGGTTGGCTTTTTGGTTGCATCTTTGTGCTTATCCGTGTCTTTTTAAAAAGATATTGAAAAACTCCAATACATTTAAATAGAAAATAAGGTAAAAGAGCAGCATGGATTCTTTAGAAAAAGCAATAGAACAGCTATATAGCCAAGTAAGGAAGGACGAATCTGATATCCAAAAGACTGAAGAGGCCGCAAGGGAGCTATACAAGGCAATTGTCAGTAAGGCAAGTTTTCTCGTAGAAGTCTCTGAAAAAAGGACACTAACTGATTTTATGGGGGAATTGAAAAAATTCATTGATCAGCTGAAACTAATCAAAGAAAGAACCCGTAACGATGATGTAAGCATTCATGTGACTGCAATTATAGTGAAAATGCAAAGCTTCATGCCTATATTTTATAACAGTGTGAAGAAAGGGATAATCGCAACTCCTACTGACAGAAAAAGTGCTGTTGTCGGTGTCATGAAGAATACTCTTAGGCCATTGCTTGAAGACATTGAAAGAGGAACTTCTACCTTGGACCATGAGAGAAAAGCAGTGAGCGGCAGTTATTAATCCATCAAAACCCTTAAATACCTGATTTCTGAAGCCAGTTTTGGGGTTGGTTATGAAGTGTCCGTACTGTTCGCATGAAGATACTCAAGTCATTGAGACGCGCGAGGCAGAGGACGCTACGCGCCGCAGGAGGGAATGCCTGAAGTGCGAGAGGCGCTTTACTACCTATGAGAAAGCGGACTTGGACGAGATTGTTGTCATCAAGAAGGATGGCAGAAAGGAGAAGTTCGATAGAAGGAAAATTCTGAATGGGATGATTGGCTCGTGCGAGAAACGCGTTCCTTTGGCAAAGCTTGAAGAATTTACGGATGAGATTGAGGCCGAGCTTAGAAGAAAAGAAGTTGCTGAAGTTTCAAGCAAGACGATTGGGAAACTGGTCATGAAAAAGCTCAAGTCCATTGATAAAATCGCGTATATTCGCTTTGCATCCGTGTATCAGGATTTTGAGAGTTTAGAAAGTTTCAAGGAAGAGCTGGAGAAGCTGGAAAAATGATTATCGGTTTGACAGGAAAGAACGCTGCCGGGAAAGGGGAGACGGCCAAACATCTCCAGAAGCGCGGCTTTCATTGCTTTTCGCTTTCTGATGAGCTTCGGGAAGAGGCTACGCGCAGGGGAATTGGGCATTCACGGGATGAGCTGATTACATTGGGCACGCTTGTACGGGAGCAGCACGGCACGGGCTATCTTGCTTCGAAGGTTAATGAGAAAATTGCCTTGTTGAAGAAGAAAGATGTGCAGAAATTTGTGGTGGACAGCATTCGTAATGTGGGAGAGGTAAAAGAGCTGGAGAAGAATGATGATTTTGACCTTTTTGCGATTGAAGCTGATGCTAAGATAAGATTTACGCGCATGATTAAACGGGGAAGGGCGGGAGATGCTGCCACGTTTGAGAAGTTTTTGGAGCAGGAACAAAAAGAGAATTCAATATCAGGAGCGGGGCAGCAAATGGAGCTGTGCATTGAAATGGCCGCGCATACGATAAACAATAATGGGACGCTTGAAGATCTTTATCTGAAAGTCGATAACATACTGAAGGAGGAATTATGGCTCGCGTAAGCTGGGAAGAGTATTTCATGAATATTGCGAAGCAGGTGGCTACCCGCAGCACGTGCGACAGGAAGCATGTGGGCTCGGTCATTGTGCGGGACAAAACCATCCTTTCTACAGGGTATAATGGTTCGATAAGGGGGATGCCGCACTGCGATGAGGTTGGCCACATGATGGAAAACAGCCATTGCGTTGCTACTATTCATGCTGAGGCAAACGCTATTTTGCAGGCTGCGAAGAATGGCGTTCGGATTGAAGGGGCTGAGGTGTATATCTCTGCTTCGCCATGCTGGATTTGCTTCAAGATGATTGCCAATGCCGGTATTAAAAAAATCTATTACGGTGAGTTTTATCGGGACGATAAAATTTTTGATGTTGCGAAGAAAATCGGGATTGAATTGATCCATATTCCAGTGAACCAGAAGGAGCTGTGAGATGATGAAGCCGGGAAAAGTCGCGATAGTTGGTGCAGGTTTTGTGGGGAGTTCTGCTGCCTACCAGATAATGGGGGATGGCTCTGCTACGGAGATTGCTTTAATTGATAAATTTGCCACCAAGGCAGAAGGAGAGGCCATGGATTTGAACCATGGGCTGTGGTTCAAGCCGCACCAGAAGATTGTTGGCGGTGGCTCGTATGAGTTGTGCAAGGATGCTGAATTGATTGTTATTACTGCCGGTGCTAACAGAAAGCCCGGGCAGACACGATTGGACTTGGTTAAGATTAATGCTTCCATTTTGAAGGAAGTCATTGAAGGCGTTACTGCCCATAATAAGCATGCCATGATTATGGTTGTTGCTAATCCTGTTGATGTTATTACTTATTTATCGCTTAAGCAGTCTGGTTTTCCTGAGAACAGGGTGTTTGGCACAGGGACGATGCTGGATACTGCTCGCTTCAGGTATTTCCTTGGTGAGCATTTTGGCGTTTCTCCTGAAAGCGTGAACGCTTACATATTGGGAGAGCACGGGGATTCGCAATTTGCGGGGTGGAGCATGGCAAACATTGGCGGTGCTCCTTTAAACTCTCTAAAGCAGTATGACAAGGAAGCGATGGAAGTGCTGTTCCAAAAGACAAAGACTGTTGCTGCTGATGTGATTGCCAAGAAACAGGCTACGTACTATGCCATTGGATTGATTGTTGCACGATTGGTGAAGGCTGTTTTTTCAGATGAGGACCATGTGTTTCCCTTGTCTACTATGATGCACAACTATTACGGCGTTTCAGATGTCTGCCTTTCAGTTCCATGCGTGTTGAACCGCAAGGGCATCAAGGAGCAATTGAAAATTCCACTTAACGCCGAGGAGCAGGAGCTGTTCAGGAAATCAGCGGAGACGCTCAAGGCGACGATTAGGGAAGTGCATGCTTAAAACGCACCTATTTGAAAATCAATTCTTCAATTTCTTTTAATTTTTTCATATTAAGCTGGTACGCATCGCCATGTTTTGTTTTTCCGTAGAGCAACACGATTTCCCCCTTCATCAAATCCTGTAGCACATCATCAACAAAACCAATGAGGTGCGGAGGAATCCCCGATGTGAGGCGCTCAAAGAGGAGATGGCCATGAACAAATGCCTTGTTTGCGTAAAGTTTCTTGACAATGTTGCGCCTTATCTTGTCGTAATCTGTCTGCGAAAGCTTCTTTCCCATTACGTGAATGCTGGAAAACTTGTTTATATTCCTTGTCTTTTTAATAGCTGCTTATAGCTTATATAGGCTAAAAATAGAAATATTTATATAGTGATTTGACTTTTTTTGTGCTATGGACACAAAAACAGCCTTTTTGGAAGTCTTTGGGGGTTCCCCCATGCTTCGGGTCATGGACTTCCTCATTGTGAATGAGGACTTTGACTACAGCATGACAGACATCGCTTCCCAATCCGGCGTTGGCTATTCCACCCTGAAGCTGTTTTGGAAAAATCTTGAGGCCAATAATATTGTCAAAAATACCCGCACTGTTGGCAAAGCGAAGATGTTTAGGCTCAATTTCTCAAACCCCGTTATCAAGAAGTTCCGCGACTTCTACTGGGAAACCACGAAGCAGGCGGTGAGGGAAGAAGTGAAGGAAGTTTTAATAGGGATGTAGATAAGATACATTTATGATGATGAGGAAGAGGAAACTTACAACACAACAGATTGAGGAGGAAACTCCAGTTGGTTTTAAATGGGTTATCGGGTTTATCATCTACAATATTTTAGGCGGAGGTTTGATTATTACTTATGGAGATGTCTTGGACGTGACCACCTCCCCGCCCTAAAGGGACGGGGCTTCCCGTCCTAGGCGAAGACCACGTTGTGGTGAGCCTGCTGGTTTCTGATATAGTCTGTGCATGTAGCGATGTCGCTGTAGCCGACCGTCGTGGA
>Ga0247727_10020094_pt1 | contig 10256 bp, 10 predicted proteins | sample WisWelCaveWW1625_FD_202498 | JGI IMG/M metagenome (GOLD analysis project Ga0247727, IMG submission 202498) | Biofilm microbial communities from Wishing Well Cave, Virginia, United States - WW16-25 | ecosystem: Environmental > Aquatic > Deep subsurface > Groundwater > Cave microbial mat | place... | reverse complement strand
GCGCGGCGTTGACCAACAGCGCGGAAGATTTGGGCGAGAGCAACTGGGATCGTTTTTATGGCGCGGGTCGAATTGACGCCGCCGCAGCTTTGCAAATCGAACAGGCCGCACGCGCGGAAATTCATGCGCCGGTGATGGACGCCGGATTTTCCGGCAATTCGCTCGTTATTCGCGGCACCGTGCTCGGCGCGTTTGTCACCGGCTATGAGTTGAGTTACGGCCGCGGCGACGATCCGCTCGAATGGACGCGCCTCAGTCGTTCGGAAAATCGTCAGATCATTGCGGACTCGCTCGGCTTTTGGTCTTTGGCGAATTTGCCCGACACGAGTTATACGTTGCGATTAACCGCCGAACAGCAAAATGGCCGCAACAGTGAAGATAAAATTCGCCTCTTTCTTGATCGCACGCCGCCGCGATTCGGCAAAATTAAAATGACGCCGATGCTCGACGGCAATCGGCACAGCGTTTTGATTGAATTCGCCACCGACGATCTCTGTCAGGCGCTGCTGCGTTGGCGGCAAAAAGGCGGCGCGGCAAATTTTTCAACCGTGCCGCTCAACTATTTGACCAAAACGCATCGCCTGAATTTTTCACAGCAACTCGGCCGCGGCGAGATTGAATTTTTTGTGGAAGCGACTAATTACGCCGGTTTGAAAAACAGCGAAAATAACAATGGACAAAATTATTTGCTCAGTCTCAATGAGCCGCCGGTTAACACTGCGCCGTTTGTGGAAATCACTTTCAAAGATGCGGGCAATACGCCGGATTCATTGTTGACACTGCCGGCCGGCTCACTGCTCTTTCGCGCCGGCGATTTTAATAAAAACGGCCGTGGGGAAATCATCATGTCGGTTTATAATCGCGCCGGCGGCGTCGGACCATTGACGGTGTTTGAGCGCGAAGCGTTTGGTTTTGCCAAGCGTTTTGCCACCGATCATTTCGGCATTCCCCGCGATATCGGCGATGGCGACGGCGATGGGCGACCGGAAATTCTCGGCGGCGTTGGCCCCAACAGTTTTATTTATGAAGCGCCGGCGGCGGGTGCTTTTCCAAACATTTTGGTCTGGGCTGATACCAATGATTTCTGGGCCAGCCGCTACGCCGATCTCGACGGCGACGGGAGACAGGAGATTGTCGGGCGTCGCGGTGATCGTTTTGAAGTGTTGGAAAATATTCGCGACAATCAATATCAGTTCGTTGATTCATTGCGAAATTTCACCCGCGGCTCCAATATCACCGGCGTGCCGCATAGCGAGATCGGCGATTTCGACGGCGACGGCCGCAAAGAAATTTTGCTTGGCGACTATGACGGCGATTTGTATATTTATGAAGCGGTGAGCGACAACCGTTTCGCGGCGACATGGAGCGACAGCCTGCCGTTGATCGACAGCATTGATTTCATTCGCGCCGCAGATTTTGACGGCGACGGGCGCATGGATTTCGTCGCCGGTTGCCATTCCGATCCGGCGTTGGATGCCGAGCATGAATTTGACGGCCGGCACTGGTTGTTTCGCATTTATCGCAGCGTCGGCGATAATCGTTTTCAGCCGATCTGGGAACAGGCGTTTTTCGGTTTTCAATCGCCGAAAGATTTTGACGCCGGCGTTGGCGCGGGCGATATCGACGGCGACGGCCGCGACGAGCTTTTTCTCAATCTCTTTCCCGATGCGTACGTGGTGAAAATTGAAAACGGGCAGGGCAAGGCGATCTGGCATTATCAGCCGTCGCGCAGCAATACGACGGTCGTGGTAAATTTAGACGGCGTCGTACCGCCGGAATTTTATTTTTCCGACGGCCGGATTTTGCGCGCGTTTCAATTGCCCGGCGCGCAGACAGGAGCGCCAGCGCCGAGCGAAGTCGAGGCGCGGCCGTTTGATGCGACCCGCGTATTGTTGAGCTGGCGACCGGTGACGGGAGCGGAAGGGTATGCGATTTATCGCGGTTCCGGCAATGCCCCGCTGCAATTGTTGGCGACGATAACGGAAAATGTTTTTCGCGATTCGTTGTTGACCACCGAGCAGCTTTATCGCTATGCCGTGGCCACTTTCGATGCGCAGCAGCAACCGCAAATCGGCCCGCGTTCCAACGAAGTCAGCGTGCGTCCATCCCAACCGCCGTTCGTTGTCGGCGCGTATTTTTTTTCGCCGCATCATGTGGCGGTGCAGTTCAATGAGCCGATGCACGAATCCGCGCGGCAAACAACGTTGTTTAATTTGAACCGCACCGAGTCGAGTTCGATCAAGTTGCAACCCGAAAGTGTGGCACTCAGTCGCTCCGGCAGCGAAGTGATTCTGGCTTTTCCGCAAATTAATTTTATGCCCGGTTCATATCAGGTGCGCGTCGCCGGCGCGCTGGACGCCGATCACGCGCCGATTGATACGACGAAGAATCGCGCCACCTTCACAGTGGCCAAAGAGCCGCCGCGTTTTTATGTTGTTTCGGCAAAATTGGAATCGCCGCAGCAAATTCTCGTTTATTTCAATTTGCCGGTCGAGGCCGCGAGCGCCGCGCTGGTCGCGAATTATAAAATCAAAAACGCCGGCAATGCAACGCGAAATGGCATCACGCTGGCGAGCGCGGCCGTCGTCGCGAATGAGGCGACGGCGGTACGGTTGACGCTGGCGCAGGGCGCGCTCGGCCCGCTGGGAAGAAATCACGTCATCAAAATTTCCGGCGTGCGCAGCGCCGGCGGTATCGCGCTCAAACCCGGCGAAGGCGACGCGATTGGTTTTGCGATGGCGAGTTCGAATTTAAATCGCGTGCTGATCTATCCGAATCCGTTTGTCTCGTCGCTGCACCAAACGATGACGATTGCCGGCCTGACACCACGGGCGGTTATCAAAATTTTGGATCTGGAAGGCCGCGTGCTCGCGACGCTCGAAGAAAACGACGGCAATGGCGGTGTTGATTGGGACACCCGTGATACACACGGTCGATTGCTGTCTTCCGGCGTGTATCTGTGTTATGTAACTTCGGGAACGCAAACAACAGTGGCGAAGTTCGTGCTGGTGAGATGAGAATTTAATTTATTAAAAAGAGAAGGAGCAAAAATGATCGCAGTGAAAGGTTTGTATGACGGTGAGCGCATTGCGCTTCTGGAACCGTTACCCAAAAGACGGGCTCGTAAAAAATCCTTGGTCGTTATTACTTTTTTAGAAGAAGAAAAAGTTCCTCGTTCAACGAAACGCGCCGTTCAAGAACTCGCTGCTAACAAATTATTGGATCTTGACGAGGTTCTGCGTGCAGTTTAAAGTCACGCAATAAAAATGTGAAGGAGGTGTGGTATGCTCGTGGTCGGATTAACCGGCGGCATTGGCTGCGGCAAATCGGAAGTGCGCCGTCGCTTGTTGAATGCTGGTTTCACGGTGTTGGATGCGGACACGTTGGCGAAGCAACTCGCAGAAACCGATCCGGTGATCATCAGCAAAATCAAGCGCGAGTTTGGCGAGACGATGTATGACGCCGCCGGGCATTTGCAACGCAAAGCGCTTGCGGCGATTGTGTTCAATGATCGCCAACAACTCGAAAAATTGAACGGCATCATTCATCCTCGTGTCATCAGCACGGTCGAGCGCCAAATCGATGAATTGCAGGAACAAGGCGAGAAAATCGTTATCGTCGAGGCGGCGTTGCATTATGAAGTTCACTGGAATGAAGCGATGGACGTGATGGTCGTCGTCAGCGCGCTGATGAAGAACCGTCTCGCACGAGTCATGCAGCGCGACGGTGTGGATGAAGCCGCGGTGCATCGCCGCATGGCGAATCAGATTCCGCTCGAAGAAAAAGTCAAACGCGCGGATTATGTGATCGAGAATAACGGCGACTTGGCCGCGCTCGACGAAGCAGTGGCAGGACTGGTCGATTGGTTAAAAGAGCAATCTTTAAAACGTGATGCGTAAAGCGTAATTTCGTAAATTGTGAAAAAGAATTACGAGTTACGAATTACGTTTTATTCCAAACATGCAAAAACCGAATAAAAGTTCTCCCCGCATCATCTCCGTCTCCCGGCGCACCGATATTCCGGCGTATTATGCTGGCTGGTTTATGCGGCAGGTCGAGCGTGGTTATGTGACTTATCCGAATCCGATGAGCTTCAAGCCGGTGCGACTCTCGTTGCGCCCCGAAGATGTGCTCTTTATCGTTTTCTGGACGCGCAACCCGCATCCGCTCGAAAAGCATTTGGAACGGCTCGACGAACTTTACCATCGCGCGTATTATTTTCATTTTACGATCAATGGCCTGCCGAAAACGCTGGAGACGAACAACCCACCGTTAGAATTTGCGCTGGATACTTTTGGGCGTTTATCCGCGCGCTATCCCAAGCAAGTTTTTTGGCGCTATGATCCGATCGTGCTATCCGACTCAACGCCGCCGGATTATCACCTCGAAAAATTTAGCGAGTTGGCGGAACGGCTGCGCGGAGCGACAGCGCGGTGTTATTTCTCTTTTGTGAGCTGGTATTTGAAAGTGCAGCGCAATTTTGCGAAAGCGACGCAGACGCACGGCGTTAATTTTCGCGATGCCGAGCTGGTTGAGCGGCTCGATCTCGTGAGCCAGTTTGCGCAGATTGCTGCAAAAAACGGGATGACGCTTTATTCCTGCTGTCAGGATGCGTTGTGTGAAGTCGAGGGGGTGGCAAAATCACGCTGCGTTGATATTGAAACGATTCGGGAAATCGCTCCCGAACGCTATCGCAAACTCCGCGCCGCGCCGACCCGGGAAGATTGCGGCTGCTATGAAAGCCGCGATATCGGCTACTATGACAGTTGCCCGCACGGCTGCATTTATTGTTATGCCAATTTGAATCGCGATAAGGCCAAAGCTTTCCATGACGATTATTTGCTGAAACGGAAATTGCCGATGGATGAGCGCGTTGCCTTTGCCGCCGCTCTTTGAAACTCCAGATTAGAAGAATTCGTTCTACTTATTTAATGAAGTTGTTGTAATAAACTCATTAAACAGTGGAGAGCTTGCTATGCTGGGCATGAGTATTGATTCAACCATCACCCTCTGCGTCGCCTTTGCTTTGGTGGTGTCGTTGTTGATTTCGGCGATTATGATTCCCCGAATGACGCAAAAGCGCAGAGAGTTTCGTCGTCGTGGGCTTTCGTAAGAATAGCCCACGCGCCGCCCGGTTTTATTTGTATGCCGTGATCACCCACCGAATCTGCACGGGCTTGCTGATTTTGATTTCGGCGATCCCGACTTCCGCAGCTTTCCCATCGACTTCCAGCCGCCAGAATTTCTTTTCTCCCCGCGCAATCATAAAACCGGCGATGCCGTTGACAAAACGCTGCGAGAAATCCGCGTAGCCCATTTTAAACAGCCGCTCCATGATTTCACGCGCGGAAGTCCCGACTGGTACTTCGATATTGGCCAGCAGCGAATTGCTGGAATCCGCGACGACCTGAATTTGCACGCGAACTTTTTGATGGGCAGGATTATCTTTTTGGCCAGCCAGTAGAGCAATCGGTATAATGAGAAGTATGGCCGGGATAGTGAAAGGTTTTTTGAATTGCATGGCGGTTCCTCTAATTTAAAATCTGGGTTGCGAAGTTTTCTGCTTTACGTTTGAGCTTGAATTTTTCTTTTGCCGGCCACTCCGGAATAATCAGCCCGCCGAGAACCAACCGGAAATAATCTGACTGTATAATTCATCCGCAATGTTGCCCCCGGTGATGATGAGAACGATCGGCCTGCCGTCGGATTGAATTTTATTTTCGAGAATTGCCGCCGCGCCGACGGCGGCGGCGCCTTCCACGCGCCAGCCCTGCTGAAAATGAAATTCTTTCATGGCGAAACGAATGCTGCTTTCCTGGACGAGAATGACGCCATCGCAATATTGTTGAATGATAGGCAAGAGTTTTTCGCTCGCAAATCTTCCGGTCAGGCCGTCGGCAACGGAATCGGCAATTGGCGTGTCGATAACTTTGCCGAGTTCGAGCGCGCGCACGGTGGCTGGCGAGGCTTCGCTTTGCACGCCGATGATTTTGCTCTGCGGCGAGCGGGCTTTGATCGCTATCGCCATTCCCGCAATGAGGCCGCCGCCGCCGACCGGAATGACGACGCACATCGGCGGCGGAATTTCCTCCAACAACTCCAGGCCAATCGTGCCCTGCCCGGCGATGACTTCATCTTGCTCATACGCGTGAACGAAGGGAAGATTTTTTTCTTGCGCGTATGCTTTGCCAATTGCCTCGGCCTCGTCGTAATCGTTGCCCTGTTGAATCAAGCTCGCGCCGTGTTGGCGAAGCTTGTTCATTTTTAATGGCGACGCCGCGGGTGAGATGAAAACCGTTACTTTGCCGCCGAGCAATTGCGCGGCCTGCGCGACTCCCAGCCCGTGATTGCCCGCCGACGCCGTGAGGATACCTTGCGTTCTCGTGACGGGATCGAGATGCAACAACGCATTGGTCGCGCCGCGCATTTTGAATGAGCCGGTGCGCTGGAGATTTTCCAATTTGGCGTGAACCGGAACGCCGATTTCTTTTTCCAGCCATTGGCAGCGCACCAACGGCGTTGGATAGAGGTAAGGTTTAATTTCGATTTGCGCGCGTTCGATGTCGGAAAGGGAAATCATTTTCTCATTTGTAAAATTAGATCGTATAGATTTGCAAACCGGCCAACCTGCAAACGGTCTCAGAGAGCATTTGAAAAGTAGACTGACCGGTCACTTAAAGTGGTTGCAATGTAGAACATTTTGTGCATAAAAGTGACCGGTCAGTGACTTTCCAAACACTCTCTCATCGTCCCGGATTGAGCCAGCGCTGCCAGGTTTGATCCTGCAATTCATTGCGCGCCGAGGAATGCACGAGCTCCATTTCGCCGCCGCTGCGCAGCTCCACAAAAATAAATTCCACGCCGCCTTCGATTTCAAAAAAGCGCCAGACCTGATAGGACCGCGCGTCGTTGCTGCTGGGGAAGCGCTCGATCTCATCGGGCTGGCCGTAGATAAGCAGGACGCGTCCCATGTCGGTTTTCCAGCCTTCGCGAAAGCCGGAAAAATTGGTGTCGGCATATTTGACCAGACTCAGATACCGGTCGCGATATTCGTTTTGGGGCGTGTCCGGCGCGTCATCGCGTTTTTGCCAGAACTTCACGATGAAGTCGCGTTTGCCTTCGGGTTTCAACGAGCTGTAAATTTTTTTTTCCTCATTGGAAGAAATATAGCGCGTTGTTTCAAATTCTTTGTCGAGCTCTTTTTCCGTTTGCCGGCGATAGCTTTGCATGAGAAAATCGAGCCCCGCTACGCTCGCCTCCGCGGCGTCATCGGCCCGATCTTTTTCGCGATACACAAAAAATTTATGCCGGCGCGAGGCTTCGGCGCCGTTGGTATGATCGACGACGCGCACATCGAGGGCGTAGCTGCCGCTTTTCATGGTGACGATATTGAACCCGCCGGCTTCGACTAATTTTGCGCCCGCAATCTGCCGCCGTTTTGACGGCAAGATTTTTATTTCATGGCCCTCGCCGTCCAAAATGCGGTAGTGCGTCGAATAGCTGCTGTCGCTCGGAAAACGCAGGTTATAAATTTCGGCATAAAAATACAGCATCGGCAGCTCGAGGCCGTAAAGCGCGCTCGGATTTGGCAACACGAGATAGCGATTCTTGTGAAAAATCGATTGCGTCGTGTCGCGATCGAGACGGGCCGCAAGCTGCAGGTCGCTCATCGTGAGTTGCTGGCGTGGATAAGGCTCAACGATAATTTGAAACGCCCGCACACCCCGCTTTGCGGGGCTGTGCAGATCGTGAACGCGGACATAGAAACGATACGTTCCCGCGGTCAATTGAAAACGCGCCTGCGTGAACAGCAGTTGTCCGGGTTTGATCTCAGCGGAATCGCGCGCGAGCGAATGAACCTGCCATTGATGATTCACCGCCTCGACGCCGTTTTTATTGATGACCACCTGACACGCAAAATCTGTCCGCAACTGATTCTCAAAATGCGCAAAGCGCAGCGCCGATCGCGGCACAGCGATATAAACTTCCACCAGCGCCGTGGTGTCATTGACGCTGAAGCGCGCGAAATCCAAATCGAAGCGCAGCGTGGAGTCGGCGCGGCTTGAGGGATTAGCCAGAGCCGAGGCGGCGAGGCCGAGACTCATCGCCAAAATCGCCAGCCGGTTCATGATGATTGAGGGTGAGGCCATGTTATTTGGGAGGTGGATCGTGAAGTTTTCTCAAGCAGCAGCCTTCATCGAAATCTCTTGTTGCAGATGGGCGTAATATTTTTCCCACACCCATTGCACGATTTCCGCCAGCGTGGCGTTTTTCACGCGGGGGTCGCAAATGGGCGTGACTTTGTCAACTTCGTCCACAGATTCCACGGAAAATCGGCCAGGGATTGGTTTTTCTTGAAGGCCTTTTAAAATTCGTTTGTAAATAAAAGGAAATTCCAGGCTCATAAACGCAACGACTTTTTTGCTTCTTTTGTCACGGCCGATTTCAAGGCCGGGTTGGCCCTCATCACCAAACACAATGCGTTTGGATGAGCCAAAAATAAACTCGACGACGCTGCTTATCATTCTTATTTCCATCTTTTCCATTTAAAGCCACCTCGCATGTAAAGAAAATCGTTTCTTGAAAGCTGTTTCTGTTTTAACCCCTTGATACAAGGCGCCTCGTACATCGTGGCAACAAACCGTAAATCATTCTTCACTTGGACGGCTATTGCAAGGAGCACACGACCGAAAGATTTATAGAAAATATGCGTCCTCGGATTGTCTGGATTTGGCGTTACCAAATCCGGATTACTCAAAATGTAAGGAACGTCGTTCTGATGTCGTGAAGCAATTTCATGCTCATCACTATGTTTAAGCGCTTGTGGTGAAACATGCGCCTGATAATCCAGAGGCGTTAAAGTCGCGTACGAGATTTCGTGCAACAGGCCTTTGTGATCAATAAACGTCTCGCCGGCCCTCGAGAAATCCCGCGCCGCCAAAGCCTGCTCGTGGTTGAGCGGCTTTCAATTTTCCATCCCAGATTGTTCGATGATTCCTTCCTCCTTCGATTGCTCACGCTGATTCTCATCACTTCGCGAGCATTGCGCTCACTGGCGCTATTCTCAAGCTGCAACTTCCATCGCAGTTTCCTGTGCGAGATGGGCGTAATACTTTTCCCACACCCATTGCACGATTTCCGCCAGCGTCGCGTTTTTCACGCGGGGGTCGCAAATCGGCGTGACTTTGTCGCCTTCGTCGACGGATTGAACGGAAAAGCGGCGAGCAATCGGTTTTTCCTGCAGGCCTTTGAGAATACGATGATAGAGATGAGGCAAGCTGTAACTCATATAAGCCACTACCTTGCCGCTTCGGTCGTCGCGGCCAATTTCAAGGCCGGGCTGACCTTCATCGCCAAAGACGATATCCGTCGATGGGCCGAAGATAAATTCCACGACCGTATCGATCATTCTTATTTCCATTTTTTCCATTTGAATCCACCTCGTATGTAGAGAAAATCGGTTTGCGAAATCTTCTTCTCTCTTATGCCTTTAATGGCAGGAGCTTTGTGCATTGTCGTGACAAACCGCAAATCATCTTTCTGATGAACGGCAATAGCCCAAAGGCGTCAAGATCGAGTACGAGATTTCATGCAACAGGCCTTTGTGGTCAATAAATGTCTCTCCGGCCCGTGAGAAATTCCGCGCTGCCAAAGCCTGCTCGCGATTGAGCGGCTGCCAGTTTTTCATCCCAGATAGTTCGATAGCTCCCTCCTTCACTATTCAATAGTTGTTTTTGTTCTTTATATAAATTATCAATTTTGTGAATCAGCGATTTTGTATTTTTTGAGGAAATCTAAATACTCTTGCTTTAACTCCGAGCAGAAAAATTCCAGCGCACTTCTATCGGGGCACATGATAAGCGCCGGCCCCTCGCCGGAATAGGCATCACTATTCTCGAAATTATACGCATCTATAAATACGATGAGGTTTATCGGATCATCCGGCAGCTTACCGGTTTCCTGTTTTCTTTTTTCTCTTTGCTCTCTGCTTTGCTTGAAATCTTCACTCTCGTAAAGAATTTCAAATTTCGATCTTAGAAATGGGAAGAACATTTCCGGATAAATAGCGATCGTTACATCAGGATCAAGCGGCTCCCAATAACCAGGCTCATTTGTTTCCAATGCTTTTTCTATTTTCGCAATCAAATCATCCCGTTCATATTAGACTTTATCCGAAATAACTTTTTACTCTCATAATTTTAATCGTCGCTTACGATATTGTACTCGAAAATTGTGTAAGGCACATGCAACAACCA
>Ga0247727_10020093_pt1 | contig 10256 bp, 9 predicted proteins | sample WisWelCaveWW1625_FD_202498 | JGI IMG/M metagenome (GOLD analysis project Ga0247727, IMG submission 202498) | Biofilm microbial communities from Wishing Well Cave, Virginia, United States - WW16-25 | ecosystem: Environmental > Aquatic > Deep subsurface > Groundwater > Cave microbial mat | place... | reverse complement strand
GCCTTGAAATAGAGCCCTTCGTTAAGCGCTTTAGAGCGGTCGCGCACCGAATCAAAGTAGGCCACTATGCGCTGCTTGGTTTCCGTGTCGGCCGAACTGGGGTACATGCATCCGGCTATATTTCGGGCCAGACGAACGCGGGTAGATAACACGACCAGCGAATCGTTCCCCTTGCCCGACAGCCAGGCGGCCGGATTTTTGGCCATTTGTTCGAACATCGTTTTCAAACCTTACTGTTTTCGGCTTTCTCTTCGCGCGCTATTTCTTCTTTCATCAAGCGCAGCTTGTCCCGAATTTCAGCCGCGCGTTCAAAATCTTCGGATTCAATAGCTTTTTTAAGTTCCGCCTCCAAACGCTCTTCTTCCTTGATGGGTATGGGAAGATTTTCGGCTTTCTCTCCTTCATATTTGGGGATGCTGCCGCGGTGGAGCGAGGCCCCGTGAATCTTGCGCATAATCCCTTCCAGACGCGGACGGAAGGTGCGATAACACTGGCCACAGCCAAAGCGGCCTTTACTCGTAAAATCACTGAAGGTCAGCCCGCAGCCCTGGCATTTGAGTTTTTCCAGATCTTTGCCGATAGCTTTTTCCTGAAGTCCGGTGGTCAGGTTGGACAATATTTCAGCCAGCGGGAAAGGCACGTTGTCCAGAGGCGAATGAAACCCCCGAGCGGCGGCGCATTCTTTGCAGAGAGACAAAGACATCTTGTCATTGTTCACTATTTGCGTAAAATGAACCTGGGCCGGGCTTTTTTTACAATCCTGACAGAGCATACTATTGTTTATCCATGTCTTTTTTTCCGTTCGACCGTTTTGCCGTCGACAATTTCAAGTTCACGATGACAGCGTTCGGCCAGCTCCCGGTTGTGCGTGGCAATTAAAAACGTGGTGCGGTTTTCACGGTTTAACTCAAACAAAAGCTCGTGCAAATTCCGGCCGGTTTCAATATCCAGGTTGCCGGACGGCTCATCGGCCATGACTATCTCGGAGTCATTAGCCAGAGCCCGTGCCACAGCCACGCGCTGCTGTTCACCGCCAGATAATTGCCTGGGGCGGTGGCTTCTTCTATCTTTTAAACCCACTTGTTCCAAGAGCTGTTCCGCATGCTTTTTGGCGGCAGTCCAGGGACTGTCAGACACCAGCATCGGCATCATCACATTCTCAAGCGCCGTAAAGTCATCCAGCAAATAGTGGAACTGAAAAACAAACCCGATTTTCTTATTGCGCAGATGAGCTAAATCTGATTCGTTTTTCAAAGACAATTCAGTGTCACCTATTTTAGCCGAACCACTGGTGGGTCGGTCAAGTCCGCCGAGTATATGAAGCAGAGTCGATTTCCCGACCCCGGAAACGCCGGTAACAGCCACCATTTCAGCCGGTTTGATTTCCAAATAAACCCCTTTTAGCACGTGCAACTCGGTTTCGGCCGTTGCAAACGTCCGATGAATATCAACGGCCGTCAGAACAGGTTGTAAATTATCCATCTTTAATTTTTATGTTTCAACGGCTTAGACCCATTACAGGCTCTCATATATTTTCGCCAAAAACCACCTATTATTTATATCGGCACAATTAATTTGCCCAAAAACGGCCTTTTTTAGCATTTGAGTCAACTATTTTCTTAAAATGTCAATCACTGGCAGCCGGGCTGCTTGTTGAGCCGGGTAGAGGGCTGCCAAAAAGCAAACTACCACTGTTACCGCCCCCACCGCCAAAAAGTCCCAAATATCGGTCTGAATTGGCAAATAACTAACAAAGTATATGTCCGGGGGGAGTTTTATAATCTCGAACTTATTCTGGATCAGGGCTAGCCCATAAGCTAAAAACCAGCCGGACAAAAGGCCAATCGCGGCAATGGCCAATCCTTGATAAACGAAAATTCTTCGAATCGATCTGGGCGTCGAGCCGATGGCTTTGAGAATGGCAATCTCGGGGCGTTTTTCCATCGTCAGCATCACCAGAGTCGAAATGATCGAAAAGCCCGCCACGATAACAATCAAACTGAATCCGATAAACAGAACTTTTTTTTCGATGGCAATCCAGGCAAACAGATTTTTGTGCAAGACATTCCAGGGAATAACGTCATACTTATACCCCAACATGGAGTCTATCTCCGGCGCTAATTTGTCTGCCAGATAAATATCCGACAGCTTCAGATGAACTGCCGTAACGGCGTCACCGGTTTTGAACAGCTTTTGAGCTTCGCTTAAAGCAATGTAGGCCATCTCGGCGTCAAATTCGTACATGCCGGTTTCAAAAATGCCGGAGACATAAAACTTGGCGACCCGCGGCCGGGTTCGTTTGGTTAAGTCCTCGCCGCGGATGGAATACATCAAGAGTGGTTCGCCCAGATAGACGCCCAGTCGTTCGGCCAGATTACTGCCGAGAATTATCGCGGGTAAAGTGTCTTCACCCTGTATGATGGCATCAAACTCGTAAGCGCCGTGCTTGATGTCTTTGGAAACATTTGAGGTCTTTTCTTCAAGTTCGGGATCGATGCCGCGGACGATAATGCCGTCTCCTTCGGAGGCGCTGGATACCGCCGCTTTGTAATAGACAAAAGGCGAGGCGGCGACCACATTTTCAATGGATTCGAGAGTACTGATGAGCGCCCGATAGTTCGTTATCAGTGGTTCCGAAAGGGGAAAGATAGAAATATGCGAGGTGGTTCCTAATAGCCGGGTGCGTATTTCACTTTCAAAGCCGTTGTGCATCGACATTACAAAACAAACCGTGCCGACGCCGAGCGTTACGCCCAGCATGGTAATCCAGGTGGAAACGGATACAAAGAATCGTCCGGATTTGAGATAGCGGCGGGCAATAAATGATTCGTATTTCATTCGGGCTTGAAATAATCCACTACTACCGCCCAAAAGCAACAAATTATATGCGGAAGTTGGCTGTTGGCCCATTGAGGATTGTTCATTTGTGCGCGGCAGATGTCCTCATCTGCCGTCTGACTGTGCCGACTCTTTGGTGAATACAGAGGAGTAATGTGACTATAGTTGAAAGATTTGACTCTTCGAGTCAAGCGGCAGATGAGGACATCTGCCGCGCACAAGTCTGGACCGCCAGGGTTCTGATAAATGCCGTCCGTCCTTCCAGCACCAAAGTCATCTTGAGCTTGCTGGTCTTGAGCTTTGTCGAAGGGTAACTTTGGTCGAATGAGCATTAGACGATTCGGGAGCAAATTGACATTGCCGTTGTTTATGACGATTGTATAAGTTAATTTGAAATTGACAAGACCGGCGAAAGTGGCGGAATTGGCATACGCGCTGGACTTAGGATCCAGTTCCGAAAGGATTGGGGGTTCGACTCCCCCCTTTCGCACAGGCGCAGGCAAAGCCTGTTTGTTATAAAGTGAGAGCAAGATGCAGAATTTGGCGGTAAAGCTATGGACACTACTTTTGAGGAAAATGTGAAGGTAAATGTAAAAGAATTGGCTGGCCTTTATCGTGAACTGGAAGTGCAAGTTCCCGCTGACAGATTCAAAGAGGAACTGGAAAAAGAGTTTGAAGACGTCCGCCGCAAAGTAACACTAAAAGGCTTTCGGCGCGGCAAAGCTCCGCTGAACGTCATTAAATCAAGTTACGCCGAAAGCGTCCGGGCCGATGTGGTGGAAAAACTGATTAAGTCAACCTACCCGGATGCCGTGACCAGCCAGACGCTGAAAGTGGCTTCGCCTCCGGAAGTTTCCGATTTAAAATTTCAGGATGATGGCAGCTTTACTTACAAAGCCAAAGTCGAAGTTTTTCCCGAAATCAGCAAAGTCAAATTCGACGGACTGGAACTCACTACCGGCAATGTTGAAACCACTGATAAGGAAGTTGACAATTTCATTGAAATACTGCGCGAGCGCCGCGCTGAATTTAGAGAATTGACGCGGCCGGTCAAAGATACGGACGCCGTCACTGTGGAATTGACCAAAGTGAAAGATTCCAAGCTGGCGCTTAAGCAAAAAGATTTCCCGGGCACTACTATTGATTTGGGGAGTGCACTGACGGTCAAAGAATTCAAGGAAGGATTGCTCGGATTAAATGTCGGCGATGAAAAAGAAATTACCGTAAAGTATAATGAGGATTACTCCGACCAAGGCCTGGCCGGCGCCGAAATTACCTACCAAGCTAAAGTAAAAGCAGTCAAAGAAAAGCTTTTGCCGGAGGTAGACGAAACCTTTGCCAAAGCCGCGGCCGATGTGCCGACAGTTCTGGAGCTTCGCGTGAAAGCTCGCGAAGAACTCCAGCGCCAGAAAGATGATGCCCAGAACAAACGGTTCAAATCGGAAATCATTAAGCAAATGGTCGAGAAAAATCAGCTGCCGGTACCGGAATCAATGGTCGAGCACTATCTGGATAATGTTATCGAAGACCTGAAAAACCAGAAAACCAAGTTTAATGAAGCGGAAGTGCGGCAGAACTACCGCCCGGTCGCCGAGGAAACCATTCGCTGGCAGATATTGTTTCATAAGCTGTCCGAACAGGAAAAGATTGAAGTTTTGCCGGCCGATGTCGAAAATGTGATTAACAGGATGGCCGCCGCCTATAAGATTACGCCGGAGCAGGCCAAACAAGTCTTGGCTCGCTCGGGCCGGGTCGAAGATATCCGGGACTCGCTTTTGGAAGAAAAAGTACTCGACTTGCTGGTCGGACGAGCCAAAAAGAAAACGGAGAAAAAATAAAAAATGGATTTTTTACAATATATCGAGAGGACCATGAGAAGAAAAGACAACTACGATGACAATATGAGAAGCCAGATGCTGGTGCCGATGGTAGTGGAGCAGACCGGCCGCGGCGAACGCGCTTACGATATTTATTCAAGATTGCTAAAAGACCGCATCGTCTTTATCGGCACCCCCATCGATGACCACGTGGCCAGTCTGGTAATTGCCCAGATGCTGTTTTTGGAAGCGGAAGACCCCGAAAAAGACATTTTCGTTTATATCAATTCGCCGGGCGGCTCGGTAACTGCCGGATTGGCTATTTATGATACCATGCAGTTCGTTAAGCCGGAAATTGCCACCACTTGTATGGGCATTGCCGCATCGATGGGCTCTTTCCTCCTGGCCGCCGGCGCCAAAGGAAAAAGAGCCGCACTTCAGAATTCACGGATTATGATCCACCAGCCCATGGCCGGCACACAGGGCCAGGTTTCCGATATTATTATCATGACCGAAGAATTTGCCAAAACCAAAAAGAAACTGAACGAACTTCTGGTCAAACACACCGGCCAGCCGATGGATAAAATCGATAAAGATTCGGACCGTAACTTTTTTATGTCGCCCGAAGAAGCCCAGAGCTACGGCATTATCGACAAAATTTACGGACCCAAAGGAAAAGAAAAAAAGGCGACATAGTCGCTTTGGTGCTTCGCAAGTATTATGGGTACAGATAAAGTTAACAATAAATATTCGCATCGCTGTTCTTTCTGCGGAAAACCATCGGCACAGGTGAGACGCCTGTTTTCCGGACACGAATCATCGATTTGCAACGAATGTGTGGAGCTCTGCAGCGACCTCCTGCACAGCTCGCCAGATATCGACCGTCTTGAAGAAATCCCCGATCTGCCGTCTCCGTCGGAGATAAAGGAGTTTCTGGACCAGTATGTGATTGGGCAGGAAATTGCCAAAAAAACAGTCTCGGTCGCAGTTTATAATCATTACAAGCGTGTCAATCACCTGCTGCGCCATCAACTGCGCGGCAATGTGACCGAAAAACCGGATGAAGTCGAACTGGAAAAATCCAACATACTGATGATTGGCCAGACCGGCACCGGAAAAACTCTTATTGCACGGTCACTCGCCAAGTTTTTGAAAGTGCCTTTCACCATTGCCGATGCTACGGTGCTCACTGAAGCCGGCTACGTCGGCGAAGATGTCGAAAATATTCTGGTGCGTTTGTATCAGGCGGCCGATTACAACCAGCAGTTGACCGAGCGCGGTATCGTTTATATCGATGAAATTGATAAAATCGCCCGCAAAGACGGCAATCCGTCAATAACGCGTGATGTTTCCGGCGAGGGCGTCCAGCAGGGGTTACTGAAAATTCTCGAAGGGACTGTCGCCAATATTCCTCCCAAAGGCGGACGCAAACATCCCGAGCAGGCATTTGTGCCGATTGACACCAATAACATACTGTTTATCTGCGGCGGAGCTTTTGACGGTCTGGAAAAAATCGTGGCGCGGCGGGTTGGCAAAAAAACGGTCGGTTTTGAATCCGAAAAAATTCCGATTGATGCCAGAACGTCGGATATCTTTGACCACGTTACACCATCGGATTTGATTGAATACGGCCTGATTCCTGAAATGGTCGGGCGTCTGCCGGTAACCGCTGCACTGCACGCACTCGACGAAGAAGCGCTGTTGAGCATTCTGACACATCCCAAAAATGCACTTACCAAACAGTATGCCCGTCTATTGGAATTGGATGGCGTTAATATTCGCTTCGAAGCCGATGCTCTCAAAGCCGCCGCCAAACTGGCCATGGCCCGCAAAACCGGCGCCCGGGCGCTTCGCTCGATATTCGAAAAAGCCATGCTCGAAACAATGTATCAGCTGCCTTCATCATCAGATGTCACCGAAGTTGTGGTTACGGCCAAAGTTTTCACCGAGGGCGCCAAGCCGAAAATTATTACCCGTCCTGAAAAGAAAAAAGCCGGGTAATTGATTTAGGAGCCGCACCTCGACAAACTTCACATGACGCTTTTTCGATTAGTCTGGTACTTCGCGTTCCAAACCAACTCTTTCCATAAATTCCAGACCAAAGTCACCTTGAGCCAGTCGAAGGGCGACTTTGGTCAAAAAATTCCGCAGCTCTATCCCAGTATCACATTCTCTCCGAATTCTATTCTCGCAACTTGACAGCGAAATCTCCGTTACAGATAATTGTAAATAGTTGTTTCAACAAAACATAAAGGAGTCATTATGAACCCCCGTATCGCCCCGTTCGCCGACATGTACAAGTTTGACGCCGGTTTTTTAAAAAAACAGCTGGAAGGCGTCAGTGACGCCGATTTGCACAAACGAATTAATAACTCCGGAACTTCCATGCACTGGATAACCGGACATATTGTTGCATCACGAGTGCATGTAGCTAAGATAGTAGGAGCTGACGCCAAATTTGAGCACGGCGAGCTGTTTGCCGGCGATGGCAAGGATCTCCAAGACCCTTCCGTCTATCCGCCTATTGCAGAAATATTGAAATCGTTTGATACCGTGTCGCGCAAGCTGACCAAACGACTGGGCGAGCTAAAGGAAAAGGACATTAATAAAAATGGGAAAGATAAATGGCCTCAAGGCGACAAATCAGTTTTAGGCGCTGTTTCGTTTATGTGCTGGCACGAGGGCTGGCATCTGGGTCAGATTGCTTACCTGAAAAAACGGCTGGGGTATAAATCGCTGGCGGGGTAAAAGGACCAAGTATAATTCAATAGTCAATTCGCAAAATTGTAAGTGTAATTACGCTCCTCGTAAGAACTTGTCATCATCTGTTGCTGACCCGGTGAAGTCACAAATAGTTTCAAAGTTCTGTTCGAGATTTCTTCATATATGAGCATGGTATTAGGGTCGATTAGCCTGTATCCTGACCCAAATAACTCCGAAACAGATGATTTGATATCGTGCACTGTGTCACCGACTGACTTCGTGGTTTCGCTCATAACCTCATCAATTACTCCTGCCAAGGCGCTCGGGTCAGAGCTGTAGGAAAAGGATACTTTGAGACACTTCTTTCCACTAACTTCAACCCATTCATCAAAGGAGGTAACGGTATAGTAATTAATTGCTTCTCCTGACGGAAGTTGGTAAAGCGTTGTGTCTTTCCAAGTATCTCCCAGTTTGACAGTAGCGCCGGCAAAGCCGCCAATTCGACCATTCCATTCTTCTGTCTCTTTGGCAACGATGACGTCTTTGTTAACAACAGATTTCAAAACTTCCAGAACTTGTGAAGGCATGGTCTTCTCTATTTCGCTTAGGAATTGATCGTAACCTATGATATCTAACAGCTGACCATGATTATCAACTTGATAAGTGACTATTAAATTATTTAGAATTGAAACGATTGGGCTTTCAATTAATTGGCCATTACGGTACATTTTCATTGACGAAGGGGTGGCTGTTATGCTATAGCCACTGTCAGTTTTATTGACGCTTATCAAAACTTCTGAAATAGTGGAATCAACCTGACTTTCGCCGGTTTCAGCCGTCTTATTCTTAATTGTCTTTAAAGTTTGAGTATAGGCCAATTTGTCCGGCTGCTTGAATTTGAAGACAATGTCCTGTCCATATACTTGAAATAGAATAAACAGTGAAAAGAAAATTAGAACACTTGCCCACTGCTTTACTGGTCTTGGCATAGTTTTCCTCTCGCACCCAATTGCCTTGCTTAATTGTTTTCCTAATAATGAGAACATAGCTATATTCCCCCCGATTTTCAATGGAGAAAATAATGCCAAAAAGAGTAGAAATGTAGATGACAAAAGCTGTTACAACCGCATCTCTAATGATTTCCCTTATAACCGCAACTGTGCCCGCACAGGAGACTACCAAGCCGGTGGACACTAACGGCATCAACTATCGCTACAAGCAAAACTATGATTTTGTGACCATGCCCGACACCATCTTTACATTTGAGTCGGAATTCACTCTGCCCGAGGGCTATCGCCACGTTGATTCTTCGAAATTGACTCCCTTCCAAAATTACGTGGCTAATTTCCCCCTCTGGCACCGTTTTGTGCCGGTCGGGTCATTTAAGGGGACTCGTGTATATGAAAGAGAGCAGATTTCCAGACCGGTTCATTTGCCTTACAGCGGGCCGGCCTTTACCGGCCAGAATACACCCATAAGAATTTTGGCAGAGTATCTGCACGACCGTGGCCGGGAATTTGACCTGGCCGTAGTTCCTTCAGCGGGTGATACAATGACCTATGCGAAATGGCTTTCTCATGACCTTTTTTTCGGCCGTAACAACGCCGTGCAATTCAAACCCGGTGAGCCCAAAGACACCACCCTCAAAGAGTATTACACCTTTATGAGATTTTGCCTGGAAAACACTTCCTTTCAAAGTCTGGCCTACAATTGCGATTCGGTTAAATCAAACAAGCTGAAACCTGGTGATTTGTTCGTCGCTCACGACGTCGACGGAAAAAAAGGTGTTGTCTATATCATTATGCACATGCTCGAAAACAAAAAGGGGAAAAGGCTTTTCGCCGTGGCCACCGGCTGCCCCGAAGCCTGCGATTTTCACATGCCGCTTTTCAACAATGATAAAAACAACCCGTGGCTGACAGCGGCACAAATATACGAACTGAACGGCGACTATCCCCTGCGCTCATTTTTACGGTTCAAAATTCATTAGCTCCCGTAACCCGAAACTAACAGACTGCCGCGGCTGTTAAGCAATAAATCCCGGTTGTTGACTGATTGGACAGAGTTTAGCATTTTTAACGAGCCACCACCGGCGGAAGTTGTATTAATGAGACACTTTTTCAAATTGTCGCCCCTTTTGTTTATTACCTTTCTGGCAATAAATACCACCCGTTCATTGCCGCCGGCCGGGCAGACAGTAACCTATTCTGATTTCAGCTTTATCAGAGATATTGCCAGTTCGGTCAGCCGGGTTTATTTTGCCACCTCGAACGGAATCACTATCTACAATAAGTTCACACATACTTGGGAGGAGCCGCTGACCGGGAAATATGGCATCAATGAACAGGATATCCATCGCCTCTGGGTCGACCGTTTTGGCAGCCACCTGTATGCGCAGACTTCAACGGAACTGTATGAGTACGATCCCCTGGCCCAGCGCTGGTACACTATCAGCTCCCTGCCCCAGGTTGAAAATGAAGACAAAGAAGTTGATCCGCCCAAAGTAATGTTTGCGCCGGTTGGTTTCAATTATCTAAGCGACGGGCGGCTGGTAGATAATGCCGGCCGGTATTTCAGTTTTATGGAAACCATTGAGGACGGTTCGGGAAGTCTCTGGATCGGCACCTGGGGACACGGCGCCGCCACCGCCCCCAGCAGTTCCGGTTCAATTGAACTGTTACCCTATGGCCTGCTGCAGTCGCGCGTCAATACCATTTACTTAAATGACGGCTATGTGTGGGTCGCGGGAGCGGTTATCAATGCCAACCGCACCGGCATCAGCATCTTCGACCCGATCGAAAACAGTTTTGAATTCATTGAGTCCGGTTTGTCCCGCGAGTTCCCGGCGAGGGATATTAACTGCCTTACTGCCAATGATTCGACAATTTATGTCGGCAC
>Ga0247727_10020092_pt1 | contig 10256 bp, 12 predicted proteins | sample WisWelCaveWW1625_FD_202498 | JGI IMG/M metagenome (GOLD analysis project Ga0247727, IMG submission 202498) | Biofilm microbial communities from Wishing Well Cave, Virginia, United States - WW16-25 | ecosystem: Environmental > Aquatic > Deep subsurface > Groundwater > Cave microbial mat | place... | reverse complement strand
GTTTTAGGGTTAACATGTTTTAACTCTCCTCGGTAAATATTCGGTTCGTGTGTTGGAGAGTTAAGATAAACTAAAAATTTATTTTAGCAACAACTTTCTTAGGTTGACGCCAATGCGCCTTCGCGGGACATGGTTTATTTTCAATTGGCAGAAGGCAACGGCGATTTGCGCCAGGCCATCGAAGAGATTGCCGCCGAAGTGAAAAACCATTTTCAAGAGGCGAGCGCGCCGCTCGTGGTTTCCGACCGCGGGAGTTGGGGCGTCGAACATTTCGACCGCATGTCGCCGCATCGTTTGCTCACTTGGGAGAAGTATACTAACGAAGCAGTGATTCAAGCCTTGCCCGCGGATTTGTTCTCGGAACCCCGCCTTAGCGGGGTCAACGACCATCGCTATCGTTTTTACGAGTTTCCGGAAAAGCAAACGTACTGGAATGACGACAAGACGGTATCGACGGCCTTGCGCCGGATCGTGATTTGGAATTTGGATAGCAATCGCCGCCCCGTGTGCGTAAGCAACGACACCCTTGAAGACGCCATCTTTTTGGGCCAGGCGCTGCTCGGACGTTGGGGCAACAGCGAAAACGGCTTCAAGTATATGGCCGAACGTTTCAATCCGCATTACATTCCGCTCTTGCAGGCGACCGCCGAAAGCAAAAACCAAGAGATTGATAACCCAATTTACAAAGAACTTGAAACACAAAAACAACATATAAAAAAACAATTGCAAAAGAGCGCCAATCAATTGGCCGATCTTGAGGAAGTCCACAATCACGATGGCAGTGCGCGCGCCAATTCCAAGCGTCAGCGCTTGCTGGGAGAACGCACCATCCTCGAAAGTGAGCGTGCGGCGCTTGAAGCAAAATTACAGACCACGCCGGAACGAACAACCTTAGCCGAAGCCACTGATGGCAAGGAAACCTTCAAAGTCCTCGACCGCGAGGGCAAACATCTCTTTGATCTCGTCCAGGCGATGGTCTGGAATGCGCGACGGACCCTCGCCGACATATTGCGAAAGCATTACCACGATGAACGTGACATCGTGAATCTGCTCGATCACATCAGTCCCGTAAGCGGGACTGGATCAAAACCACTGTCCCGCTTGCGGGATTCATGTGCGTTTGGAAGCGCTGGATTTGCCGCGTTACCGCGCCGCGCAAAAGGAATTTTGCGATTCTCTCAACCACCTCCAGGCGCACTTGCCGAATGGCAAAATTTTGCAGTTTTCCGTTGGTCGCAAGTCGACGTAAGCAGCGTGCCGTCGCCCGGCGCGTGTCCAAAAAAGTCAAGAAATTCGGGCGAATTTGACGAGGTCTGATTTACAACACGGCGGAAAAGAAGTGGCGGCAAACGTGGGTGGATGATCGCGGTACGTTCACGGAATACGCCGGTGCATTCAAAGACGATCGCTTGGAATATCATGCCGAAAGCGCTGGCGCCAACGGCCAAAAACAAAAACTGCGCATGACGTTTTTCAAGCAGGGCGCGGATCGCGTCCGCCAGCTTGGCGAAGTTTCGACCGACGACGGCAAAACCTGGAGCACGCAATATGATCTCATTTATAACCGCAGGAAATGAAAACACAAAACTCTTTTGCGGCACTTCGGCCTCACCGCTTTGGCTCGACGGACTCGTGGTGATTCAAGTGGGCAGCGATATTCACGGCGGCCAAATCATGGCGCTCGATCCGGCTACCGGTGCTGCAAAATGGACGTGGCGTGGACACGGGCCGGGTTACGCCTCGCCCATCGTCATTGAGGTTGCGGGCAAATCGCAGATCGTAACGTTGACGGACAGTTCAATTGTCGGTCTTGATGCGAAGACGGGAGGCCAACTTTGGTTCGTACCGTTTCTCGACGATTGGCATGAGAACATCGTGACGCCCGTTTGGACCGGCGCACATCTCATCGTCTCCGGCGTACGGCAAGGCACCCACGCTTTTGCGCTGCAACAGCGCAACGGCAATTGGCAAGCCAATGAAGTGTGGAAGAATGCTGAAGTCGCGATGTACATGAGCTCGCCAGTGTATGGTGACGGTTTGATCTACAGCCACTCCGCCCGGCAGAAGGGCCAGTTTGTTGCGCTTGATGCCAACACCGGCGCCATTCATTGGGCCTCGGAGGGCGCGAGGGCAATCACGCTTCCGTGTTGCTCACGCCGCGTCATCTCATTTATTTGACCAACGGCTCTGATCTCATCGTCGCTCGCCGCAATACCGCGACGTTTGAAGTCGAACGGCGTTATGATGTCGCCGACGCCAAGACCTGGGCCGTGCCGGTTTTCCTTGGCATAGATATTTTTGTGCGTGATGCCACGGGGTTGATTCGGCTGACGTATCAAAAGAATTAAAAATTTTCAATTGAAGATATTTTTCCCTGCGGCGCTTATCTGGCCATGCGTGAACGCGCGCTCTGGCAAAGCAAAAAAGGCGAGCGTAGCCAGATCTCGATTGGCGGTTATGAAATTCAAAACGGGTGCATTCGCCGCGCGTGGTACTTTCCGGCGCAGAAAATTTAAGATCAGTAAACGTTTGCCATTCCTTACTGTCTATATTGGGAAATTCCGTTCAATAAAAATATTAGCTCACGGAATAGAACTCTCACGGAAAGTTTTTTGAAGTTTAATTCCGTGAGCCAAAACTTTCAGAGTCTTTTTCTAATTTTCGTGAACTTATGGCATGCTGGTTTGACCGGATACGAGGCCTTTATTTTTTGAGAAGGTGGCTTGCGGCAGCGATTAGCGTTGGCGCGGTGTTAATCGGTTTTGTGAGCAGACTCAATGCACGCCAGGCAAACGCAGCACAACCTTCGCCGCGCAGCGGTTATGTGATTGCCTTCGATAGCCATCGCAATCGCGTCGTGCTGTATGGCGGCATCGATTCAGCGCAGCAGCGGTTGAGCGATACCTGGACATGGGATGGCAGGAGCTGGCAACAACTCAACGCTTCCGGACCGGGCCCGCGTTTGGATGCCTACATGACTTTTGATCGCAAACGCCGGCGCGTCGTTCTCTTTGGCGGCATGGGTGAAAAACAGCGTATGGGTGACACGTGGGAATTGGATGGAGAACAATGGAAACTCATCACCACGACTGGTCCAGCGCCTCGCAACCTTGGCGCGATGGCCTATGATGAAAATCGCAGATGCGTCGTGCTCTTCGGCGGCTCCGGCGCCAACCGGCAACGATTCGGCGACACCTGGGAATGGAACGGTAAAAATTGGACGCGCGTCAACGAAACCGGACCGGAAGCACGTGGCTCGCATGCGATGGCGTATCATGCCAAACGCCAAACCGTTATCCTCATGGGCGGATACGCGGAAGATTTTCTCGGAGACTTATGGGAATGGAATGGCCAAACGTGGCAACAATTGCCAACGCCCACCGCACCGCCGCGCCTGCATTTTGCGATGGGCTACGATCGCCAGCGCGACCGTCTTGTAGTTTTTGGTGGATTCGGTACCGAGGCCCGCATTGGCGACACGTGGGAATGGGACGGACAAAATTGGCAAACGTTTTCGGCCAATGGGCCGGAAGCACGCGCCGAGCACGATGGCGTTTATTTTTCGGATCGCGGCTTTTTTATTTTTGGCGGCATAATCGGCCAGGGCATGGAAGTCGAAGATCGCACGCGCGTCAATGATTCGTGGTTATGGAATGGCGTCGCGTGGAAGCGAATGCCGGAGTAAAGTTTTTCACTTTTTATGAATCATCATCAAGCCAAACTGCAAAGCGTTCGCAACCGCGGCTTATTTCTTTCCTCAATGTGCGCGACATCAAAAGCCGCGGCTGGGATTTTATCAAAGTTTTGGAACCATTGAAATCGGCAAACGCGCGGATTTGATTCTGGTGACTGCGAATCCATTGACCAATGTCGCCAATGTTTCGCAACGTGCCGGCGTTATGGTGCGAGGACGCTGGCTGTCAGAAGGAAAGCTTCAGCAAATGCTGGATGAGCTGGCAAAATCATTGGGTCATGATTGAACACAAAAATGGAAAGATAGTCCTTATTTAAAAACGACAGGTCGCTACCCTTGAGCGCCAAAACGCATGCATTATCGCGCCATTCAACCGCATCCTCGACTTGCGAAGTACATCGAGTGCTTCTGGACACTGGAAGGTTCGTCCCGCCCCGCCTCAATTTCACCGGAAGCCATTATGCCGGATGGTTGTATCGAATTGATCTTTAATCTGGCCGATCCATTCAAACGTTATCACGCGAACAATAAAATTGAGATTCAACCGGCAACGCTTATTGCCGGGCAAATGCAGCGTTTTGCCATGATTGAGCCGACCGGAGGCGTCAAACTGTTCGGCATCCGTTTTCATCCCGGTGGCGCCTATCCTTTTTTGCAGTTTCCTCTCAGCGACCTAACGGATCAAATTATCAATTTTGAAGATATTGCAAACCGACTCGGACGCGAGCTTACCGAAAAAATTCAGACGGCGCGTTCGCTGCGCGAGCGTTTAAGAATTATTGAAACCGTTTTTCTCGCGCGACTTGATTCGCGCTATGAAACCTGTGGAACCGTTCGCGTCGTCGTGGCTTTAATGATTCAGAAGGACGGCATGATTCCCATTGAGCGGTTGCAGAAAATGGCCGGCATCAGTGAGCGTCAGCTCGAGCGCCAGTTTCAAACGCAAGTCGGTCTCACGCCCAAATTTTTCTCCCGCCTGCTGCGTTTTCAAAAAGTGTTCAAAGCGGTGACGCAAAACCGCAACCTCGGCTGGAGTTTTATTGCGTCCGAATGCGGCTATTACGACCAGGCCCACTTCATTCACGATTTCAAAGCCTTCTCCGGACAAAATCCTTCCGCGTATTTTAATGAAGACCACCGGATGGCCGAATACTTTACGCGCAAAAATCGAATGTCGGATTTTTACAATACAATTGCGTAATGTTTTGTATATTTAATGATCAAATACTGGCAACACTTTAAATCAAACTCGGAGGTTGGTCATGTATGCAACGCATTACTCAGTCATCGGCGCGGTTTTATTATTTTGTAGAATCACGCTCGCGCAGGAAAAGAAAACCACGATTGCTGATCTGGCGTGGCTGGCGGGATGCTGGGATGGCAGCAGCGGCGGGCGCGAATATCTGGAACAATGGATGAAACCCGCGGGGCAAACCATGCTCGGCATGAGCCGCACGGTGATGAACGGCAAAACCGTGGAGTATGAATTCGTTCAGATTCGCGAGCAGGAGGGCAATCTTTTTTATATCGCCAAACCTTCGGGCCAGGCGGAGGCTTCTTTCAAGCTCATCAAATATAACAATCAGGAAGCGGTGTTTGAAAATCCGCAACACGATTTTCCGCAGCGGATAATTTATCGGCTTGAAAAAGATGGCTCGCTGGTTGCCGCGATTGAAGGCATGAGCAAAGGCAAATTAAAACACATTGATTTTCCAATGAAACGCGTCAAATGCGATTAAGCGTAAAAAGCAAAAAACTGGCTCACGGAAATGAACTCTCACGAAAGTAAAATGTTTTATGATTTTATTTCCGTGAGCTGTTCTCCCGCAGCAGCGGGATGAGCGACTAATGCTTTTTGGGTTGGAGTAACAATCCGTTTCAGGAATGATCGCTATGAGTAAATTAACCCGCCGGAAATTTCTTGAACAAACCGGCTTCGGCCTCGCGACCGCCGGCGTCGCCGGATGGATTCTCCGCGCGAATGCCACGCCGACGCCAACAAGTCCCGATGCCAGCGAAGCGGAAAATGGCGCGAAGAAATCGGGCTGACCTGAACGATGCTCTTGCAGTTGATCGCTCATCCCGCTGCTGCGGGAGAACAGCTCACGGAATTTTTTCTGTGGGCTGTTCCATTTTTGTGAGCCCCCAACGTGGACAAGCCACAACCAAAAAGATCGCTCACGGAATGTCCCGCCGCGGCGGGATCACCGAAAAGATTTTCATGAACTCATTTCCGTGAGAGTTCATTTCCGTGAGCCAAATTTCCCTGGAAATTGGAGGTTTATTGGAAATCGATGCCGGCACTTCCAAAAGCCAGCTTTCTCACGCCCGCCGCGCCATGCGCGATTCTTTGCAGACGCACACCACCGGCAATACAATGCGGAGACAGTAAATGAATCTCAATAAAAATGATAATGGCTTAAGTTCGGAAGAGCGTGAAAAATTCGCGGCGCTGTCGCGACAGCGCCAGCCAACACCGGCGCTCGAAACCAGAATTATCAGCACACTTAAATCGAAAGGGCATATTCTCATGACACCATCACAGCGATTTTTTACCGCGCCGCGTTTGGCCGGCGCGTTCGCCGCCATCGCGTTGGTGGCGCTCGGTTTCAGTTTGGGAAAATGGCAAGGTCCAACTTCCCCAAATGACGCCGGCCTGCAGACTTTCATCATGCTGCTGCATGAATCAGGCAGCGTCGATGAGCACGAAGCCGATAAAGTGATCGAGTATGGCAATTGGGCGCAGACGATCGCACAAGCCAATCAATTGGTTGCCGGTGAAAAACTACGCTATGACGGACGGCTTCTGCGTCGCATCGCTGGACAACTCGAAGTGCGTGAGTTTGCGCCGCGGAAGACAGCGATCACCTCGGCGGTTATTTTTTGATCCAGGCGCGGGACTATGACGAAGCGCTGAAAATCGCCGGCGATTGTCCACACCTAAAATATGGCGGGCTGGTTGAGCTGCGGCAAATTGATAGAACTTAAAAAGTCCGAAGTTCGAGATTCTATGTCAGAGGGTCAAGGCTTTGTATGAAAACTTAAGCAGGACGAGCCGGAACCCCACAAATAGCCGCTCATCCCGCTGCTGCGGGAGAACGACTCACGGAAATGAAATCATAAAATGTTTTGCTTCCGTGAGAGTTCTATTCCGTGAGCCAAAATGTCTTTGCTTTTTTGCACAGATTTGACTGGTTACTTTCTGAAAGAGAAATTATGTCAACCCTGAAAGTTCAATTGCGCAAGAATTCTTCAAAAGCATTGCCATTTTCATCCAGGTTGCGATGCTGAGTTTCGCCTTGCCGCGAGTGGCTGCGGCGCAATCCGCGGCGCCGCCACCAGGCAGCGCGCCGCCGAATTTCACGCCATACGTTTGGGCCATCGAATACGGCGTCGCCGATTTGCAACGCGCGATTGCATTTTATACGAACGCGTTGGGATTTGAAGCTGAGGAAAACAATTGCTGTGCGCCGGCAAAAATTTTACGCAACGGTGCGATGCGGTTATTTTTGAGCCGAAGCGAGGCCAAAGCCTCAACAGCAGACGCCGCTTACACTCACTTAAACATGCGTGTCGGCGATTTATCCGTGACCGGTGCGGCCGTTCGCCAGAGCGGCGGCGCCGTCGAAAATGATTCACCGCAGGATTTTGCGCTGGGGAAAGCCGTGACGGTTTATGATCCATTCGGCAATTCGATCAATCTGCTCGATATTGCCGGCGACAACAAAACCGCGGAGAGCAAGCCGGCGGTTTTTAATATCGGCGTGGTCGGAGAAAGTCTGGAAAAAGAGGAAGCGTTTTTTGCCGCGCTCGGCTTTCAAATTTACAGCCGTGAGTATTTGCCGGATTTGCCTCTGCAGCGACATGGCGCCGTAGCATTGGTCCTGCATGATGGCGCCAAAACACCGGCAAAGCCGGGGCGGCGCAATGGCACGATCATTTTGGGCACGGAAGATTTATCAACGGCGTGGATGGCGTTAAAAACTCACGGCGTGAAAATCATATCTCCGAACACCGGCGGCTTTGTTGCCTTCAACGATCCTTCCGGCAATCCGCTGAAGCTGATGCAATTGGAGGCGTCCATGCTCACGGCGGCCAACGCCACGAATGGAAGCGCAAAGAACAGCGCCGTGTCCGAATCAGCCAAAAGCGGATTTGAATTATTTAAGAAACTCGACGGCCGGTGGATCGGCCGCAGCACGAAAGGCTGGGAAGAGACGATCACGTTCAAAACCATTGCGAAAGGCTCGGTGGTGGTGGAAAATTCTTTTGATGCCCACCCCAACGAAACGATGATGACGATGTTTCATCTTGATGGCTCGCGGTTGCTGCTCACGCATTACTGCGTTGCCGGCAGCCAGCCGCGTCTGGCGGCGACGGCTTTTGATGATAGCGGCCGCATCATCACGTTTACTTTTCTCGACGCCACCAATCTCCCCTCGCGCAACCAGGGACACATGGACAAGGCCGTATTTCGTTTCAAGGATGAAAATAACTTTAGCTCGCAGTGGACGTGGTATCAGGATGGCAAAGAAAGCTGGATGGAGGAAATTCAATACGAACGTAAACCGTAAGAAGTCGAAATAAAAAAGGCCCGAGGCATTCGACCTCGGGCCTCCTGTCTGCAAGGGGGAGCCACAATCCTTAATGTCGCCGGCCTGCCTGTCAGCATCCTGCCCATGTGATAGCTTTTAGTGAATTCGCAATTAATTCGTGGAACAGCCCGGCGAGGGCAAACGTTTAACTCAATACCGCTTCGTTTACTTTTGAATACATTCTCTTATGCGAATTTTTTTTTCATATTGTTTTGTTCTGATACTTTCACTTGCGGCGCAAGCGCAGGATACGACTTCGGTTACCCGCGATACGCCTGATGCCCGCACCGCTTTAAGCGGCGAAAGCGCGGAGGCGCGCGCGCACTGGTTGCGCCGGCAGATTTTCGTGGAAAACATCCTGACGCAGAACGCCATCAGCGCGGGCGATTCGCTGCTGATCTTTCGCCTGCAGCAACAAACGCCACTGAGTCTGAGTCAATCACAATTGAACGCCATTGCGCCGCGCGTCGATCGCCTGGAAGAAAAATTCCGGCGTGAGCAGCTTGGCCTGCCGCCGATGACTCCCCTCGGCACGCTCATCGGCAAAGGGATCAAATATCTCTCCGAAAAACTCTCGGGTGCTGCGAATAATCCACTCGCCGTAATTCCCTCGGAGGCTGAAATCGAGGTGATGAATATTTTATGGAAAAAGAATGCGGCCACGTCATCCGAAATTTATGCCGGCCTCGATAGCGTCAATCTCACCGCGGCGGACTTGCAGGAAACGCTCGCGGCGATGGCCGCTCGCGGCCTGCTGGATCGCCGGCAGATTTCTCCCCGCCATGAACTGACCATCCTCGGCGTTTTCACCATCGAAGAAAGCGCGCTGAATCGCAAAAACCGCGAATTCATTTATCAGCCGCGCGTGGCGCGCCGGACCATGCTCTCCTTTCTCGACGCCACGGCCTTTTCGCACCGCCTCGCTGCGGGCAGCAACCAGTCGCTGGTGGTGGATCATCTGCGCAAGCTGATGAATCGGCTGGTGGTGATGGAAAATTGACCTTTTCTTTGGCATATGTGGTCTCAAAACGATTTTTCCAGGCTTCATCGAAAGTGATATTCTCAAGACCCATAATAATATCAATCCGATTGGGCGGGAAACCGATTTGGTAGACAAGATCAGGGTTGCGAAAATCTTATCTAACGCCGGCGGTATTCAATATTTTGAACATGTCGAAGTAATCGGGGTTCAGCCTCATCTTCACCTCGCAGGATTCTCATATCAATAACAAGCTGCCACATGGCCGCAAACCGTTCCTCGGCGGAAAGATTTTGCCAGAATTCATAATCAAATGAGCGGTCGGCATCCTGGCGTTTTACCAGCCGCGCCATCGTTCCTGGACGGTTACGCCGTTCTTCGGCGCGTTCTGTCGCGTTCATGATCTCTTGCTCGCTTCAAATTTTTTATTTTAATTTACGCTATCTTACACCCAAAATCAAGCAAAACGACAATTGTAACATGACATTAAAAGTAAAAGCTTTGAACACGGATGACGCGGATGACACAGATTCACACGGATTTTTTATCCGTGAAAATCCGCGTCATCCGCGTCATCCGTGTTCAAAAAAATTAGATTTTTTTCTAACTTTCAACAGTGTCTTACTCTTTACGTCTTAGCTTCTGCCCTATCTCCTGTGCCTCGTCTTTCGTCACGACCTGATGCCGGCCATAGGTGATGCCGTTCGCAAGAATACCGCTCATGGTTTCATTGAAAGAGTGACCGAATGCCTTTTCGCCCAACTGGTTTTGAAAATCCGTTAGAATGCCGTTCGCTTGTTGCACCTGCGGCGCGGTGCCGAGTTTGATGAATAAGAACAAGCTCTCCATCAGCAGGCGTATCGCCCAATGTCACTAACTTTTTGAGGACCTGAAACTCCATGGACAGCGAATTTTAGCCGCCTGCAAACCAAACTTGAATTCCGTGAGAATTGAGAAATAACAAAATGAGGACATAAGTACACCAATG
>Ga0247727_10020091_pt1 | contig 10257 bp, 7 predicted proteins | sample WisWelCaveWW1625_FD_202498 | JGI IMG/M metagenome (GOLD analysis project Ga0247727, IMG submission 202498) | Biofilm microbial communities from Wishing Well Cave, Virginia, United States - WW16-25 | ecosystem: Environmental > Aquatic > Deep subsurface > Groundwater > Cave microbial mat | place... | reverse complement strand
TGGACGCTTTAACGCGTCCTTCCACCTGGCCCATGACGATGACCGCCTCGCTGTAATCGCCAGCGGCTTCGGCGATGCCCAATGCCGCAAGGTCGCGCCCGAGGGCTTGCAAGCGTGCCTGAGTCAGCGATTCCCGCGTGGCGTCGAGAAACGCCGGGATCGCCGCCTGGGGCAACGCGTATGAGAAAGGCTGGCCTGTTCCGTATCTTGGATCGTATGCACGTAGGCTTGCGCCCCGCTTGCCGCCGCCGCGCCCAGTACGGTGCTCACGATCAGAGCGCCCAGCGAAAAGCGTTTCAGGATCAATACCAGCGCGCCAAAGCATCCCAGGCACGCCGCGACCAGGATCATCGGCGCGCCCTTCCAGATGCGCTCCGCGCCCGGCACGGTGCCCAGCGGATCGACGATAAGCATCCACGCCAGCGCGCCGCTGGCGGCCAGCAGCACTACACCGGCCGCACGCACGGACCACTCGCGCTTGCGTAATTCCGTCATCAGCTTGACACGTTGCGACCCGCTCATCTCCACGGTGTCCGTGGGATTTAGCATACTTGAAGGCGGAACCATTGCGTTCATCATTATTTTTACACACTGTGCATATCGTTAAGTCACAAGATAATAATACTCATATACTATTAATTGTCAATATATTGTAGTGTTCGATGAATTTAAGGCAAGAATGAAAACCTCTTTGCACACGAGCATTTCAGCGAAAATCATTTCGCATTCATGGCGCAACGGAAACCGTGATAAGTGCTGCGCGCCCAAGGTTCCAGCCGGGTTTCGTTATCCAGACAATCAAAACTGAGCGGCCATTTTCCATTGACATAACTTCCGCCACGGCATTGGCCGGATTCGGCGATCCACTCCCAGACGTTGCCGGACATGTGGTGACACTTGAAGGGACTCGCGCCTTCAGGCATCGAATCCACCGGTCCCGTGGAAGCATAAGGATCGCGGAATTCGAACTTGTTCGCGCCGTTGTAAAGCCGTTCGGCGCCCGGCTGCCACTCGCCTGCGGCCATGCTGCGTCCGTCGGTCCCGCGCGCAGCCTTGTCCCATTCCTCGGCCGCCGGCAAACGCTTGCCGGCCCATTTGGCGTACAGCGACGCGGCCATCCAGGAAATATCCACGACCGGCTGCTGGTCCGCGCCCAGGTTGGCGCTAATTTCACCCCATCCGCTCAACTCCCTTTCCTTGGCCTTCATTTTTTCTTCGAATTCGGGATACTGATTGCTCCAGGCGCGCATTCTGTTCTGATAAACTTCTCTATACTCCGGGAAATAGCGCGGAATGTATTCGTGCGGCTCGCGGAGCCATTCTTTTTCCGTGGGAACGGTGGCAAGCAGCGCTTTGGCCGCGTCACGATTTTCCGTGTCCGTAAGCCATTTCACGAACTTGCGGTACTCTTTGTTGCTCACCTCGTACTTGTCGATCCAGAAATCCGGCAGCGTGCGCGGTTCGTGCCGTGGGCCAAATTTGAAGGGGCCGCCCGTAACGTGTTCCATGGGCACGTCCGTGCGCGCGGTCACGCCCTTCGTTTTTGAGAGTACCAGCGCGATAATCTCCGCGCGGCCGGCAAAGGCTTTCGTCGCGCCAAAGCGCTTTTGGCTCGCGTCGAGCAGCGCACCCGCTTCCTTCATGCGGCCTTCCTTCGCGAGGGCTTCGATCTGCTGGGCCTTCTGAAACGCCTCGGCCTCAAACGCGGCCTTGGCCGTCTTCTCGAAACCCAGCTTCAGCGCCGCCAATTTGGCCGCGCCGCGTTCCTGCGCGGCTTGAGGCGCCTTTTTCAGCGCGGCTTCGGCTTCCTGAGACATCTGCAGCGCGATGCAGAACGCCGCCTTGGCTTGAGCCGCTTCCTCCGGAGGCATTTCGGGGCGTTTGTCGAAGGTGATAAGGATTTCAGCGGCGAAGAATTTGTCTCGGAGGCCCCAAGGCAGTTCACCTTTCCCGCCTCCTCCTGACACCAACAGCCGGATCTTGCCTTCACGAAAGCCTTCGATGACTCCCGCTTCACGCCCGTCATAAACCGCTGTCTCGCCTTTGCGCAGTTCAATGTTTAGTTCCGCTTGCGCGAGCAGCTTTTCGATGCGCTCGAGATCGGCCAAGTCCGCGGCCAGTTCACCGGCCACCGGCTTCATTTCGCGCTTTGCGTGCGCCCCTTCAAACGCTTGGCGGGCTTTGGCGAATTCGCGCGCCTTAAGCACGGGCGCTACCTCGTCGCAGAGTTTCGCATAGGCCGCACGCGCCGCGTCCGCCGCCATGTCCGTATCGGGTGAAGGCAGGGGCTTAAATGGAGGAGCGGTTTCGCCGGTCGATCCGGACTTTGCTGGATCACTTACGCCGATACTTTGCTCCGTGGCACGAACATCCGCCTTTCTGTCCCGCACCGGCAGCGCGCCTTCACGAAAGTCCGGAGGCTTTACGCCAAAGCTCTGCGCGAGGTCGCGCGCGGCTTGCCGCGGATCGACACGGGGTTCGTTGCGTTCATGGACCCGGTTCGCCGGAGCTGTCTTGTCTGGAGCAAGGTCCTTGGCAGACCGGATGAGTTGCTCGCCACGGGCGGCTTTGACAGCACTGCTGGCGGTGGCGTCTGCGCTGGCTTCTTGCGGAGGTTCCTTGGCTACCGAAACAGTCCGAGCCGGCGGCTCCGCCACGGCGGCCGTCTTTTGTTTTGGTGTTTCGGATAAACTGAACGCCAGCAGGCCGCCCGCGATGAGCAACGCCGCCGCTCCGCCCACCGCGATCCACACCGCCGGATTTCCTCTGGCGGCCTCCGGATCTTTTACGCGCGCGGGCAGCGGCCCTTCGCGCGGCCCGCCCACCACCTTCAGCGGGCCTTCCGTGCCGCGCCGCGCGCGAGCGGCGCCAGGTAAAGCATTGGGGCCCGTGCGGCGCTTGTTCACGCGCGGCGCGGCCGCGGCGCCCGAGCCAAGCGCGTCGATGCGGTCGATGACTTCCTGCATGTCTCGGGGGCGGCCGTCACGCGCCTTCTCCATCATGCGCATGACCAGGTCCGAGGCGGCCGTGCTGATATTCAAATCGTACCGGCGCAGATGCGGCGGCTGCGCTTCCTCCAGGATATGCTTGGCCATGATGGCCGGGCCGCCCGTGCCGCTGAAAGGCGTATGTCCCGTCAGCAGGTGATAGAGGGTTGCGCCCAATGAATAAATGTCGGCGCGGGCATCGAGGTCTTTCTCGCCGAGAGCTTGTTCCGGCGCGACGTAATGCGGCGTGCCCAGGGCCGTGCCGGCCTGCGTCAGGCTCGCGTCGTCCTTGCTGCTGCGCGCCAGGCCCAAGTCGGCGACTTTCACCACGCCGGACTTATCCAGCATCAGATTGTCGGGCTTTACGTCGCGGTGCACCAAACCGTTCTCGTGCGCGCAGCGCAGGCCCAGCGCCGCCTGCCGGACGTAATCGAGCGCCTCTTTTTCGGGCAGCGGCCCCTTCTGTTCCAGGACTTGGCACAAGTTGGTGCCTTCGACGAACTCCATCGCCAGGTAGTAACAGCCGTTTTCGTTGCCGCAGTGGATCGCATTGATGACGTTGGCGTGGTTGAGCTTTCCCGCCATGCGCGCTTCACGCTGGAAGCGCGAGACGAATTCCTGGTCTTTGCCCAATTGGGGCGGCAGGATTTTCACCGCCACGACGCGGTCCATGGAAATTTGCCGCGCCATATAGACGGCGCCCATGCCGCCTTGGCCCAGCTTCTTAAGAAGCTGAAAACCGTCGATGACGGGCAGTGAACTTTCCGCGACGGCTCCCATGCGTGAACTCCCTGCCACCTCTTACACCACGACGTGCATACTATATTGATTACTGCGCTGGTAAGGTTAGGAAGGGTTTTGAAAAAAGTGTGCACAAGAGCAATCACTTCCGTGTGCTGCTCCAGATCCTTTGGTGGTTTGGAATTCAACGCTTGCTTGCCGCCAAAGACTGGCACGGCTATGGTTGCAATCGAGGAAAGTCCAAATGGCTACGCCGCCCCGCACCGGTCCCGTCATGCTTGTCGTCATGGACGGCTGGGGCTTGCGCAAAGAAACCGCACACAATGCCGTCCACCTGGCGAAGAAGCCCAACTATGACCGCCTGGTGAAGCAGTATCCCTTTACCCAGCTCATCACCTGCGGCACCGACGTGGGCCTGCCCAAAGGGACGATGGGCAACAGCGAAGTCGGACATCTCAACATCGGGGCGGGGCGCGTGGTGTGGCAGGAAGTCATGCGCATCAGCAACGCCATCGCCGACCTGTCGTTTTTCAAGAACGCCGCTTTTATAAGCGCCATCGAACACGCCAAGCTCCACCATTCCCGGCTGCATCTTTTCGGCCTGATCAGCGGCGCGTTCGTGCATTCGTGCGAGGAACACTACTTCGCGTTGTTACGGATGGCGCGGCAGTACGGCTTGACGCGCGAGCGCGTGGTGTTGCATCTGTTCACCGACGGCCGCGACACGCCGCCGCGGTCGGCCGTGACCTGGATCGGGGATGTGCAGCGCAAATTGGACCTCTACGACACCGGTGTGGTAGGCACGGTTATCGGGCGCTACTACGCGATGGACCGCGACAAGCGCTGGGACCGCGTGAAGCTGGCTTATGATGCGATGGTATTTGGCAAAGCCGAATTCACCGCGGCGAGCGCGCTCGAAGCCGTGAACGCTGCCCACGCGCGCGCCGACCGGCATCCGCCCAACGACAAAACGCCCGCGGAGGCGGATGAGTTTATTCGTCCCACGGTGGTCCTGGGCGCCGACGGACAGCCGCAAGGACTCATCCGCGACAACGACGCGCTGATCAGCTTCAATCACCGCTCCGACCGTCCGCGTGAAATCATCCGCGCGCTGCTTGAAACGGACTTCGAGGAAAAAACCAAAAAAGACCCCACGCCGGGCTTCACGCGGCAGAGCCGTCCCCAAGGCCTGTACTTGGTGACGATGAGCGACTACCGCGCGGGCTTCAACGTGCCGGTGGCCTTCGACAGCAAGGAACTGGCAGGGACCATCGCCGCGGCCGTAAGCGCCGCGGGCCTCAAGCAATACCACACCGCCGAGACCGAGAAGTACCCGCACGTCACCTTCTTCTTCAACGGCGGGCGCGAAGCGCCGTTCCCCGGCGAAGAGCGCTATATGGCCAACTCGCCCAAGGTGGCCACGTACGACTTGCAGCCCGAGATGACCGCGCCGGAGGTCACCAAGAAAGCCTGCGAGGCCATCCGTTCCGGCAAGTACGCTTTCTTCGTGCTGAACTACGCCAACGGCGACATGGTCGGCCACACGGGCGTGGAAGCCGCCGCGATCAAGGCCATCGAGGCCGTCGATGCGGGCGTGGGCGAGATCGTGAAGGCCATCCTCGACATGCACGGCGACGTGATCCTCACCGCCGACCACGGCAACGCCGAGCAGATGTGGGACGACGTGGCCCATTGTCCGCACACCGCCCACACGACCAATCCCGTGCCCTGCATTTTGGTCAGCGAACGCTTCAAGCACGCCAAGCTGCTCGACGGCGGCCGGCTAGCGGATTTGGCCCCAACGCTGATGTTCATGCTGGGCTTACCAGTGACGAAGGAAATGGATGGACGGAATTTGATACAGGCGTAGTGAACTTTTATGCCTAAAGAGCGCATAACGCTGCCATCCCATCTAACGGACTGGATTGATCGGCGTTTGCCTGACGTTGGAGGCATTTCAAACGTCAAATTATTCAGATGCTACAAAATTCCTTTTGAATGGCTGGCGCGATCCAATGAAAAACCCTCAGCAGTGACGATATGTAATCGCATTTATTTCCAAGCATCGCTTGGGTCATTCGATGATCCTCCTCCCGAAATGCTGGCCGTGCTGTTTCACGAATTGACCCACGTCATTCAATTCAAGCGGCACCCTGTATTGCATCTGCCCTTGTATGCTTGGTATTTGTTGCGCAAGGGTTACTGGGACAGTCCAATGGAAATCGAAGCGAGAGAAGCCGAAGCAAAGCTGGTGGATGAGTACCTTCGAGACTACAAAGGTTAAACAAACGTAATGGTCCACCATGACCGGCTCCCCTTCGAAGGGAAGGGGCAGCACGGATATTCAATATGCATCCTGTCCCGTAAGGACAAATGACGCTAGCCCAGCGATTCCATCGCTGGGTACAGAAGCCTCCGGGTGCCGCGGAGTCCCGTAGGGACGACTGAACCGCTCAAATTTATCAAGTCACCTTCAATCGTCCCTACGGGACTCTATGAATTCTGGTCGTCCATCCCCAGCAATAAAATTGCTGGGCTATCGTCGCGCGGTCCCTACGGGACCTTTTTTAAGGAGGACTCTTTATTTCGGCTCCAGCACCAGCACACAGCGCGCGTAATCAATCTCGATGGACTTAAACGCGCGCCGGATCGGCGGCCAGCCCACGATCACGTCCAATTCGCACTCGCACGCGGCGCTGACCGAGAGCAACGCGTCGGTGCTCAACGCCTTGTCCGCGCGCACTTCAGCGCCCAGGAAATTCAGCGTGAATTCCGGGAGCACGCGCATGAGTTGCTCGATGCCTTCGCCCGCCGCGCCGCCCAGCGAGGTCTTCAGCGGCAGCGACAGCGGGCCTTTACCTGGTTCTGACTTGAGCGCCTCCAGGTAGCGCGGGAACAAAAGCGCCGGCGGCGCGCAGCCCGAGTCGAGGAAGCCCCAGGCGATGCGGCGCGCCAGCGGCGCGGCCTCGCCGGGCGTCTTGACCGGGATCCACACCATCCCGCCGTGGCGGCGGAAGCGCACGCGCCGCGCGCCGGGCGGATCGCCGGCTTGGAGTTCCAGGTCTTGCGGCGCGGGCCTTGTTTCGGCGGGCTGGTTCGTCAGGACCACTTCGCCCTTGGCGAAGTCCATTTTTACGCGGCAGTTTTTGAAGATAGGCGGGCCGACGATGTCCGAGGACCCCACGCCGGCCAGCACGTTGCGGACGCGGAATGCGCCCAGTTTTACTTCCGGCACCAGCACGACCTTCATGGTTTCGATACCCGTGGCCGTGGATGCGGGCAGCTCGCCGACTTTCTTCGCGCCGCAGGCCTTGGCGGTTTCCGCGGTGATGGTCAGCGATTCCTCGCCGGTGTCGAAAAGGAACTTTTTGCGCACGCCGCCCAGGTCAAGTTCGACGGATGGCTCATCCCCAGCCAGTGAAAGCGGCGTGGCCGCACGCGCAGTACGTTCGGCTTCCAGCGGCAACAGGCTCAATTCGGTGTCCTTGAGCGCATCGAAAAGTTTCAACATTTGCTTCGCGTTGCGGGTGAACAGCTCTCCGCGCGGCCCTGGGTCTTTGCTGTCGGAGTATTTCTTGCACAATTCGATGGCGCGCGCGCGTTCCTTGTTGTGGTCCAGCGCGCCGGAAAGCTGCCGCAGCGCGACCGGGTGCTCGGCTTCAGCCCGCGCCGCCGCTTCCAGATGCTCGCGTTCTTTTTCGTCGAAGCCCAGTGTGTCAAAACAACGCGCCAGCGCCACGTGGGCGTCGGGCTGGTTGGGATCAAGCTTCAAGGCGTGCTTCGCGGCGGATTCGGAGGCGTCAAAGTCGGCGTTTCTGAAAAGCGCCGCCGCCGCCATGCCCCAGGCGTGCGGTGATTCCGGCTCGCGTGCGAGGGATTCCGCGGACGCTGCCAGCGCGGCCAGCGGCTTGTCCCAGGCCAGATGCAGTTCGACGCGCGGTTTGATCTGTACGTCGTCTTCAGCAAGGGCTTTTTCACCACGGAGAACACAGAGCGCACCGAGAACGACAAATCCGAAACGGCAAATCCGAAATTCGAAGGAACGGCGAAACGGCATGAAAAGATCAAACAGCTTATCCGCCGAACTGAGTGCTCCCCCTTCCCTCCAAGGGAAGGGGGCTGGGGGGTTAGGTGCCGTGGTTGATGCCGGTATCATGTAATGGGTCACGATCACTTCTTCTTTAATTCCTTGAGTTCCAAAGTTCGAATTTCATGCAACAGTTGGCGCTTTATTTCAGCCAAATGCGCTACATGAACCGCTATTTCTTCGTTGATCAATTGTGTTTTTTGTTTCAATTCTTCTTGTTTTTGTGGGTCGTCTTTTGCGTTAAATTTGATTCCAATAGCTTCAACCCGTTCTAAATGCATCCTTGCGGACTCAATACTTTTCTGAAGCAATACTATTTTTTCTCGCAACTCTTTGGTTTCTTCCGGATATTTGGATGAATTGGTGGGCAGCGTAAGCCCAAGGTTCCGAACACGCTTTTCCACTTCCGTAAACTTTTCCTTGGCTTTATTTATTTCTTCCGGCGAGCGTTTATTGTCAGCCTCCGTATTGTTTTTAGGTTTCTCTAAAGCTTCTTTTTCGTGCGCGAGATACTCATTCAAGATTTCCAAGCCTTTTTTCAATTCGTCTTGCGCTTCTTCAGCCCCAAACGCGCTAAGGGACAACGCCAATGGGGCGGCAAACATGATGAAACAGAATAAGTATTTTTGCATATGCCCTCACTTCTGAAAAATCGGCAAATAGTTATACGGCAACGAAAGGATCATCACGCCGATGGCGGTGGTGTAGGTCGTGCCGATGTCGCCCGTCCACGTGCCCTGCCCGGTCTGCTCGTTGATCAGCCGCTTGCGCAGGGCGTTGTAATACACTTCCCAATCCTTGCCGCCGACCTGCGCCATCGCCTGGGCGCCGTAGAAATTGGTGTAGAAATCGTGGTAGCCGCGCGTGGCCGACGGGTTCAGGTTACGCTTCACGTATTCGATGGCCTTCTTGGTTTCCTTGCTATCGTACTGCCCGGCCATGAGCAGCAGTTCCAGCCCCGCGGCGCTCAACGCGGGCGACGACGAGCCTTGCGACTGCGCCGTGTAGCGCACGCCGCCGTCGGCGTTCTGCGATTTGTGGATATACGAGAGCGCGTTCTGCATCACCTTGGGCGGGATGGTGACGCCGATGTTGGCGCTCGCGCGCAGCGCCTGCACTTGCGTGATGGTCACCGAGCCTTCGTCGGAGCCTGAATTGGGCGAGTAATACCAGCCGCCCCAGCTCGATTGCGCGCGCGCGGTCAGCTTCGCGGCTTTTTCCAGACATTCGCGAATCTTCGGCGAAAGCTCGCCGTTAATATCCATGCCGCAGGCCTCGGCCAGGAAGGTCATCGCGAAGCCGTGGCCGTACATCTGCTGGCCGTCGTTGGCGCTGGTGATCAACCCGTCTTTTTGCTGGCACTTCAGGCAGAACTTGATGGCGTCTTCAATGTGCTTGCCATACGGCCCGCGGCCCGGGTGGTGCCCGGCGGAGAGCAAGGCCAGGCCCGCCAGACCGGTCATGGCGCATGGATATTGGCCGCCGTTGCCGTTGGAGCCCCACGAACCGTCCTTGGCCTGGTTTTTGGCCAGCCAGGCGACGCCCTTCTCGATGGCGGCTTCCTGCTTGGGGATAATGTTCTGAAACGTGGAAACCGCTGGCTCGTCCTCGGCGCGGACGGCCTCAGGCTTCACGAGGAAAAGAACAAGTAATAGAGCGGGAAACCAGCGCATGTCGGGAAGGCGTCCTCCTTAGTGCGTGCAGTCTAACGCAAGCCCGAGCGGAGTCCAGAAGGCGAGAGGTGGATTTATTTTGGGGCGTCAGGTTCAGGGGGCTTGGGGCTGGCTTCGGGCGCCTTGAAGTACTTCACCAGCAGGGCATGAATCCAGGCCGTGCCAGCGTACCCCATGTGGCCGCCGTACTGCAGCATGATGCCTTTCGGACTGGGAAAGCGCATCTGGAATTGCGCGACTTCCTCGGGCTTGTTCAAGGGGTCATCCGAGGCGATCACGGCCTGCACGAAAGGCGGCGCGTCCTTGAGCAGCGCCGCCAGGTCGCCTTGCGCAAATACTTCCTCGTGCTTCATTTTCCAATAGGGCGCGAGCATGTGCTCGATATAATCCTTGAAGGTCCAATACTCCGCGTCGCTCAAGTGGCGCTTCAAATCGTTGGCTTCAACCTTATGGCGGCCTTCGAGGTCTTTCTTCTTTTCCTTATATTCGTCTTTGCGGGCGGGATCTTCTTTCAGCGCGAAGTGCTCGTTCTCAAAAACCTTCATCTCGCTATCATGGCGGGCCTTCATTTTGGCTTCATCGGCCTTGAACTTCACCTCCCACTGATTGGACAGTTCCAGCGCCTTGAAACGCAATAACGTGTCGGGCAGGTAGTGTTTGTCGCAATGGTTCACGATGTCCTTGAGGTCCCCGCAGAAATCGTACGCGATGCCGGCGCGCATCAGCGCGCGTTCGCGCTCGGTGGGCGTGTCGTTCTTGGGCGTGTAGC
>Ga0247727_10020090_pt1 | contig 10257 bp, 7 predicted proteins | sample WisWelCaveWW1625_FD_202498 | JGI IMG/M metagenome (GOLD analysis project Ga0247727, IMG submission 202498) | Biofilm microbial communities from Wishing Well Cave, Virginia, United States - WW16-25 | ecosystem: Environmental > Aquatic > Deep subsurface > Groundwater > Cave microbial mat | place... | reverse complement strand
GGCTCCGAGGAGCTCGCGGCCGGACATGCGCGGGTTCCCTGGGGCAGATTCCTGCGCTCGCGGACGGTGTGGCTTCTCTGCATGCAGTACTTCTGCCTGGCTTACGGGTGGTATTTCTACATCTCGTGGCTTCCTACCTACTTACAAGAGGCGCGCGGCCTGGAGGTGGGACGGAGCGCTGTTCTGGGCGGACTACCGTTGTTCCTGGGCGGCATCGGGTCGCTGTTCGGCGGCGTTCTGGCCGGCCGCCTGAGCCGGCGAATCGGCGCGCGCCAAACGCGCCGCCTGATGGCCTACGTGGGCTTTACCGGGGCCACCGCGCTGCTGATCCTTTCCGCCAACCTGCGGGATCCGTTGTGGGCCATGATGGCCATGGGGATGGCCAGCTTTTCCAACGACCTGGTCATGCCGGGAAGCTGGGGCGCTTGCATGGACGTGGGCGGCAAGTTCGCCGGAACGCTCTCCGGCGCCATGAACATGATGGGCAATTTCGGCGGGTCGCTCTCCCCGATCGCCATCGGTTATATTCTCAAGCACACCAACAACAACTGGGCCATCACCTTTTACGTCTCGGCGGCGGTCTATTTCGCCGGCGCTTTCCTGTGGCGGTTTCTGGACCCGGTGACGCCGCTCGATCAGGACTGAGCACCGCTCCCCACGGCCCCGCCGCTACGGCGAGCTGCTGGTGTGGTCGAGCAGGATCTTCCAGCCGCTGGGGGCTCGGCGGAAAAGCAAGGTGAAGACGCCGCCGGCCCGCCCGCCGGCCTGGGGCGTCCGCTCCAGATTCCACCGGCCGATTACCGACGCGGAGTCGGAGCAGAGCGGCTGAATCTCCAGCTCGGAGAAGACGAGCCGGCCCATTTTCTCGCGGGTCGGGTAACGCTCCAGATAACGGGCCAGGACCCGCGCGTGGCCGCGGAGCACGCCGGAGCTGCTGACAAAGGTCGTCGAATCGGCCGCCGCGTAGCCTTCCATAAAACCGCGAGCGTCGCCGCGGTTCCAGGCGGCCTGCTGCTGGTCGAGCACCAGGCGGATTTCCGCGGCGGGATCCGCGGCGGCGAGCGGATAGAGTATCGTGGCGGCGAGCAGGCCGCCGATGACAAGCTGGCGCATGTCTTCAGTCTACGCCATTCGGGGCGCTATTTCCCTAGACCACAGCCTTCAAGAAGCCGGCGTGGCTCCGTTTCATGGCGAGCGGCCTTGACCGGTGAGAACGTCCTGGCCACAGTCTGTTCGGACCTCCCGCCGCGATTGGCGAGCAACTCGGCGCCCAGGGGCGCCGATTCCGTGTAGGCAATGGTGATTTCCACGGTGAAGCGCCGAGGCCAGTCCTGGCCGGGACGCAGATCCCACCAGATCCACTCACCGGGCAACCCGGCGTCACCGCGCTCCTTGGGTGCGCGACTTAAAAGTGAGACTTAAGCTGCCAGTCTCGCCTCCCAGTAGCTCTCAATTGGAGGAATCGATCAACCGAAGGTGGGCACGAGTTCCTCGCTGTTGCCTTCATCCAGTTGACCCTGGTGGACCTGGATCCAGGCGTTCCGCTCGGCCTCCTGGTTGGGGTAGAGCTTACGCGCCAGATCCCAGAGGTGTTGGCGGGCGTGAAAGAGATCCACAATCTGGACGGCGCCTGGGAAGATTCCTGAGCCAAGTTCCAAATCCATTCGGCTCCATCTCCCATGACCACCTCCTTCTCCGCGCGCCTCCAGCCGCGCTGGCAGGCCTCTGCGTAGATCTGGTTCTCCCAGTATCACCGGCAGATCCAACTGTAAGGCCCCTTGGATCTGCTCCCGCTCGCGCCCGGCCACATCGGCTCCGATCGCCTCCGCCGTCCGTTCTGCCGCCTTGGTGGTGACTTCCAAACCGGCCAGCAGTTGCATCTGCTCCCGGCCGCGCTGGAACGGTGCCTGCTGGCCGAGCAGGGCGACCGCGTGTATCTGCAGAACTCGGTGGGCGCCGGCCAGACCCTGCAGGAGCGGGTGATGTGTTTCCACGCCGACACCGGCAAGCTCCTGTGGGAGCATCGCTTCAATGTCTACCTCAGCGATGTGCCGCCGCATCGGGTGGGCTGGGCGTCTCCGGTCGCCGACCCCGCTACCGGCAACGTCTACGTGTTCGGCGTGGGAGGGACCTTGCTGGGGCTTTCTGGCGACGGCAAGGTCTTGTGGGAACGGTCGCTGGCCGAGGATTTCGGCCTGGTCACCACTCACGGCGGACGAACCGTGTCGCCGGTCATCGAGGGCGACCTGCTCATCACCAGCGGCGTTACCACCGGCTGGGGCGATCAGGCCCGCGCTGGCCATCGCTTCCTCGCCTTCGACAAGAAGACCGGCCAGACGATTTGGGTCAGCTCTCCCGGCGGCCGTCCGTTCGACACGACCTACTCTCCCCCGATCGCCACCGTGATCAACGGGACGCGGCTGCTGCTGGCCGGCGGCAGCGACGGCGCCGTCCACGCCTTGAAAGCCCAGACCGGCGAATCGGTGTGGCGCTATCAGATCAGCAAGCGCGGGCTGAATACCGGGGCCGTGCTGAACGGAACCATCGCCATCGTGACCCACAGCGAGGAGAACCTGGACTCGAGCGAAATGGGCCTGATGGCGGCGATTGACGCCACCGCCCGCGGCGATATCGGTCCCCAGCAAATCAAATGGAGCGTGAAGGGTTTTCAAGGCGGCTTCTCCTCTCCGCTGATCGACGGCGACCGCATTTACCAGATCGATAACGGCGCCAATCTGGTTTCCTTCGACGTGGTGACCGGCAAGCAGTTGTGGCAGCACAACCTGGGAACGATTCAAAAATCCTCGCCCGTGCTGGCCGACGGCAAGCTGTACGTGGGCACCGAGAACGGCAGGTTCTTCATCCTGCGGCCGCGGCAGGACCGCTGCGAGGTTGTCGACGAGGACCTGCTGGGAACCGCAGCGGCGCCGGAGGCGATCATCGGCTCGGTCGCGGTGTCCCGGGGTCGCATCTTTCTGGCCTCCACCGAGGCCCTCTACTGCATCGGCAAGAAGAGCAGCGCGGCGCCGCCTCCCCCGGCCCCGCGCGAGGCGCCACCGGCGGAGGGGGCAGTGGCGCACGTGCAGGTGATCCCCACCGAGCTGATCCTGAAGCCCGGGGAGACCGCGCGCTTCCGCGCCCGCCTGTTCGACGGCCACGGGCGGTTTTTACGCGAGGACCGCGCCGCCTGGTCGCTCGATCGGCTTCGCGGCCAGGTCACTGCGGAGGGAGCCTTCACCGCTTTGGCGGATGCGGCGGGCCAGGCGGGATTGGTCAAGGCCGCGGTGGGGAACGTGGCAGGCTCGGCGCGGGTGCGCGTGATTCCCGCTCTGCCCTGGAGCGAGAACTTCGAGTCTTTCGCGGTCAACAGCGCGCCCACTCACTGGATCAACACGACGGGCAAGTTCGTGGTGCGGGAGATGGAGGGCAACAAGGTCCTGGTCAAGCTGGCCGACAATCCCTTCACCAAGCGAGCGCGGGCCTTCCTGGGACCCAACGATTGGGCCGACTACACCGTCGAGGTGGACGTTCTGGCCAGCGAGAAGCGCCGCCAGATGGGGGACGCCGGCGTGGTGGCGCAGCGGTACTCGCTGGTCCTGTTCGGCAACCACCAGCGGCTGGAGCTGCAATCCTGGCAGCCGGAAACCGCCCGCACGGTCACCGCGCCTTTCCCCTGGAAGGCGAACACCTGGTACCGGGTGAAGCTGCGCGTGGAGAACCAGCCGGACGGGAAGGTCCGGGCCCGCGGGAAAGCCTGGCCGGCCGCCGAGCCGGAGCCGACGGCCTGGATGATCGAGCGCCTCGACTCGCTTCCCAACCGGCAAGGGAGCCCCGGGCTGTACGCCGACGCCCCCTTCGAGATCTTTTTCGACAATTTGAAAGTCGCCTACAACCAGCAAGGGCTGCGGTAGAGCTGGACAGAAGGGAAGACAAGATCGCGGTGGTCGCTCCCTGTGGCCACTCGACTTCTGAGTGTACAAGCCAATGAGCGCGAAGAGACGGATTCTGGCCGGGGCCGCCGCGGTTCTGCCGGCCCTGATGATATCAGCAATGTTTAGTCGGGCGGCCGACCCCGGCGCCGGCGACTGGCCGATGTGGGGCGGCACGCCGGACCGCAACATGGTCTCCCACATGAAGGGCCTGCCCGTGGCCTGGGACGTGGTCAAGAAAACCAACGTCAAGTGGGTGGCCGCCCTGGGCTCGCAGACCTACGGCAACCCGGTGGTTGCCGGCGGCAAGGTTTTCGTCGGCACCAACAACGAAGGGCTGCGGGATCCCAAGCAGCCCGGGGATCGCGGCGTCCTGATGGCCTTCCGCGCCTCCGACGGCGAGTTCCTCTGGCAGCACACCAACGAAAAGTTGGCCGCCGGGCGCGTCAACGACTGGCCTTTCCAGGGAGTCGCCTCTTCCGCGCTGGTGGAGGGCGATCGCCTCTATTACGTCTCCAACCGCGCCGAGGTGGTCTGCCTGGACACCGAGGGTTTTCGCGACGGCGAGAACGATGGTCCTTTCCAGAACGAGAAGCTGACCGGCCCGAACGACGCCGACATCGTCTGGAAGTTCGACATGATGGAGGAAGTCGGCGCCTTCCCCCACAACCTGGCCAATTCCTCCCCGGTCTCCTTCGGCGAGCTGATCTACGTGAGCACCTCCAATGGGCAGGACGAGAGCCACGTGAATATTCCTTCGCCCCGCGCCCCCGCCATCATCGCCTTGAACAAGAAGACGGCCAAGCTGGTCTGGGAGGACAACTCGGTCGGCGAGCGCATACTGCACGGGCAGTGGTCGACGCCCTCGGTGGGCAAGATTGGCGGGGTCGATCAGGTCGTCATGGCCCAGGGCGATGGATGGATCCGCGGCTACCAGGCCCTGAGCGGAAAGAAGCTCTGGGAGTTCGACTCCAATCCCAAGGACTCCGTCTGGCCCAAGACCCGCAACGAGGTGATCAGCACCCCGGTGATCTTCGACAACAAGGTCTACATCGCCAACGGCCAGGACCCGGAGCACGGCGAGGGCCTCGGACACCTCTACGCCATCGACGCCGCCAAGCGGGGCGACATCACCAAGACCGGCCTGATCTGGCACTACGAGAAGATCCGCCGCTCCATCTCCACGGCGGCCATTCACGACGGGTTGATCTACTACAGCGACTTCAGCGGCTTCCTGCACTGTCTGGACGTCGCCACCGGGAAGGTATTCTGGGTACACGACATGCTGGCCGCGGTCTGGGGATCGGCCCTGGTGGCCGACGGCAAGGTCTACCTGGGCGACGAGGACGGCGACGTGGTGATCCTGCAAGCGGGCAAAGAAAAGAAGGTCCTGGCGGAAATGAACATGGGGAGCTCGATCTACAGCACCCCGGTGCCGGCCAACGGCGCCCTGTTCATCGCCAATCGGAACCAGCTCTACGCCCTGGCCGAGGCCAAGCGGTAGCCGAGCCGCGACCGTAAGGAAGCGGACCCCACTCTGATGGCCCCCTTTGACTTTCACTTCCGCGGCCGCCTGATCTTCGCTCCCGGCGCCCTGGCGCGCCTGGGCGAGATCGCCTCCCAGCTCGGCTTTCGCCGCGCCCTGCTGGTCACGGACCGCGGGCTGGCCGCCGCCGGTTTGCTGAGCCGCGACCGTAAGGGAGCGGTGGAGGAAGCGGTCCGGGTGCTGGCCGCCGCCGGCGTCGCCGTCGAGCCGTTCCACGATTTCGACGCCAACCCCGATACCGCGATGGTCGAAGCCGGCCGGGATTTCGCCGCTTCTCGCCAGATCGATTCCCTCATCGGCCTGGGCGGCGGCAGCTCGCTCGATTGCGCCAAGGGCATCAACTTCCTGCTGACCAACGGCGGAACCATGCAGGATTATCGGGGGTACGGCAAGGCGGCGCGGCCGTTACTCCCGATGATCGGGATCCCCACCACCACGGGAACGGGCAGCGAGGCGCAGAGCTACGCCCTGATCAGCGACGGGCGGACCCGCGCCAAGATGGCCTGCGGCGATCCGACCGCCGCGTTTCGCGCCGTCATCCTGGACCCCTGCTTGACGATCACTCAACCTTTCGCCGTCCGGGCCGCCGCCGGTTTCGACGCTCTGGCCCACGCGGTGGAAACCCACGTCACCACCCGGCGCAACGGGCTTTCCGAGTGTTACTCCCGCGAGGCGTGGCGGTTGATCGAGTCCCACTACGAGCGCGCGCTGGCCGATCCCGAGGATTTGGAAACCATGGCGGCGCTCCAGTGGGGCGCCTACCTGGCCGGCGCGGCCATTGAGAACTCCATGCTCGGCGCCGCCCACGCCTGCGCCAACCCGCTGACCCAGCGTTACGGCACAGCCCACGGGTTGGCCCTGTCTGCCTTGCTTCCTCACGTTGTTCGCTGGAACGGGGTCGCCGCCGGCGCTCGCTATGGGGAGCTGTTGCGGCTCGCCGGCCGCGACCTCAACGGGATGAGTCCGGCCGAGGGACTGGCGCGGCGGCTCGAACAGCTCGCCGCGGCCGGTCGCTTGCCGGTCACGCTGAGCGCCCTGGGCGTGCCTGACCAGGACCTGCCCGTGCTGGCGCGCGAGGCGGCCGGGCAGTGGACCGGCGGCTTCAATCCGCGTCCGTGGAGCGCCGAGGCGGCTCTCGAGGTATACCGGTGCGCCTACTGATCGCCCTCTATGCGGCAGCAGCGCTCGCGCTGTCGGCCCAACCCCCTGCGGACGCCTGGCCCCAATTCCGCGGCAATCCCCGGCTCACCGGCGTCGCTTCCTCGACTCCGCCGGCGACGCTGAAGGTCCTGTGGACCTACGAGGCCGGGGAGCCCATCGAATCTTCCGCCGCCATCCTGGACGGCGCGGTCTACGTGGGCAGCGGCGCCGGGGATCTGCTGGCGCTCGACCTGCAAAGCGGCGCCCTGCGCTGGAAGTATCGCGCCAAGGAAATGATCGGCGAGTCATCGCCGGCCGCCGGCCAGGGCGCGGTCTACATCGGCGATCTGTCCGGCGTCTTCCACGCCGTCAGCGCTCGCGACGGCAAGCCGCTGTGGACCTACAAGACGGCCAGCGAGATCAAGTCCTCGCCCGTGCTGGTCGACGACAAGGTGCTGTTCGGATCCTACGACGAGCACCTCTATTGCCTGGCCGCCCGGACCGGCTCGCTCGCCTGGAAGGTGAAGACGGAGGGCCCGGTTCACAGCGCCCCGGGGGTGGCCGACGGCGTCGCCTATGTCTCCGGATGCGATGAGAATTTCCGCGCCGTGCGCATCGCCGACGGCAAGGAGATTTTTCAGGTGGCCTCCGGAGCTTACACCGGAGCTTCTCCGGCGCTGGTCGGCGACCACGCCTACTTTGGCACCTTCAACAACGACGTCCTGGCGATCGACCTGCGCTCCCGGCGGATCGCCTGGCGCTACGAGCATCCCGAGCGTCACTTCCCGTTCTATTCCTCGGCGGCGGTGGTCGATTCCAAGGTGGTGGTCGGCGGGCGGGACAAGATGGTGCACTGCCTGAACGCCAAGACCGGCAAGGCGCTGTGGACCTTCACCACGCGCGCGCGGGTGGAATCCTCGCCCGCCGTGGCCGGCGGCCGCGTGTACGTGGGCTCCAATGACGGCCGGCTTTACGTGCTCGACCTGGCCTCCGGGAAAAAGCTGTGGGAGTTTGACGCCGGCGCGCCGCTCTCGGCCTCGCCCGCCATCGCCGCCGGACGCGTCGTCATCGGATCCCAAGACGGACGGCTGTACTGCTTCGGCGGAGCATGACCCGCCCGCTGGCCAGGCTTTTGGCCGTCTACGCCTCCCTCAGCGCTGTCTACTTGTTATACCTTCCCCATGCCGTTCCCGTCCTCGATGACTGGACCATAATCCAGTTGTTCAGCCAGGCGCGGTCCGGCGGGCCGGGTCACGCCCTCCGCTACCTGCAGCTTCTGGTCGACAACACCTGGTGGGGACAGTTCCGGCTCTTTTGGGCCAGCTTCGTTCCTGTGTATGCCCTGGCGGCGGTGGCGGACTTCGCCGGCTGGCCTTATTTCCTTCTCTGCTGGACGGCTCACCTGCTCACCGCGGTCCTGCTGGGTCGCACCGTATCGCTGCTGTCCTCCGACCAGCGGGTGGGCCTGGTCTGCGGCGCCGTTTACGCGGTGTTCCCGCCGGCAAACCAAGTCCTGTTCTGGCCGCTGCCCAATTACTACCTCTCGGCGCTGGCCTTGGCCTGGTGGTTCTACCTGACCTGGAGAAAGCTGGCCGTCCAGCAGGACTTTCGCTACCGCTGGACCGACGCCGCTCTGCTCGTGGTCGTGCTGTTCACCGGGGAGCAGATCCTGGCGGCCCTCGTTCTGCTGCTGCCGTTGAGCTACTGGCTGTTCGGGGACCGTAGCCAGTGGCGGCGCGCCGGCCAGTTCTGGTTGATCCACGCGGCGACGATGATGGCGCTGGCGGGCGCCTACACGCTGTGGATCAACCGGGTGCCCGTGGTGGCCAGCGGCTTCCAGAGCCGCTACGGCGCTGGGAGCGGATGGACCCTCTACCCGGCGGCGCAGCGCCTGCTGGCCTCCCTGGGGCTGAATCCGGCGCTGGCGGAGTGGCGTCCGGAGTGGCGGCTCGATGCGGCGCTCGCGGCGCTGATCGGCTTGGCGTTGGCCGCGTTCCTCTGGGGTCTTCGCGGACTGGAGCCCTCGATGAACCGGCGCGCCGCGGCCAAGCTGCTGGCCTGGTCGTCAGCCGCCGCGGTGCTGGCGTTTCTCCCCGTCGCGCCGCTGCCGGGCATCGAGTGGAGATACCTCTACGTGCCGTCGCTGTTCCTGGTCCCGGCGGGGGTGGCTCTCTTGTGGCTGCTGGGGCGACGATGGGGGACGACACTGGCCGGACTGACCCTCCTCTACGGCTTGGCCCTGACCTATCACGAGATGCGGCAGTGCTGGATGCCGCAGAGCCGGGTCGCCCGCGCCATGTTGCAGGCGGCGCGGGGGGCCGGAAAGATTCACGACCGGGAAGCGGTGATCTTCGCCCGCGCGCCCCACAACCTGGGACCAGCGCCCAGCTTCCTGGCCGGCGCGAGCTGGTCGCTGAAAGGCATGCTGGCTCACGTGACGCGCGCCGCCGGGGTCGAAGGAGCGCGCGAGCTCCTGGTCAACGAACGCGGCGAGATGGCCCTCTACCGGCCCGACTCCCTGCTCCCGTTCCGGCGCGAGGACTTTGCCCGCCTGCGCGTGTTCGAGCGCCAGCCCGACGGCCGATTCGCTCCCCGCTCCCTGGTGGCATTGCCTGCGGCTGGAGACCGCTTCGAGCTGGTCCCGCTAGCGACCTTCTCGAACGAGACCGCCCCGCCCGGCCACAACCTGACCCGCGAGGAAATGGAGAAACTCCCCATCTTCGGCCAGGTCTATTTCGCCCACCGGATGAAGGGTCCTCTGGTTGAAAACGAGAACTTCACTTCTCCTCATTCAGATAGCCAACGGTAGCCGCTGCCAGTTCGGGGATAGGGATCGCGGGCCGGCGCTGTATCCGTGGTTACCAGAGACTCCTCCACCCCAGGGAGGCCCAGAAGGGCGACATCCTCCTGTACCGAAACACCGCAGGGGACATCACCCACGTTGCCGTTGTTTGGGAGCACACACCCGAGCCAGCGACTGCCTCTTGGAGAACGACGGTCCTGAGTCAATGGGGCGCCGACGGGGAGTTCTTCCACACGGCGGAAGATGTTTCCGATCTGCTCGGGGAACCGAGAGAATTCTGGAGTGAACGGCGGCTGTGACCACCTGTGAACTGTACGACCGGATCGAAAGCCATGATTTCGCCGTCCGGGTTAACGTGGCCAGCGGCATCCGGCAGTTTCGATACTCGCTGGCAACCGATCCTCTTGTTTGCCAGTTGTTGCGGGAAGCTAGGAAGGAGTCAACTGCCATTCTTGCCCGGGTAGTGAGGCTCGCTGCGCAGAAGACTGATTTGAGATATGAAAACCCGTTTGATGCCGCCATGGCAGCGTATCTGCTGGTCCTCGATAATGTCAGGCCCGAGCTGGCGAAGATTGGCGCTGTTGCGGCCATAGTTCTCGAATCCAGCCGCAGTTCCCCGACGCGCCGTGACTCGCCAGGAACTCGAGCGCCTCCCCCTGTTCGAAGACGTTTACTTTGCTCACCAGACCAGCGAGCCCCTGCAATCAAATGCCTGGAGAGGCCCCCGCCTTTTGGTAGTATCCCTGCCGCGCCTGAATCCGCAGCTCGCGGTTCCGGGGAATGATCTTGATCCGGCGAAAAGCCTCTCGCCCGCCTTTCGCGCCCGGCGTGTAGCCGAT
>Ga0247727_10020089_pt1 | contig 10257 bp, 6 predicted proteins | sample WisWelCaveWW1625_FD_202498 | JGI IMG/M metagenome (GOLD analysis project Ga0247727, IMG submission 202498) | Biofilm microbial communities from Wishing Well Cave, Virginia, United States - WW16-25 | ecosystem: Environmental > Aquatic > Deep subsurface > Groundwater > Cave microbial mat | place... | reverse complement strand
TGTGCCTGGGTAAGCTGGTGGTAGGTTTTCATAGTGCTCCTTTGACTTGGTCGTCTGAGAAGTACTATCCTACTCCAGCTTACCTCTCAGCAACTTTCAAAGTTGCACTTCAGACTTGAATCTACAAGTTGCAAACTTGAGCAAGTTTAGCACGAAGGAATGAGGCGGTCAAATTTATATGTCATTGCGAGCGCATTTCGCGAAGCAATCTCCTCGCTATTACAGGGGATTGCTTCCCCCGCGAGGCGGGGTCGCAATGACATGATATAAAGACTTCCGAAGTCTGGAAGAATTTATGGTAAACTTTGCAAGACATTCCCGCTTAACGTGCGACCTTCGGCAGACAGGAGAATCGGTATGACAAAAAATCGCGCTGATCAGATGGTGGAACGTCTGCGCAACATGCAAGCCGCCGCGCCCGATATTGAGGCTTCGGCTGTCGTTTCGGTGGACGGGTTGATCATGGCTTCGGCTCTGCAACAGGGCGTGGAGGAAGACCGCGTGTCGGCGATGTCGGCGGCGATGCTTTCGCTCGGCGAACGCATTTCAACCGAACTGGGACGCAAAGGGCTGGAGCAGGTGTACATCAAGGGTGATAAGGGCGCGATTATCCTGACGTCCATTGGAGAGGAAGCCGTGTTGACCGCGCTGGCGCGCCAGGACGCAAAACTCGGCATGATCTTTTTGGAGATGCGCCGAGCCGCCGAAGACCTGACGAAGCTGGTCGGATGAGCGCGATACATCGAAACGACCTTCAAGCAAGTAATCCCCGATGGGGAGGGCTTCAACGCCCTCCCCATCTTCTTTGTATGTCATTGCGAGGGCGGTGGTTTTCGCTTGAAGCAATCTTCTGATGAGATGGAGATTCGAGACTGGAGACACCTGCACTCCCCGGCACTTGCGCCCGGGGCAAGTGTGCGTGCGGTGCAAGTGTTAGAGAATTGGAGAATTAGATGACTACAAAATTTTTATTCTATACAGGCGGTGTGGTTTCATCGGTCGGCAAGGGTGTGACAGCCGCGGCGACGGGACTGCTCCTGCGCGAGCGCGGCTTCAAGGTGACGGTGCAGAAACTCGACCCGTATATCAACGTCGATCCGGGGACGATGAGTCCGTACCAGCATGGAGAAGTGTACGTACTGGACGACGGCGCGGAAACGGACCTTGATCTTGGTCACTACGAACGATTCGTTGACATCCGCCTCAGCCGCTCCTCCAACTTCACCAGCGGACAAGTGTACGCGGAGATCATCGGCAAGGAACGGCGCGGCGATTTCCTCGGCGGGACGATCCAGGTGATCCCGCATATCACCAACGAGATCAAGCGCCGCGTGGCTGGAATCGCAAAAGAGACAAAGGCAGACGTGGTGATCGTCGAGGTCGGTGGGACCGTGGGCGATATCGAGTCACAGCCGTTTCTCGAAGCGTTGAGGCAACTCCGCAACGAAGTGGGACGCGAGCAGGTGTTCTTCATCCACGTGACCTGGCTCCCCTACATCGGCGCGACGGGCGAGATCAAGACCAAGCCCACGCAACATTCTGTGGCGGCGCTGCGCTCGATCGGTATTTCGCCGAACATGATCATCGCCCGTTCCGATTATCCAGTGGGCAAAGACCTGTGCGACAAAATCGCCCTGTTCTGCGATGTGGAAAAGCAGGCGGTTGTCCCGATGGTGACGAGCGACGTGTTGTATGAAATACCATTGCTATTGGAACGCGCGGGCGTCGGCGATTATCTGGTTCAAAAACTGAACATGAAAGCCACAAGCAAGCCGGACATGAAGCCCTGGGAAAAATTAGTGGAACGTGTGCGGAAGTCAAAACCAACTGTGAAAGTCGCGCTCGTAGGGAAATACGTCGAGTTACAGGACGCGTACATGTCGGTGCGTGAGGCGTTGAAACACGCCGCGCTTCACAACGACGTGGAAGTTGAAATTGACTGGGTACATTCGGCGGACCTTGAAAAAGACAAAGGCTGGGACGTGGTCCAAAACGCGGACGGCATCCTCGTGCCGGGCGGGTTTGGGTCGCGCGGCATCGAGGGTAAAATTCTGGCGGCGCGGTATGCCCGCGAGAAGAAAGTCCCGTATCTTGGTTTATGTTTGGGAATGCAGACCATGTGCATTGACTTTGCGCGCGGCGCGCTGAATCACGAAGACGCCAATTCATCTGAATTCGACCGCGGTACGGAATATCCCGTCATTGATTTGATGATTGACCAGCGCGCCATCACCGACATGGGCGGGACGATGCGGCTTGGGTTATATCCATGTGAATTACAGAAAGGTTCGAAAGCCGCGGAAGCCTATGGCGTGGATCAAGTGGATGAACGTCACCGCCACCGCTTTGAGTTCAACAACGCCTATCGCGAAGAATTCGAAAAAGGCGGCATGGTGTTCTCCGGCATTTCACCCGATGGTAAACTGGTGGAGATCGCAGAGATCAAGGATCACCCATTTATGGTCGGGAGCCAGTTCCATCCTGAGTTTTTATCACGACCGATGAAACCGCATCCTCTGTTTGTGGGGTTCGTGAAGGCGGCGAAGAATGGGAGGAAGTGAAGAGCAAGTAATCAGTGAACAGTGATCGGTGATCGGTGAAGAGAATTGCGAGAGGCGGAAATCTCGGCAGGGCTTTTTTCCGCCCATACGCGTTTGTCGCAAAAAACAGTACAACTGCCTATTGCATTTTTTTCCGAAATCATTATACTGATAGATAGTCGTAGCAAATCCATTTGTGGGATCATCATTAACTTAAGGAGGATGCCATGTCAACCAAAAGTCCGTTCAACCAAACCTATCGAGTTCTGGCAGTTTTTGTATTGATATTCGGAGTCTTGCTCTCTTCATTCAATGGAGGGAATGTGCCCTCCGCCCGCGCGCAGGAGGCGGCGACCGCCACCCTCCCGCCCGAAGCGACGGAAACCGTACCGCCGCCGACCTCACCGGAACAACCTTCTTCCCCGGTTCAAAATCCGTATCGAGCGCCATACACTCCGCTGATTCACCCGCCCGTGTCTGGCTCGTCAATATTTGGGCAGGGCAATGCGGAAGTCGCGGTGCCTGTCGGCGAACCGGGGTTGAGTTTCCGCTATGTGAAGACTTTTGGAAAAACAGGCATTCCTTACTTCGCCGATACTACTCATCTTAATCGTCCAATTGGGCTTTTCATAGATGGCAGCAACAACCTCTACGTGACAGAAGACTATGGTCAACGCGTACTTAAGTATAATTCGGCAAAAAGCAATCTGCTTGCATTGGGCAAAGCCGGAGTGTGTATCACTGACAACTACATGTTCTGCACGCCAAAAGATACAGCGCTGAATGGAAGCAGCAATCTCTGGGTCGCGGACGGCAATCGCGTTGTCGAATATGACACTGGCGGAAACTTCATACAACAAATGCCAGAAACTGATCCGTGGGTTTCAGGCAACGACGACACTCACTTCAACTACGTAAACGGAATAGCCTTCGACAGTATTGGGCGCATGTATGTTTCAGACACGAATAACCACCGGGTGCAGGTATACACATTCACCGCCGGGGTTCCCGTATATAGCGCCACCATCGGCGTTACCGGCATAGCGGGCGATGATAATGACCACTTCAGCTCTCCCCACCGCCTCGCGGTCGATTCAAGCGACAGACTTTACGTGACTGATCGGGATAATAACCGTGTTCAGCGTTGCGAATTCAGCGGGACGTGGACCTGCACTGTGTTCGATAGCGGACTTGGCGGTCCCCAGGGAATCGCAGTGGATGGAAGCGATAATGTCTTTATTGCCGATTTATACAATGGCCGCATCCGCAAATGCCCCTCCGCTGGTGCGTGTGTTGATTTCGCAATCGGCACATACGGCTTTTATGATGTGGCAGTAGATTCCAGCGGGAATGTGTTTGCATCTGCAACGTATGAGGCGATTATAGTGAAGTACAACAGCAGTGGCGGACTGGCGGGGACATTCCTGGGAAAGAAATTCGTTCCCTATTTGACGGATCAGTATCACTACTATCATCCACGTGTGGCAATTGACGGATCCAATAACATCATCATCATAGAGGAAAACGGGCATCGCTTGACCAAGTTGAACGCGAGCGGCGTCCTACAATGGAGTGTTGGCGTACCGGGAGTAGACGCGCCAGACAATAAGCATTTCACCTACCCACATGGCGTGGCGACAGATAATGGCGGAAAGATTTATGTCGCCGATAACTGTCGTGTGCAGATTTTCAGTCCGACCGGCAGTTATCTGAGTACATTGGGAACAGGCTGTGGGACAGGCGATTACGAATTTGGATGGGTCACCGGGGTTGACGTAGATCAAAACGGCAAAATCTATGTGGTGGATTATCCCAATCATCGCGTACAGATCTACACCAGCAACCATCTTTATGCAGGGCGCATTGGCGTCACCGGGGATTGCAGTACAGCCAACGATCATCTTTGCTCGCCAATTGCGGTTGATGTGGACGCCAACGGTAATATCTATGTGACGGATGGCGGCAATTTGCGCGTTCAGAAGTTCAACAGCAGCCGCGTGTGGCAAATGACCATTGGTGATGGCACGTGGGGTGAGAGTTTCAATCAGCTCTCTTGGCCCGAGGATGTTGTTGTGGATGCACAAGGGAGAATCTTCGTGTCCGATTGGGCTAACAATCGCGTCCAAGTCTTCGACGCCAGCGGGGCGTACCTGACAACCATGGCTGGAAGCTGGGGATCAAACACAAGCCAATTAATGGGCGCTCCAGGCATTGACGTTGATAGCAGTGGGAATGTATACGTCGCTGATTGGGAAAACCATCGCATCCAAAAATTCGCTCGCGGCGTGCCTGGCTGGAAGCAGGTGAATATCAATGGGTTTGGGGATTTGGTGAATAGCGGTATTTGGTCTTTATCCACTTTCGATGGCCAAATATATGCTGGCACCTCGAATGTCAACGGGGCACAGATATGGCGGTCCGCCGATGAGTATAACTGGAGTCAATTCACTCCAATCTGGACAACAAATATTGACACAGTTATGGATATGGAGTCGTTCGGGTCAAATCTCTATGCGGGAGTTAGCGGTGATGCAGGCGGGGAAATCTGGCGCACTGATGGGCTGACGTGGTCCCAAGTGGTCTATGGAGGGTTTGGCGACACCAATAATTATGGCATCAATGCCTTGGCTGTATTCTCCAATGAAGTTTATGCCGCCACAAGTAATGTCAATGGCACATTGCAAATCTATCGAAGCACCAGTGGTGATTCTGGCAGTTGGACGCCGGTTGTCAGCGATGGCTTTGGAAGCAATGGGGTGGCGCAAGATGTAACATTGGATGTCTACGGAGGCTATCTTTACATAGGACTGGGAAGAAACGGCGTGGCTGAACTCTGGCGTACGAACAATGGGACAGTTTGGTCGCCAGTATTTACCGATGGTCTTGCAATCAATAATTCCTTTGTTTCAGCCATGGCTGACTTCAATGGAACCCTTTACATCGGCTTGCGAAACTTCGCCACAGGTGGAGAGGTTTGGTCTTCTACTGACGGGATAAACTTCAATCCCGTTTTCACTGGCGGATTGGGTAATCCCAACAACCGGCGTCCTTACGGCCTTCATGTGTTTTATGGCCGCTTGTACCTAGTCTTCACCAACACGACAACAGGCGCTGAGATTTGGAGGACTGCTAATGGCACAACCTGGGAACAAATTATCGTCGGGGGATGGGGTGACAGCAACAACGCGTTCGCCGACTACTTTGATAAAGGCGCGACCATCTTTAATAACAGTTTCTTCTTAGCCACTTTGAACTCTGCCAACGGCGGAGAAGTCTGGAAATACCTGCGTCCGGTAGTAACCAATATTAACACCATAACCGACACCGGCGACGGCGCTCTGAGCGAAGGCGAAAAGGTGATTGTGCCGGTCAAGAAATTGACAGTCACGTTCAACAAGGATGTCAAACCGCCCAAAGTGACTGACTTCGTTTTGACAAAAGGCGCGACCATCATCACCATCAACAGCGTGAGTTACGACAGCCTTACGAAGATGGTCACGCTCAACGTCAACGACGGGAAGAAACTGCCGTATGGCGCATACACTCTCACCGTCAAGAAAACCATTTCGGATACCCAGAACAACAAGATGGCGGTGAATTTTGTGCGCCAGTTCAGCCTGGTCAAGCCGCCGGGCGTTCCCTTGCTGATCGCGCCCATCAACAATGCCCTGGTGTATAACCTCCAGCCCAAACTGGATTGGAGCAATTCCACCATCCCGGCAGGCACGACCTTCGATCACTACCAGATCCAACTCGCGACGAATGCGGCGTTCACAAGCCCGCTGGATCAGAATGCCGCGATTTCAGAATTCACGCCCGCCTCGCCCCTGACCCTCGACACCAAATACTACTGGCGGGTGAGAACCTATAACACGCTTGGGCAAGCCAGCGCCTGGTCCGTGGTGGGAACTTTCCGGGAGGCGATGCTGCCGCCGGATTTGATTTCACCCGCCAACGGCGCGCCTGCCGGCACACGCAAACCCGCCTTCGATTGGTCGGACGTTGCGAACAACACCGGCTACATCATTCAAGTCTCGGCGAGTCAAACCTTTGGGACGCTGCTCCTCAACGTCAGCACATCCACCGGTGTTTCCACTTACACGCCCACGACCAACCTGCCAGCCGCCGCGACGCTGTATTGGCGCGTGCGCGCCAAAGGTCCCAACGGACCGAGCGCGTGGTCTACCAAGTTTAGTTTCACGACTCCATAGGCAGGCATCCCAAACACAACCGACCTCCCACATCCGGGAGGTCGGTCATTTACGGCGAAATGCTATAATCACAGCAACACCGATCACTGCTTACTGCTTACTGATTACTGACCCACTCCCATGCTCACCACCCTCTCCCAATCCTCCCTGCAAGATTACGTGGACTGCGCGCGGCGATTCCAATTGAGATATATTGATCGCCTGTCGTATCCTGCCGTTGAGTCCGAACCGGCGCTGGAGAATGAAAAGCATTTGCAGGAGGGCGAGTATTTTCACCGGCTGGCGCAACAGTATTTGATCGGGATACCGAGCGAGCAGGTAAGCAAGTTAGCAAATTCAGCAAATCTTCAAAGGTGGTGGGAGAATTTTCTTACCGCTTCAGACCTCCGAGTTCTTAAAGAACTCGGAGGTCTATCGGGAAGTCTCCACCCCGAAGCCACCCTCTCCGCGCCGTTGGGAAATTTCCGTTTGCTGGCAAAGTACGATCTCATCGCCATCGCAAATGACAAAGCCACGATCTACGATTGGAAGACGTATCGCAAACGTCCACGCGATGAGTGGCTTCACGCGCGGATGCAGACGCGCGTGTATCGCGCGTTGCTGGTCAATGCCGGGGCGCATTTGAATCAGGGCAAGTCTTTTGAACCGGAACAAATTGAAATGATTTATTGGTTTGCGGATTTTCCGAACGACCCCGCGCGCTTTGTATACACCTCCGCGCAATATCAACGGGATTGGGATCTGCTGATCAAACTTGCGGAAGAGATCAAGAACGCGTCCAACTACCCGCTCACTGATGACCGGACGAAATGCCTGTATTGCCCTTATAGATCATATTGCGAGCGCGGCGTCCGCGCGGGGGACGTGGATCAGGCGGAGGCTGAGACTTCGACAGAGCTCAGTCCAGGAATGGAAGCGGAGGAGTTGTTCAACGTCAACTTCGAGCAGATCGGGGAGATCGAGTTTTGATGTCATTGCGAGGGCGCTAGCCCGAAGCAATCCCCTCATGTGCGAGGAGATTGCTTCGAGCGGAAGACCGCCGCTCTCGCAATGACACTACGGAACATAGACGCCCAAATGATTCGCGACGGGACGTTCGCGACCGGGGATGTAATGATCAATCGGGGAATTGAGGATCACGGGTTCGCCATTTTCGCCTTCCATCACCATCGTGGACGATCCGCCGCCGTCCATCGCCATGGCAAAATGCGCGCTGTGATCGATCAATAGTTGCGCCAGTTCAACGAACGTCGCGCCAGCGCTGTAAACGGGTTGGCGTCCATCCACCACAACAAGGATCAGGAAGCGTCCGTTTTTGTTGATGCCGATGGCTGTGCGCGGTTCTCGATTCTTATTGTTCAAACCATCCACGATCCCGCCCTGCTCCACCAACATTCGATCTCCCGATATGGCGTGGAAGACGCTGCCCGGACGCCGGTTGAACGACAACGCGTTTCTGCGGCTGATGTACAACGTCGGTTCGACGCCGAGAGGTCTGGGAATGCCCTCAGTGTAGAGATCGCCCTTCGATGCCGTGACTCCCAACGGCATAACAGGATCGCCCATACGCGGATAATAGTCCGCGGGGCTGCGCGACCACCAGGGGACAAAACCATCGCCGTTGATCGCGATCTGAACGTCGAACTCTTTCAGGAACTGAGAAGTGGTACGCGCGTTCAAGGGTTGATCTCCTTTCGAGTCCGCGGGCGTGACGAGGAACTTGATCCCTTCGACTTTGGTGTCAATGACAATGATATGCGCGAGCATCGGACGCAGACCGACTCGCACCACGCGGCGATACGTCACGCCTTCATAAAGTTCCTGCTTCATCGGGATCGGCGCGGGGCGACCGCGACCATAGAACAGGAATCCGCCGATGCACAAGGCGAGGATGAAAAATGTTGAGAGAAGTAATCTTCGGGGCTTTTTTATTTTCATCTGAACTTCAATGATTAATAACTCACTTCAAGTCTTTTGTGTTCCCGATGAAAAACGTTCCGCAGGTTGTTGGGAAAAACCTTGATGGTTCACCCAAACCTGCGGGACGGCGGTTGTACAATCATCATCGCCGCCGCTACCGCTGCGCGGCATCTTCGAGACGGCGGCTCGAGCAAATCTAAACCGCAAGTTCCTGTTCAGCCTGCCGCATTGTCTTGAAGGATTCAATCGCGACTTCGAGCATGGAGGCGTCGGGGTCGCGCGTGGTCAGGGATTGCAGGGCAAGATTCGGCTTGATCAAGAGGCGCACGAGAGGCGAGTCCAGATGATTCGCAGTCCAGCGGATGTATTCGACGGCGATCCCCGCGAGGACGGGAATCAAAAGGACGCGGCTGGTCAGCCTCCAGAAAATCGTCATGTCGCCCAGCGCGCTGTGGACAAGGATGGAGAGCAAGACAAACGTGAGGATAAAAGCAGTGCCGCAACGCGGGTGTTCGATGGGATATTTCGCCACGACTTCGGGAGTCAGTTCCGCGCCCGCTTCGAAGGCGTTGATCGTTTTATGCTCCGCGCCGTGATAACCAAAAAGACGTTTGACATCGGGCATGAATCCAATCGCCCAGATGTAACCGACAAGCAGTAATAACCTCACGGCGCCCTCGAGCAGATTGTGCGCCAGGTTTTGCCAGCCGAGCGAATGTTCCGCCCAGCCCCCCACGCTGGCAGGCAGCAAAATGAACAGCCCGATTCCAATTGCCAGCGATATGCCCAGCGTGACGTACAACGCCGGACCTTCGAGTTTTTCATCTTCGCCGGTCTGCGTGTTGGCGGAAAGCGTGAGCGCCTTCATGCCGAGTCCCAGCGCGTCCCATAAAAGGATCGTGCCGCGCAGGAACGGAATCTTCGCGATGCGCGAACGATAGACCTTCGCCAGGCTTTCCTTATGCACAACGATATTGCCGTCCGGCGCGCGCATGGCAATGGCAAAGGCTTTCTGCCCGCGCATCATCACGCCTTCGATCACGGCTTGTCCGCCGTAGGAGATGATTTTATCTTCCATAATTATTTTTACCGCGAAGGACACAAAGAGCACAAAGGTTTTAATGCCTTAAGGCTTTGTTTTCTTCGTGTCCGTAGTGTCCTTTGTGTTTAAAATTTTATTCCACGTTATAAAACATATTGATAAACGCATCAATGCCCTTGTGCCAGGTGGGCAGGTGCAGTTTTTCATTCGGCGAATGCGCGTTGTCCTCAGGCAGACCGAAACCCGTGAGGACCGATTCGACGCCGACATATTTCTGCAATTGCACAACCACGCCAATCGAGCCGCCTTCGCGCTTGAACAGCGGACGTTTGCCCCAGACTTGTTCGAGTCCCTTCGCCATGGCGCGCACGCCGACGCTGTCTTTCGCGGTGATCGCCACACCGGAACTGTGTAGAGCCTTGACCTCCCACTTGATCGTTTTGGGCGCGTTGCGCTTCATATATTTGACCATGGACTTGTGAATCTGATCCGGGTCTTGATCAGGCACCAGGCGGCATGAGATTTTCGCCATCGCCCAGGCGGG
>Ga0247727_10020088_pt1 | contig 10258 bp, 3 predicted proteins | sample WisWelCaveWW1625_FD_202498 | JGI IMG/M metagenome (GOLD analysis project Ga0247727, IMG submission 202498) | Biofilm microbial communities from Wishing Well Cave, Virginia, United States - WW16-25 | ecosystem: Environmental > Aquatic > Deep subsurface > Groundwater > Cave microbial mat | place... | reverse complement strand
CCAGCATGGAAATTTGCGAGCCGGAGACGAAATAATTCACGCCTTTTTGCTTCTGCCAGTACGAGCGAAAAAAAGCAAAGATCTCGCCGACAGAATTTTTGACGCCGGAGAAGCCGTTCAATTGCGCACACGCTTGAAACTCGTCCATGACGATGAGAAAAAATTTTCCGGTTTCCTGGTGCAGCCGGTGCGGCAAATCAATGATGGTTTTGTAAGCTTCGCGGTCGCTTGCTCTTTTCCCGTGAATTCGCAGCAACGCTTTTACTCCATCCGCCAGAGCGCGAAACCCGAGGCTTTGCGCCTTGCCGAGCGTCGCCAGCCACTCGCTTTCTTCCAGCCTGGCCGCGGCCAACACGCCGGTTTCGCCGGAGTAACCGCCGGCAATCAGAAACCGGTCGATGAGCTGGGTTGCCAGCTCTTCAAAGAAAATATTGGCGCTCGCCACATTGCCGGAACAGTCAAAGACGGCGGTTATGAGTTGGGGATCATTTTCCACTCGCCGGGCCAGTTCCAGGAATAAACTGGTTTTTCCAACCTTGCGCAATCCATAAATCGCATAAAAACGACGAATGCCTTTTTTGATGTCGCGAACCGCGCCATCGAGCAGGCGAAGCTGCTCCTTGCGGTCATAAAATAATTCGCCGGAAACCGGCTCGGAAGTCACGAAATACATGGCGTCGGCCTCGACAGGGTGAAAGAGCTTTGGGGCAAATTGCTTACAGACCTGTAAGCTTACAGGTCTGTAAGCAAAATACTCTTTTTCACCCTGCAAGTCAAGGAATTTTTAAGGCCGGCCAGTTACCGGCCGGTAGCGCAGACATCTTGTCTGCCGCAGTCTGGAAGACTGCGCTACGTTTTCAGCCAATAAATGAAGCATTAAGGCCGACCCAGCGTCACCACGATCTGATGCGTCGATCCCGCCTCAAATACCGGCAGCGCCGGTTTTGACGATAAACAATTTTCGGCGTACTTTTCACCGTCAACCAGAATTTCTTTCACGCCGCAATTGACACGTTCGGGATTCTGCACTTCAATATGATAAACCGCGCCGCGAAAATGGCGGCGAGCTTTAAATCCCTTCCACGCCGCTGGAATGCACGGATCGATCACGAGTCCGGCATACGTCGGACGAATGCCGAGAATCCATTCCAAACCCGCTTTGAAAAGCCACGCGGCGGAGCCGGTGTACCACGTCCAGCCGCCGCGCCCGTAGAATTTTGAATCGGGGCCTTCGATGTTGCCGGACGTGACATACGGTTCGGCAACATACTCGTCCGGCTTCCTGCCGCGATTGATGGGATTGAGTTTCGAAAACATTCTGTACGCCGCTTCGCCTCGACCCAGCATCGCTTCAGCAATGACCGCCCACGTTGCAGCATGCGTATAGACGCCGCCATTTTCGCGCATGCCAGCCGCATAGCGTGTGAGATAACCGATTTCTTTGTCCGGTGTTTTGTATGCGGGGTAGAGCAACAATGGGCCGGCCTTGTATTCGAGATTTTTCTCGACCTCATTCATCACCTTTTCGGCGCGCGCGTGATCGGCGACGCCGGCGATCACCGCCCAGGTCTGCGCATTGAGATAGATTTTGCCTTCGAGATTGCTTTGACTGCCGATGCGCTCGCCGTTGTCCTTGGTGGCGCGGTAGTACCACTCGCCATCCCAGGCGTGCGTGTTGATCGCCTCGTTCAAGCGTTGCGCGCGTTCGCGATACATGCGCGCCGGTTCTTCATCACGGCGTTTCTCTGCGATCACGGCGAAGTCTCCCAAGAGGCGATGGATAAAATGTCCAAGCCAGACGGATTCGCCTTTCATCTCGAGTCCAACCGCGCTCAGGCCGTCATTCCAGTCGCCGGCGCCGATAAGCGGCAGACCGCGATTGCTAAAACGTTCGAGCGCTTTGGTGATTGCACGAATGCAGTGATCATAAAGCGAAGCCATGTTGGCATCATCCACGAATGGCTCACGCGATTCGAGAATATTAAAATCGTTGGTTTCGTTCAGATAGTTGGTGACGGCAAACGGCAGCCACAGGAGATTGTCGAAAACTTTATTGTGCAGTCCGAGCTCCGAGAGGGGATGCCACCAATGATACACCGTGCCATCTTGGAATTGATGCCGCGCGTGCAAGAGAATTTGCTGCTTTGTGCGCTCGGAATCAATCGGCAGAAAAATTTGGCTGTCCTGCAATTGGTCGCGGAAGCCGATTGCGCCGCCGGTTTGATAGTACGCCGTGCGTCCCCACAAGCGGCCGGAAATGGCTTGATATTTCAGCCAGGTGTTGAGCATGAGGTTCATCGCCTCATCGGGGGTGTCGATTTCAACCGTGCTCAACAAATCGTTCCAGCGTTGGCGCACGTTGTCAAAGGCGGCGTCAACTTCATCTAGCGAGCGGTACTTTTTGAGATGATTCGTCGCCTCGTCTTTCGATCCCGCCGCGCCGAGGGTGAAACAGACCGTCTTCTGCTCTTGCGGTTCGAGGGTGAGGGTGAGGTGCAAGCTCGCGATCGGATCCAGCAAATTGCCGGTGCGTTTGCGGAGCTTGCCGGCGCGTACCGCTTCCGGAGAACGCTGGTTGCCATACATGCCGAGAAAAGTTTCCTTGTCACCGTCGTACGAGGCGGGTTTTACGTGGCACGAATGAAAGGCGATGTAACCCCAGTCCGCATTCCAGTGGCCGCGATCGGTGGGAATTTCCCACAAGCGTTTAGTTGCGAACAAAGCGTAAAGTTTGGCATCGTAGCTCGTCTCCATAAAAGACTTGTGAAATTCACGATGCCAGTCCGGTGATTGGCCGAGGCACCATTCGAAGAACGAAAACAGATGGAGTTGCTTCGTTTTCTTGGTTTGATTGCGTAGCGTGAGTTTCCAAATTTCTAACGGTTCATCATTCGGAACGAACATCAGCAATGTTGAGTTGACACCGAAATTTAATGACTCAATCACGCTGTAGCCAATTCCATGACGGCATTCGTAACGCGCCGGTTCGTGGCAAACCGGTTTCCAGCCTGCCGACCAAACGTTGCCTTTTTCATCACGCAAATAAATATACTTGCCCCATTCATCTTTGATGAGATCCTGCTCCCAGCGCGTAATACGATTGAGCTGCGCGTGCGTGCGCCAACTGTAGCCGCTGCCGGTTTGCGAGACGGTGATGCCATAATCGCCGTTGCTGATGACGTTGATCCACGGCCGCGGCGTGCGCGGCGTGGTAATGATATATTCCTTGCCGTCTTTGGAAAAGTAGCCGTATTTGGTTTTGAAGCTTTTCAAAATTTTCCTTCTCATCGTCGAAAGTGAAGTCCGACTGGCGCTCGACGATTTTTCTAATTTAGCAACATCCTGCCGCGCCAGTCGGACTTCGCCCAACTCTCAAAACGTCAAGCCCAGGCTGAACCGCTGCGTATTCTCCAGGCGCCCATGCTCGGCCCAACCGTAATCGAAACGAAGCCGGTAGTCGCGCACTTCAACATTCAAGCCGGCGCCGAGGGTGAGGCCGACCTCGGAATCCTGCAGGAAAAGATTTTGATAGCCGCCGCGCACCGCGAGAACATCAAAAAACGTCCATTCCGCGCCGAAGCTCATGCTCTCGACGTTGTCGTTGGGATGAAAAGCATCGACGGCGAATTGCACCTGATTGCTTCTGCCGAGATTGACCGGCCAACTGAGACCGACGCGAAACAGCACCGGCAGCGAAAACTCATCGGTATGGACTTCGCCCGGCAGGGCGCTGTTGTCGCCATGTTCATCCGGTTTGAGGTCGTATTGAATGCGCAAATCGCGCCCGGAATAGCCCGTTTGCAAACCGAAGTTGGAAATGCTCGCGCCGATCCGCAAACCGTTCTCGGCAAGGCGGTAGATGGTTCCAACATTGAGCGCAAAGGTCGAGAGCGAGCTGTGACTGATGGTTTCCTGGAGAAAATTCAATTGCACGCCGACGGAGAAACGATCCGACAATTGCCGGCCATAGCCGAGGCCCAGCGCGAGGTTGGAAACCGTGTAGCGCGCGCCGGTGCCGAGCGGTTGGGTTTCGGTTCGGACGTCGATTTCGCCGGAGTTCAACGAAGTGACGCTGAGGAAGAGATTGCCGCTCTCGCCCATCTGAATCGAAGCGGCGGCGTAGTTGTAATCAATGCCGGCGAGCCATTCGCTGTGGGAGAACTGCGCGCCGTAGCCGCTCTGCTGGCCGATGGCCGCCGGGTTATAATACGCCGCAACGATTTCATCATACATGGCGGCGCCGGCGTTGCCCATGGCGGCGGCACGGGCGCTCGGCTCGATCAACAGAACCTGGCCGATGGTCGTGCCGGTTTTGCTTTGGGCCTGCGCGAGAGTGAACAGGCAAAATACTGCAGGAACGACGGGGAGGAGCAAACGAGAAAAATTTGTTTTCATGATCAAACTCCTCTGCTACATATTATCAAGTCATTCTGGAAGAATCTTTTTTATGGTCAGCACTGATCTTGAGTTAAAAAAGATTCCTGCGGAATGACAGTTGTCGTAGTCTTGCCCCCTGGTGGGGCACTGTTGGAACATGGAATTTGCTTGCAACAGCCGCCCAAAGGAGCGGGGACTACGTGTAATTGGAAAGTCAATTTCTTAGCAGCCTTTGGCTCCTGAAGGAGCTACTACGAAACGTTACTTGATAATCGCAAACTTGCCGATGTGACTGCCGGTCTCGCCGCCATCGACATGAAATATATACAAACCGGGCGCAATGTCAAGATTGTCTTTGGTGCGCAAATCCCATGCGACAAAACCGTCATTCGAGCCGTCGTGACGCAGCGTTTGCACCAACTCGCCGCGCACCGTGTAAATGCGAATCGTGCTGTTGGCGGGCAGGCCGCGAAATTCCATGCGCCGTTCGCCGCGGCCGGAGACGGCGAAACGCTCGGCCTCGAAACTCGCGGAGCCGACGTACGGATTGGGGACAGCGTATGGCTCCTGTTTAAATTCAGCGCGCGCTTTCTCTTTGTTGATGAATTGCGCCGTCGTCTTGAAGGAAAACACGTCGCTGCTGCCGAAAGGTTTATTCAATGCAAGATTGTAGACGTCTCCTTGTTTCGGCAGCACAATCGGGCCGCGTTTCGATTGGCCGGTGGTATCGAGCTGCACGCGCCAGGTCTCTTGTTGTAAGACCGATACACCGGGGATATCGGTGATGATGACGATAAATTCGTTGACGTTGCTGAGCGTGCCGTCGCCATCGGTGTCGCGGAAGCCGAATTTTAAACGTAGATCGCCGTTTTCGCCGGGCGCGGTGACTTTAAACTTGACCGGCTGCGCCGAATTGAAACCAAAATCTATCGACGAATCAATCGGGACGTCGGCAAAAGTGATGGTCAGATCGTTGGGATATCCCACACGCCGCAGGTTGATCGGCTGCAATTTTTGATAAGCTGTTTTGAAGCGCACATTGGTTTTGCTCGCGGGCGTAAAGCCGGTGCGGTTCGGATCGATGACGACCGCCGCCGGCGTATTCACCACGGGCAGCAAGCCGGCGCCGACCTGGCCGGCGGCCTTTCCCGCCAAATCGTCGCCATTAGTGAAAACGACTTTGCCGGTGGTGCTGTCGATGAGGTCGTAGAACGCGGCGCGAACGCTATCCGGCGAGAGGCTACGGAATTTCAAATTGAAAGTGTGATTATCCGGCACGCGCGCGGAATTGATCACTCTGATGTCAACCGAGCCGCTGCCATTGCCGGCAATCTGTTTGGCGGTGGAAGCGTTCGCCGACACGTAGCCAAGAGTTTTAGGCTCCGGCCTCGCGGCGATGACGTTGATCGGCAGAATGGTGCCGCCGCGCGGCGTGCGGGATACCGTAATGGAATTTTCCGAGGGATAAAAATCAAAATCCAGCGTGTCGGCGCCGTGATCGTAAGACGTGACCGCGTAATAATAAAGCTGACCATTCGTCACCGTGGTGTCCGTAAACGAATGTGAGAGGCCGCTGTCGTTGCCCAAATAATATGAGACGCCTTCGACCTTCTGGCTCGAAAAACCTTTCTTGCCGTTGACCATATCGTATTGCGCCATCGGGCGGCCATTGCCAATCGGCCCGGTGCCGCGGCCGGTGGTGATAACTTTGGGATCGCGAAATTCGGGATCGGTGGCGCGATAAACACGATAGCCTTCGAAATCATTTTGCAGGGTCACCGGATCGACGCCGCGCTCGGCAACGTCATCCCAGGAGAGCCGCACGTATTCATCACCTGCTTCGGCGGCGAGGGTCGGCAACGGCGGCGGCACGGCAAACTGATAATTGGCGTTGTAGATCAGCTGCACGGTTTTGACCGTCGTCTCGAGCTCATCCAGATCCGCGCCATAAGCCAGCGCCAAACTGAACCGCTCGGTTTTTCCTGCCGGCAAAGTAAACGGACCGGAGGCGAACAGGAAGCCGATGTTATAGTTCTGTATCAGCGGCGGATCAAAACGCATCGCCGCGTCCGGATGGGAGAATTGGTCGTACAATCGTTTCGGCCAATTCTTGCCGCTATCAAAGAACACGATGTCGTCCGTTTCCAGGCCCGGGCTGGGGGCGCGAATGCGGTTCATTTTGAAGCCGGTCAAGCCGATCTGGTCGGATTCGTGCAGATCGGTGCGATCAAAATAGGGCTCGCCGGGCGTCGGCTTGCCGTCGCCTTCACCGGCATCCTTGTCAGTTTCATCCTTCCCAAAAACGCCGTCCGCGCCGGTATCGTGCAGCTCGGCAACCCAGTCGAGATCCTCGTCGCCGGTCCACCACCGTCCGGCGCGATAAGCTGGACGGCTTTCCAACTTGCCGTTGGCGAGCTCGAATTTTATGAGATCGTAACGCAATGCCAGCATTTTCGCGCGAATGGCTTCTTGCCCAATGACTAACTCTCCCGGCCCGCCATCGCGTTTTTCGTCGATGATGCCATCATCATCATTATCGACGCCATCCAAAGGTTTTCCCGGGGTCTCCAAATAGGCATAGCCAAGATAGCCGGCAGGATAGCACCTATTTCCTAAAGCCGCGCCATGGCCGAGATTGTCCCACGTATAAACCAGGTTGAGCCCGAGGTCTTTATTATAGAAGGCATTGTCATCGTCGGATTCAAAAATGCCGTCACAGGAAAGCGCGGAGCCGCCGACGCCGGAATCCATGTAGATGCCGAAAATGATATTCTCATTGTAATCGGTCGTGCCTTCGTTGGTAATGTCGTAATGCCAGAAGATGACGTTTTGCGCCTGCGGGTTGGCCCATTGGAAGCCGCGCACTTCGATGCGCAAGCCGAGGCCGCGCCGGGTTCGATCGCGGCTGTCGGGAAAATAATCCCACGCATCGTAAAAATCATCGTCCATCACCGTGAAGCTCTCCTGATCCGCGGCCGGGCGCTTGCCGAAATAGCCGTTCCAACTGCCGCGCCAGCCCGGATCGTCGGGAACGTTTTCCTTGTCGGGCCATGAATTCGGCCAAGTGCGATCATCATTGCTGATGGCGGGCGAGCGGCCTTTATTGCGGTTTGGGTCAGGCTCAAAAAAACCCGGCCGCGGCTCAAACCGCATAACGCGATTGCGAATGGGGCTTGTGCCCTGGCGCTCGCGAAAGCCGGTTTCCATGATGTGCGACTCCGGGCCGTTCTCCTGTTTGATTTTCGCCAGCACGAACGGCGTGATGCCATCGCTGTAATTCATGCCGCTGCCTTTAGGCACTTCGACGGAGTGAAAGACGCTCAAGTCCACCCGGCCGGGATCGGGCGGGTAATCCCCCACCATGCCAAAGTTGGAGAATTCCGTGCGAATGTTGGCGGCATCATGAAAGCCCTCGCGCTCCGCATCGACGCGGCCGCGTTTTTCCGGCGGCACCACTTGGGCAAATGTGGTTGCAGCAGACAACGCACAAAATATCGTCAAAAGTATCGTGGTTGAACGGTTCATAACTTCTCTCTCAGTTTTAATAACGGCTTTCAGCCCTCGTTCATATGTCATTCTGGAAGAATCCCTGGCCTGCGGCAGGGCAGGGATTCCTGCGGAATGACATTTCTTTTTATGTCGAACAGTTGCATTTTTCTGATCCGTTGGCCGTTTTTCATCCGTTGGAAAAATTTTTAAATATCCTCCAAACTAAAATCACAATGACGAATTGATCGTCAATCCAACCTCGATCCTCCTCGGCGGATAAAAACGGTTGGGGTCGGCCAAAGTCGCGCGGTCGCCAACCGGATTGAGCGAATAATCCGGGCTGCCGGTGTTGCTGAAGATGAAGCCATTCCCGAAAAAGCGGGCGTCCAAAAGATTGAAGACGCGGCCAAAGAGGCTCGTCTTCATGCCGGCGAGGCGGAAGAATTTTTCAGCGCGCAAATCGGCCAGCACGGCAGCGGGCTTGACGCCGGAATTTCTTTCCAATTCGGCGCCGAAGCCGCTGCCGATGGAAGGCGTGTAGCGCTGGCCGTTGCCATAGCGAATCACCGCGCTGATCGAAAAGTTGTCCGGCTTCTGCGCCGCAATCGTGGCATTCAACGTGTGGCGCTGATCCCAATTTAACGGAATCTGCTCGGGACGCGGATCCGCTCCGGCGGAGGCGCGCGTCGCAGTTTCGCGCGGGTCGCTGGAGTTGCCCGCCGCCCGCTGCCAGGTGTAATCCACCGCCGTGCTAAAGATGCCGGCGCGGCGCTGATCCAGCGCGATGGTGAAACCAATGACGCCGCCAAAATCGACGTTGGTGAGCCGGGCATATTCGGCGGCGGCGTAGGTCGAAACAAACTCGACGCCGAGCAGATCGCGAATGTCTTTGTAGAAGAGGCTGACATCGAGACCGAGATTTTCCGTGACGGCATGCTTGTAGCCGAACTCATACTGGGTGGTGCGCTCGGGCTTGATATCCGGATTGCCGAGCACGCCGTAATCGATGCCGCCAGCCTGCAGCTCATCCAACACGGAATAATTTGAGTTGCTAAAGATGAGGCCGAGTCCGGGCATTTGATAAAAATGGCCATACGCGAAAAAGACCGCGGCCGTGGTGGTCACCGGATAAGAAACGCCGAGGCGGGGCGCCAGCGAAACTTTTGTCGTCGTGCCTTTAGGCACGGACAGCGGCGCGCCGGCGATGGCGTTGGCCGGATTTTGCAAATCACTGGGAATGGTCGAGCGCGCATCAAAGTATTCAAATCTCACTCCGGCGCGCACGTTCAAATCTCTCCACTCCAATTGATCCTGAGCATAAGCCGCGAGCGAGATCGGGTCATACGTCGCAATGCCCGGGAGCTCCGGCGGTTTGGTGAGCGCCGGCAAAAGCACTTGAGCCCCATCGACAATGGTGTTGATGATATAGCCTGGCGAACCGAATTGGACTTTCGACAGTTGCAGCTCGGCCCCGAGTTTGAGCTGATGCGCGCGCGTCACCTGGCTGGTCAGCGCGCCTTTGAAAACATAGCTATTCGTCCGTTGTTTGAAACGGCCCAGATCGACGCCTTGAATAACAGCGCCAAGCTCATAGTTGTCATCCCCTTTGGGCGCGCCGGCCTTCAAATAGAGTGAATCAAGATAGCTCTCGTAAACGAAATCCTTATAGTCAAACAAATTCTGCCTGAAGCGCAGATTGTAAAACGTCTTGCTGGACAACGTGTGCGTCACATCCAAGCCGTGCACGAGCGAGGAAGTCCGTTGGGTGGGCGCGCCATCGGGATTGAGCCGGAAGCCGAAGTTGTAACGCTTGCTCTCCACGTCGTTGAAGATCGCTTGATACCCCAGCTCGACGTTTTTAAATAAAGAACGATTTGTCACCTTCGCCAGGCCCGACCATTCCCGCGAGAAATTCATGGGAAATTCTTTGCCGTCGCAAGCGCGACAAGTATCAGTATTAAATATTTTTTTCTCAAAATCGGCGCGTAAGGTGGGGACGAAACGCCGCGTGGCGAACAAATAGCCGTCGTTGACGAAGCGGCGGCCGCTCACGATAAACGTCGTTTTCGGCAGAAAGGTCGGGCCGCTCAAGCTGAGCTGATAATTTTGCTGCGTCAACGGCTCGAATTGATCTCCCGCAATGCGCTTGCTCTCAGAAAAAACATAATCGCTGGCAAAAAATTCCGCGTTAAAATCGAATTTCTCGGAGCCGCTCTTGAGCACCGCATTCACCACCCCGCTCAAGGCCTGGCCGTACTCGGCGTCGAACGTGCCGCTGATGACTTGAACTTCCTGCAAGAGCGAGCGGTCGATGCGGAGGGTCGAGGAATTGTCGTAGCTGTTGTTGATGGTGACGCCGTTGAGCTGGTATTGCACCTCGCCGATTCTGCCG
>Ga0247727_10020087_pt1 | contig 10258 bp, 4 predicted proteins | sample WisWelCaveWW1625_FD_202498 | JGI IMG/M metagenome (GOLD analysis project Ga0247727, IMG submission 202498) | Biofilm microbial communities from Wishing Well Cave, Virginia, United States - WW16-25 | ecosystem: Environmental > Aquatic > Deep subsurface > Groundwater > Cave microbial mat | place... | reverse complement strand
ATCGCCGGTGCCGATGGGCAGGGGACTTTCGCCGGAGAAGAATTTGCGCGCGCCATCGAGCAGGGCGCTGATGTCGCCCGCGCCAATGGGTGTGCCCGCATAAGCATTGCGGTCGCCCAAGCGTTGCATGCCGGTGGCGATGGTATACACCTGCCCCAGGTTGCCCAGCACAACGACGAGCAAGGCGGCGGTGAGGCCGGCGAGGTAGGCGTTGGGGAGGGAGGGGGTGTGGAGGTGTGGAGGTGTGGGAGTTTGAGTTTGAGTTGGAATTGGAGTTGGAGTTTGTGCCTCGGACTCGGGAGCGTTGGTGTCGGGCGATGGACTCTCAACCTCAGGCTTTGGATTGACCGCTTCGCGTAATGGCGGACGACGGATGAGGTTGTAGGCCACACAAAACGCATTGAGGCCGGTGAGTGAAAACAGCGTGGGAAGCAGGAGGTTGTAGGCAAACGTTGGCACGATGCCAAGCAGTTTCACCGGCACGGCCAGAATCACAAAGCCATAGTAGTAGTAGTTGAGAAACGCGCCCGTCATCCAGGGATTGTAAGGCGGGAAAGAGGCGCTCTTCAACACCGCGTTGAAGAACGAGAAAATCATGGGCCGCTCGCCGCCAAAGTTGGGGTGCCACAGGTCGGGGTTGCCCCAGCGGATAAACAAATCAAAGAGGAACAGCGCCAACACCACGCCTTCCACGATGAAAATGTGGCGGCGTTGGGCGCGCACAAATTCCAATATCTCCGCGCGCTTGCGCCAGAAGACGAGGGCCGAGAGCGCGCTAAAGACCAACAGGCAGAGCAGGATGGTGAGGCGCGTAAACGGTAACAACTCAAGACTGCCCAGAATCCACACCGGCCAGGCCATACACACCAGCGCCACTGTGCGGGACAACGCATAGCCCCGATCCGCGAGGCCGCCAAAGGCCACGTATGTCAGTGGGAACGCCAGCCAGCCCAACAGGAAAATTGCCAGCCACCACAGCGCCACCCCGGCCAGTTCGTTTTGATTGAAGAAGGCTTGTGGATCAAAAATGTCGCGCCAGGTTCCGCCCGCTTGCTGGTCGGCCAAACGGTCGGCGGGCAACATCAGCAGGGTCGGCGCGGCGGTGGCATCGCGCGGGCCTTGATTGACCACGGTGCTCAGGTCAACCGCATTCAGCACGGCGCGCGCTTGCTCGATGGTGAAGGCATCGGTCTTCTTGAAAATCCACACTGGCGCATGATCATAGACGCTAAAGGCTTCTTCGGCGGCGAAGGGGCTGTTGTTGAATGGGAAGTCTGCGCCCCGCGCGGGCAGGGCTGGTGATTGGCCCCAGGCCCACGTTGCGGCAATATCCGAAATTTGCAGTGGGCCGAGGGTGATGGGATTCTGGAACGTCTTAATCAACTCAAAGCCCAACCGCCCATCGAACAGCGCGCGGTAATACTCCATCGTCATTGGGTAATTGTTGGGCAAGCGCCCGGAACTCCAGATGGCGCGCTGGCTGGGCAGAATCAGATAATCCACCTGCGCCAGGTTATCCAAAAACATCTGCTTCTTGTTGGCGTCGTCCTGCCAGCGCGCTTCAATGGTGAAGCCGCGATAGAGTCCGCCAAAGGGGTCGCGGTCATCGGAGCGCACCGGCAGAGACTCATCCCAACTTTCATTGGCCAGCGTCGAGCCGCTAATTTCCAATGGGCCACCCTGGGGCGCGGTGAGGAGCAGATAATACGTTTCGCCTTTGGTCAGCGTCACCGAGCCAAAAGTTGTTTCGGCTCGGTCACCCCGCGGGTCAAGGCCGATGGCGCTAACGGCCACATCGGCTTCAGCCAAGACCACCGAACCATCCGGGGTCTGACTCAATTTGACATGCAGGAGGCCGGGAATGGGATCCCCAAAGGCATTGCGGATATGGGCAATGGTCAGGCCAGTGAGCGTGCCAGTGAAGCGGGCGCGGAAGGCGGTTTGATACGGCGCATCGGCCCCAATTTGTGCGCCAACCGGCAATGGATCCGTATAAGCCGAGCCATCGGCCTGAATGAGTTTGAGATTGAGCGGGCCGGGGACGTTTTGGAAAATCCATTGGGTGGCGTTGACACGGGTATTGCCCGCCCGATAGATATGGGTGAAGCCCCAGGCCCAGGTGAGGGCACCAAGAGTGACCATCAGGAAGAAGGAAGAAGGAAGAAGGAGGGAGACAAGCGTGTTCCTCTCTTTTGACTCCTTTCTCATTTGCGTTAGCCGCCACACTTCGAGAATCGCCCAGGCCGCCAGCAAAATCAGGAATGGATAAATGGGTAGAAAGTAGCGCACGGATTTGACCCAGCGGGTGCCCATAAAGAGGAAATAGCCGCCCGCCCACACCAGCGGGAGCGCGTGCGCTTTCCAATCATCGCCGGGGCGCGCGGAGCGCCAGGCCGCCCAGGCAAAACCGGCCCAGGCCGTTAAGCCCAATGGCAAACCCATCCCCCATAGCACCATATTGACCCAGGGAAAAATCAAGGCCGGGCGATTGGTCCATTGCTCACCGGGCGGCCCCCCACCCTCCCCACTGGATTCGGCGGAGGCTACCGCCATGCTATCCATCCATTCCTGATTGGGCGTAAGCGTTAGAAGGGTGGTGTTGCCGGTCTTGGCCCGGAACGACATGGGTTGGGTGATGCGAAAGGTGATGAACGCCACCAACCCGGCCAGCGCCAAGCGCGCGACCACATCGCTGATTAATTGGGTGCGATTGGCCGTGTTCCACTCATCGGCGTGGGCGATGACGGCGGCGACCAGCATCAACCCAAACAGCGGAAGCAAGTTGACGCGCGAAGCCATGGCCATCCCAAAAAACACGCCGAAGAGGGCGTACCACCCCCACACTCCCATACGTCCGTACCAGTTTGTCTGCGTGTGTAGGGGTGTGGGAGCATAAGTCGCCACGCGCACCGCGCAGAACATAGCCGCCGTCACAAAAAATACGGCGAAGTTGTCCACCGTCATAAAATGCGATTGTTGAATCTGCATGACGGCCAGCGCGCTGAGGGCGGCGGCCAATAGCCCCACCCGGTAATTTTTATACAACTGCCAGCCAATCAGAAAGATGACGCCCAAGGCCAACGAGTCAAATAGCCCGGACAGGCGGCGGCCCATCAGGCGCAGTTCGCCATAGCCGGTGTTGCCCGACAGCTCGGCCAGCCCGCGAATGATGATGAGCGGCCATTGGCCCCAGCGCATCCGGTTGTCAGGCGCGCGGTGCTCGGCGCTGATGGGGAGCGGGTTGCCGTCCACATCATATTTTTGATAGGGGCTGAGGGGCGCGAGGCGGGTATTGAAATAATCGCCGATGGATTTGGGGAGGGAGAGTTGGGTGAGGGTGCTGGTGAGGCCGTATTCGTCGGGGTGCAGATCGGTGCCCTGGTTCCAATTGGTCCAACTAAAGCGGAAGAACAGGCCAATGAGGAGGAGGACAACGAGAAACACGTCGAGCGCCAGGCCCGTCAGGGTGATCTTACGGAGCGAGTCGCGCACATTGGCATACGGCGTGGGCCGAAGCGTTATGGCCGGTTGGCCCTCGACGGGCGTTTCGGGAGTCGGGATGGAAGCAGGGATAGGGTTGATGTCGGACATGGGTTCGATCACAGGAAGTTGTATGTTTTATTGAATTGGTAAAGAACTCTCATCCACATCCAACGCGCTGGGCACAAAATACAGCAGGAAGTCGTGGTTGGGCACCGCCGACGTGTAGCGGGAGAGCGTGCCGGTGGGATACAGACGGCGGAGTTCGGCGATGGTTTCCTGGTCGTAGAGATTCAACACAAACAGCTTGGGGCGCGGGTCGCCCAGGGGGTCGGCCAACTGTTCCTTCGGAATGGCGTAGTCATGGCTGAAGTTGTTGGCATAGATCCCGACCGCGCGTGTGTCCACCCAGTACGGGTACGGGCGCACATAGGCCGTGTCGTACGAGCCAATCGAATGAGCGAAGGACTCAATCACCCGGCCAATCTCAGAAGCGTTCTGCGCGGAGAGCGCGAAGTTGCGGGCGTAATCCACGAACAAAATTTTCCAGTTAGCCTGATACGAGGTGTAGAGTAGCACGGTTGCCAACCCCACGCCCACGACCGTTCCCAAGCGCCCCGCCAGCCGCCTGCGGCCAAATTCAATCAGCAAGCGCAGAGCCAGCGCGATGAGGGTAAACACGATCGGGATGGCCGAGCCGGAGCGGTGCAGGGAGGGGTTCTCGTTGGGAAACGCCAACGCCAGCGTAGACGGCAAAAGTAAGATCGGGATGACGACCACGAGATACAAGTCTAACCAGCTGCGGAGGAAAATAGAGCGCTCACCTTTCGGCCATTTAAGGGTGGCGAGCGCCATTAACCCGTCAAGCCAGGCCCGCCAGTTTATAGCGCGATACACCACGACCGCCCAGCCCATCACCAGCAGAGCGCCCATCACCCAATCCAGCGCGGGCTGGCCGGGCGGACTGACCAGCCAAGCCGCATCGGCGGTCCAATTAAACATCCGTAACGAGTTCCATTCATTTTGGATGAACACTTGCGTAGTCGGGGGGCGGTTCTCGCCGGGGTCGCCGGTGATGCGCGTGAGGCTCCGAAACCAGAAGGCGACCGGATCATCCATCGAATATCGAAACAGAGGCACAAACCCGGCCAGGAGCAAGACACCCAGCACGATCAGCCAACGCGCCACGTTGGTCGTTACGGTGCGGCTCCAACTGTGCCAGGCATACAACCCAAAGGCCAGCGCCCCCGCCACCGGCACAATCCGAATGGCGGTATAGCCGTACAGGCCAATGCCCATCGCCAACCCGGCCAGTAAGGCGGCATTGCGTGAGCGGCGTTTGAGAGCCCGGATGACCAGCCATAGCGCCAGCGTGGCAAACAACGGCGCTAGCGGGAAGCGCAAACCGTTGCGGCTGATGCTGTTGGGCCACCACGCCATGCCGGCCGTCAGCGCGGCCAGCAGGCCCGTGAGGTCGTCGTCGGTGATTTCGCGCGCGGCCAGAAAAATCAACGGCAGGGTGAGGAAACCAATGAGGGCGTTGGTGAGCTTAAGATTGATGAAGGTCAGGCCAAGGCCCGCCGCACGCGCTACGATGGCATAGATATAGAAGCCCATCACCTCCCGTCCGCTGTTGTCGGGCTCAAAGATGGGGCGTTTGCCGTTGTTGAGGATATCATCAACATCGATCAGTTTTTCGATGTGATCGCTGGTCATCTCCGATGGCACGGCTTCCAGATTGGCAAAGCGGATGGTGGCGGCGACGACCATGACCCCGATGAGCAGGAACAGCGTGCGTGAAAGACGGATATTGACTTCGCCGCGCCATAGCCGCTCCAGCGCTCCGCGCCAGTCCCAGTTGAATTGAATCGGCCCATCCCACAACGCCAGGGCCCATACCATCAGGCTGGCGACCCACGCGGCCCGTCCCAACGGCGGGAAATTGTTATTCGCGGAAACAAAGAATGTGAGGGCGCTCAATACCAGCGCGACTCCGGCCAAGCGCCAGCGCACTCGGGTGCCTGCCTGAAGGATGGGTTGCGCTTCCAAAGTGGGGGCGCGGGTGGGCCACCACCCATCGAGCGCCTCGCGCCGCACCACCAGCGCCCACAGCGCCGCGCCTCCGAAGAGCATGAGCACGCCCGGCCAGGGGCGCGCGTGAAAGCGCGCGAGACTGTATTGTCCAGCGAGGGCCAGCAAGACCGCGCCCGACCCACCCACCCAACGCATCAGCCCGAGCCAGGCTTGCCGCGTTGCTTCGGCCCTCGAAGGTGTGGGAACAATCGAGGGAACCGCGGAGGGCGTAAAGGGCCGGGTCAGGTTCAACTCTGGCAGGCTACTGATGGATGTCGTCGCCTCACCCCGCAGTGAAAAACCCCAGAAGAACAGGCCCATACCCAACCCCAGGAATAGATAACCGATCGCCTGACCCCGGCCCAACAGCATGTAGGCCCCGACGAGCGCCGTCAGCCCGGCCAGCCCAAAGCGGAAATAGCGCTGAATGCCGGGCGCGGAAACTTTGGCTCGCAACCAATCAAGAAGGGAGGGTTCGGTTTGCATAAACAACTCGCTTCAAAACAAATTTCACACCCGGCGCGCAATGACAAAGAGATAAGCGCCTTTTTCCGGCAAAGGTTCCTCATAGAAAGGCCGCATCCATTTCTCGGTGAGCGCCAGATTGGCGCGCGTCGGCGACAGGAGCCAGCGGCCGGTGAGAGATTTGGTCACCAGGGCGGGCAGGCCCCAGTAGTGCCACCACTCCAGCGTTCGCAGTGCGCCGACCGAGAAGTAATACCAGTGCTTTTCAACCCGGAAACCGGCGGCGTCCAATCGCGCGCGCCAGACCTCCGGGCCATCACAATGATGGTGCCGGGAGATGCGATTGAAAAATGACTCGTAGGCGCGGGCCGGACCAGGCAGGCCGACCCGGTGCAGCGCGCCCGCGACGGACAGGAATTGTAGAAAATAATCGCTGGGTGAGCAAAACACAAAGGGCGCGCCGGGCCGCAACACCCGCGCCAATTCCATCAATACCGGCTCCAACACTGGGATATGTTCTAACACAGAATTGCTGACCGCGCTGGAAAAATGATGGTCGGGAAAGGGCAGGGCCGCGCCGTTGGCCTGGGCCAGCAGGTGGTAGGCATTGGGCCGCAGGCGACGGGCCTCCCACAGTGGCGCGGTCCACGGATCCACACCCGCCGTCAAGGGATGGTCAAACGCCACCGACGCAAAGTGCGCGTCGCCACAGCCCAAATCCAAAGTCGGTTCGGGCAAGGTAATGTCTTGATAGAAGCGGGCCTCCACCGCCCGCAAGAGGCCGCGAAAGGCGGGGAGGTCTTGGAGGTTACGCCAGAGTAAGTCGTCAATCATCAGTGATAAGTGAAGAGTAAAAATAAAAAGTGAATGGGCACCTTTCACTCTTCACTTTTTACTTCTCAATAATAGAGTCTCAAATAACGTTTCATAGTTCGCCGCCGTCGTTTGCGGGCTGAACATTTCGGCAATCGGCGCGCGCGGGCGAACATAGTGGGCATGGTTGTCCAGCACTTCGAGCAAGGCCGTGGCCAGCGCGCCCGCCTCACGCGGCGGGAAGGTGCGGCCCATGCCCGTCATCTGCGTCGGCATGCGCACGCCCGGCAAGGCGCTGGCGACGGTGGGCGTGCCACACAGCGCGGCCTCCACCTGCACCAGCCCAAAGGTCTCGGTGCTATTGGTGCTGGCCACTACATGCACATCGCAGGCGCGAAAGAAGACCGCTAACTGTTCGGGATTCAAACTCCCCACCCACAGATAGCGGTCTTTGTTTTTTTCCAGCAATGGCGTGAGCCGGTGCAGATAGGCTTGCTCCCCAATCGCTTCGCGCGGCCCGGCATGGAGCACCATCACGCCCGGATATTTTTCGGCCACGCGCGGCAGGGCTTCGAGCAGATATTCAATGCCCTTCTCGGCCGCCAGCCGCGCGGCAATGCCAATGAATGGCCCGCGCCCATCCAATTGATGCGTGGCCTTGAAGGCTTGCACGGCCTCGTCACTCGGCTCCGGCATTTCCACCGGTGGCGGGATGACATGCACCTTGGGCAGGTATCGGGACAATAGCGTGGAGTGACGGGCGAAGTCATCGGTGTAGGCCACAATTTTATCGGCCAGCCGCGCGACGGCGTGATTGTTTAAGTTGATGGCGGTTCCAGCGGCCCAATTAACGAGCGAGGGCGGGAGCAGTAAATCAGAATGATAAGTAACTACCACCGGCTTGCCGAGTAAGCGCCCGCGCAGGGCAAAGCCGGTGGCATCGAGTTGAGGCAAGTGGATGCTTAAGACATCGTGCCGAGGCACCAAGCGCCAGGCCTCGAAGCCAATGGTGGGCATCACCACACCCTTGCTGATACGAGCCAGCACCGGGACCCGAATCACGTTGACGCCCTCCAGTATTTCCTGGCGCGGCGTGGTTGGATCATATTGCGAGGTGAGGACGGTGACGGTGTGGCCGCGAGTAGCCAGCGCGCGGGCCAGGCGCTCGACATAGATGGTCAGGCCCGAGATGTGCGGGCGATAATAGGTCAGGGCGATGAGGATTTTCATTCGACGGAAGGTGGTACACCCATGCGGCCCAGATTGCTCACCGCGCTTTGCACGGTTTGCGCGAGGTGGACGAGGGTTTCACCTTCCTGCACCAGCGCTATTAATCCCAACACGCACAGCAACACGTAATTGACGGCGTGAAAGACGAGGGCATAACTAAAAGCCAGATCGTTCTCGATGTTGAACACAGACAGCGCAAAGACCACCGCCGCTTCAAAGATGCCAAAGCCGCCGGGTAGTGAGGGCACGGCAATGCCGAGGGCGGTGATGACCAGAACGAAGAAGGCTTTGTCGAGGGTGGCCTGCTCGGGCGGCAGAAAACAGAAGAGCAAGGCCCAGGCGGCCAGGCCCGCCGTCACCCACGCCGTCCCCGACCAGCAGGCGGCCATGGCGGCGCGACGCACATCTTGCAATGCGCTCAGGCCATCCACAAATGCGCTGGCTCGTCCTTCCCAACGTTCATAATTTAAACGGGGAATCCGAGCCAACGCCCAGCGTGTCAGGCGCAGAACCAACTCACGACTGCGGGCAATGAGAAGCAATCCGGTAAAGGCCGCCAGGCCAATCACTATTGCGCCAATCGCGGTCTGGCGCACCTCGGCCACCCCGGCCACCAGCGGCAGAAAACCGGCCAGCATCAACAGCACCATCATCAAATCGAGCAAACGCTCGACCAATACGGAGGAGATGGCCTTGGTGAGGCGCAGACCACGTTCACGGCTGATGAGGTAGGCGCGGCCCACTTCGCCCAACCGGAGCGGCAGGATGTTGTTAAGCAAATAGCCTTCATTGAGCACGGCGAAGACCCGGTTGAAGGTGAGGCCCTGCCCCAACAGGGTGCGCCAACTTTGGGCGCGCGCCATCTGCCCAATGATGATAAGGACAATCGCAGGCAGGATGTAGATGTAGTTGGCGTTCTGCAAGGCCGCCAGCACTTCCGCCGGATGCGTGCCACGCAGGGCCAACCCAAACGCTACCAGACTAACAATCAGACCAACGAGAAATTGCGCGGTTTTCCGCAACGATTCAGCCTCTCAGAGGGGATAGGGCGAATTATAGCATCTTGTTTCTTAAAATTTTGGGGTTGGATGTTGACAATGAAAGAAACGGCCTTATACTGTCGCTAACACAGTGGAATAGAACGGGGGAGCGGGGGGAACGCCTGGTCCCCAATCCCCAATCCCCAATCCCCAATCCCCAGTAATGTGGGTTGGTTTAGCGTTGCCTGCGAAAGGACAAGTGTATGCGTCACCTCGACATTATCTGCGCGGCGGTCTGTCTCATGCGTTAGGTCGTTTCTATCCTCGCTGTAGAACACCTATGAATAAACACCGCCTTTTCAACTTCCTTTACTGCATGGGTAGCCTTTTCAGTGTCCAAAACGCTGGTGAGTTTATCCGGGCAAAAGCGGAGTTAAAGTTTGCTAAAGAGCGTGAATATAGCCAGGTAAAGCTAGAGTCAACAACTTGTAGCAGATTACAACGCATCATAACTCATGCTTACGAGACCGTGCCTTTCTATCAAGCGCTGTGGAAACGGTCAGGGGTAAATGTTGACCAAATCGCCACGATAAATGATTTATCCCATCTGCCGCTTGTCTCAAAGAGTGACTTTCGAGAGCAGCCCATCCACAAATTGCTCAGTCAGACAAGTTCCAGGACACATTTGCTTCATACCTCAGGAAGCACTGGAACTCCTCGACTAGCCCTCAAAGATGTCTCTGCCCAAATCTATAATAATGCAACGGTGTGCAGGTACTTTGCTGAACATGGGGTCTCGCCAGGCAGCACTATACTTTTCCTCTATTCAACCACTCGGGCCCCAATTCGTCATCGCGCCATCCCAAATGAGCACTGGACACACCGCATCTGGATTAGCCTCTGGGATCTGGTTGAGTCGCCAACGTTGATTACGCAGGTCAAGCCAGATGTGGTTATTGGCTCACCCCAACAACTGGAAGCAGTCGCTAAACTTGTTTACTCAGCCAGGCGCATTCGGCCCCCCAAAGTTTTTGTCAACGTTGCTGAACGTTTGGATAGTGCTACTCGCCATCGAATTGAAAGTGAGACTGGCGCTAGCGTAGTAGATGTTTACTGCTCCAGCGAATTGTCAACGTTGATTGCCTTTCAATGCCGCAATTACAATGGCTTTCACACGAACTCAGATTATGTGATTGTTGAGGTTGTAGATTCAACTG
>Ga0247727_10020086_pt1 | contig 10258 bp, 3 predicted proteins | sample WisWelCaveWW1625_FD_202498 | JGI IMG/M metagenome (GOLD analysis project Ga0247727, IMG submission 202498) | Biofilm microbial communities from Wishing Well Cave, Virginia, United States - WW16-25 | ecosystem: Environmental > Aquatic > Deep subsurface > Groundwater > Cave microbial mat | place... | reverse complement strand
CGGATGAAAAATCTGCGGCTCCGACTCAGGGGAAATCTGATTCTGTTTCCCAAACAGTTCCCTCATCCCAGGCAGTCTCCACGCAAAGCGTCCAGTCCCCAGATATCAAAGCATCGCCTCTCGCCAAAAAGATTGCGCGCGACAACAACATCAATCTCGCGTCGCTTCAAGGCTCTGGTCCTGGCGGACGTGTTGTTCGGAAAGATGTCGAGTCTGCCCTCGCAAGCAGTACGCAATACGCAGTAAGCAGTAAACCCTCCGCCCAACCAATTACCACTTACCAATTACCGACCACCGCCGAAGACAAAGTTGTGGCGACAACAAAATTACGTCAGGCAATTGGCAGGCGTTTGGTTGAATCTAAAACCACCATCCCCCACTTCTATGTGACGCACGAATACAAAATGGATGCGTTGATGGACATGCGCAAACAGATCAATGCGTATTTGGGTGACAATGAAAAAGTCTCCGTCAACGATTTTATTCTCAAGGGCGTAGCGCTGACTCTGCGTCAGTTCTCGAATCTCAATGCCACCATCAAAGGCAATGAGGTGATTCAATTCGGACACGTCAACGTCGGTGTGGCAGTCACCGTCCCCGGCGGACTCATGACCGTCGTCGTCAAAGACACCGACCAAAAGATGTTGCGCCAAATTTCAAGCGAAGTCAAAACGATGGCTGGACGCGCCCGCGAAGGTAAAGTCAAGCCTGACGATGTAGATGGTTCGACGTTCTCAACATCCAATTTGGGAATGTATGATGTCGAAGACTTCATCGCCATCATCAACCCACCTGAAGCTGCGATCTTGGCGATCTCGTCCGCAAGAGAAGTGCCTGTCGTGGAAAGCGGTGAGTTGAAAGTAGGCTGGCGCATGAAAGCCACCATCTCCGTTGATCACCGTGTCAGCGATGGGGCGGAGGCGGCGCAGTTCATGCAGACACTCGCTGGGTTCTTGGAAAACCCAGTGAGAATGTTGGTGTAAGAAATGTAGAGTTCGGAAGTTTTATAAAAACTTCCGAACTCTCTTTATAAAACCATCTCCGTTGACCACCGCGTCAGCGACGGAGTCGACATCGTACCCTTCAGGGTAAGCCACCCAGTTCATGCAAGCGCTGGCAGGGTTCATGGAAAACCCTGTCAGGATGTTGGCATGAATTGGAATAAAACACGGATGAGCCTTTCCCGTCCGTGTTTTTGTTTAGCCGCCGATCGTTCAAGGGTTTAGCGATGGTGTGAATTCAGTTAACTGCAGGCGTCCTTATAATCTGTTTGGTAATTCATACCCGGATTAAAAGGTTGCCACTCAGACAAAGAGAGCGGGCGAGTGACTTTTTTACATAGTTCATCCCTCCAAAGAGTAAGATGAGCGCCTAGGTTTCCGAAATCTAATTCCACAAATTCATTTTCGGAGGGAAGAAAAATCACTATTTTTCCATCCGCAGTAATCATGGGTTCGCCTGTCTCATTAGATGCGACAATCTGCGTTTGACCATCAATGTCCCATATTAAAACGCGTCCATTTGCGCGGGCTAGCAAATATTTTTTATCAGAGCTGGATATCAGGGTCAGATCGTTATAATAATCGAATATGGTGATTCCGTATAACTCCACAGGCTCTTTAAATGATGTTATTTTGCCATTGTCATCTTTAACATTGTCGACGAAATAGATACGATTACGATTGGTCTCGCTGTCAACATAAACAAAATAAGTTTTTTGCTGATCGAATGCCATAAGTATGGGGCATGATCCCAATTTCCATTCGCTAATAGGCTTTTTATCAGTACTGTCCTTTTTATCAATAACGTCAACATCCCATATTTGCAGTTTTCCAGAATGATATGACACCACATAGTTCCCGTTTGGACTGAGACCTCCGGAACAGATTCCGAGATCTTTGTCCAAAGCATCCGGATACTCCTTCAAATCGGGGATTTCGCCAATATCAACTTTATATATATTACGGTTCTGATCAAGATATACAATAGAGTTATTGTCTTTGGTGAAACTTGCGGTAATAATTTGTGCGCCTTCTTCGCCAAGTAGAGTTTTGCCGGACGGTTTTTTATCGCTTATATCCCAAACGATCAATCCATCAGATCCTACTGTTGCCAGCGACTCACTATCTGGGCTCAGTACCATTTCTCGCGCTGCCCCCGTTCTGTCCCCAAACGCAGGGCTTTCTAAAAGCTGAAGATTGGCAAACTCAAGCAAAATGGCACCGCTACTCCCAAAAACGATAAAACTATCATCATTGTGTGGAATTGATCTTGCTCCATTAAGTATGCCGGGATACAGATATGGATCATCTTGAGGCAGAGCATCACTCAGATCTTTGGCATGGAAGAGATTGACCTCGTTATCTTTAGTTGTGATTAGTATTTTATCGTCATTGCCAATAAAACTCTGGTATTGCCCCCGTAATTTTCCGATTTTTCTTCCTGTTTCAGATTCCCAGAGTGTGTATCCTGACTGATAGTATGCCAGGGCATATTTACCAGTTGGGCTGAATGTAAGATACTCTCCATAAATGACGTCACCACTGTCGATTCGGGCGGCTGAGACCGTTTCGCCCGGTGCGTCGGGCATGGAAATATCGTAGAGAACTAATTCGCCTTTATCATAATCATACAGGTATGCAATTTTGTTGTTGGGACTAAAACCTCCAAAGCTTCCTTGAATATTTTCTATCCTTCTAACCAGGTTTCCAGTTTTAATATCTCTTATTTCGTATGTGCTGGTACTTGTTGCAATTGCAATAAGTATTTTATCGGGGCTTATGGTCGGGTAATACCTGGAGGTATAGTCCCGCTCAATTCGTTCGTTTTTGTTTTCAAAATCCACTAAATAAATGCTGTAACTGTCGCTCTTAATCGTCGATACGATAGCAGTATGTTCACCGTTCGGCCCGAAGCCCCGGAAGTTCAGTATCGGTTGTTCTCCCACCTGTTTCATTTGATTTTCGGCTACATTAAATATGGTATATGTATCATCGTTGCTGTAAAAATTGTAATTGGAAACTGCTACATATTGCCCATCGGAACTGAATTGCAGATTACTCCCAAATAATGGGTAGCCAATTTTATTGCCCGTCTCTGCATCACGCAGAATGTATGTATACCGATACGGAGAGGTCACCAAAATATTCCCATTGGGGCTGAAGAAAAATCGGTAGGCTTCGTTGTAGATGGTTTCTCCCTTTTTTGTACCATTGATTGGGTCCCACAAAGAGAGGCTGGAGCCAATCTTGCTGGATAGTATCAATCTGTTACCCGTTGGACTCACCGCAACGCTAGAAACTTCCTTTATGTGATTGTTTTCAAAACCCTGATTCTCATGATGTAAAAATGAATTGTTTCCTGTCTTCTCAAAAATCTTGATCCGATCTTGAGTCAATATAGCTATTCTATTGCCGTTTGAGTTGATTGCTGTGTTTAATACTGGGTCACAGCCATTCGCCAAGGAGGCGCAGGTTTCTCGAAGATCAATTGGTGTTCCGGGTATGGATGGGGACACATATGTGTCCCATAAGGTGAGACTGCCCTGGCTGTTAAAATTTGCAAATATGGAATTGTCGGGGCTGAAGACAATATCAACAGGAATATTTGCATACGGAGGATTAAAAATCACATTTTCAGCCAGTTTTGTTTCATGAATTTGTCGTCCTGTAGTCGTGTTCCATATCGCAATGGAGTTGTCATTGTTGTTTTTCATAATTAGAAGATTATCATCGGGACTGAATTTTACAAACCTCCCAAAGAGTGTTGCTACCGGCTTATTATCTTCCAAACTCCACAAAACACTCCCTGAATAATAAGTAGTAGCCACCAGGAATTTTTGTCCGGGACTCAGTATTGGATAGTCCTTAATAAAGGGTCCCCCAACTAATTCACCGGTAGTAATATTCCATAATTTATAACCAGCGCGATTGAAAATAGCGTTATTAGAAATAAGCATCAAATCTTTTTTAGGGCCAATTCCAAAATAATCCAAGGTAGTGCAATCTAAGGGAGCAGTCGTTTCCGAGTAGAATTCTGCAACCTCGCCAGGTATTGGTTTGCCGATTAGTTCTGTTTTTGCGGTATCCCACAGTGTAATGTTTGCGGGCATGCTGGTGAATGATGCAAGTACCTTCCCATCCGGGCTAAAACATGCAGTTTCTCCTTTAATGGGACTGCCAATTGGCATGGCATTTGTTGTATCTAGTAAAATGATGTTTTCGCCCGATGTTACTGCCAGTACATTTTGCCCAGAAGCAAACTTCGGATCAGAGCCCCGGATGGATTCGCCAATTTGAATGTTCCTGGCAACATTCCATAAAGTAACTATGCCGTCTCGATTGTTGGAGATCGCAACCGTATTATTGTCCGAACTAAACTCCACATCATCACCCTCTATGGAATCGATAATTTTCTCGCCTGAAGTAGAGTCCAACAGATCAATCAGGCTTATATCTGTTTCGTTTTCTTCACCGCTGATTCCCTGCTTTACAGCCAGAAAGTTTTCATTAGGACTGAATTCCCAATAGTCTTGAATAGTTTCGACAATTTGCTTGCCATTTGCTGTTTTGTACAAAGTCATTGATTTGTCGTCTTTGTTAATTATTGCAAGCCCTTCCTCTAACGACCCAATAAATTGGATTTCTGGATTAGGTGGGATTGGAACGACTTTCTCTATTTCTTTTAATGTTAATGCGTTAACAAGAACCATGCCGTCGTTTGCCAAGGAATACAGGAAATTTCCAGCAGGGCTGAAGTTAAAGGATGTGATACGGCCTGGATAATCTATTTCTCTAGAATCGCTAAGGGCACCCGTTTCTACATTCAAGATGCTTAGACCACCTTTTTCATATCCTGCTAGCAAAGCGCTGCCATCCGGGCTGAATGCGAGACTGCTTACAGCGCCAGGTCCAGTGTCGGGTTCAGTGTCGGGTTGCGGTGTTTCAGTCCATTGTAGTTCTTGACTCGCTATATTCCATAGTTCAACTCTGCCATCGTTGGAGCCAACCGCTAGAAATGCTCCATCGCGGCTGAAAGCCATAGCGCTCACAGGATAATCGGATTGCATCTTGAGTTCATGGTCATCTTCTTTATCTTCATCTTTCACACCCACGACGCGGATTGTATTCTCTTCTGCTGTTATATATACAGCAACTTTCCCACTGTCTGAACTAAACGCGATCAGGTTTCCTCCGGAATGAGAGACATCAATGGCGCTGTCATCATTATTGCCCAACAATTTGATTTCGCCAGCAGATGTGATCGCGATGATATCTCCATTTGTGCTGGCGGCGAAACTTGTGCCTGGATTACTCATATCAGATTTAGGATTATCAATATCTACTTTAGTACGAATGCCTTGCTCAGTCGCATATGCAAGAAATTTACCCGTCGAGTCGAAGATGATAGATCTTATATCTAACATTTGGCCAGTATTCACTTCATCCCTTTGCTTTTCACCGTTCAAGTCCCAAAAAATAATACTGCCGCCTTTGATCCCCATTGCCAAAGTACCGCCACTTTGATCGAATGCAATGCTTGTAACCGTGTCAGACTCTGGTACTGTAGGACTTGTGACAGCAGTCCCGTCCATATTTTTTACGACGATATCGTCGCTTTGACTATTGAGAACCGCAAACCTGCTGCCATCCGGGCTAAAAGCAACCGAGTCACCGTCGTAGTCATCAACATTATTAAGAGGGGTGATTTTTCCTTTATCAATGCGCCACAAGATAACATTTGCATTTTCCCCCAAAGTTGCAAAGGTATTTCCATCTGCGCTGAATACAATCTGTGTTACGGCTCCATTATGACCGTTGACGGGATCCTCAATAAGTGGTTCGTTTTTTTCTATATCCAAAAAATTAAGACCGCCTCGGCTGAGATAGATTAGTTGTTTGCTATCCGGATTCGGGTTAAAAATAAATTTATCGGTTTCGAGTTCATAATTAAGTCTTTGAACCGCTTCACTCTCACGGATTGTGATTGGAACGCTTTCCAAGCCATCATCGCTGATCTTCCAAAGCTTTAGCCCACCGTCTTTAATAAGGGCTGCCATGTAATAATTGCCGTCCGGGTTGTATGACGGGCTGTAACGGAACTCTTCTGCCGGATCTTCAGCAGTTGTTAAATACCCGCGCAGGCGCAGGGCGCGTTGCATACTACTGTACAAAGCGCTTTGAGCCTCCGGATGGTCGTTTTTTTTCATGTAAGCCTCTAAACTCAGCAGGATGGATAAATCAAGCTGGTTGTCCAGGTTCGACTTTGCCGCGCTCGCCAGTTCGCGTGCGCTGGTACTGTCCGCCAAAACGATTGCTTCTGCCTCTTTTGTCAGCGCAATGTTTTGTGCAGAGATGGCGGTGGCTTGCGCAAGAAGTGCAGCGGTTTCACTGTCTTTGGCTTGTATTGCCTGCCAGAAAGCAATGATGAAGGCAATGGTCGCGCCAATAGCAAGAATCGTCCTTAAGCGATTTTGTTGACGCTCATGTGCTACCTGTGCACCTAGTTTGCGACAAGCGGAGAGAAATTCTTGCTCGATATGAGTCATATCAGATGTTGATTCTCCCTCCGCAGTCACCAAATCCTGACCACCTAGTAGTAATCCATCTGAACGGCCCTTCTGATCCCACAATTCTGCCTGGCGGTGTAACAGGCTGACATGTAAATCCTTCCACTTCTTATTACTTGCGATAATCGGTTCCACCAACCGGTCATGGGTTAGTTCATAAAAAGTTGAGGCGCCGCGTTTTTCGGCTCGAATAAGGTCGCTTTGCAGGGCTTGAATTATGTCATCGCTCAATTCCCCTTCTCTTCCTCGTGTCTCCCGCAAAACCATGTTGCGGATGCCGCCTAGGGTAATCAATTTCTTTTCGAACCATTCACGGATCAGGCGCTCCTTGACAGCTTTCGCTTTGGCGACCGCGCTGACGCGCCCATCATAATATTTCCCCAGCGATTGATTCACATCGCCCACATCCTGAAGATCCTGTTCAGTGATCTGTTTGCCTTCGGGCGGGAGGTTTTCCCATAAGCTATAACACACCACCTGCAACTGCACAGGTTCCACATATTGGCCAGGCTGAATATCCAGCGTTCCATCAGGTCTCTCTATTTTTATGCTGGCGAGATCATCAACCAGCTTTTCGGCTACTCCCTCAGCATAGGGACGCAGATCTTTGACCGGCTTTTTGATCGCCTCAAGAGCTGTGCCGCGCTCCAGCCTCTGCATGTAATAGCGCATTCGCAGCCTGCCCGGGAGCAGGTAGGTATAAGGATCCAATGCCGCGATAAAATCTTCGCGCATGATCAAAATCACCCACAAATAAGGGTTGCTCTGCATGGCTTCCGCAAGTTGCTGGAAGAACCCCTCGCGCTTTTCCCATGCCTCGTGGTGCGTGCTGAATATTTCCTCAAACTGGTCAATGATCAGCGCGCGGGGTTTCGGGGCTTGTTCTTTGTCACTTGGGATCACCACCAAAGGAGTCTCTTTTTTGAGTTTTGAGAAAAATTCATTTAATGTCATTGCCGCCAATGAATCCAACGCGGTCTCATCGGCCGCTAAACCGCGTATCAGATTGTAGACATAAATATTCTCAACCGGGATCCCTGACGGGGCATCGCCCGCGACTCGCCCCGTAAAAATTTCGAATCCCCTCGCTCTTAGATCAGGTATCAAGCAGGTGTTAACCAGGGAACTCTTTCCCGCTCCAGACTGGGCATAAAAAAGCGCCAACTGTTCGGAAACCGCCAAAGCAAGCAAATCACGAGCCTCGCGTTCGCGGCCGAAAAAGCGATCCCGCTCATTTTCTTGAAATGTGCGCGGACCAACATAGGGATTATCTATTTTCGCGTTCATTGCTGGCCTTGCCTGTATTTATTCCACGTATCCCAGAGTTCGTAGATGAAATTCTCGGCGCTGGTCCATTCAACGCTAAATATATGACCTTCGAAATAATGTTCCAGGTATTTGATCGATCTCGCTTCATAATTCTTTTTCCCAAGATGCGGTTTGAACTGTATCGCAATGCTCGGTTTGGCTCTAGCCGTTTTCCGAATCCTTAGAATGAAGCGAAACAGTGTCCGAAAATCCCAGTCGCTCAGGTTGTAACCCAGCAGAATTATACGCGCGTCTGGAAGTGCAAGTCGCAGCGGAGTTGGATAGAGGTCCTGGGAATTTATTTCCTCCACCGCATGCATTAGAAAATTCATATAATCATCTTCGCTAAGCACAAGCGTCTCCTTGTAATTCTCCAGCCCAAAAAAATGATAGACGGCGGGGTTTGTGAGCGTGGGATCGTAATCAGGATCCGGCAAATGCTCGCGTTTGACGTTTGAGGCTCCGCTGCTCAAAAAACAAATTTGGGTCCTCGGCGACTTGCCCTCCGACTCGAGCGCTCGTTCCAGGAAATTGGAGTAGCTGGTGGTAATGTAAATTTTCAGGGGAAGTCTTGCAAGCAGCCGCAACGGGTCTTCGCGACCGTGAGCAAACTGCCGCGGATAATCCAGTTGTTTAACGGTATCTGAAAAAATCAGTCTTTTTTTTTGCGGTTTAAGCTGGCTTACTATATCTTCATATCCTTTTTCATTTTCACATAGCTTAAGTAACCGGTCATTTAAGAATGCGAGGTATTCTATTTTTGCCATATCGGGATCTTCTGATTCAACCTGGCGGTACTGGGCAACCCGCGCCAAATTATGATCGTCAGACATTGGATAAAAAAACGCTTCCGCCCATTTTTTCGTCAATAGATGATCAATGGTACGGGCTTCATCGTAAAATTTAGGCGCTTTAGCCGTTTGCTCTTTCAGTCCCTGATCTTCCCGGAAAATCTCGTCAATTCGAAAAGAATTGCTGATTACCGGGATCACTGTACCGGATTCGATGAATTGCATGATCTTATTCAGATTATCATTTGGTGATCTATTGTTTTCATCAAGGTTCATATTTTACGGTCCCTGCATCAAGTCTGCTATGCCAAAAACGCTCTTTGCCATCCGAATCTAATTACCGAACTAACGATACTCACGACTCAGCAATACTTTGCGCATCTTTCACGCCTCACATTTCCCAAAGCCTGTCTAATGACCCGGCACATTTGTATTATAAGCACATTTTGGATAATTTCAATCCCCTTGAATTAATTGCCACGCGTGCGGGTTTCATGTAATGCGCAAGAAAGCCGCCTCTCCGTTGACAGCCGCGTTTACCTATGTGCTATACTTAACGCATGGATGACAATCAATTTCCCAGAATGGATAAAACCGCCATCTCAATTGTTTCGTTGGAGGAAGCCGATAATGATGAGGTGGAATACTGGCTTTCCAAAACGCCTTATGAAAGGCTGGATGCATTGGAAACTTTGAGGCAAATTTTCTATGGCTACGATCCGACTACCACCCGACTTCAAAGAGTTCTTGAAATTACTGAAAGAGCATAACGTCCGCTACTTGTTGATTGGGGCTTATGCGGTCAACTATCATGGTTACATCCGCGCCACTGGAGACATGGATGTATGGATCGCCATTCACCCTGACAATGCTCAAAAAATAATAGCAGCGCTACGCGCTTTTGGAATTGACGACCCAGATGTAAACCTTGATTTTTTCTTACAGGAAAAAAAGATTCTCCGCATGGGCGTCCCACCTGTAAGGTTGGAAATTACCACATCCATCTCAGGCGTGGAATTTGATGTATGTTATCAATCTCGAATTGTGGATGAACTGGATGGTATTGAAGTCAATCTGATTGATTTGGAAAACCTCAAAAGGAATAAGAAAGCCAGCGGGAGACCAAAGGACCTTGTAGATCTCAAGAAATTACAACAGAAAAAAACTGGCCGCTGACGCGTAAAGCCTACCATCTCCCTTGGCCACCGCGTCAGCGATGGAGCCGAAGCCGCGCAATTTATGCAAGCGCTCCCGAAAGAGCGTCAGGACTGTGTGGCAGGCTTCCTGGAAAATCCAGTTAGGATGTTGGTGTAAATACAGAACTCCGAGTTTTTCGCAAAGCGAAACTCGGAGTTCTTTCATGCGGTCGGTCATCACGGATACGCCCGTGCCACACAAGACCGCGCGCTAGACTTTCGACTGGCGCTGCCAGGAAGTTACTGCCTGAGGCGTAAACACCGGGATCAGCATTGGTCAAGGCCGGGCAATGTCACGGCGAAAAATGACCGCAATATCATCCTCATAAATCACGTACCAGGCATCGTCCTCGACCCGCCTGAGTTCCTTCGAAAGAGGGTCATCCATCCTGGCA
>Ga0247727_10020085_pt1 | contig 10258 bp, 8 predicted proteins | sample WisWelCaveWW1625_FD_202498 | JGI IMG/M metagenome (GOLD analysis project Ga0247727, IMG submission 202498) | Biofilm microbial communities from Wishing Well Cave, Virginia, United States - WW16-25 | ecosystem: Environmental > Aquatic > Deep subsurface > Groundwater > Cave microbial mat | place... | reverse complement strand
GGACGCTACAGGTGCGGTGATCGAGCAGGCCCGCTACGATCCGTGGGGCAACCTGGAGATCGGCAATACCCGGCCCTTTGCCTTCACGGGCCGGGAGTGGGATCCCGGGACGGGGTTCTACTACTACAGAGCTCGATACTACGATCCGAAGGCGGGGAGATTCCTGAGTGAAGATCCGATCCCGGCGCATCGGCGTCGGGTGAAGGAACTGAACGCCTACGCCTACGTCGCCAACAATCCCGTCAACTTCACGGATCCCACAGGGGAGTTCCTGTGGACACCGGCCCTTCTCTGGTGGATGGCCCAGGCGGCCGCGCCATACGCGGCTGCAGGTGGCGCGGCTGCGGCGGCATGGGCGTGGGCATGGTGGGAGTCCCAGCAGGACGTCCCGACACAGTGCCCGAACGCGGCGCAGCGGGTTCCGTGTTACCTCATCGGTTCCGGCGGGAAGGGGAATGCGCCAGGCGCTAAGCGACGGTGCACGTATGCGTGCGATGACGGTGCCCAGATCACGCAGTTCCACGAGGACTGCCCAGACCTAGTCTTCAGGTGAGCACACATGGCCAGAGAGCTTACTAGGGAGGAGTATCTTACTGCCGTTGCCAAGCCGAAGCGACGGTTCCAGATGCTGGCGCTCGGCACTTCGCGGACTCTTCAGCTGCGTAAGCCTGTCATCGCGCCGTGCTACTGGTTCGAGCGGAACGAGGTCTCGGAAGAGGACGGCAGATACACGCGGACTCCCGATCTCGCGACCATTGGTCTGGTCGTGGATGGGACAACATCGGTGCTCTTCTACTTAACGGGCTCACGCCTAGACACCTGTACCTTCGCGTTCAATCTAACCCCGGTACAGCTTGGCAAGGCGGTGGTCGCGATGAAGCGGGCCAAGCTGACAAGGCTCATTCCTGCTGCGGCCTCGTACGCGCTAGAGAACCTGCCGGATCAACGGCGAGCCGTGATCGAGTCCGAACTGCGTAGACTGGTGCGCTCGCCTCGCGAAGAGAACGGAAGGAAGCAGAAACTGGCGAAGGGCCATCGATCGGCATAGATAGCCCTTGCAGGACTGACCGGCGGGTGCGCGCACGCCCGCGTCCTTGTCACGCGCGGTGCAGGGGACGGCGAGGACGGTGAGCACCGCGCGCGCCAGGCCGCGGCCGTGCGCGCCGGCTACGGCAGAGGTGGCCGCCATCGCACGCGAGCTCGGCCCGGACGGAAGCACGCGCGCGATCGCGGCGGCGATCTTGAAGGCCCGACCGGCCTGGGCCGCGCGCGCCTGGGCGGCCTGTCAGGCGTCGTGCGCGACCGTCGCGACGAAGAGCACGCCGCCCGCCAGGCCGACGGCCGCGCGCGTCTGAGCTTCAGCGGAGGGCCGCATGGTCACGCGCCTTGCCGTCCACCACGACGAAGGAGCAAGGCGCGCGCCCATGCGGCCGTCTTCCTTGAAGGCCGGCGGCGATGGCTCGTTGCGCTTGCGCTGGCCTCTTGCTGGTTAAGGGCGCGGAGGAGTTCGTTCGCTTCGCTCACCCGATAACGCGGCCTATATAACCCTGCGCTGATTCGTCGCGGCGCTTGCAGTGACGGCCCTCCTGGTGCGGGCGGCCGCGCCAGCCGCCCGCACCCGCGGCAGGCAAGCGCCGCGCCGAGCGCAGGGTCAAGCTCGTCGCGGCTGAGGAAGGCGTGCGCCTTCGCGCACGCCGTCTGATCTTGATCGCTCCTCGTATATAAGCCGTCGTTGATCGTCTCCTCCGCGCCCCTGGCTCTTGCTGCCGGAGCCGGCCAAGGCTGCGGCGCCGCCGGCTCGCTGAGCTGCTGGATGGCTTGGCTTCAGCTGAGGTCGGGCCGTCACGCGGCCTGCTAGGCGCGAACGGAGCACGCCGCGCGCCGGCCTGCGGCGGTGGCCGCTGCCGCTGAGCGAGCGGCTAACAGCCGGACCCAATGCTGCACCGACCGCAGGTACTCTTCAGTAGGCGTCTTATGGTCGTGGGGTCGAACGTGCGATGAAGAACTTGATCTATGGCGAGGCTGTGAAGGACTGGCGCGGCAGCGGTGAACTTCAGCTCGGCGGCGGCGCGTTCCCTTGTGTGTTCGAGCTGGTGCAGGCCGGAAGCGGCCGGATCGCGCTCACGTGTGACGTCGAAGGGCTGGCTGGATTCGTGGCAGAAGACGCGAGCTTGATCGGGCGCGTGGATGGAGGGCAAGACGCTCTGGTGAGCAGGTGTTTCGTGAGAAGCCACCAGCTGAAGATCGAAGGTGACGTGCAGCGCACAGCACTCACGATGCTGCCACGCGAATACGAAGTGCGAAGCGGGGGCGGGACTTCGGCTGCGTTTCGCTATGGACTGACGAACGTGCGCTTGATTGGCAACGACGCCTACAGGCTGTCCGACGGTAGCGGAGGGAGGCAGGCGCGCTTCCCTCTGGATGGTTTCGACTTGGTGATCCGAGAGGTCAAGGGCTCTTGGGAACTGGGTAACGAGGCCAAGGCGACACGGGGCGTCGCCGTCACGGCACATGCTCTCGTATCGGCGACTTCTGAGGATCGTGAACGTCTTGAAGAAACCCTCCGCCGCGTGTGTCTGCTGCTCACCCTCGCACTAGGACATCGAGTGGAGTGGATCTACCGAGAGGCCCTTGACGAGCAGGGCTCTGTGCTGAGCACCAACGGTCGTAATGCGGTCACGAAGCCGTGGGGCGGGCTACAGCTGATTCCGGACGAAGCGGTATGTCGATTCGTGGAGACGGCCTACTCTGGTCTTGTCGCCGCGCTAGAGACATGGGGCTTGGAGAAGGGGATCCTCAGCTACAACGATGCGAAGCTCGAGGGTGACTACCTTGAGTTTCGGGCTCTCAAGATGGCTGTCGTCATGGAGTATCTGAAAGGGCGCTACCTCGGCGGACGGCGGAAAGTGCGTTTTCGCGAGGCAGCGGCGGGGATGTGCGGTTCACTCAGCGTGCCGCTGAGCGAGCCTGATCTAGGGCTGCTCGTCAAAGTCAGAAACAGCCTGGTGCACGAAGCGACGTTCTGGAAGGGAAAAGAGGCTCCCTCCCAATTCGAACAATACGTGTTTTTCATGACCGTGATCGGAAGGGTGCTTCTAGCGACGCTTCGATATCAAGGCGAGTACTACGACTGGCGTGGAGCCTCGGATGGAAATGGCCCGCGCAAGGCGCTGCTGGACTCGCGCGCCGCCTCATAGCGGCCGTGTCGACGGTGGAGGATGAGGGGTATGGGTCGGCTCGATGAGGCGATGGTCTGGCCGCCTACTGGGCAGATGCTCGAAGAGTTTCTACAGTGGCCCGAGTGGGATCGACCCAATGAAGGTCTCCACTTCGAGCACAAGCGGGAGATCAACACTGAGCCAGGTCAGATTCCCAAGGCTGTGGCTGCCTTCTCGAACTCGGAAGGTGGATTTCTCTTCCTGGGTGCTGAGGCAGTCAACGGTGTGCTGACGGGATTCCCAGGACTACCACGGGATCAGGAGTGGGGTCTGCGAGTCTCCAACCTCATCGTGGGCCACGTATCGCCTATTCCAGCTTGGAGGATCCAGGTGCTGCCGTGCCCGAACGATCCGAGTCGCGATGTCTTGGTGGTGCGTGTGGAGGAATCGAGTCGGCCGCCGCACATCGTGGGTGGACGGATCTATGTGCGAACGCCCGGGGGCGCCTCCGAACCCCTCAGGGATCGGGCGACGATGGATCGTCTCATTGACAAGGGCCGGGAGGGGCAGCGATTTGTCGAAGTCCGACTTCGGGAGCTTGAGAAGGTCTCCGAAGCACAAGCCGAGTGCGAGGGGTGGACGTTTTCTGTGATCGCGGTTCCGTTACCTGTCGGGAGCGGTCTGCGGGAGCTACTCACGCAGGCAGGTTACGGTGATGCGGCGGCGGGCTTTCGAGGGGAGCTTCTCGGTGGCGAGGTGAGTCGTCGGGAGCTGCTCGAGGACGCGGTAGAACTGACCTTCAACCTCGCGATGGTGCGTCTCTTTGAGGATGGCGCTGTCTGTGCCGTGACTGTTCCGGCCGGGCCGCTTGGGTTTGTTTCCGAGGAAGACGCTCGAGACGTCGAGGTGCCGAGGCTTAGCGCTCTTGTCCGAGAGACACTGCAGTACCAAGCGGGCCGCGGGATCGGCGAATGTGCGGTCTCGGTGGTGCTGCGCAGCGACCGCGAGATGCGGCTTATGCGCCACATCTGGGGAACGATCGTGCAGAAGCACAGTGCGTCGAAGCCACCGCCAAACCCCTGGCGATGGATAGGTACGACCGCGACCGACGCGAATGGCGTCGATGCCTTTGTCGGTCGGATGGAGGCTCGGCTGTGGCGATCGGCCGGCGAGCGCGTCTTTGATGACCAGTCGAGATGAGGCGCGGCGTGGGCCTGGCGCGAGCCTCGCCGCCAGTCGTAGACGACCTGCGAGGCGAGTGCCTGGCCCTTCGTGCGCGGCGGGCCGGTCAGCCAGGCCGCGGCGAAGCCAAAGCCAAGATCCCCGGGTGCAGGGGGACGTAAGACATTACGTCCAGAGCGCGCGCCTTCAAGGGGAGCTGCGCTCCCGCGCATTTCGCGGGAGCGCCACGGGGACGTGCGCGCGCGTGCCCGCGGACCAAAGCGCGCCACTTCGGATAAGGCACTGCCTTATCGGAGCGACCCTTTAGGCTCAGGGGAGCGTAAGTGGCGGAACCCGGCGCGCGCCGTGCGGCGACAGCCATCTCTTCGCTGCGCCGGTGAGCACGGCGCGTGACGGGCGCGACGTCCACGGGCCGACCTGCACCCGGGAATCAGCCAGAGGCAACAGACGGCGCGGCTCCTGGCCGTCCCGCAAAGCGCCGCGATGGCGTGCGAGCTGCCGGTCGGTGCTCGAGCTCGTGCGCCATGGCGGCGCCACTGGCCATCCAGCCAGGCGCGAGGCGACGCGGCTGGCGCGCGGGGCGCTGTCGGTCGGGCTGGTCTTGCGCCCCGCGTGAAAGACGCGTGGCCTCGCGCGAGAGCCACGGCGCGGCGTCCGAGCGGGCGCGACGCGTGCTTGGCCGTCGTTTGCCGAGGCACGCGGCGTGCCCGCGAGGTCAGGCGCGGTCCGAAGAAATGTGCTTGTCGAGGAAGGCCTCGATGATCTCGTAGAGGACGCGGCGTTTTGTACGAGGCAGACTCCGGATCCGCTTGAACCCTCGAGGTAAGCGGTCGGACGAAGCGCCTCGGGAGCCTTTCGAGGACTGGCCGTTCAGGATCGCTCCCGGTGAGACATCGAGGGCTGTCGCGAGTTTCGCGAGCTGCTGTAGCGACAGCCCGCGCACGCCGCGCTCGATTGCTGAGACGTTTGTCGGCTGAATGCCGAGCACTTTCGCCAGATCCCCCTGGCTCATGTCGCGCGCCTCCCTCAGCGCACGTACACGCTCACCAACCCGCTTCTTCGAGATCACGATTTCCTTCGGCGGTGTCGGCAAGTGAGCGCTCCTCGACAAGTGTCCACTACAGCCGCGATTTTGATCTTGACATCATGACCCATCGTGGTTATAATCGCGACACGATCAGAGACCCACAAAAGCCTCTTGACAGCGTCTCTGGCTTGAACAGTTTCTTAGCACCGGGCCGTAGAGCAGGACGGGCCGACGTCGGACGTGATCCTGGCAGATCCCGGCGCCGGCCCGAGATCAGAGGAGAGACGGGCCCACCTCGATCCGGTAGAAGCTAACCCACCTCTCCTCCCGCAGTCCACGGGAGGGCCCAGTGATTCAGACCGACGACCTCTTCCTCGGAGCCTTCGGGCTCGTCCGCGGCGGTGAGCTCGAGGGTGTCGAGGTGCGCGGCACGAACGGGCGACGGGTCGCGGTCTTCACGATCAGCGGCGCCGGCCTCGACGAAGCGGTACGGGACTACCACCGTGGCCAGGCTCTCGTGGACCTGCGGCTTTTGAAGTCGGAAGTCCGGCGCCTGAAGGACGTGGCCTTCGAGGCGCTGCGTCGAGAGGAGAGGAGGGGATCGCATGCAGGTCACGAAGGAAGGGATCGAGCGGATCAAGGGAGCGAACGAGCTCACGGCGGTCGTCGCTGAGCGAGGCGTCGAGCTCAAGAAGAAGGGCAAGCAGCTCGTGGCACCGTGTCCGTTTCACCAGGAGAAGACGGCGAGCTTCAACGTCTCTTCGGCGAAGGGGCTTTACCACTGCTTCGGCTGCGGGGCCTCGGGAGACGTGATCGGCTTTGTGACGAAGCACGACAAGGTGAGCTTCGGCAGAGCGCTCGAGACGCTGGCCCGGCGCGCGGGGCTCGACCTCGGGCGGCTCATGGAGGAGCGTCCACGGATCCCACAGCGCACGCCGCTCGCGGCGCTCACGCCTGCTCGCAACGGCAAGCCGGCTCCTGTTTCGAAGGCCGCAGCCGAAGGCGCGCCCCTGCATGGCGCGCCGCCTGTGCAGCAGGCCGGCGAGGTCCTCTCGCGCGTCGTCGAACACTACCACCGCAGCTTCTGCGAGCGCGAGGATGCGCAGGCGTACCTCCGGAAGCGAGGGATCACGGACACGGACCTCGTGCGGGCTCTGAAGATCGGGTACGCAGACGGGTCTTTGCTCAAGGTGATCCCGGAGAAGGGCGAACTGCGCGACGAGCTCGTGAAGCTCGGCGTCGTCACACCCGAGGGGCGCGAGCTGCTGGGCGGGTGCGTCGTCGTGCCGATCCCGGATCCCCCCACCGGCCAGTGGACGAACCTCTACGGCCGCGGGCTGAAAGCACCTCGTCACTGCTACCTTCCCGGCCCCCTCCGCGGTGTCGTGAACTTCCAGGCGGCGAGGACGAGCGAGGTGGTCGTGCTCGCGGAGTCCATCTTCGATGCGCTGTCGTTTCACCAGGCCGGGATCGGGATCGCGATCCCGATCTGGGGCACGAACGGCTTCACGCCCGAACATCTCGATCTTCTGAAGCGCGAGCGGGTGAAGCGGGTGATCCTCGCCCTCGACAACGACGACGCGGGCCGGAAAGCAACGGACGCACTCAGAGGGAAGCTCGAAACCGCGGGCCTCTCGGTGCGTGCTGTCGCCTTCCCCGCCGGGATCAAGGACGCGAACGAGCTGCTCGTCTCGCGGAACGGGGATGCGAGCCGGGTCTTCCGCGAGCTCCTCGAGGCGGCCGACCCGGCGGCGCCGGCAACTCCGCCGGTCTCTCCCGAGCCGCGTGCGGCTACGTCTCCCTTAAGGGAAAGAGGCGAACCGGTCGCGAGCGGAGTCCAGCTCGTGCGCGACGGCATCAGCTATCAGGCGCGTGTCCACTCGCTGCTTCTCGGCCGGCTGCGCGCCACCGTGAAGGCGACGAAGGGCGAGGCCTTCCACGTCGACACGATCGACCTCTACGCATCGAGGAGCCGCACCGAGTACGCGAAGCGCGCGGCGAAGGCGCTCGCGGTACAGGCCGATGCGGTCGAAGCCGCGCTGCTGGCGCTCGTCGTCGAGGGCGAGAAGGCCGCCGAGACGACGGCGAGCGAGAGCGAGGTGGCACCACCGGCCATGAGCGACGCTGAGCGCGGTGAAGCGCTCGGCCTCCTGCGGCGCGGCGACCTCCTCGACCAGGTGGCGCGGGACATCGACGCTATCGGCTACGTGGGCGAAGAGACGAACAAGCGCCTCCTGTACCTCGTCGCCGTCTCGAGGAAGCTCGAGGACCCGCTCTCGGCGATCGTGCTCTCGCAGAGCGGCGCCGGGAAGAGCGGCCTCACTGAGGTGATCGAGCGGCTCTGCCCGCCCGAGGACGTCGTGCTGCTCACGCGGCTCACGCCGCAGAGCCTCTACTACACCGAGCCGGGATTTCTGGACAGGAAGCTCGTGATCGTCGAGGAGCGCTACGGCTCGATCGAGGCCGACTACTCGATCCGCGTGCTGCAGAGCCGGAAGAAGCTGATCGCGGCGGCCCCGGTGAAGGACCCGCAGACGGGGAACATGCGGACGAAGGTCTTCACGGTCGAGGCGCGGGCGGCCTTCATCGAGGCGACTACGGCGAGCTCGGTGAACCACGAGAACGCGACGCGCTGCTTCGAGCTGCAGATGGACGAGACCGAGGAGCAGACGCGGCGGATCCACGAGCGCCAGCGCCTCCTGCGCACCGGGCGTGGCCTCGCGCTCCGGAAGGAAGCGGAGGCGATCGCTCGCCGCCACTGGAACGCGCAGCGGCTCCTCGAGCCTCTCCCGGTCGTCATCCCCTTCGCCGACAAGCTGAGCTTCCCTTCGAGCTGGATGCGCACGAGGAGGGACCATGCCCGCTTCCTGAACCTGATCGAGGTCTCGGCCTTCCTCTGCCAGCACCAAAGGGAGAGGACGGCGGAGGGTGCAATCGTGGCATCTCTCGCGGACTACGAGACGGCCTACGCCCTCGCCGGCGAGGTGCTGCGGGAGACCCTCTCGGACCTGAAGAAGCCGCTTCGGGAGGCGCTCCAGCGCATCCAAGCCCTCGCGGCGAAGGGAGAGGACTCGGTGACCCGCCGCGAGATCCGCGAGGCGCTCGGCGTCCCGGATTCGACCGTGCGGCGCTGGCTCTGTGAGCTCGTGGAGCTCGAATACCTGGCCGTCGCCGAGGAAGGGCGGCAGGGCGCCGGGAAGATGACGCGCTACCGCCTCGTCGAGCGTGGTCCCCGCACCGACGTCGTCCTGGGTCTTCTGAGCCCCGAAGCACTCCGTGCCGCGCTCGGCTAGAAACCGCCACCTCGCCACAAACCGCCAAACGGCAGTGGCGGTTTTCATCTGCTGACCTGTGAACGAGATGAGCCCGAAACCGCCACCTCGCCACCGAAACCAGCAAGGCAGTGTGTCAGCGAAGAACGAGGGGCTGCTGCGGCGCTTCGAGGACGATCTCGCGCTGCGCTACGCCGAGCGGACGGTGCCCGAGTACGTGGCTCACGTCCGCGGCTTCCTCGCCTGGGCCGAAGCGAAGGGCCTCCAGCTCGCGGGGCTCAAGCGGCAGGACCTCGTCGCCTACCAGAGCGAGCTCTTCGGGCTCCGGAAGGGCGACGGCAGGCCCTACTCGGCGGGCTTCCAGGTGAACCGCTTCTCGGCCTTGAAGAGCTTCTTCGGCTTCCTCACGCGTCGCCTCCTCATCCTCCACAACCCGATCGCGGGCCTCGAGCGCCCGCGGCTCGAGACGCGGCTGCCGCGAACGATCCTCACGGTGCGCGAGGTGCGGAAGGTCATCGAAGCGCCCGGCACCCGAACGCCGCTCGGCCTGCGCGACCGCGCGATCCTCGAGACGCTGTACGCCACCGGCATCCGCGCGAGCGAGCTCATCCAGCTCTCTCCCTTCGACGTCGACACCGAAGACAAGACGCTTCGCGTCGTGCGCGGCAAGGGCGGCAAGGACCGAAACGTCCCTCTGACGCCGGCCGCGGCTGCCGCGATCGAGACCTATCTCGCGAGCAGCCGGCCGAAACTCCTCTCGGTCACGAGGAGCGGCGCGGGTATCTACCCCGCCAGGGCTTCGAAGCGGCTCTTCGTCTCGCCTCGCGGCGGTGTCCTCTACCGCGCGACGCTCGACAAGATCGTGCACCGCTGGGCGCAGAAGGCCGGCGTCAAGAAGCACGTGACGCCGCACGTCTTCCGCCACAGCGTGGCGACGCACCTCCTCAAGCACGGCGCCGACATCCGCCACATCCAGGCGCTCCTCGGCCATCAGAGCCTCACCACGACCGAGCGCTACACGCGCGTCGAGATCTCGGATCTGCAGGCGGTGGTCAGGCGTGCACACCCGCGGGGCCGCTGATCTCGCCGCGCTGCTGACGCTCTACGTCGAGCAGCTGCGCGTCCGCCGCTACTCGGCTTCCTCGCTCGAGAAGGCGGGCGTCGAGCTGCCGCGGCTGATTCATCACCTAGAAGAAGACGGCGTGCGCGCCGCACGCAACGTCACCGAGGAGAACCTCGCCGCGTACGCGCGGCACCTCGAGCGGCACAGGACTCGCCGGGGCACGCTGCTATCGGCTTCGAGCCGAGCCTCGGCGCTCAGTAGCGTGCGGCGCTTCTTCGCATTCCTCGCGAGCCGAGGGCACGTGCTCTACGATCCGGCCCAGGCGATCCCACTTCCGAGGTGCGCGCGGCTCCCGCGCGGAGTCCTCACCGAGGGCCAGGCGCGGCGGCTCGTCGCGGCGCCCTTTCCTGGAAGCCGAATCGGGAAGCGCGACCGCGCCATCCTCGAAACGCTCTACGGCACCGGGATCCGGCTCGGCGAGGCGGTGCGCGCCGACGTCTCGGACCTCGACCTCCGCGAAGGCGTGCTCCTCGTGCGGAACGGCAAAGGCAAGAAG
>Ga0247727_10020084_pt1 | contig 10258 bp, 8 predicted proteins | sample WisWelCaveWW1625_FD_202498 | JGI IMG/M metagenome (GOLD analysis project Ga0247727, IMG submission 202498) | Biofilm microbial communities from Wishing Well Cave, Virginia, United States - WW16-25 | ecosystem: Environmental > Aquatic > Deep subsurface > Groundwater > Cave microbial mat | place... | reverse complement strand
TGACCGAATATGCAGTGCTCTGTGTACTATGGAACAAGGCACTTGCGCATCAGCATTTGCAATGGCGTTCTATGGCAATGGCCTGGGCAACAGCGTGGGGCATCTCTGCGCTGTATGCCGGTCTCGATGAATATCACCAATCCTTCGTTCCCTCTCGCACGGCCAGTCTCAAAGACGTGGGCTGGGATATTTTGGGTGTTTCTTTAGCGCAAATCGGAGGAATTGCCCTGTGGGGAGCCCAAGCTCTCCATGCAAAACAGTACCGGGCCCTGCAGGCTTTTTTATGGTGGTTTGCCTGGGGCATATTCTCGAGTCTCATGGCAATGATCGTCTTGAGAGGCGGACTCTTCTCGTTGAGAGGGATGATGGCTGCCATGACGGTTGCCGGAGTTCTGGCAGGTATGGCAGGGCTTTATCGCCATCTGCGCAAAGCCTGAAGGCCCCTACCCTGTCGTATCCGTATCCGGAGAGAGCCGCTTGATCTCCTTGATCACCTCGGCTTCCGCAATGGGCAGGACGATTTCCCTGGCCACCTCTTTGAGCACCGTTCGCACCCAATCGGGTGTGAGAAGGGTTTTGAGTTGCTCCGATAATATGCGCTGAATTTCCTCAGCAACGGCGGGCACGGAAGAGGGATCGGAAACGACAGAAGGCGCACCAGGAACCGGAGAAAAAATGGGTTCGGGAGAAGGCGGCGCATTCAATACGGGTGGGGAAGGAACATCAACGGGCAGACAGACCGTGCCTTCCATAGCGGTGCGGGAGGGATTGACCTCACCATTGACACCGGGCAGCCATAATCGAATAGCCTCGATCAGGTCCTCAGATCGGATCGGCTTTCGCAGTGCTGCCCCAATGCCGGCAGACTTTAAGCGGTCCGCGTGACACTCGTCTGCAGGCCCCATCAACACAACAATCGGCACATCTTCGCATTCTCGTAGCACCCGCTGTGCAAAAGCGAACACGTTCATGCCTTCAAGGCTAAAATCAACCAAGATGAGCTTGGGTTTTTGACGCTTTGCCAGCAAAAGCGCGCTCGGACCGCTGTGGGTGACTGTAATCTCAACACCGATCGTTTTCAGCGTCTCTCGAACAGAGCGTTGAACCGTCAGATTATCGTCAACCAGCAGAATCTGCACGTCTTCCCTCCTCCTGCCCTTCGAGATCGCGCCGATCCGAAGGGGAGGCTGTCAAGGTTTCCTGACAGGCCAGCGCGACCCTATTGAGTGTAGCATGGCGCGCGCAAAAGCTGCCACAACGATCTGTGTCGCACCTGCCTGTTTTAATGTCTTTGCACCCTCTCTCAATGTTGCGCCACTGGTATAGACATCATCCACCAGCAAAAGTCGCAGGCCCTGTATGCGAGCGGTATGGCGGACATGAAACGCATCGGCAATGTTGCAGGCACGGTCGGCTTGAGAGAAGCCGACTTGAGGGCGTGTCGGACGCACGCGTATCAGTTCATTGATGTATAAGGGCCACGCACAAAGGGTAGAAAGTTCTGCGGCCAACAAGAAGGCCTGATTATACTCCCGTACACGCAGACGCGATCGGTGCAGCGGTATGGCCACAATGGCATGGATGCGTTGGCCCATCAACATCTCAGCCATCGCACGCGCCATGGGCCGGGCGAGCAGGGTTTTTTGATGAAACTTCAATTGCAGGACGGCTTTTTCCGCGGCTCCCTCATACCGAAACGGTACAAACGCACAAGAGAACGCCGGTGGATCCAATAGGCAACGCGCACAGATCCCCTCTGCATTGAGTCCATGGGGGAAGGCACAGGTGACGCATCCGTTCTGAAAAAGTTTGGGCAGGGTCTCCCAACAGTCCCCGCAAAATTGTGAGGCAATCGTCCCCTCCCGTTCGCCGCATTGCACACACGCTCTCGGATAGACTTGCCGGGAGAGCGCGTCCCAGGCGGCGCGCGCCCGTTCTACAAGCCACGGCGCGTTCATAAAGAGGGAAAGAGGCTGGGGGCAGAGGCCCAGTCCGTCAGTCTTCTAAGCAGTCGGCTGAGTTCAAGTTCTTGGCAGAGGGGAATCAGACGCGCGTGGTCCGCGGGCCTACAGGCAAATTGCTCAGGCTCAAAGGTGACAGGGCAATCCACATCGAGTGCAATCAAGAGGCGGCTGCATCTTACCGTTTCAGCAGAAGCGCGCAACGCCTCTCGCACAACGGGAGAGGCAACCTCATCGAGATGCATCAGTAGGTGATCGAGTGTTCCAAATTGGGCGATGAGCTGTCCCGCTATTTTTTTGCCGATCCCTTTGACCCCAGGCACGCCGTCGATCTTATCCCCCATGAGAGAGAGGAGATCCACCATCTGGGAGGGGGCGACCCCCCATCGCGCCTGAATATCGGCCTCTGTCGAATATTGGTCTTTGATGGGATCATAGAGGGAAATTTGCGGAGAGACCAGTTGGGCCATATCCTTGTCGCTGGCGACAATGACCACCGACCATCCTTTGGACTCCGCCTGCTTGGAGAGTGCACCGATCACATCATCCGCCTCATATCCCGCATGAGCGACAGGGGTAACATACAGCGCCTCAGCCATGAGCGGCACATAGGGCATCTGGCACAATAGGTCTTCCGGCATCGTCGGTCGAGACCCTTTATAGGCCGGATAGAGGACATGCCGAAATGTGGGTTCAGGGAGGTCGAGCGCCATCGCAATGGCCCGTGGCCTCTTGTCATGAAGAATTTTGATGAGGGTCTGCGTCAATCCGTAAATCGCGCCCGTGGGGAGTCCCGACGAAGTGGATAACCCCCGAATGGCATGGTAGGCGCGGTAGAGCAGCGCGTGCCCGTCTAAAATATAAAAAATATCCGGCAGGGAAGGTAGCAAGGGGAAATTAGGAGGACGGGGCCGTCTCCGAATAGAATCCCATCTTTCGGAACCGTTGGTACCGCAAGGCACAGCGGGTCTCGCTCGACAGGTTTGGAATGAGCGCCATCTGCCCGCGCAGCGCCTGCCTCACAGACTCAAATACCTGCGGCGGATCAAGATGGGCGCCACCTACAGGTTCCGGGATGACCGCGTCGATCATCTGATGTTTCAACAAATCCTGCGCGGTGATTTTAAGCGCCTCCGCCGCCTCGAGGGTTTTAGATTCGTCGTTCCACAAAATCGCAGCACACCCCTCTGGGGAGATGACCGAATACACCGCATATTCGAGCATCAAGAGGGCATCGGAAACCGATAACGCCAATGCCCCGCCGCTGCCGCCCTCTCCAATCACGATCGACAGAATAGGTACGCGCAGCTGCGACATTTCAAGCAGGTTTTCTGCGATCGCGGTGGCCTGGCCGCGCTCTTCTGCGCCCGCGCCCGGATAGGCCCCCGGCGTGTCGATCAAAGTGATCACGGGTTTGCCAAATCGCTCTGCCAGCCTCATCAAGCGCAGGGCCTTGCGATAACCCTCCGGATGGGGCATGCCAAAATTTTTTTCGACGCGCTCTTTTAAGCCTTTCCCCTTTTCCTGGCCGATCACAACCACAGATTGACCTTCAAATTTTGCAAGTCCTGCAAGGATCGCGCGATCGTCGCCAAAGCAGCGATCTCCATGAAGTTCGACAAAATCATCGAACAGCGCCGCAATGTAATCGGAGGAGCCTGGGCGGCTCGTATGGCGCGCGATCTGGAGCGTCTGCCATGCGGAGAGCGGATCGCCCTGCGGTGCGGGGGACTTGCCCTTTTTGATTTTTTGGATCAATCCCAAACGGCGGGATTTGCCTTCTGCTTCTTTGCTCACTGGACGCGAGATGTCAGCGTCTGATTTATTTTTCATGATTTTGTCCTCTCTGTAAGGTCACGCGCGATCTAAACCTTTGCAAAACGGCGTTCTCAAAAGCCTCCGTAAAACTGACCTTGAATGGAATATCAATCACCGCGGCGGTCTCGGGATCTCCTCCCGTTGGCATACGCAACATCACAGGAATATCCCCCGGATGCTGTTCGAGAACGTTTTTTAATTCCTCTAAGTCCGACCGCTTGAATCCTGCATCGGCAATGGAGATCAAGACGCCCCCCCCTCCCCGCGATACAGTACGCGCAACGTGATCGAGCGTCAAGACCTCGGTGGCTTTGAATTTGAGACCCTTCTCTTGCTGATCCAGCACGCCCAGGATCAGTAGCGGCACCGCTTCGGCCAAGGGTGTTTTCGATGCGGCATAGACATCGGGAAAGAGGATGACTTCAATGGAACCGGTAAGATCGGCAAGTTGGAGGTACGCCATTTTGTCGCCGCGGCGTGTGACCACGACACGCGTGGAAAGCGGCATGCCTGAGATGCGAACGGGTTTGTTTTCTTGTATTTCACAAAGTTGGGCAACGGGGGTTACGGCATACGCGGATAAAACCTCCGCATAGCGCGTGAGGGGATGTGTCGTTACATAAAACCCAAGGGTGTCGCGTTCACGCTTCGCGCGTTCTAGATCGTCCCATTCCGGAATGTCCGGAAGCGTCTTTTTTGTCTCAGGCGCACAATCCGATTCAAAGAGAGAGAGTTGCGCGCTTTGTTGCTGTTTTTGAAACTGTGTGCCCCACGCAGAGGCCGCCTCCAGCCCGGCCATCATGGCCGAGCGCCGATCGCCCGTGGCATCCAAAGCCCCGCATTGAATGAGGCTTTCGATGACCCTGCGATTGCATTTTCTCAGGTCTACCTTGCGACAGAAATCAGACAGAGAAGTAAACGGTGACGCCGACTTTCGCGCCTCCAGAATCGCACAGACAGCCGACTCCCCCACGTTCTTAACAGCCGTGAGCCCAAAACGAATAGATTCCGAAACCACCATAAAATCCCGCACACTTTCGTTGACGTCCGGCGGCAGGATACGAATGCCCATACGGCGGCATTCCTCAATATAGGCAATCATTTTATCGGTGTTGCCCATCTCGCTTGTAAGCAGTGCCGCCATATATTCCACGGGATGATGACATTTGAGATAGGCCGTCTGATAGGTGATGAGGGCATAGGCGACGGAATGCGATTTGTTAAATCCGTAACCCGCAAAGTGTTCCATGAGATCGAAGAGACGCGCCGCGGCCACTTGGGGCACGCCTCTCTGCTCGGCACGACTGATGAATAGATTTTTTTGCGCGGCCATCTCTTCCGGTTTTTTCTTGCCCATCGCGCGCCGCAGCAAATCCGCCTCTCCGAGAGAAAACCCAGCGAGCGCATGGGCGATTTGCATGACCTGCTCTTGATAAACGATCACGCCGTAGGTGGGATCGAGAATGGGTGAGAGCCCCTCGACTTCATAGTCAATTTTAATGTGTCCTCGCCTGCGCTTGACAAAATCGTCCACCATGCCGCTTCCGAGGGGGCCCGGCCGATAAAGTGCCAAGAGGGCCACAATATCTTCGAATGTGGTCGGTTGCATTTTGATCAGTAATTCGCGCATCCCCGCACTCTCGAGCTGAAAGAGACCCAACGTCTCTCCCTCACCGAGACGCGTGTAAGTGGCCCGATCGGAGAGATCGAGCACGGCCAGATTTAAGAACGGCTCCTGGTGCATTTTTTGTTTCTGCTGGATGAGGCGGACGGCGTGATCAATGACGGTCAGTGTGCGCAATCCCAGCAAATCAAATTTAATGAGACCGACCGCCTCAAGATGCTCCATCGCGTATTGGGTGACCCATTCCCCGTTGCTGCTGCGATAAAGCGGCGCATGGTGTGTCAAGGGTGCCGCGGAAATCACCACGCCGGCCGCATGCGTTGATGCGTGACGCACCAGACCTTCAAGCTGTTTTGCAAGCGACATCATCTCTTCGGCCTTCGGGTTCTCTCGAACGGCTTGACTGAGTTTAGGTTCTTGGGCAAGGGCCCCATCGAGGGTAATATGGGGGGTATTGGGCACGAGCTTGGCGAGGCGATCGACCTCTGCATAGGGCATTTCGAGCACGCGGCCGACATCCCGCAGGGCCGCACGGGGGGCCAGGGTCCCAAAGGTAATGATCTGGGCCACATGATCTGCGCCATATCTCTCTGAAACATAGCGCATGACTTCTTCCCGACGATCCATACAAAAATCCATATCGATATCGGGCAGAGAAATACGTTCAGGGTTTAAGAAGCGCTCGAAAATGAGTCCATGTAAGATCGGATCGACATCCGTAATGGCAAGGGCATACGCCACAAGGCTGCCTGCGGAAGAGCCCCGGCCTGGGCCCACCGGGACATGATGGGTTCGGGCATAGCGAATAATGTCCCAGACAATTAAAAAATATCCGGCATATCCCATCGCATTGATGACCTCGATCTCGGCCGATAAACGCGCCTGGTAACGGGCAGCGTCCGACAAGTTTTGGGATTGTGCCAGACGTTGTGCGAGACCCTCTTGTGCAAGGCGGGCAAGATAATGCTCCGGTTTCTCTCCAGACGGCGTGTCATAAGCGGGCAGAGAGACCTCTCCAAATTTCAGATAGAGCTCCACCCGTTCGGCAATCTCAAGCGTATTCGTAATGGATTCTGGAACCTCTCTCATGCCACGAATCATTTCTTCAGGGGATTTGAAATAAAGCTGCTGTGTGTCAAAACGCATGCGGTTAGGCATATGGAGGGTCTTTCCGGTCTGGAGACAGAGCATCACGTCATGGGCATGGGCATCGGCCGCATGAAGATAGTGGCAGTCGTTGGTTGCAACCAGCGGAAGGCCATGGCGTCGGGCCAGTGGAATCAGTTTCGCATTGACCTGTTGTTGCACTTCAAGGCCGTTATCTTGAATTTCAATAAAGAAATTCGACGGCCCAAAAATTTCCTGGTAAGTGTTCGCCGCAACAGATGCTTCTTGTGCTCGATCCCGTGCCAAAAGATACGGGACCTCTCCGCGCAGACAGCCGGATAAACCGATCAGGCCCTCTCGGTGTTGGCTTAAGATTTCTTTGTCAATCCTCGGCCGATGATAAAAGCCTTCCGTATAGGCTCGAGAGACCAGCTGCATAAGATTGCGGTAGCCCGCATCATTTGTGGCGAGCAGAATCAGATGATAATAGGGGGTTTGGGTTCCCAGATGATAATCGTCCTGGGGAACGCTGTAGGTGTCATGATCCAGCCGGCTTTTGGGAGCCATATAAACTTCGCAGCCCACAATCGGCTTGATACCGGCTTTTTGGGCGGCCTGATAGAACTCAACGGCACCAAAGAGGTTGCCGTGATCGGTGATGGCCACGGCTGGCATACAAAATTTGCGCGCCTGATCCACCATCGACGCGATTCGGGTGGTCCCGTCGAGCAGGCTATACTGGGTATGAACGTGCAGATGAACAAAAGACATCAAGAAGAATTGTAGGGATACCCACGAAGAAGATCAAGAGCCGAACGATGGCAAACTCGGCAACCGTCTGTGCGTTTGACAGGCATAGGCCGATTTCCCTATAGTTTCTCTACCGTGGATTGAAGGCATTTTATCTCTATCCCCATAAGAAAAACCATGTCGTTTCACACCATTGAAGAAGCCCTCGAGGACCTCCGGTCCGGCCGCATGGTCATTCTCTGCGACGATGAAGATCGTGAAAACGAGGGAGACCTGGTCATGGCCGCAGAGCAAGTCACACCGGAGGCCATCAATTTTATGGCCCGCTACGGACGCGGCCTCATTTGCCTCGCCCTGACCGCGCAACAAGCCGATCGCCTCCAGCTCGGGCAGATGGTGCTTTACAATACAGCCGCGTTTGGTACCGCCTTCACCGTTTCGATTGATGCGCGCGTGGGGGTGTCAACCGGAATTTCCGCACGGGATCGCGCCGTCACCATCAAGACGGCCATTCGTCCAAACGCCAAGCCGTCGGATCTTGCGCGCCCCGGACATCTCTTCCCGATTCGCGCGCAGGAGGGTGGCGTGCTCAAGCGCGCCGGACAAACGGAGGGTGCAGTCGATCTGGCCCGGCTGGCAGGTCTTAATCCATCTGGCGTGATCTGCGAGATCATGAACGAAGACGGCACGATGGCGCGCCTGCCCGATTTGGTGCCCTACGCAGAAACGCATGGGCTTAAAATCGTTACGGTCAAGGATATTATCGAGTATCGTATGCGCAGAGAATCATTTGTTCAGCGCATCTGCGAAGCCCGGTTGCCTACCGCGCATGGAGAATTCGTTGCAGTGGTTTTTCAAAGTCAGATCAACAGCGAGTCGCATATCGCCCTTGTCAAAGGCGTGATGGATCCCCATTACCCGACACTCGTGCGCGTGCATTCCGGATGTCTCACTGGCGATGTGTTTGGCTCTAGCCGCTGCGACTGCGGCGAACAAATTGAGACCGCCCTTCAGGCGATCCATGAAGACAAAAGCGGTGTGCTTCTCTATTTAAATCAGGAAGGTCGCGGGATCGGCCTGATTAACAAAATCAAGGCCTATGCCCTGCAAGATAAAGGGCAGGATACCGTGCAGGCAAATTTAACCTTAGGCTTCAAACCCGATCTGCGCGACTACGGCATCGGCGCACAGATTCTTGTAAACCTGGGCTTAAGAAAAATCCGAATTATGACCAATAATCCGCGCAAAATTGTCGGCATCGGCGGTTACGGACTGGAAGTGGTCGAACGTGTGCCCATCGAAACACGGCCGCATCAAGCCAACGCGCACTATTTACGCACCAAAAAAACAAAAATGGGGCACCTCCTGGAGCAGGTCTAAGCCCTCTCCTGTTGGATAGAGGCACGACTTGCCTTCTCTACCGGTTGACTGGAGTGGTCAATGCGAAAATCCTTTGTTCCCAACATGCCGGTGGATCAAAAAATCGAATACGCGGGTGTGCGCATTGCGATCGTTGCGAGCTGTTTTAACAGCACGATTGTCGAATGCTTGCTCAGAGGGGCGCTTGAAACGTTGTCTCAATACGGGGTCGATGCAAACGACATCGAAACGTTTCGCGTGCCGGGTGCCTTTGAGATTCCCGCCTTGGCCCAGACGGTTGGGGCATCCGGCCGCTTCGACGCCTTGATCTGCCTCGGTGCGATTATCCAGGGAGAAACCCCGCATTTTCATTATCTCAGCCAAACGGTCCTGCAAAATATCGGACAAGTGGCCTTGACCCTCGGCCTGCCTGTGACCTGTGGCATCTTAACTGTTCTTTCGATAGAACAGGCCGAAGCCCGATCCGGCAAAGAGGGAAACAAAGGGGTGGAGGCTGCGATGGCCGCACTTTCTATGATTCATACCTATAGAGCACTGCAACCTACGAAATCGCTGCAATCTATGCCCACAGGCTAAGTTTCATTGAAGATCAGTCGGCGTCATCAAGCGCGGGTGCGTGTCCTTCAAATGCTTTTTGCGGATGATTTTCAGCCGCAAATCTCATGTGCGCGCACGCCCGAAGATGGCAACCCCATTTCTGTAGACACCCAGAGGTTTGCGCAGCACCTCATCGAGGGGGTGCGTCAACATCGCACCGCGATTGACGAATTGATCCAAAAATATGCCGAACACTGGTCTCTCGATCGGATGACGCCCGTGGATCGCAATGTCTTGCGCCTCGGGATCTTCGAGATGCTTTATTTCCAGGAAACGCCGAGAAAGGTTGCGATCAATGAGGCGATCGAGATTGCCAAAACCTACGGTGCTGAAGAATCCGGCGCGTTTGTCAACGGAATTTTGGACCGTATCCACATCGATCACCCAGAGAGCCTTGCCATTCTTCCAGACACCGAGATACAAACCTTAAAATGATTGCGCGATATTCTCGTCCGGAGATGACCCGTATTTGGGAGGTCGATCACAAATATCGTCTGTGGCTCCAGATTGAGATTTTGGCCTGTGAGGCCATGGCTAGGATGGGGAGAATCCCGGCAGAGGTGCCCGCAGAGATGGCCGCAGCCCACATCGAAATTCGTCCGGATCGCATCGATGCCCTTGAACGGGAAACCCGTCATGACGTCACGGCCTTTGTGACTTCTATTGCCGAGCAAATCGGAGACGCCGGCCGCTTCCTCCACTTTGGGATAACCTCTTCGGATATTGTAGATACTGCACTTGCGGTGATGATTCGTGAGGCTTCCGATCTTTTGCTTGCCGATCTGGCCACGCTGCTCGAGGTGATCAAGGCGCAGGCGATGGCGCATGCAGGAACCGTGATGGTCGGGCGTTCACATGGCATGCATGGAGAGCCGATCACCTTCGGCTGGAAGATGGTCACCTGGTATGCGGAGATGTGCCGTCATCTTGCTCGGCTACGTCAGGCAAGACAAGACATCAGTGTCGGTAAGCTCTCCGGTGCGATGGGGACCTATGCCCATCTTGGCCCCGCCATCGAGGC
>Ga0247727_10020083_pt1 | contig 10258 bp, 9 predicted proteins | sample WisWelCaveWW1625_FD_202498 | JGI IMG/M metagenome (GOLD analysis project Ga0247727, IMG submission 202498) | Biofilm microbial communities from Wishing Well Cave, Virginia, United States - WW16-25 | ecosystem: Environmental > Aquatic > Deep subsurface > Groundwater > Cave microbial mat | place... | reverse complement strand
AAATTTCACCGTTAAAAATAATCTTGTAACGCCCGTCATTTGAAGAAAATGGCTGAGCGCCCGCATCTGAAAGATCAATAATAGAAAGGCGTCTATGTCCAAGGGCAACACCCTCTTCCTGGTTGTAATAAAGCCCAACGCCATCAGGTCCACGATGACTCATCGTATCGCGAGCTTTTTCAAATATTTTTTTGTCCGGGAGTTTCCCTACTGCTCCAATAATTGCACACATATTATTTTTTCTTCCCTGTCAAAAAATGAGCCTGTGAAAACATCCTCGACCCTCGAAACGGATACTTCATAAAAAGTCCGCGCAAAAAATAAATACCTCTATAAAAAAGTGTAAGAATATGCTCACCGCGCTTTCCAAGTGGCGTAAAAAGAGGAAATGGGTTCACATAAAAATATTTAACATCAGAAAATCCTGAAGCTTTTGTTTTTTCAACATAGTTTTCCGGCATATCTTCATTCCTGAAATAATCTTTTTGAAGAGTTCTTTTTTTATATTTACCTACAATAAACCTATATACATCATTTAAAAACTGAACAGATTTTTTTTTCGGAATATTCAAGGAAATCATTACTCCTCCTTTTTTAAGCACTCGAAATTGTTCAGAAAGCACCGTGCTGTAGTCGGAAAGATGCTCAAGAAGCCCAATTGAAACCACCACGTCAAAACTTTCATTTTGAAAAGGGAGCTTCCTTGCGTTTTCCATAAAAAAGTTTCCCTTTCCTTTCCACAAGTCAAAATTATATTTTGCCAAGTTGATTGCGTCTTCCGATGAATCAAGAAGAGAGACATCCATGCCAAGATACTTGTTAAGGTAAAGGCCAATAGTCCCTCTTCCACACCCGATTTCAAGGGCTGTCTTATAATTCTTTCCGTCGGTCTTTTTTTGTATGAACTCAAAATAATGAAGTAGGTTGAACTGTCGCTGTGTTGTGGGTTTTTCTCCTTCTTCAACAAATATGGTTTTCTCATCGGGATGAGAGTTGTTTTTTAGGATACTCCTCCATTTTTGCTCAAATTGTATGTTAGATTCTTTGGTCATAATTTTATTTATAGGAAAGAAAGGTTTTGTATGCCTTCGCAAAATTAATAAAAAGGTAGCCAATGTTATAGACAAGTACAAATAAAAGATAATAGGTTAACAGCGTGTGGAGCTTTAAAAGTATAAAAAGCGATATCCATAAGATAAGGGCTGGCTCTGCAAAAAGATTATTTCTCACAATTACATGTCTATACAAAAAAATGCTTTTAACAATAAATTCATGAGCAAATGATCCTCGGGTATTCATAAAAGGTTTCTCCTTAACTTTTTGGCCGTTTCTATTCCCGTGCCGTCCAAGAAAATTTGTAAGCTTTGCTTCAATCAAGCGATAAAGAAGGAGCGTAAGAGATACAAGAGATCCAACTAGAAAAATTTGCCCTGAAGTGAGGAATAGAGACTCTATTCCAATAGAATACAAATAGAATGAGGAAGTCATTGGAATAAAAGCATAAAAGAAATCAGCGCCGAAAGAATCCAACACCCCTCCGTAACGGCTTGGTCCCACAATTCGCGCCATATCTCCGTCTACAGAATCAAAGAGAGCAAATATAAGAACAGAAATAACCGCAAAAAGAGGAAACCCAAGAATAAAGAATGCGCCCCCCGCAAGTACAAAAAAAATACTCGCAAAAGTAATAAGGTCAGCGCTTATTCCAAGATTCAAGAATATATATACAAATGGTGGTGCGATAAATTTAGAGAGGCGGCTCATAATTACATATTTCTCTGCCATGATTCGAGCCTTTGTACGATTAGGATCGTATCGATTTTCAAGAATGTAACGAAAAGTATAACGAACCATATTAATAGTGCTTAAAGATTACATTCCAAAGGGAATCTTCTTTAGATGTCGGATATTTTCGAAGCTTAATAACCCAGCTTTCTCCAAGAAGCGCTTCTACATTAAAAAGTTTTAATATGTTGTTGACAAACCTTGGAAATTTAACGGTATTGTATGGTTTATACTCAAAAAACTCTCCCATCCTGCGTTTTCGAAGTTCCATTGAGGGAAACATGGAAAACATTTTTTTGAGATGTCGCTTTAAGTACACACCAGTTTTTGGTGAATTTCCGTAAACCTCAGATGCCTCGTCGTACACCTTCTGCCAGCTAAATCCATACTTAAACCACCTGCCTCTTAAGATGCCCGTGATAAAACAACGTTTAATATAGTGTTTCCATCCTCGCGCGTAAAATATAATAATTGCCTTTCCATCCATCTTCATGACTCGATATACCTCCCTAAGTGCTTTTTCGGTATCTGGGGTATGATGGAGAACGCCAAAACTTACCACTAAATCAAATGTGTTATCTGGAAAAGGTAATTGCTCTGCATTTGATTGTCTTATTTCCTTATATGAAAGTTTTTGGAGTTTGAAATTAAGTTTTGTGAATTCAACTTGATCAGCCCCTAAGTCAACCCCAGTGACAACCGCCCCATTTCTGGCATATTCGGCAAGATCAGTTCCAATGCCGCAACCTATTTCAAGCACTTCTTCGCCTCCATGATATTCAAATTCGCAGTCTTCTTTTAAATAATCATAATAAAGCGTATAGCGTTTGTAGCGAAGTTCATTGAACCATGAAAGAGTATTGGGCTCCTTTCTCGAATACCATTGTTGAGGAACATGTTTTTTGTGCCAATACTTATTTACTTCTTCAATGGTGACATTATTATCTTTTTTATTCATATTATTTCTTTAAAAAATTATTAATATTTTACTTATAATACGGAATTACCTTTTTTGCGAACAGCATAAGGCTTTCTGTGTTTGGATAATCCATAAACCAAAGCATAAAGTGGCTAATTCCCAGTTTAACAAATTGGCCCAACTGTCTTTTTACTTCTTCGGGGGTGCCTATAAGGAATTCTTTTTTTAGCACATCAAGAGATCCTCGGGAAAGTTCCGGACTTTCTTTTTTGATTTCATCAAACTTATCCTTATCAAAAGAATTATTATAGCGTAATAATTTCTTATAATCCTTTAAAGATTTTTCAATTTCTTTCTTGGATTTACGAACAAGGACTTGCGTTTCAAGCGATAATCCTAATGTGTTAAAGTTTCTTCCTTGTCTTTTGCATTCTTTTCTAAGAATGTCCAATTTTTTCTTATACGCCTCGGGCGAACATGGGGTTGAATTAAACACGTCCGCATGGGCAACTATTTCTTTTACCATAAAAGAATTATTTGTTTCCCCCATCCAAATTGGAATTTTTTTTACCGGCTTTGGATTACAAATAGCATCTTTCACATGATAGTATTTTCCCTTAAATGAGAATTTCTTCTCCTTAAGCAGGCCTTGTATTATGGTAAGTCCTTCGCTCATTTTTTTAATTCGTTCTTTATCATTTTTCTCGAAAGATAATCCGTAGGAATCAAATTCGCTTTTTCTCCAGCCATAATCATAAAAAAGGATGGTCCTTCCGTTTGAGATATGGCTCAATGTCGCAAGAGTTTTTGCAACAACAGAAGGATGCCGAAAACTATCGCATAAATGTATGGGGGAGATTTCCATCCTTGATGTTTTTGCAGAAAGCGCAGACATAGTTGCAATACATTCCCAAATTTCCCCTTGGTTTCCTAAAAAAAGATGATCCGCAATAAATAAAGAATCATATCCTAGCTTTTCGGAAAGAGAAACTGTGTTTTCAATGGATTTCCAGTCAAGTTTTTTATACGCAGGGGTCCTAAAAAAAAGCACTCCGGGGTGGGCGAAGATAGGAACTGAGAATCCAAATTTAATTTTATTTTTAACCGCAGGCATAGTATTTACTGTAAATTTATCGACATACCTCCATCAACAATAAGTGTTGTCCCTGAAACTCCTGAGCTTTCAGGTAGCGCAAAATAAAGAACGGCTTCTGCAATATCTTCTGGGGCTGCAAGCCGCCCAATTGGCGTTCTTTTTATAAAATAATTAAGTAATTTTTTGTTTTTCTTTAGCTCATTACGATTAATATCAGTTATCACTGTCCCTGGCAAAACCGCATTTGAGGTAATTTTATGTTTCCCTAAAGCAATAGCTATTGATTTCATAAGCTGGTTCACAGCTCCTTTTGTGGCACAATAGTGCGTCTGCAACCTTCCACCAAAAATCGAGCTTATAGAGCTAATAAAAATAATTCTTCCTTCTGTTCTTTGCTTTATCATTACTCTTCCTGTCTCTTGAGCACAAAAGAAGGGGCCTTTTAAGTTTACGCCGATTACTTTATCAAGAAGTTTTTCATCTATCTTTAAAAATTCTTCAAATGGACAAACACCAGCATTTGCTACAAGAATATCTAAATGTTTATATTTTTTTACAGTTTCTTGGATCATTTTTTCCACTTCTTTTTTCTTTGAAATATCCGCCTCAAATGCGGAAGCCTTGCCGCCCTTCTTTTCTATTTCTTTCACAACCTTACCTGCTGCTGCTTCAAATTTTTTGTCTGCTTCCCGCGAGTAATTAACGACAACGGTTGCCCCGGCTTCTGCAAGACGAATTGAAATGGCCCTCCCTATCCCGCGCGAGCCTCCGGTGACAATTGCAACTTTTCCTTTTAATTTCATAGATTTTTCCATTTTATTCCTCTAAAATTCGACTCTATTTTTCAACTATATACAGCAATACAATGTCCCCCACATTCGTTCCTGTGTGTCCAATAGTAATGTGGGAGTTTAGCATTTTCAATGCATGAAATGAACTATGGGTCTTTAAGTATTCCCCAAGTTTTTGTTTTGCCTTTAAAATATTTTTATTTCCCCCGCTCCATTCAAAAATACCACCAGCAGATTCCTTCAAATAATCAACACCGTCCGTACCGACCGCAAGGACAGTAATTGAAAACAATGGATTATACTTTATAATTTCATTCACAATAGAAAGCACGAATTCCTGTGCTCTTCCTCCTCGGCCACTTCCATTTGAGAGAGAGACTGTTGTTTCTCCACCATAAATATATAAAGTTTTTTTATTTTTTCTTTTTTCAGAAATTATTTTTTTAAAAATATCTTGTGCGGTTTTTTGGACGTCACCCTTCATATATGGGAAAGTTTTTGTCGTAACGCCATTTTTTTTCGCACTTTTTTCTATTACAAAAAGTGCGTCTTCATTTTTTGCTATAACATATTGGTTTATATGAGACGCTGGAGGCATAGATTCTTCCTCTTCTAGATTGTTTTTAATATAAGAAAGAACTCTTGGAGGAACCTCCTGAAGAGCCCCGTATCTCTCAAGAATTGATAAGCTGTCACGAAATGTTGCCATATGTGGAGTAAAGGGGCCCGCAGCGGTTTTTTCATGTCCTGATTCACCATTGTCATCAGAAATAATGATTGAAATGATAGGAGTTGGATAAAAATAGGCTCCCATTCCTCCTCCTTTAACTTGAGAGAGTTTTGTTTTTATTACTGCTGTCTCAAAATCAGGAATCCCATATTTCCTGAAGATTTTATACAGCATATGTTTATCAGAAAGAGTGATTTCATCTTTTGGATAGGAAAGTAAAGAAGACCCGCCTCCAGATATAAGGCCTATTATTAAATCATCTTTTGTTAAATTATATTTATCTTTAAGAGCAAAAATTTTCTTAACCCCCTGAACACTTCTCTCCGTTGGGAACGGATGATCACCTATGTGAACTTTTATAACCCGCGGAATAATATCTTTATGCGGCGCAACTACTAATCCGTCTATGATACGCCCTCTTCCTAATATATTTTCCAGAGCATATGCCATATGAGCAGAGGCTTTCCCTCCCCCAATAACAAAAATACGTCTGTCTGCAATTGGAAATGAATCCTTTCCTATACATAATTTCTTATTTCTAATTTTTATATATTTCTCAAAAGAGTTTTTGGGAGTAACAGAAATGATTCCCTCATTAGCAAGTCTTATGAGAAGTTTTTTATTTTCTGAATTTGTTTTGTGTCTAATAAACATAATTTAAAAAACTATTTCTTTGAGTCTGTCTTTCGCTTGTAAAACATCTTCTAGTGTATCAATCTCGGCCCACAAAGAAGATTGTGCTGCGACAAGCCAAATCGGTTTTTCTTTTGATATGGACCTAAGGGGCACGACAAACCCTCCCCTGCGCGGGCCCCTTCTAAAATATTTTTCTGCAAAATGCAAATATTGTTCCCCTGTTTGTGGGGAAAGCTTATACATACCAAAAGCATTTCCGTCTGAAGAACCCTTAATCCTTTTGCCGATAGCAACAAGTTTTCCATTTTTTCCTTTTACCCTCATAGAATCGTTGTCAATTACTTGTTCGAAATCGACAAGTACTGCATCCTTCTTCGGATCTTTTATAAATGCCTTCAATATATGTGGGTGGAATATCGTATCGCCATTTATAAATATCGTTGTCCTGTCGAAATAATTCCTCGCAAGCAATAAAGAGTACAAATTATCCGATCTTTCATAAACGCTATTGAGAACATAAAAAATCTTCAAATTTTTGTATTTTCTTCCTATCTTTTTTTTTATAGACCTATATTTGTACCCGACAATAATAACAACCTCCTTCACCAAGCGAGTTTCCTCTATAGAATCCAAAATATGCTCTAAGATTGTCTTCCCGCCTATTTTTATTAAAACTTTAGGAGTATTCTTTGTGAGCGGCAAAAGTCTCTTGCCACGCCCCGCTGCACATATAATAACTTTAGGATTTTCGTTTTTTGCTCTTTTCATATCTTTATACATCCACATTACATTCACGAAGCCATAACTCTATATTCAGAAGCATCCAAACATAAAGGCCATTTTTGGGATTGGATGCTTTCTTTCCGTCAACGACAAGACTTTTAACAGCTTTTTTATCAAAAATTCCACTTGTTTTCGAATCTCTTGATAAAAGAAGGTCGCTCACAAATGTACTTGTCTTTTGAGATATCCAACTATTGAGAGGAACAGGAAACCCAAGCTTCTTTCTGGAAAGTATTCCTTTGGGGAGCACATTTTCCCCTATCTTTTTTAAAAGATATTTTGGTATGTCATGCGTTTCACTTATTTGATCACTGTTTAAAATTGCGCCCTTTTTGAAATCTTTTTTTGACCGCCAGGCAATTTTATACGAAGAAGGAAGCGCTGAAACATATTCAACCAAGCGATAATCAACATATGGAGCGCGCCCTTCAACCGAAGCTATCATGGTCACATTGTCAAAATGAAGGAGTGTTCCGAGAAGATGAGTCTTTTGGAAGATATAAAGATATGCGTCTTGAGTTGAGAGTCCCTCAAGGTCCCTAAATAGAGTATTAAAATATTTTTTATTGCTTAAATCTAAAATATTTTTTCTAAATTTTTCAGAAATAATTTCTTTTGTAAGAAAAAGTGGGAAGTATTTGTATTGTGACAAAAAATGATCCACTCTTTTTGTATAGAGATTTTTTCCATATTTTTCTTTTAAGTGAACTAAAAGCTCATCTTCTTTCTTCCCTTTTGCTTTTTGATTACCGTGCGAGATCTGCATGCGGTCAAAATCGTAAGCACTTTGAAAAATTCTTCCATACCCACCAAAAAGCTCGTCTGCGCCATTCCCTGAAAGAACAACCGTGCTATTGCTTTTAAGCTCTCGAGAAAGAAGTGCCCAGGGAACTTCATTTGGCGACAAAAGCGGGCTATCTTTTACTTTTATAATGCGCGGGAGTTCTTTAAAATATTCCTCCTTTTTAAGGATAATTTCATGATGATTTGTACTGAATGCTTTTGAAATATTTCTGGCATGCGGCAACTCATTAAACTCATCTTCGGGAAATCCGGCAGAAAATGTGTGGACAGGCTTTGAAGAAAGCTCCGACATAATTGCAACTATTACGCTTGAATCAAGGCCTCCGGACAAATATGCGCCATACGGGACATCACTTCTCATGCGTAGACGAATCGCATCCGTTAAAAGCTCTTTCGTCTTTTGTACTATTTCCCTTTCACCAAGGTCTTTTTTTCTTTCAATAATCGGGAGTTCCCAATATGTTTTTTTTCTCAAGAGAGGCTCCTTATTCTTTATGGAAACTTCCATGTAGTAACCTGGGAGAAGCGAAAAAATACCCTCATAGAAAGTATTTTCTCCCAAGACATATCGATAATTGAGATAGTCAAAAAGAGCTCTATGAAAAAGCTTCTTTTTCATTTTTGAAGCTGTAAAGATAGCTTTTACTTCAGATGCAAAATAAAATGAATTCCCATTTATGGCATAATAGAGGGGCTTTTTACCAAATCTATCTCTTGCAAGAAAAAGTTTTTTTTCTTCTCTGTCCCAGACTGCAAAGGCAAACATTCCATTGAGCTTTGCGAGGCATTTTTCTTTCCATTTTATGAAAGCTGCAAGAAGAACTTCTGTATCGCTTTCAGTTTTAAAATCATAAAAATTCTCTAATTCTTTTTTTATCTCAAGATAGTTATAAATTTCTCCATTAAAAACAATAAGAAATCGGCCGCTTCTATCCTTAAAAGGCTGCCGTCCTTTTTCAGAAAGATCAATAATTGAAAGTCTCCTGTGACCAAACGCCATATCTTCTTCTTCATTATAATAAAGACCTTCATCGTCGGGCCCACGATGTTCCATCGTATCTCGTGCTTCTACAAATATTTCTTTTTTAGGAAGAGGGCCTAAGACCCCTACAATTGCACACATAATTATCTATTTATCCGTTTATTTACTTTTTTAAAATATGCTGGCGGTTTTGTTTTATACGCAGCAGGATCATTGGTGCCTATAAATTTAAGATTCATTGATATTCCATATGTATCTGCAAATTCATGTACCGCCCGACGGCACCCCTCCCATGCACCGTAATCATCGATAATGATAAATCCCCCCAGAACAACCTGGTCATAAAGAGTCTCAAGAGCAACTTTTGTGGATTCATACCAATCTCCATCGAGGCGAAGTATCGCTATTTTCCCGATTTCATTTTTATATAGAGGTAAAGTATCTTGGAACCACCCCTTGATGATTCTGTTTTTTTCTTTCGGGAGCTTTAATTTTTGAAATACTATTTCCTCTACATCTCTTTGAGAAACTTTAAGAGCGCTCCCTAAAATATCAGAGACCCCACCTTTCTTCCCTTCTCCTCGTGCATCTTCTTTTGTGGGTGGCGGCATTCCTTCAAAAGAATCGAAATACCATGTCGTACGGCCACTTTCATATTTATTTGTAACGAAGGCCATTACTGCCGCGCATCCTCCTTTCCATGTGCCGCATTCAACAAAAGCCCCGGGAAGTTTTTGCCTTTCAACTTCATGCGCGAGATTATATGCATTTTCAAGTGTACGATAACCAAGAAGTGTATACGGCTTTACGGTTGCAAAAAGCTTTGTTTTTTTTATGTCTAAAAGCCCGCGTAATGGGAATGTGGGGTCGGCAAGAGGAGCAAGCGAGGTAAATTTAAGTGGATATGTAACAATTTTTTTGCAGTAAAAATATATTCTCCTGATAAAAGAACTCCTTCGAAGATATTTTTTTATTGTTTCTTTTATTTTATTAAACATATCACTTTTTATTTACCTGCTAAACTTATTAAAGCCCTTGTGATGCGCTCGTTCGATCTACCATCGAGTTTATACATAAGACGGTCTACTATATCTTTTTGCCCTTCTTTTTTGTCATATTTCACACTTGGATCAGATAATAGATGTTTAAGAGTCGAGAGAAACGCCTTTTCGCTTTCGCAAACCCATGTTGCGTCCTGCTTAACAATCTCTTGAATATAATCTGAGAGAAAAAGCCGCTTCGTAGACCAATGCGGAGATAAATTTTCCCTGATATCAAAATTTATATTTATGACAGGCGTGTCGCATGCTATCGCATCAAGAGTAAGGGTTGAGGCAATATTTATTGACACGTCCGCATGATGGAGTGAATTGAAGAGAGTATCTACATATTCCTCACTTGTGTCCCACCCGTCGCGAAACGTTTCATCTCGCTTTCCAGACTCGTCAAGAACTATACTAGGAAGTTTCCTTGCAAAATAAAACCTTTCAAGATCATCTTTATACCCTATATGGGGACGAATGAGAATTTGAGTATTTGGGATCTTTTTCTTTTCAATGTAATTATTGAGTAATTTGATATAGTCTTCTTCAAAACAGCAATTTCCTCCTGTTGAACCGTATAAAATAATTTTTTTTGAAGGATTTAGGTTAAATTTTCTACAGAACTCTTCACGAGTAAGTAATCGCTTTTTTTGAAGATAAAAATCAAATTGGGGTATACCTGTAACAAT
>Ga0247727_10020082_pt1 | contig 10259 bp, 8 predicted proteins | sample WisWelCaveWW1625_FD_202498 | JGI IMG/M metagenome (GOLD analysis project Ga0247727, IMG submission 202498) | Biofilm microbial communities from Wishing Well Cave, Virginia, United States - WW16-25 | ecosystem: Environmental > Aquatic > Deep subsurface > Groundwater > Cave microbial mat | place... | reverse complement strand
ACGTACCTCTGGCGCGCTGCGCGAACACGGGGTTGACGATGATCGTGGATGCCTATGGTCGCGTGACGGGGAAGTTGCCGGTCTTCCAGGCCGCAACCCTGTTGGGGGCGCTGCCGGCCCCTGGACCGACGACGCTCTACACCACGGTGGGCGACTGGCCCGGCGGGCTCGCCGTCCTGTTCGTCGGTTTCTACACGTTCCGGCGCCGCGTCGCGGAAGCCCGACGGCGTTGACAGGCCGCGAGCGGCGCGACTAACATGCGCCCTCTGTCACCCTCCACGTCCTTTCTAGGAGCGATTCGAGCATGGTCCGGCCCGAGGCGGAAGCCATGAGCCCGTGCGTGGCCATTCTCGGCGCCACCGGACTCGTGGGACGCACCGCGCTGCGGCTGCTCGAAGAGCGCCGGTTCCCGATCGGGAAGCTGCGGCTGCTCGCCAGTGACGCCGGGGAGCGCACGATCCGTTTCGACGGCGGGGACGTGCCGGTCGAGGCCGTTGGGCCGGGGGCGTTCGCGGGCGTGGACCTGGCGCTCTTCACCTGCACCCACGACGTGAGCCTGGCGTGGGCCCCGGTGGCGCGCAGGGCCGGGGCGCGCGTGGTCGACAACAGCAGCGCGTTCCGCTACCGCGACGACGTCCCGCTGGTGGTGCCGGAGGTGAACGGGGCCGTGCTCGAGTCGCGCCCCGAGTTGGTGGCGAACCCCAACTGCTCCACCATCGCGATCGTGGTGGCGCTCGCGCCCCTGGCGCTCTGCGCGGGCCTCGAGCGCGTGGTCGTCTCGACCTACCAGTCGGTCTCGGGCGCGGGAAGCGAAGCGCTTGAGGATCTCGAGCGCGGAGTGCGCGCGGGGCTCGATGGCGATCCTCCGAGCCGGGCCTCGGGTGGGCCCCCGTTTGCCTTCAACGTCCTTCCGCACATCGACCGTTTCGAGGAGAACGGCTACACGCGCGAGGAGATGAAGATCGTTTGGGAGACCCGCAAGATCCTCGGGCTTCCTGACCTGCCCGTGACCGCCACGGCGGCGCGGGTCCCGGTGCGAATCGGGCACTGCGCCGCGGTGACCGTGACGACGACGCGCCCGGTGGATCCCGTGGAGGCGCGTCGGCTCTGGGCGGCGTTCCCCGGCGTGGAAGTGATCGACGATCCCGCGGCCGGACGCTACCCCACACCGCTGCTCGCCGCCGGCCATGACGCGGTATTCGTGGGCCGCGCCCGCCGCGATGTTTCCCACCCGCGGGGGCTCGTGTTCTGGGTGGCCTCGGACAACCTGCGCAAGGGCGCGGCCACGAATGCGATCCAGATCGCCGAACGCCTGATGGCGGCCGCGACCACCGGCGCCCGGCCCGGGGAAGCGCGATGACCCTGCCGCCGTCCTGGGCCGGGGGCGGACTGCTGATAGGCACGCTGTGTGGCGCGCTGGTGGCGGGCCGGCTGGAGACCGGCCTGCTGTGTCTCGGGATCGCGGGGGTCGCGGCGGTGGCACTGCGCGCACCCTGGCCACCGGCCAGGTGGCGCTGGACCCTGGCGACGAGCGCGATGCTCGGACTGGCGCTCAACCTCTACCTGACGCCCGGCGAGGCGCTCGCGGGCTGGCCCTCCGTGTGGGGAAGGAGCGCGACGCGGACCGGGCTCGATCACGGCGTGCTCCTCATGCTGCGCCTGCTGGGCGCGCTGGCATCGCTCCAGGCTCTGCGGGCCGCGTGGCCTGGAGAGCTCGCGGCCGACATGCTGGCGGTCGCGCTCCGGCCCCTCGAACGGTTGAGGGTCCCGGTTCGCGAGGCTCGAACCTTGGCAGGGCTCGCGCTCCGGTTCGCCCCGCTGATCGAAAGCGAGGCGCGCCGGATCGGCGCCGTTCAGGCCCTGCGTGCCGGAACGCAGGCCGTCGGACTGCGCGGCTGGCTCCGGCGCCGGCGGGCGGCTGCGGTGCCGACGATGGTGAGCTCCCTCGAGCGCGCCGAGCGCGTGGCGCTGGCGCTGGAGGCGCGGCACTATCCGCTGCGCGGCGCCTGGCGTGCGTCGGCGCCGGGCCGGAAGGCGGTTCCGTGGGGGCTGGCGGGCGCCACGCTCTTCGGCACTGCACTGCTGTGGCGATGACGAGGTGAGGACGATTCGACTCGACGTGGCCTACGACGGAACCGACTTCCACGGTTGGCAGCGGCAGCCCGGATTGCGGACGGTTCAGGGGGTGCTGGAGTCGTGTCTCGGAGCTGCGCTCGGCGAACCCGTGCGGCTCACCGGGGCCGGGCGCACCGACGCCGGCTGCCACGCCCGGGGCCAGGTGGCGAGCTTCACGACCCGGGTCCGTGTGCCGGGGCACGCGATCGCCCCGATGCTCCGCCGGCATCTGCCGCTGGATCTCGAGGTCAAGGGGTCGCGCGAGACGGAAACGGGCTTCGATGCCCGCCGTTCCGCACGCGCTCGGCGCTACGCCTATCGACTCCTGGACCACCCGGACGTGCTGCTGGCTCGCCTCGCCTGGTGTCCGCCGCGGCGGGCCGAAGCGGACGCGCTCCAGCGCGCCGTGCGTTCGCTGGAAGGTTCGCACGACTGCGCCGCTTTCGCGGCCAGCGGCTGTAGCGCCACGCGCACCGAGTGTGTCGTGCACCGGATCGCCTGGCGGCGCTGGGAGGGGGGGCTGGTGCTGGACATCGTGGCCGATCATTTCCTCTATCACATGGTGCGGAACGTCGTCGGCACTGCGGTCGCGATCGCCGGCGCGCGTGACCCCGGTCGGGCGATGACCGAAATCGTCGCTGCGGGCCAGCGGTCGAAGGCGGGGGCGACCGCCCCGCCCCAGGGACTCAGCCTCGAAGAAGTCTTCTATCCTGCGGAGGCCGCATGAAGCGCATGCACTGGATGCTGCTCGCCGCCGGCGCCCTCGCGGGGGGCGCCGTGGTGGCCCTGGCGTTGCGGAGCCCGCAGCGCCTCGCCCCCAACGCGGCGGTGGCGGCCGACCTGCCGGCGTCGCGGCGGACCGCCATCGTGATCTCGGCGCAGCGCGTGAGCCCGGCCGTGGTCTCGGTGAGCGTGGTTGCCACCCGCGTGGTCCGGGCGGATCCCTTCCAGGGCATGTTCCGCGACGAGTTCTTCGAGCGTTTCTTTCCGCCCATGGAATACCAGGAGCGGATCCCCGGCCTTGGCTCGGGCGTCATCGTGGACGCCTCGGGGTTGGTGCTCACCAACGAGCACGTGGTCCGCAACGCCGACCAGGTGAGAGTGACGCTTGCGGACGGCCGGGAGTTGCCAGCACACGTTCTGGGCGAAAGCGACGTCTACGACCTGGCGGTGCTCAAGGTCGAAGGGCGCGATCTCCCGGTCGCTCCTCTCGGAGACAGCGACCGGCTGATCGTGGGGGAGTGGGCGATCGCCATCGGCAGTCCGTTCGGCTACCTGCTCAATGACACGCAGCCCACGGTGACCGCCGGCGTGATCAGCGCCACGCGTCGCGACATCAAGTCGGGGGTCTCCCAGATCGGGATGTACAAGAACATGATCCAGACCGACGCCGCCATCAATCCCGGCAACAGCGGTGGCCCGCTGGTGAACGCCGAAGGGGAAGTGATCGGGGTCAACACCTTCATCTTCACGCAAGGGGGCGGCTCGATCGGGCTGGGATTCGCCATCCCGATCAACCTGGCGAAACGCATCCTGCAGGAGATCCGCACGCACGGGCGCGTGCGTACGGCGTGGCCGGGGATGACCCTCCAACCCGTCACCCCCTACATTGCGCAGCGACTCGGGTTCCGCGAGGTCGAAGGGCTCGTGGTTTCGAAAGTGGAGGCCGGCGGTCCCGCGGCGAAGGCGGGCGTGCGCGTGGGGGACCGCATCCTCAAGGTGAACGGCCTGGCGGTGAACACGGTCGACGACGCGCAACGCAGCATCTACGGCGCCACCGTCGGAGACCCCCTGCGCCTGGTCATCGAGCGGCGGGGCGACCGCTTCGAAGCCACGCTCACCCTGGCCGAGGCGCCGCGGAGGTCCGGATGATCGAGCGCTACTCCCGTCCGTTGATGGCGAAGATCTGGAGCGACGCCTACCGCATCGAACGGTGGCTCGACGTGGAGCTGGCCGTCACCGCGGCGCGCGAGGCGCGCGGCGAAGTCCCGGCGGGAACGACCGAGCGCATCCGAGACGCGGCGCGCCTCGATCTGGCGCGCATGCTCGAGATCGAGGCCGAGGTCCGGCACGACGTGATCGCGTTCCTCAGCATGGTGGCCGAGTCGGTCGGGGATGAGGCCCGTCACCTTCACGCCGGCATGACCTCGTCGGATCTGGTGGACACCGCCATGGCGTGCCAGATCGTCGAGGCGGGCCGCCAGCTCCGAACCGAAGTCGCCGCGGCCCGGCGCGCGGCGTGGGACCTCGCCCAGGTGCACCGCCGCACCGCGATGGTCGGGCGTACGCACGGCGTGCACGCGGAGCCCATCACGTTCGGGCTCAAGTGCCTCCTGTGGAGCGAGGAGATCGGCCGCGGGCTGGAGCGCCTCGATGCCGCGCTCTCGGAGTGCGCGACCGGCAAGTTCTCGGGCGCGGTCGGGACGCTGGCGCATCTGCCCCCCGAAGTCGAGACCAGGGCCCTCGCCCTGCTCGGGCTGGAGCCCGAGCCGGTGGCCAGCCAGGTGGTTCAACGCGACCGCCACGCCGGGCTCCTGTGCGCGCTGGCCGTGCTCGGTGGCACCTTCGAGAAGATCGCGCTCGAGATCCGCCACCTGCAGCGCACCGAGGTGCGCGAGGCAGAAGAGCCGTTCCGCGAAGGGCAGAAAGGCTCGTCGGCCATGCCGCACAAGCGCAACCCGGTGGTGTGCGAGCGCGTGTGCGGCATGGCCCGGTTGCTGCGGGCCTACGCGCAGGCCGGGTTGGAGAACCAGGCGCTGTGGCACGAACGCGACATCAGCCACTCCTCGGTCGAGCGCGTGATCCTTCCCGATGCCTTCCTGGTGGCGGACTTCATCGCCCACGACCTGACTCAGGTGCTGCGCGACCTCCGTGTCTATCCCGAAAACATGAGGCGCAACCTCGACGCGGGCGGCGGGCTGGTCTTCTCGCAGCGCGTGTTGCTCGCCCTCACCGCCGCCGGCATGTCCCGCGACGAGGCCTACCACGTGGTCCAGCAGAACGCGCTCGCGGCGCTCGACGGCGCCGGCCCGTTCCGCGCCCTGCTCGAGCGCGAGCCGCGCGTGCAGGAGCAACTCGGCCCCGAGGGGCTGGCCCGCTGCTTCGAGCTGGAACCCTATCTCGCCAACGTGGACGCCCTCTTCGCACGGGCCAGAGAACCTCGATGACCGTGATGACCCCTTCGATGCCGGCCTACACGGAGGAAGAGGCCCGCCACCCGGCGGCGGTGTCCCGGCGACTGGCCGGGCGCGGCGTTTCGCTCGAGCCCGACGAGGTGACGCTGCTGCTCGAGTTGCTCGGGCGGCCACCGCGCTGGGCCGAAGCGGTCTTGTTCGGGATCCTGTGGAGCGAGCACTGCTCCTACAAGTCCACACGACACCTGCTCGGACGCCTGCCCACGATCGCGCCCCAGGTGCTGATCGGTCCCGGCGAGGACGCGGGCGTGGTCGCGCTGCCGGCGCCGTGCGAGGACCTGGCACTCGTCCTGGCGCACGAGAGCCACAACCACCCCAGCCAGTTGCTGCCGGTGGAAGGCGCGGCCACTGGCGTGGGCGGCATCGTCCGGGACGTGGGCTGCATGGGAGCCGAGGTCGTGGGGGTGCTCGACGCGCTCCGTTTCGGGCACCCGATGGAAGGCGGCGCGCCGGTGCGCGACATCGTCCGCGGCGTGGTGCAGGGGATCGCCGACTACGGCAACGCGCTCGGCGTTCCCAATCTCGGCGGCGACGTCTATTTCGATGCCGCCTTCGATGACAACTGCCTCGTCAACGTGATGGCGATCGGGCTCGCGCCTCGCGACGCCCTGCTGCGCAGCCGCGTCCCCGACGGTCCGGGGCCGTGGGTGTTCGTGCTGGTGGGAAAGCCCACCGACGAGAGCGGGTTCGGCGGCGCGGCATTCGCCTCGGGCGAACTCGGCGCCGGAGACCAGCGCGGCGCGGTGCAGCTCCCGGACCCGTTCCTCAAGCGGGTGCTCCACGTGGCCAACGCCGAGATGTTCCGGCGGGTTCGCGATCGAGGCATTCCGGCCGGGTTCAAGGACCTGGGGGCCGGTGGTGTGGCGTGCGCGACCAGCGAGCTGGCGGCGGCAGGAGGCAAGGGCGCGGTGATCGCGCTCGAGGCGCTCCACCGCGTGCCGCGCCGGCTGCCGCCGGAAGTGCTGTTGTGCGCCGAAACCCAAGAGCGCTACTGCTGGGTGTTGCCGGAGTCGTTCGCCGCCGAGACCTGCGACCTCTACAACCATGAGTTCGCCCTCGGCGACGTCTACCCCGGGGCGGCGGCGCGCGTGATCGGCCGGGTGCAGGAAAATCCGCAGTATCTCGTCCACTGGGAGAACGACATCGTGGTGGACTGCCCGGTGGAGGCGATCACCACCGGCCGCCGCGTGCAGCGCCCCGCCCGTCGCCGCCCGCAAGCCGCGCCCTTGAAGACGACGCAGCGCTCCACCGACTCGCGCGCCGCTCTGCTCCGGCTGCTCGGCAGCGTGAACGGGTGCTCGCGCGAGTACCTCTTCCGCCACTACGACAGCGAGGTCCAGGGCCGTACGTGGCTCCGGCCGGGCGAGGGCGACGCCACCGTGATCCGCGTCCATCCGGAGCGCGCGCTGGGCGTGGCGCTGGCGGTAGGCGGGAATCCCTACTGGTGCGGTGCCGATCCCGAACTCGGGGCGCGGCACGCCGTGGCCGAGGCGTGCCGCAACGTCGCCTGCGCCGGCGGGCGGCCGTGGGCGCTGACCGACTGCCTCAACTTCGGGCACCCGGAGGAATCGCGCGTGATGGGCGATTTCGCCGCCACGCTCGAGGGGCTGGCGGTGGCGGCCGAGGCGTTCGGCGGGCTCGCGAGCCGCGGCGCGCCACTACCGTACGTGAGCGGCAATGTGAGCCTCTACAACCAGACCGGCCGACGCGCCATACCGCCGTCGCCGATCGTGATGTGCTCGGGCGTGGTCCGAGACGTCACCACGGTGGTGGGACAGGCGCTGGCCAGGCCCGGGGACTTCCTGGTGTTCGTGGGCGAGCCACGCGACCAGCTGACGGGCTCCGCCTACGCCCGGGAGATCCTGGGTGAGACCGGAAGCGCGCCGCCGGAGCTGAGTCTGGAGCGCGAGGCGCGGCTCCACGAGCTGGCCGTGCTGGCGGCCGAGGGCCGCTGGGCGCGTGCCGCCCACGACGTCTCCGACGGCGGGCTGGCGACGGCGCTGGCCGAGATGGTGATGGCGTGCCCGGCCGAGCGCGGGCTGGGAGCCGAAGTGGACCTCGGGTCGCTCGAGGCGGAAGCCCCGCTGGCGCTCTTCAGCGAGCGCCCGGGCATCATGTTCGAAGTCGGGCCGGAACGGGCCACGAGCCTTTTCCAGGCGGCCCGTGAGCGGGGCCTGCTCGCTTGGCCCATCGGCACCGTTTCGGCGCGGCCGCACCTCAAGGTGCTGGAGCCCGGGGGCGCGCGAGTCGAATGGAGCGCGGACGAGATGCGGGCGGCCGCCGCGCGCGCGCTTCCCGATCTCTGGAACGAGGTGGAATCATGAGCGATCCGCGTGTCGCGGTGATCCAGTTCCCGGGCGTGAACTGCGAGGCCGAGAGCGTGCGCGCGCTCGAGCGTGCGGGGCTCGATGCCGAAGTGTTCCGCTGGACCCTCCATCCCGCCGGGCTGCGGGACTACGACGGGTACCTGCTTCCGGGCGGGTTCTCGTACCAGGATCGGGTGCGCGCCGGTGCCCTGGCCGCCAAGGATCCGCTGGTGGACGTTCTGGCGGAGGAAGCCGAACGCGGGAAACCCGTCCTCGGAATCTGCAACGGAGCGCAGGTGCTGGTGGAGGCGGGGCTGGTGCCGGGGAGCGGCATCGTCGAACTGGCACTCGCCCGTAACCAGATGCCCGATCGCGGCGGCTACTACGCCCGCTGGGTCTACACGCGGGTCGAGTCCTCGCCATGCGTCTTCACGCGCCATCTGGAACCGGGCGCCGTGCTCCCGCTGCCGGTGGCGCATGGCGAGGGGCGTTTCACCAGCCGCGACCCCGAGCGCATGGCCGCTCTCGCGCGGGGAGGCCAGGTGCCGCTCCGCTATTCCACGATGTCGGGCGAAGTCGTCGAAGCGTTTCCGGCAAACCCCAATCGGGCGGAGCAGGCGGCGGCGGCGGTGTGCAACGCGCGCGGCAATGTGATGGCGGTGATGCCCCATCCCGAGCGTGCGCAGGACCTCGGCGGCCTGTCGCGGGCGATCGCGGGGAGCTGGGCGGAGCGGCGTGTGCAGGCTCTGGCCGCGGGCGATCTCGCAGCGGAAGGACCGGGAATGCTGTTGTTCCACGGACTTCGAAAGCATTTGAAAGGATGACGATGGCCGCGCGTCACAACGTTGAGAAGGTGGCCCAGGCCTGGATCGAGCTCCTGTCGGACGACCCGGAGGCGGTCTCGGCCTTGGGCGTCGCCCGCGCGCACCTGCCCGCCGGGCAGCGGCTCAAGAGTCTCAGGCGCCTGCGGCTGCTGGAGATCACGGGCAGGCTCCCGGGGCGCGAGCGTCTCGGGTCGCTGCTCCACCGCTCGACCCAGTTCTACAACCCCCACAAGGAGCGCTGCGTCGTGCGGGTCACCGGGACCGACGAGCCTCCGCTGAAGCCCGGGGAGCTCGCGGTGGTCGTGTTGGACCGGGACGGGGGCCGGCGCGGCGCCGCGGAGCGCTGGTGGCTGCACGAGACCGGTGTGGCGGTCGAGGTTCGCGAGGGCACCGCCTGGGCCATCGGGTTCGACGACGGCGGGGTCGCGGACGTGGAAGATCTCGCGCTGGTGCGCGGCCGGCGCCACGGGTTACTGTGCAACCCCCACTCGCAGGAATGTCACGTGGCGGGCGATCGGGTCCCGCTGCCGTGGCTGAACAGCGGGAGGGGCCCGGAACCGACGCCCCGGCCCCGCAGGCGCATGACGAGGAGCGACACATGACCGGCTGGTCTCCCGACAAGACCTGGCGGGAGGAATGCGGCATCTTTGCGGCAATCGGTGTCCCCGCCGCCGCGGAGATCGTGCGTCTGGGGCTCCACGCGCTCCAGCACCGCGGCCAGGAGGCCAGCGGGATCGTCTCGTGCGACGTCCAGGGTGAATTCCACGTCCAGAAAGGCATCGGCCTGGTCTCCGACATCTACACCGACGCGGTCATGGCGCGACTCCCGGGATCGATGGCGATCGGTCACAACCGCTATTCGACGAGCGGCAGCATCACGCTCGAGAACACCCAGCCGCTGCGGGTCGTCTACCGGGCTGGGCTGCTGGCACTCGCGCACAACGGCAACCTGGTGAACGCCCGGGAGCTTCGCCACAGCCTGGAAGGCTCGGGCTCGATCTTCCAGACCACGCTCGATACCGAGATCTTCCTGCACCTCATGGCGCTTTCCAGCAGCGACAAGCCCGAGGAGGCGCTGATCGAGGCCTGCGGCCAGGTGCAGGGAGCCTACGCGATGCTGGTACTCACCCGCGACCACGTCATGGCGATCCGCGATGCGCACGGCTTCCGGCCGCTGTGCATCGGGCGGCTGGGCGACGGCTACGTGGTCGCGAGCGAGACCTGCGCGCTGGACCTCGCCGGGGCGGAGTACCTGCGCGACGTGGAACCTGGAGAACTGGTGAGCATCGATCCGCAGGGGCTGCGGGTCCGGCAGGCGCTCACGCCCGCCCAGCCGATCCAGCAGTGCATCTTCGAGCACATCTATTTCTCGCGCCCCGACAGCCGTGTCTTCGGGGAGAGCGTGGACCGCGTGCGCCGGCGCATCGGGCACCGGCTGGCGCAGGAGCATGCCGTTCCGGCGGACCTGGTGATCGCGGTGCCCGATTCCAGCAACTCGATCGCCCTCGGCTACGCCGAGGAGTCGGGCATTCCATTCGAGCTCGGCCTGATCCGCAACCACTACGTCGGGCGGACCTTCATCGAGCCCCGCCAGGACGAGCGCGATTCCGGGGTGCGCATCAAGTTCAACCCGGTGCGCGAGGTGCTCGAAGGCCAGCGTGTCGTGGTCGTGGACGACTCGATCGTACGGGGCACGACCAGCCGCAAGCTGGTGCGCGTGCTGCGCCGCGTCGGCGCTCGCGAAGTGCACTTCCGGGTCGGCTCGCCGCCGGTCACGCATCCGTGCTTCTACGGCATCGACACGCCGTGCCGGCGGGAGC